>Ga0193717_1001018_pt1 | contig 17693 bp, 16 predicted proteins | sample U2c2metaG_FD_145900 | JGI IMG/M metagenome (GOLD analysis project Ga0193717, IMG submission 145900) | Soil microbial communities from a riparian zone of the East river system, Colorado, United States - U2c2 | ecosystem: Environmental > Terrestrial > Soil > Riparian zone | place: USA: East River... | reverse complement strand
CGCGGCGCTCTCCTGGCCGCCTGCATGACACTGGCAATGGCGGCCCCGGCGCTTGCGCAAAAATCGGCTGACACGCTGCGCATCACCTGGCGAGACGCCATTCCCGATGTCGACCCGTACTATAATTCGCAGCGCACCGGCATGGTCGTGGCCTTCCACGCTTTCGATTGTCTGGTGTATCGCGATCCCGTCACCATGGAGATGAAGCCTGCTTTGGCCACGTCGTGGAAGCAGGTCGATGCCACCACGATCGACTTCACCCTGCGCGAGGGCGTGACGTTCCAGAACGGCGACCCGTTTACCGCCGACGACGTCGTTTACACGATCAACGACATCATCCATGACAAGCAGGTCGCAATCCCGGCCTATTACACATCCTTTGCCGGCGCAGAGAAGATCGACGACTTTCACGTGCGCCTCAAGCTGACCGGCGTGTCTCCGGCCGTGATGGAATATCTGGCGATGGTCACGCCGATCTGGCCGAAGGCCTATCGCGAGAAAATCGGTGCCGATGCCTACGCCCATGCCCCGATCGGCACCGGGCCCTACAAGATCACCAAGGTCGACGGCACCACCGAGATCGATATGGAGCGGTATGACAGCTACTACGCCGGCAGCCCCAAGGGCCGGCCCGCCATCCGCTATATCAAGATCCACGAAGTGCCCGACGCGACCACCGAGCTGACCGAGCTGCTCGGCGGAAAAACCGACTGGATCTGGGGCTATAATGCCGATCAGTTCGCAAATATCGCGCGGATGCCAAATCTGGAGGCGGTACGGTTCGGCACCATGCGGGTCCATTTCATGACCGTCGACGGCGCCGGCCGTTCCGGCGCCGACAATCCGCTGACCAAGCTGAAGGTGCGGCAGGCGCTCATTTCGGCCATCGACCGCGGCACGATGGCCAAGCAGCTGATCCAGGGCGATTCGCAGGTCATCGACACGCCGTGTTTCCCCAGCCAGTTCGGCTGTGACATAGCGGCGGCCGTGAAATATCCATACGACCCGGCCAAGGCCAAGCAGCTTCTAACCGAGGCCGGTTATCCCAACGGCTTCGATACTGAACTCGTGTCCTATGCAACACCGCAGGTCGGCGCTGCCGTACAGAACTATCTCAAGGCCGTCGGCATCAACATGCGGATCCAGCAGCTCCAGATCGGCGCGGCCATCCAGCTGGCGGAAGCCGGCAAGGCGCCATTGTATTCGGGGAGTTGGGGCAGCAATTCCGTCAACGATACCTCGGCGTTCATGCCCTATTGGCTCGGCGGCGGATTGAACGACTACGCGCGCGATGCCGATGTGCAAAAGCTGTTGAAACAGGCCGGAGCCAGCATCGATCCGGAGGAGCGTCGCAAGGCCTTTAGCGAGGCGATCCACCTCGCCACGGAACGCGTTGATTTCGTGCCGCTGTTCAGCGACGTCCGCTATGTCGCATTTTCAAAGCAGCTGAGTTTCCAGGGTTTTTCGGACGACGTGCCACGGTTCTATTTGTCGACCTGGAAGTAGCAACGATCGATCTTATCAAGCCGGTCATGGTGCGGTTGAGCGGGGAGATCGGACACTTGTCCGAACTCGCCGCGAAACCCATCCGACAACCTATGTGCCGGATTGCCGCGCTTGCGCTATGCCGGAACAGCCAGCAGACATTCGACCAGGCGGCCATCCTTGCGGATATTGTCGGGCATCGTTGTCGCGCATTTCGCCAGTGCGCTCGGGCAGCGCGGGTGGAAACGGCAGCCCGGCGGGATATTGGTCGGATCCGGGTAGGCGTCACCCAGACCGACATCGGGGATGCCGAGCGCCGGATCCGGTGTCAGCACCGAGGCCAGCAGCGCCTTTGTGTAGGGGTGCGTGGGGGTGCGGAACAGTTCCTGTACCGGCGCCTGCTCGACAATGCGGCCGAGATACATCACCGCCACTTCGGTGGCGATGTGTTCCACCACCGCTAAATTGTGACTGATGAAGAGATAGGTCAGTCCAAGCTCGCGGCGCAATTCCGCCAGCAGATTGAGAATCTGCGCCTGCACCGACACATCGAGCGCGCTGGTGGGCTCGTCGCACACCACAATGCGCGGATGTAGCACCAGCGCCCGCGCGATGGCCACGCGCTGCCGCTGTCCGCCGGAGAGTTGGCCAGGCATGCGCTCGGCCATCTCGCTGGAAATTCCAACGCGCGCCAGCACCTCCATGACGCGATCGGCTTGCCGCGCCTTCGGCTGATCGCCCTGGGCGGCCAGCGGCAGCCCGACGATGTCGCGAATGCACTGGCGCGGGTTGAGCGAGGAGTACGGGTCCTGGAACACGGGCTGGATCATTCGGGCGCGTTCGCGTCGGTCCATGCCAGACAGGCTGCGTCCGTCCACCAGAACTTCGCCCGAAGTTGGCGGCAGCAGGCCCATAATGAGACGCGCAAGCGTCGACTTACCGCAGCCGGACTCGCCCACCACACCCAGCACATCGCCGGCCGGCAGCGAGAACGTCACCCCGTCCACCGCGCGCACCTTGTGACGGAGACCTGCCATAGCGCTGCGTTGCTGGAACTCGCGGTAGACATTCCGGACTTCGATCGCATGGGTCATGCGGCGGCAGCTCGCTTCCAGTCTGGCGGCAGCCGGCAGAGATAGAAATGATCGCCGCCGGCATTGCGCAACGGCACGGTCTGGGCACATTCCGGCATGGCCAAAGTACAGCGGTCGCGAAACCCGCAACCGATGAAGCCAAGCGGTATGCGCGGTACCACGCCCGGAATGTTGCCCAGGGGCTCGCCCGTCCGCGTCATGCCGGGCACGGGAATGCAGTCCAATAGGCCGCGCGTGTAGGGGTGCGTGGGTGCTGCGAACACCTCGGCCACCGTACCGGTTTCGATCACCTCGCCCGCATACATCACCGAGACTCGCTGCGCCATCCGCGCCACCACGCCGAGATCATGCGTGATCAACAATAATGCCAGTCCCAACTCCTGCTGCAGCTTCTGCAGCAGCCGCAGGATCTGCGCCTGTACCGTCACATCGAGAGCCGTTGTCGGTTCGTCGGCGATCAGCAACTCCGGATCGCACATCAGCGCCATGGCGATCATCACCCGCTGGCGCAGGCCGCCGGAGAGCTGATGGGGATATTGCCCGAGGCGCATCCCCGGAGCGGTAATGCCCACGCGCGCCAGCAACTCGGCCGCCCTGTCCATGGCCTGCCGCCGTGTCGCCCCACGATGGCGTTCGAACACCTCGGACATCTGGGATCCGATCGTATAGGCCGGGTTCAGGCTCGTCATCGGTTCCTGGAAGATCATCGCCATCTTGTCGCCGCGCAGCCGTGCGGTCTGCCGCTCCGACATACCCAGCAGATCCTGCCCCTGAAAGCGGAGGTGATCGGCGGTGCGGGCGATCCCGCGTGGCAGCAGGTTCATCACCGATAGCGCGGTAACGGATTTGCCGCAGCCGGACTCGCCGACCAGGCAATGCGTTTCGCCGCGCGCCACCGCCAGCGTCACGCCCCGCACGGCTTCGGTCTGCCCGAAGGAGACACGCAGATTGGCGACGCTGAGAACCGGGTCCGGTACGACGGGTGTCATCGCCGCATATCCGCCCCGAGCAAGTCGCGCAGCCCGTCGCCCAGCAGGTTGATGCCGAGCACCAGCACGAACAGTGCAACCCCGGGGGTAATGATCACCCACGGGCTGAAGAACATGTATTCCTTGGCTTCGGCGATCATCAGCCCCCAGCTCGGCAAGGGCGGCGGCACGCCCAGTCCGAGAAATGACAGGGCCGCTTCAAGCAGGATCGCCAGCGCCATTTCCAGCGTTGCCACCACCACCAAATGATTGGCGATATTGGGAAGCACCTCGCGCAGTAGAATATGCAGGCGCGATGCACCGGCAGCCTGGGCGGCGGCGATGTAATCCAGGTTGCGCACCTGCATCGCGGTGGTACGCGCCACCACGGCGAACCGGTCCCACAGCAACAGCCCGAGCGTCAGAATCACCACCGCAAGCGAACTGCCAACCAGCGCCACCACCGTCAACGCCACCAGGATCAGCGGGATCGACAGGCGGCAGGTGATCAGGAACATCACGACGTCGTCGGTGCGCCCGCCATAGAACCCGCCGATGATTCCCAGCGTGATGCCAATGACGCCGGATGTGATGACGGTCAGCACGCCGATCAGCATGGAAATGCGCGTGCCGTAGATCAGGCGCGACAGGTAATCGCGGCCGATCTGATCCGTGCCCAATAGATGCGTCGGCTGGCTGCCCTCCATCCACACCGGAGGAATGAGGCGCTGGTTGAGATCCTGAGCGAATGGATCATGCGGCGTCAGATAGGGTGCGAAAATCGCAACCAACACTGCGGCCCCTATGATCACTGCGCCCAGCATCGTGGCGAGGTGACGAAATGCAGGTAACCACCGCCGGGCCGGCCGCGATTGGACAATTACAATGGCACTCATCCGCGCAACCTCGGATCGAGCAGCGCATTCATCATATCCGCCAGCAAGGTCAGGGCGATGTAAATGACGGCCAAAAACAGCACGACGGCCTGGACCACCGGAAAATCATTCTTGGTGATCGATTCCCAGGCCAGATAGCCGACGCCCGGCAGTGCGAAGACAGACTCGATCACCACGGATCCTCCCAACATAAAGCCGAGCTGGACCGCCGCGATGGAGACCACCGGCATCGCCGCATTGCGCAAGGCGTGCTTGAGGATGATCTTCGCCCGGCTCAGTCCCTTCGCCCGCGCGGTACGAATGTAATCCGCCGCCAGCGCGTCGATCATTCCCGAGCGGGTCAGGCGCATCAAGGCTGGGATTGCCGAAAAGGCCAGCACGACCCCCGGCATGATGTAGCCTTGCCAGGTGTCCACGCCCGAAATCGGCAGCCATTGCAGATCGAGGCCAAGCAGCACGATCATCACCAGACCGAACCAGAAGCCCGGCATCGCCTGCCCCAGCAGCGCCACCATCATGATGCCTCGATCCATCGCCGAGCCCTCCCGCACCGCCGCCAGAATGCCCAGCGGCAGGGCGACCAACAGCGCGATCGCAAGGCCGGTCAGGCCAAGCACCAGAGTGACCGGTAATCGATCGCGGATCAGTCCCCAGACCGGGACATGGTAGAGGAAGGATCGGCCGAGATCGCCCTCGGCGGCGCGGCCGGCCCATTCGAGAAACTGCACCACCAAAGGGCGGTCGAGGCCATAATTCTTGGTAATGATTGCGACATCGGCCGCGGAAGCGTTCGGGCCTGCGATCGACGCGGCCAGATCGCCGGAAAGGCGTGTCAGGATGAAGCTGACGACCAGAACGGTCAGGCACACCAAGGCGGCCAGCCACAGTCTGCGGACGATAAACAAGACCATTACCGACAACTACGATAGCGAGCCAGTCACCGCAAGTTCAGATGTAGAACCATTGCAACAGCGACATCGAAATCTGCCAGTGTTTTCTGAATATGCTCGCAACATGTTCGCCATATGCCCAAGCCTGCAGCACCGACCGCCGCTCTCACTGTGTACGAGCTAAAAGAGGTTCATGGCGTAAGCTCGTTCGGCGCGCCATTCCTGCGCCCGTCGTTTCCTGCCGATTGTGCAGCGGTGACCGCCATCGCTCACATGGGCGCCACGCTCTGGAAAATCGACGAGGCGCCGACAATCGATATCGCTATCGCCCGCAGCCTTTCGGACAGCTTCCTGAATTGGCTCGAGGCATCCGCGGCTTTGCACGGCCTTGAAGCCGTCGGCTTCTCATCGAAGGTTTGACGGCAGCCGTCAAGTACGTGCCAGTGACGAGTTCTATGATCCAGTCGCGCGAGAGCGTCGCGTCTTTGCAATTTTGCGCCTACTTTGTGCCGAACATCCTGTCTCCGGCATCGCCCAATCCGGGCACGATGTAACCGTGATCGTTTAGCCGTTCATCGACTGCAGCGGTCCAGATTGGCACGTCGCCGTGCTGCTTCTGGAACTGTGCGACCCCTTCCGGGGCTGCGAGCAGGCAGACGAACCGGATGTCCTTCGCGCCCCGTGATTTCAAGAGTGTGGCTGCCGCGCAAGCCGAGTTCCCCGTCGCCAGCATCGGATCCATCAGGATGACCGTTCGGTCCGACAAATCCTGCGGCGCCTTGAAATAATATTCAACCGCTTCGAGCGTTCTTGGATCCCGGTAAAGGCCAATATGGGCCACGCGCGCCGACGGTATGAGCGCCAACATGCCATCCAGAAAGCCCACGCCAGCGCGAAGGATCGGGGCAAGCGTCAACTTCTTTCCCGAAATTTGAGGTGCTTTCATTGAAGCTATCGGTGTCTCGATCTCGATCAGCTCTGTAGGCAGATCGCGGGTAACTTCATAGCAAAGTAGCATCCCGACCTCATTCAAAAGCTCCCGGAAGCCTTTGGTCGAACGGTCGTGCTGACGCATTAGCGTCAATTTATGTTGGACAAGTGGATGACTGACGAGATGGATGTTATCGGTCTCCATGGGACTGATCGCACTCCTCATATGGGTTCTGCGTGCGGCAGAACGTATTGATGATGATAACAAGATGCGGGAATCTTGCGTGGTTTTGAGCCGGATATGTGCCGCTCACGAGACAAATCTGACGCCGAGCACCTTGCCGCGCCGCCAGATCACCTCGCATTTCTGTCGCTTGTCCAGGGCCTGGAATAAGGCGAGTTCGAAACGATCCGGTATCCGGGAGTCGTCCTGAACCACCACCTTCGCGCCCGCCGGTGAGGAATCCAGAAGAGAACATTCGCGATCGGCGCGACCGTTGATCACGATCCAGGCCGTCGCGGGCGACAATTTTCGACTCAAGCGTTTTGCCATGGAGCAAAAGGACGGAACCAACGCCCCGTCCTTCCAGCGCTCCTTACTTCTTCATCGCGTCATAGACCGCGAAGCTATAGGCGCCTTCGGGCTTCTTGGTGATCACGGGATCGGAGCCGCCGGCCATCAAGGTCGCGACGGTGCGGTCGTAATCCTTGACGTCGAGCTTGCCGTCGGCATCACCGAGCAGCTTGCCGACTTCACCCATCATCCGCTTCTGGTCCTTCTCCGTTTTGGCACCGGTGGTGTCGGCAGCGAGAATGATCTTCACGGCTTCGTCCGGATGGGTTTTGGCGTATTCCCAGCCCTTCATCGACGCCTTGACGAATTTTGCCATCTTGGCGACGAAGGCCGGATCCTTCAGATTCTTCTCGATCACATAGAGCCCGTCTTCCAGGGTGGCGACGCCTTCGTCCTCATATTTGAAGACTACGAGCTGGCTCGGCTTGAAGCCGCCGTCGATCACCTGCCAGTATTCGTTGTAGGTCATCGTCGACACGCAGTCCGCCTGCTTCTGCAGGATCGGATCGACGTTGAAGCCCTGCTTGATCACCTTGACGCCGCCGGCCGAGCCGTCGGTCGTGTAGTTCAGCTTCGACATCCAAGACAGGAACGGATACTCGTTGCCGCCATACCAGACGCCGACGGTCTTGCCCTTGAGGTCGATCGGCTTCTTGATGCCGGTGTCGGCGCGGCAGGTCAGCTCAAGCCCGGACTTCTTGAAGGTCTGCGCGATGTTGACCAGCGGCACACCCTTTTCGCGCGACGCCAGCGCCGACGGCATCCAGTCGACGACGACATCGGCGCCGCCACCAGCGATCACCTGCGGCGGGGCGACGTCCGGTCCGCCCGGCTTGATCGTCACGTCAAGCCCGGCGTCCTTGTAGAAGCCCTTGTCCTTGGCGACGAAGTAGCCGGCGAACTGGGCTTGCGAAACCCATTTCAGTTGAATGGTGACGGAATCGGTGGCTTGCGCGCTCGCCGTTGACAGGGCAAGCGCCAGGCCCGCGGCCAATACCAAGGTATTCTTCATCGAAAACTCCAATTCATCGACCTTGCCGAGTTAGGTCCGGTACGACGGGTGCCAAAATGTTGTCGCGCGTTCGGCTAGCGTGACAAGTCCGTAGAAAGCCATTCCGGCGAGGGCAGCGAGGGCGATTTCCGCCCAGACCATGTCGATGGCCATCCGTCCCGCCTCGGTGGAGATGCGGAAGCCGATGCCCTGCGTCGGTGTTCCAAAAAACTCTGCAACGATCGCGCCAATTAGCGCGAGGGTGGCATTGATCTTTAGTGCATTGAAAATGAACGGCAGCGCCGCCGGCAGATACAGCTTGGTCAGACTTTGCGAATGGCTCGCAGCATAGGAGCGCATCAGGTCGCGCTCGATATGGCCGGAAGCCGACAAGCCCGCCAGCGCATTCACCAGCATCGGGAAGAACGTCACCAGCGCGACGACGGCGGCCTTTGACGGCCAGTCGAACCCGAACCACATCACCATGATCGGCGCGATGCCAACCAGCGGCAGCGCAGAGAAGAAATTGCCAAGCGGCAGCAGCCCGCGGCCGAGAAACTCATAGCGATGCGCCAGAATCGCGACCAGAAGTCCGGCACCGCAGCCGATCACGTAGCCGATCAGCACGCCTTTGACGAACGTCTGGAAGAAGTCCGCTCCTAGCGTCGGCAACGAAGCTGCAAACCGGGCCGCGGCGGCGCTCGGCGCCGGCATCAGCACCGGCGGCACGCCAAAGCCGCGCACCGCGACTTCCCAGAGATAGAACACGATAGCGCCGAACAGCAGCGGCACCAGCAGATTGAGCGCCCGCCGCCGCTCGGCCCGAATTGGGCGCAACGCGGCCAGACTGACCACGCACATCGCAGAGGCCAGCCAGACCGAGGTTACGATCGCCCAGAACCCGCCGGTAGCCGATCCCGCAATCGCAGCGTCGCGCAGCAGAACCAGCGAGCCTGTCGCCGCCAGCACGACGCCGATCAGGCCCGGCACCGCCGCCCGGCCTTCCGCCATCCAGGCCGCCAACAGAAACATTAATCCGGCGACCGCGACCTCGGGCCAAACCCCGGTCCGCATCCGCAGCGATGGCTCCCCGGCCGCGAGCGGCAGCACAAAGGCCAGTGCGATGGCGGCAGCGGCAAACAGAAGGCCGAGACGAAGTTTGCGGGGATCCATCAATGGGCTCCCATGCGTCGAGCCACAAGGCGCTCAATCAGGCTGACAATTCCGATCAGCCCAGAGGACAGCACGGCGGCCGCGAGCAGTGCTGCCCACAACTGTACGGTCTGACCGTAATAGGAGCCGGCCAGCAGCCGCGCGCCGATGCCGGCTTCTGCGCCGGTCGGCAATTCGGCCACGATGGCGCCGATCAGCGAGATGGTGATGGCGACCTTGAGGCTGGCAAACAGATAGGGCACCGCCGAAGGCCAGCGCAGTTTCCACAGCACCTGGCGCGGCGTCGCCGACCAGGTCTGCATCAGCTCGAGCTGCAGCGGATCGGGCGAGGTAAACCCCTTCACCATGCCGATGGTGATCGGGAAAAAACAAAGATAGGCCGAGATCAGCGATTTCGGCAGCAGCCCGGTCAACCCGATCGCGCCGAGCACGACGATGAAGATCGGCGCCAGCGCCACGATCGGCACCATCTGAGAGCAGATGATCCACGGTAGCAGGCTGCGCTCCAGCACGCGACTGTGCACGATCATCAGCGCGAGCACCGTCCCGAACACCGCACCGAGCACGAACCCGATCAGGGTCGCCGATAGCGTCACCAGCGAATGATACACGAGGCTCCGCGGCGCCAGCGGCGGATAGCCGAACACGGAATCGACGAAGGTCGAGACGATCTGATGCGGCGCCGGCAGCAACGGGCGCTCGGCGCTCATCGTCCCCGCGAGCACGTCGGTCGCCGTGTATGGTGTTTCCTCGCGCTCGAAGCCGTCGCGCACCAGATTCCAGTTCATGGCTACGGCTGCGATGTACCAGATCACCATCAGCGCCAGCGCCATGGTCACGACAGGAGCATAGCGCCCGACCAGGGGATGGCGGGCGAGAGTGCGCGGCGCTCGCAATGGCAATGCGAGCGAGCTACTCGTCATAGGAATGTCCTGCGCGCAGGCCGGTGCGGACACGCTGGGCGATTTTGAGGAATTCCGGCGTTTCCCGGATCTCGAGTGAGCGATCGCGCGGAAAATCGCAGTCGATGATATCGATGATGCGGCCGGGCCGCGGCGACATCACCACGATCCTGGTCGATAGAAACACCGCTTCCGGAATCGAGTGGGTGACGAACAGTACCGTCTTTTCGGTCGACTTCCACAATTGCAGCAGCTGTTCGTTGAGATGGTCGCGCACGATCTCATCGAGCGCACCGAACGGCTCGTCCATCAGCAGCATCGCCGGATCGAACGACAGTGCGCGCGCAATCGACACCCGCTGCTGCATGCCTCCAGATAATTGCCAGGGAAATTTCCGTTCGAAACCGGTCAGATTGACCAGCGACAGATAATGTTCGACGCGCTGTTGCTGCTCGGCCTCGGAGAAACCCATGATCTCCAGCGGCAGCTTCAGGTTCTTCTCAATGGTGCGCCACGGAAACAGTGCCGGGGCCTGGAAGACGTAGCCGTAGCTTCGACCGATCCTCGCGTTCTCCGCGCTCATGCCGTTGACCGATAGCGAGCCCGACGAGGGCTGCTGCAGGTCGGCGATCACCCGCAACATCGTGGTCTTGCCGCAGCCGGACGGGCCGATGAAGGAGACGAATTCGCCTTCGGCGACCTGAAGGTCGACATGCGCGAGCGCATCGACCCGACCGTCGGCGGTGTCGAAGGTCAGCGAAATGTCCTTTGCGTCGACCACAAGCCGTTTTGGCGCCGGGTCGATCGATGGGGCGGATTGCGATGGTGAGGACGGAGAAGCCAATTTAACCGAGGTAACAGGAGACAAGTTTTCATCCGGACGGAGGCTGACTGCGCTGAGGACTGACACGCTCAGCTCTGGCGATGCCATGACAAGAGTGTGGCAAAAGCCGCCAATCGTGGCGCGCCCAATGTTTACGCACGCCGACATAATAATAAGCAGGGTTTAGCTGCATTTAGAAGCACTTATTGGATTGTAACGGCCCGCCGGCTTTTGACTTGCATCGTTCGACGACAGATACTTTTGCTGTCGTCTTCGCAAAAGCCGATGCTAATCCGTCCCCGAGCCGAGCATTGATGAAGCCCGCGCCATTCAAATATGTTGCCGCCTCGTCGCTCGAACACGCGCTCTCCCTGAAAGCAGAACATGGCGACGAAGCGAGGTTTCTCGCCGGCGGTCAAAGCCTGATTCCGGCCATGAACTTCCGGCTAGCGCGTCCGTCGGTGTTGATCGACATCAACGGCCTGACGGAATTGGGCAGCGTCGATCGATCGGAAGGGACCGAGATTCGCGTCGGTGCGCTGACACGCTATCGCGACCTCGAGCGCAACCGTGATTTCCTGAAGTCCTGTCCGTTGTTCGCCGACGCGCTGCCCCATATCGCGCATCCGCAGATACGCAATCGCGGCACCATTGGCGGTAACCTGTCGCACGCCGATCCAGCGTCGGAACTGCCGGCGCTGGCGGTCGCGATGCAGGCGCGGATGCGGATCAAATCATCAGCTAGCGAGCGCGAGGTGCCAGCGTCCAAATTCTTTCAGGGCCTACTGACGACCGATATCGGATCGGTCGAGATGCTGGTCGAAATTTCGTATCCGGTGCCGAAGCCGCGCAGCGGTGCCTGTTTCCAGGAAGTGGCGCGCCGCCGCGGCGATTTCGCATTGGCAGGTGTTGCCGCCGTCGTCACGGTGGATCCGCAGCGTCGATGCTCGGACGCGCGGGTCGCGCTCTGCGGCGTCGGCGAGACGCCGGTCGATGCCAGCGAAGCGGTCGCGGGCCTGATTGGAACGGATTGCAGCGATGATGCAAGCGATGCCGCAGCCGTCGAAGTGCAAAACGCGATCGAACCATCCGGGAATGTCCACGCCACGGCGGATTACCAACGCCATATTGCCGGAATCCTGACCAAGCGAACACTCGCCACGGCGCTGCAACGGGCTGGCCATGGCGTCTGACCGGCACGACATCGCGCTTTCCGTCAACGGCACCGCTTACCGGCGCCCGGCCGACTCGCGCATGCTGCTGAGCGATTTTTTGCGACACGAATTGCTGCTGGCCGGCACCCATGTCGGATGCGAACATGGCGTGTGCGGCGCCTGCACGATCCTCCTGGATGGCGTGGCCATTCGCTCGTGTTTGATGCTGGCGGTACAGGCCAATGGCCATGAACTCTCGACCATCGAGGGCCTCGCGACCTCGACGGGTGCCTTGAATTCCATCCAGCAGGCCATGCACGAGCATCACGGCTTGCAATGCGGCTATTGCACCCCGGGCATCCTGATGACGATGACGGCCTTCCTGAAGGAAAACCCATCGCCATCGGAAGACGAGGTGCGGGAGGCGCTATCCGGTAACCTCTGCCGCTGCACCGGTTACCAGAATATCGTCGACGCCATGATGGCGGCGGCGGAAGCGTTGCGGGCGACGTCGCCATGAGCACGCGGTATTTCGGCGCCCCGGTCAAACGTAACGAGGATCACCGGCTGCTCACCGGGCAGGCGCTGTTCGTCGATGACGTCGAGTTACCCGGCATGCTGCATGTGGCGTTTCTGCGCAGCCAGGTCGCGCACGCCCGTATCAACAGCATCGACGTGTCGGGTGCTCTGAAATGCGAAGGTGTGGTCGCGGTCTATATTGCCGAGGATCTTGAGACCTATTGGCAGCCAGGCCCGCTGTTGGTGCCGCCGCCGCCGATTGCGGGCATCACCTTCAATCTGCGCACTCAGGTGCCGCTTGCGAAAGACTGGATTCGCCATGTCGGCGAACCGCTCGCCATCGTTGTCGCTGAAAGCCGTTATCTCGCCGAAGATGCGCTCGATCAAATCGTTGTCGATCTCGACATGTTGCCGGTCGTGGTCGACATCGAGAGCGCGCTCGACCCATCATCGGTCCATGTCCATGATGATCTCGGCACCAACGTCTCGGCGCATGTCTACCAGAGCAAGGGCGATTACCGGGCCGCCGCGTTGCGCGCCGATCTGATTCTGAAACGCCGCTTCCATTACGAACACGGCATTTCCTCGCCGATCGAGACTCGCGGCGTGGTGGCGCAGTGGGACGCGCGCGGAAACCATATGACGATCTGGGACACCACGCAGGCGCCGGTATTCATTCGCAACGGGCTCGCCGCGATGCTCGGCCTCGGCGAACATCAGGTGCGCGTCATCGCCCCGTTTGTCGGCGGCGGCTTCGGGCCCAAGATGATGATGTTTTACCCGGAGGAAGTGGCGCTGCCGTGGATTGCGATGCGGCTCAATCGTCCGGTGAAATGGATCGAGGACCGGCTTGAGCATTTTTTCGCGACCACGCATGAGCGCGGCCAGATTCATGACGCCGAGATCGCGGTCGATCGCGACGGCCGCATTCTGGGTGTCAAGGATGTCTTCCTGCACGACACCGGTGCTTATAATCCCTACGGCTTGACCGTTCCGATCAACAGCCAATGCACGCTGTTGGGTCCGTATCTGGTTCCGGCCTATGACAGCACATTCACGGCTGTCTTCACCAATTTGCCGATCGTGACGCCCTATCGCGGCGCGGGGCGGCAGCATGGCGTGTTCGTGATGGAGCGACTGCTCGATCTCGTCGCGCACGAACTGGAGATCGATCCCGCGGAAATCCGGCGGCGCAACCTGATTCCATCCGACGCGTTCCCCTACAAGAACGAGATCATCTACCAGGATTTTCAGCCGCTGGAATATGACAGCGGCAATTACCAGCCGGTGCTCGACATGGCGCTCGAAGCGATCGGCTACGCTGCGTTTACAGGCAGCGAGCAACCAAAACTGCGCGCGGCCGGCCGCTGTGTCGGCATCGGCATCGCATGCTACGTCGAAGGCACCGGCATCGGGCCGTATGAAGGCGCCAAGGTTCAGGTGCTCGCCAACGGCAAGGTGAGCGTTGCGACCGGCATCGGCACCCAGGGCCAGGGACATTTCACCAGCTTTGCCCAGATCGCCGCCGACCAGCTCGGGGTCGATGTCCGCGATGTCGATATCGTCACCGGCGATACCGAAAGGTTTTATTGGGGCGCAGGCACCTTTGCGAGCCGCGGCGCCGTCGTCGCCGGCAATGCGGTCAATGAAGCGTCCAAGGTCGTGCGGCAGAAAGCGTTAAAACTGGCCAGCGACGCCTTCGAATGTTCGGAGGACGATCTGGTCATCGCCGACGGCAAGGTGTCGATCATCGGCATCCCCGAAAAATTCATCCGGCTCGGCGAACTGGCGCAGCGCGCCAACCCGATGCGCGGCGCGGTCAAACCCGGTACCGAACCCGGACTGGAGTCGACGCAATATTTCGGACCGCCGAGCGGCGCAACAGCCAACGGGGTCCACGCCATCATCGTCGAGATCGATCCCGAAACTTTTGATCTGAAGATCCTCAAATACGTTGTCGTGCATGATTGCGGCACCGTAATCAATCCGATGATCCTTGCCGGTCAGATCCATGGCGGTGTCGCGCAGGGTATCGGCAATGCGTTTTACGAAAAACTATCATTCGACGACCAGGGCCAGCTCCTGAACGCTTCGCTGGCGGATTATCTGTTGCCGACCGCGCTGGAAGTGCCGCGCATGGAACTCGCGCACACCACGACCCCATCGCCACTCAATCCGCTGGGCATCAAAGGCGCTGGTGAGGCGGGCGCGATTCCTGTCGGTCCGCTGTTCGCGCAGGCGATCGAAGACGCGCTGCAGCTCAAGCGGAAAAACGTCGAACTGCTGGAAATTCCGTTGAGCCCGAGCCGGTTGTTCGAACTTTCGAAGGGAGCAGCCTGATGAGAACGGCGCGCGTATTCAGATTGTCGATGGCGCACCCTGGCGATCTGTCCGAGCTGGAATACCTGATCACGGACGGCACCATCGCGGCCAGGGAAGTCGCCGCCATCATCGGCAAGACCGAAGGCAATGGCGGCGTCAACGATTTCACCCGCGGGTATTTCACCCAGACCTTGATGGCGCTGCTGTCACAACATTTGAGCAAGCCTGCCGCACAATTGTTGCATGAAATTCCCTGCGTGCTGTCGGGCGGTACCGAAGGGGTGATGAGCCCGCATTACAGCGTGTTCTGTGTTCGCGAGGACAAGACTACGGCAAGCCACGGCCCCGCGCTCGCGGTGGGGACCGCTTTCAGCGAACCGGTTGCGGCCGAGATTGTCGGGCGGCGCGCCCATGTCGAGAGCGTTGCGGACGCCGTGCGCAAGGCCATCGCCAATGCCGGGATCGAACGGCCCGAGGACGTGCATTTCGTTCAGGTCAAATGTCCCTGCGTCACCGTGGCGCGCGCTGCGGCAGCAATTGCTGCCGGTAAGACGCCACTCACCAGCGATCCCGGCAAGTCGATGGCCTATGCCCGTGCCGCGGGCGCCTTCGGCGTGGCGCTGGGATTGAACGAAATCAAGCCGGATGATTTTGACGAGGCCTCGCTGCTGTCGGATTTCTCCATTCAGTCGCCCCGCGCAAGCATCTCTTCGGGTATCGAGGTTGAGAGCAACGAAATCATCGTGCTCGGCAACAGCCCGCATTGGGCGGGCCGCCTGCGCATCGCGCATCGCCCGATGACGGATGCGCTCGATATCGGCGCCGTCGTCGACGTGCTCGCCGATCTCGGCATCGCCGCCAAACCGCAAGTTGCGGCCGCCGAAGCGGCGGCAATTGCGACGGTGCTAGTCAAATGCGAGCCGGACCGGCGCGGCAAGATTCGGGGTCATAGGCACACAATGCTTGATGATACCGACATCAACGCGCAACGCCATATTCGCGGCGCGGTCGCTGGCCTCGTCGCCGGGGTGATTGGCGATGGCAGGATTTTTGTCTCTGGAGGTGCGGAGCATCAGGGGCCGGACGGCGGTGGCCTGATCGCGGTAATCGCCTCCTGTGGCGGAGACGGCGCCTGATGCGCATCGTCATCGTCGGCGCGGGGGTGGCGGGGTGCGTGATGGCGCGCAAGCTGTCGCGTCTCGATGGGGTCGAGGTAACGTGTCTGGAGCGGGTGCAACGCGACGATCATTCCGAGGCTGGCACCGGGCTTAATATCGGCCCCAACGCGGTCAAGGCACTGACATCAGTCGATCCCGAGCTCGCTGGCCTGATTACGCAAGCTAGTTTTCCGTGGTGTCACTGGCGGGTCTCGCTGACCGACGGCACCGTGCTGTTCGACCTGCCGCTGGCGGAGGTGGCTGAAGGACCAGGCTGGCGCATCCGATGGTCGGAACTCTATCACGTGCTGCGCGAGGCAGCCGGTGCCAGGGTCCTCTATGGCTGCGAGATCTCCAGCATGGATCGTGATGCCGCCGATCCCCGCAAAACCGTGATCGAATGGACACAAAATGGCACAACGCAGCGCTTGGACCAGATCGATCTTTTGATCGCGGCCGACGGGCGTTATTCCAGAGTACGCCGGGCGATCTCGGGTGAACCATCGGTGCGGCATGTCGGCGTTGCGATCTTTCGGCTGCTGGTACCGGACACGTCGAACGGCCTGATCAACGATTACGAACAATGGTTCAATGGTCCCAATCGCCTGCTATCGTTCCGGGTGCCGGACAGTCACATCTATATCGCCGGCGCGTTTCCTATTTCGCCGGAACAGCCGATCCCGGAGGATCTGAAAACGCCCGCCGTGTTGCGGGAGACCTTCATGCCGCGGGCCGCGCCGCCGAGTGCGCAGACGTGCTGGCTAATCGATGCGATCTGCCAGAACGCTGGTGATACCCATTGGGCGCGGATGCAGGAGCACGACATGCTCTACCGCGCCAGCGACGGCCACGTGCTCTATCTCGGCGATGCCGCGCACGGCATGGTACCGACTCTGGGACAAGGCGCGACCCAGGCGATCGAGGACGCCGCCAATGCCGCGGCACTGATCACCCGGCGCTATCAGGCCGGCCAACGCGACGTCGATGGCTGGCTGTCGGAGATCGAAGCCCTGCGCAACGACCGTATGCGCTTCGTCATGGAATTCTCGCTCGACGCCACCGACACCATGCTGGCGGGCGCCGATCCCATCGCCGGCACCCAGCACAAGAATGAAGCGCCGTTTCGGAACAAATTGAATGCGCTCTATCGCGACGTTGGATTACCGTTGCCATGAACCGCTGCCATGAACGAACCCTTAGGAGATCGACACCATGACCGCTTCCACGCAGGAAAAACTTCCGATCGCGACCGTTCACGGACTCTATCACGTCGCAATCAAGACCGAGGATCTCGCGGCGACGCGGAAATTCTGGACCGACATTATCGGTCTTAGCGAATTTCCGCGGCCGGATTTCGGCTATCCCGGGGCGTGGCTGGGCTGCCCGCAGCCCGGAGGGCTTGCGATCGTTCACGTCTATGCCGGCGGCCCCGCGCTGGGACCGGAAGGCAAGGCTCCGGCGGGCACTGCCGCCATCGATCATCTCTCGCTCTCGTGTTCGGGCTATCGCTCCTATGTGTCGCGCTTCAAGGCCGCCGGGTTGGACTGGCGCGAGTTCATCGTGCCGGGCACCTCGCTCTGGCAGTTGTTCGTCTATGACCCGAGCGGCGTTCAGCTCGAGCTGACCTTCGAGTGCGGCATCGAGGGCGAGGAGAAGCCGGATATGTCGCCGGGCCGCAAATATGTCGCGGGTTCCAGCTTCTTTTCCAAGGCGGCTTACCCGAAATTGGCCTGACGCGATGGCCGATACCGCTCGTCGCCGCGCCGCTCGCTGTTACGCTCTTCGAGAGCGATGCTATCCAGTCCGGCGAGACGG
>Ga0193717_1001017_pt1 | contig 17700 bp, 20 predicted proteins | sample U2c2metaG_FD_145900 | JGI IMG/M metagenome (GOLD analysis project Ga0193717, IMG submission 145900) | Soil microbial communities from a riparian zone of the East river system, Colorado, United States - U2c2 | ecosystem: Environmental > Terrestrial > Soil > Riparian zone | place: USA: East River... | reverse complement strand
GCGCGATCATTGCTGCGATTGCGAGCGGTGACCTGCCGCCGGACACCGGGCGCGAACTCATCGATGGCCTCGCCGCGCAATGCAAGCTCATTGAGGTCGACGAGATCGTGCGGCGCCTCGAGGGGCTGGAGAAGGAAGCATCATCCGGCAAGCCGGGCCGAGCGATTCCGAGGGGCGCGCAATGAGCGGCATTCAAATACGGACGCAACTACGCAGAAGGCTTGATGCGCTGTCCATCGCCTTCGAGGCCGCGCCTCAAGCCGTTCGTGTTCTATTTTCAGACTACGAGGGGCAATCGCACGACGAGCTTCGAGCATTGCGCGGATATGCGCCCGGCACGCCGCTCGTTGTCTTTGACATCGTCGACGGTAGGAGGAAGGACTCGCCATGAATCACGAAAGAACGCGGGATCGCCTCCGCAAGCTCGAAACCAAGGCGTCCGGAAATGCGGTGATCATCTATCGATTTCCGCGCGGTATGCCAGATCCACTGCCTGAGCGCTATGAGTGCGAGGTGGTCGCTCGAGATGACGAAACCATCGACCAGACGCTTACCCGCTACGGAATGAGCCGGCAAACGCATCCGATCATCGTTTCGCTAGGCGTGTGACAACTGGATTTTGAGTCCAGCGCGCAGGGCACTTGACGCAGGAAAACAGCCAGCGCAATATCATTCCGTCACCGCACAAAAACGGTGATCGGGATTGGCGTCCCGGAATCAAATGGCGCGCAAGCGCCCATCGACCGATGACGGCGCTTTTTTCATGCCCGCATCTCGGCGGGCGCGCAGGGCTGCTTCACGGCGGCCGGCGCAGGAGAGCCGCAAGGCTCACCGGACCATTTGCCGGTACGCCAATCCTGCGTCGTCCGCCACCGCGCGCGAGACATGCACGGATGTCGGACTCCTCTGATCCACTTCAGGAGTTCACCGAATCATGGCAAACAAGTCACGTAAGGCCGCCAAACTCACGAGCGCCGCACCGACCGTCGCAGCTAGTGTCACGCCGATCGAGGCGTTGCACGCGAACGATCCAATGCATTGCGACTACGCAACGTATCAGTGGCAGACCACGCCCGGGGCGCCACGTCGGCTCAGCCAATGCTTTGCCACGATCCAGAATGCCAATCACGCCATCTCTGCAATTATCCAACTGCTCCGGGGCGACGAGTCCTGCAAGAATCTGGCGCAAGGTTGCGAGGATAACTACACCTATCGGCCCCTGACGCCGAGTTTCCGACACGGCTTGTGGTGTGCGGTCCGCGAGCTCAACCACTCGGCGACCTTGGCATTGGAATCCATCGGCGACGGCTTCGAAGAGATCGAAGGGGGCATGTCATGAAGAAAAGCCAGCCCTCGCGTAAGGCGGCGAAACTCACAAGCGCCGCGCCCACCGTTTCCGCCGACGTGCTCGATCCTCTGGATGACTCGGTCGAGCAGTCTCTGAATTTCCGTGATCGCGCTTTCGGGATTCGGATCCATGGGAAGCCGGCTGCGGATTTGCGTCAGGACATTGGCTATGTCGTTCGGTCGGCGCACGCACTGACGCGCTTCCTCCGAGACGCTCTCGAGGATGACTCTGGCGCACCCCTGCCGCCGACACGCGCCGACACCGAGGCGACGTACGCGTTGGATGGCATCGAAATGCTGCTCTCTCTGGCAATCGCTCTGGACAACCAGGCGCTCGAGCAGGAAACGCGGCCATGACGATGATGAAGACGCATCTTTCGCTCGTCCCGGCTGCGCCCTTGCCCGAGCCGGAATCATTCATCACGGGCGAGTTCATTGCTCACGCAATCCGCGCGCTGCCGAATTGGCAGCGCGATGCCGGCGACGGCCGCCCCGGCTATCCAGACCCGATGCGTTGCCTGGTTCTCTGGATCATGTGGGACGGGTGGTGGAGCGCTCATGGCGATGCGACGCCGATTCTCAGCCGCGCGGCTAGAGAGGACATCATTGAGCGCGTTCTCGCATTCAACGATGCGAACGCCAATCCGCTGCCGCAATGGAATGGTCATCCGCGGCTGAGAATCGTCCGCGGTGACATGGAGGAGCCGCAGCCGGCGGCGTAAATGGAACACGACGGCAAAATGCCCGACTCAGCCGATCCCTTCGATCGGCTGATGCTCGCCGACAGCTACACGCGCATGTCGATTCTGCTCGACCTCTACGCAGATCCGCGCGTCGATCGTATGCAGTGGTTTCGCACGCTCGGCTCTGAATGGAGCGGCTGCGACAACGTTTCTAGGCACAAGGGCGACCTGCGGATCATTTTCGATGCCAGTACGCCAGCCGAGCGCGAGGCGATGATGGCGAGGAGGCGCTAGCGCAGTGGCGCGAACTACCACCCATGCTGACGGTGTACAGAGGATGCTACGGGATCAACCGCGTAGGGCTGTGCTGGACGCTCGACCGCGCGGTTGCTGAGCGGTTCCCGACGTACAACCGCTACCGCCGTCCTGGCTTGGTGCCCGAGCTGCTGACCGGGCGCGTGGCCAAAGACAGAGCGGTACTACTGCTGGATAGGGGCGAACAGGAAATCATCGCTCCTCGCGTGAGGATCATCGCGGGGGAATAACATTCAAAAGCGGCAATAGGACTAAATCGAATTGCTCTTGCGTGATTGCTTTCCGTTCGTCGGACTGGTCCGAATCCGCGTTCGCCTTGAACGTCTCGTCTACGCGTTTTCTCAACGACGCGGCGAGGTCTCCTGGGTTGGGATGCGCTTGAATAAGCGCGATGAGCGCTATCTGTGTGGCAGTGAACCGAGCCTCCTGTTGCAGGGTCAATTTCTCGAGTGGATGTAGTGACACGGGCGCAACCTCAGTGAGTGGATACCGAGGACACTGTATCTGGGAAAGGCATCCCAGGGCGTCGACTATCGGCGTAGGATCGGCGAGACCAATCAACATCCGTTACCGGAGGTTCCATGAGCATGCAGAAGGCGGGGGACGTTTCTTCACATTGGCCGCGAGAAAAGATGATCGAGATTGTCCATGCGGCTGAGCCTGACCTGAAATTTGATCTTGTACCAACACCGGGCGAACCTGGGCACAAGATGTACGCGATCATGGTCGACGTTGGTGAGGTGGACGCGCGGAGCACGGCCGTTCTTGAGGCCGGCGCGAAAGTCAGGGCTGCGTTGAAGGGCATCCCGATAGGTCTTGACCGGCAATCTATCTATGCTCCGCAGCAGGAACAGAAATAGCGCACACCCGCCCCTGCTCTGCCCCTCGCGTGCGCGCGCGTGGGCGGGGAATTACCCGCACCGATACGCCTTTCCGCTGCTATGCCCGTTCCTCGGCTTCTTCGCGCGCGCCGCCGCATTCGGAACGCACCTTCTTGTCGGCCGCATTCTTCTCGATGGCCGCCAGCCTGGCCGCGTAGGGCTTCGAGCCTCGGTTGCTCATCAAGTCGCAGAGATCGACCATTGCCTTCACGACCTCGCCGTCCGTGGAGGCCTGATTGCGCTCAAGCCATGCCATCGCGTCCTCTTGCAACGCCCAAGACATCGCGCCGTCACCTTCGCCAAGCTTGTCAACGCGCGCGCGCAGTTCCTTCGGGCTATCGGGGAACTTGGGCGCAGGAGCGCTAGCAAGGGCTTCCGTGCAATTGACGCCTGCGGTCTCGTGGTAGGAACACACAAAGTGCTTGCCGCCGCACTCAGCTTCCCAAGCATGCATGCTTCCCATGGGGCCGCTCGCCGTTTCGTTGTAGATCGTGATCTCGTCACGCGGACATCCGACCGCGCCAGACGTGAAGCCCTGGGAAATTCGTGCATTCGTGCAGCTGGCGCTCAAAGCTGCGAGCAGAACAGTCGCAACAACAGGTAGCGTCCTCATTTTCGCTCATTCTCCAAGGGGGGCTCGTAGTACAGGAAAAATCGAATTTGGGTCGGCTTGCATGGGCATGGCCCGCAGCCTCCGCTATTTGGTGTAGCGGATCGCCTCGCCGTCAACGTAGACGATGCGGGCCTCGGCGTGCGAGCTATGGACGACCACGGCATCGGCGCCGAGCTCCGCGCCGGCCGCCTTCAACTGGCCTTCGGCGTCCACGATGCTGGGGTCGGTGAATCCCGGCTTCCACCTCTTGACCGAGACCGCCCCGAGCTTCACGAACGCGCGATCCGGATTCGACATCAGCACCATGACTTGATCCGGCGTCGTGACGTGCCGGTCGCCGATATTCTCGTAGCTGCGGGTTTGATGGCCTGAACAGCCGAGCAGCCCAAAGGCCGCCGCAGCGACCACGGAAACGACACGCATCGGTTTTCCCCTGTTGAACCCCGGCATAGTCTGCGCCCAGCTCGCCGCTTGTACCAAATGCCGCATATTGGATATGCGAGTGTTTCGCATTCCCGGGCAACCGGGCTCCATCGAACCGGGTGCAGTTCGGTAGTGACAAGGCACGTTTGGGGGCAACTTTGGGGGCAACTTTCGCAGCGATCGAACACAAACCGCGTCACAGTTACGTTTCAAGGCATCGTTTCATAGTCCCCGCCTCCACCACTTAGTAGTCCCAGGAAATCCAGAGAGGGCCGGTGAACCGCAGAAGATCGCGGGGAAACCGGCCCTTTCTCGTACTGGGCAATCCCGGAACGTCCATTGTCATCCGGACCGTGCTAGCTCTCTCCGTTCCTCGGGCGTCCTACACTTGTTCTCGCGGGTCGCGAAGCTGAGGCGCTGGGCTTCGCTCGTTAGCGTCCGTAGGTCAGCGTCGCGGAAGTTCGTCGAGAGCGGGAGATACTGGTCTGGCGGCTTGGGCATGCCGCGAGGATAGTCAGCGCGGTCTCACTAGCCGCGACGGTCGGACCTTGACGGCGGTGTCGCAAGGTTGTTCCATGCGGACGAGACGCCTTCAGCCGAGGCCCCTCGCATCCGGAACTCCCAGATGTCGCCGATTGGTAGACGTTGGAAGCATGTGCAGGACCACTGGGCAATCCTGAGCTACTACCAGAGGTTCGAGAGCCTCGTGGCTCTGATTCTCACGCTGGTGATCGGCGTGATTATCGCTGTCGCATTGTTTCGGCTGATCGTCGAGGTCATTAGCGGCCTCATTTTTGGAGTGCTCGATCCTCTCGATCATCAGGTGTTCCAGACCATCTTCGGCGAAATCATGACGCTGCTCATTGCACTGGAATTCAATCACACCCTGCACCTGGTGGTAACGCGCCAGCAGAGCATCATCCAAACCTCGGTTGTTCTCCTGATTGCGCTTCTTGCGCTAGCTCGAAAATTCATTGTGCTCGACCTGCACTCGGTCTCTCCAATTGAGCTAATGGGATTGGCCGCCGCCACACTCGCGTTGGGTGCAACGTATTGGCTAGTTCGCGACCCGCGCCAGCCGAGTGACACGAAGAATTCCTGACTGCAGCGTCGCCTGAATTGCTTCGCTGAGCTCGATTGACCCCTAGGTAAACCGGCGACCTCTGATCGGTCGCGCAATGTCAGGAGGGAAAACGTCCTTGTCGTCGCTGTCCTGACGCGAGGATAGTCACGGGCGTCTCATGGGCCAAGATGCCCATTCCGCTTTGGGTCAGGGGCTCGCATGCGGTTGTTCTTTGGGGAACTCCGTCGCCGCAATGTCTTGCGTGCCGGCGCGCTTTACATCGCGGGTCTATGGGCGCTGGCGCAAGGCATCGCGCAATTGGCCCTGTCGCCGGTGCGTCGGACTGGACCGCGCGCTGGTTTCTCCTCGCCGCGGTCATCGGTTTTCCATTCTCGGTCGCGTTCGCGTGGTTCTACGAGTTCACGCCCGAAGGATTGAAGCGAAAGCGAGATCGATCGACCGAGTCGATCACCGCGCACACGGGCAAGAAGCTCAACATCCAATCTCGAAGCTTCGCAGCGACCTCCGGCGCGTCGCCCGGCAAGTGCTCGCAGATCGTCGCCAGCGCGTTCACCGTGGCCTCCAGCAGCTCATCCTGAACCTCACGCGCTCGGTCAGCTCGCGCAGCTGAGCCTCTTGCAGCGTCAGCATGCGCAGGGTCTGCGCAGCGGTGATCTTGTGCAGGTCGGGCAGCTCGGCCATTTACGAAACCAGCGGCCACAGAACGATCGCAACGATCACAATCCCGAACGCGATGAAAAACATGCCGCACACCTCCAGCTGACGTAACATTTCGAGTGGTAGGAGGCGATCCGCCTGTCGCGGCGCCAGCGCTCGATCCGCCTTCTGCAGCAGCGCTGCTCGTCGGAGTCTTGATTGTGGGTATGTGGTACGACTATAGGCGTCGCCGCCGCTCCGATTGGGCCGAGTAGCACACACCCTCTATCCATCTCGTGCAGGTCGGGAAGCTCAGCCATCGATAGTGCTGCTCAGTGCGACACCATCATGCCGAATACGACAAACAGTGCCACCATGGCCAAGAACAGCAAGAACCAGGGCACAAACGTCAGCGTGCGCCACGTCGTTGGAGAGCGGAAGAGTCCGAACATCGAAAAAACAAGCCTAGGGAACCCCATTAGAAGAGGGACCGCCAGGCCAGACATTTCGTTAGAACGGTATTTCAGCAAAGCTAGGGCCGCCCAGAACAAGCAGCCGGCGTGAACGAGTAGGACCGTCCGCATTGGTGTCTTCGGCCCGTCGTGCTCTGAGTACCAATCGCTCATCGGACTTGGGCGGAGTAGCACATGACTTTAGGGTATCAGGCGGCCGGCGCCGTTGCCCCTGCAAGCGTCGTTGAATTCCGTCGGTGTTGAAACGCAGAAGACCGCGGCGTGCGATGGCGCAACAGCTGCCAGAAGTGCAAGAACCAGTATGATCGCGCGCGTATTCATCTCCAGGATCAATCGAATCTCCAGGATCAATCGAAGCCATCGCGGAAAATCAGATCGACGACGTATTCGACGACGATGCCGGTGTCGTTGTTGCCACCGCCATTGACATGTTCGCCACCGGCCACCGCGTGAATGCCACTGATCGAGACTGCGCTGCCATAGCGGTCGCCACTCGCCGGCGTGCGAAGGGATTGGCGATCGTTGCGAAACCACAGACCGGAAATGTTGCGGAAGAAATAGACCGATCCTGCATCGGCGATTTCGCCGCCGTCCGTATCGATGTCGTCGCCGTCGGCACCGACGACGAGACGGTCGCCTGCCAGCGCTACCGCTCCGCCGAAGCGGTCGAAGGTTTCGCCATCGATCGGCGACAATTCCTGATCGAGCTGCCACTGCCCGCCGGCGATCTTGTAGGTCAATACCCTGCCGTGCAGATCGCGGCCGGGCGCACCGATCGCGATGCGGCTGTCGCCGAAGAGCGGGCTGGTGACCGCGACGGCGCTGCCGAATGCTGCGAACGTCGTCGGATCGGGATACGGAAGCTGCTGCCAGAGTTCCAGGACGCCTTCGACGGTAAACCGGAACACTTGCGCGGCGCCCGCGGCGAACGGGCCGTCGTCGCCCAGATCCCGGCCTGGTGAGCCGATCACCGCGTAGTCGTCGAGATCGGCGACGAAGTTGCTGCGATCGATGATGTCGACCGCTTCGCCGAACTGCTCGCCATCGTCGCCGCCGACGGCACCGTAGAGAAGGTTCCACTCGAACCCGTCCCAGCGATAGAAACCCGCGTAGCCGACCGAAAGTGCGCCGCTGTATGCGAACGGCGCGCCGATCACGGCGCTGTCGCCGGAGATTGCGACGGCATGTCCGAAGTTCGGTGCGTTGGCGAGACTGCCGTACTGGAGATCGAGCTGCGCAGTCAGTGTCCAGATCGTCCCCTCGCGATGAAAGATATAGGCGCGCCCGGCATCATCGCTGGATTGGGAGAGGTCGTAGCCGGGCGCGCCGACGATTAATCGATCGCCGGAAAGGTCGATGGCGGTACCGAAGTGCGCGCCCGCCTGTGCGGAATGCAAAACCGTTTCGCTGATCCAGCCTGTGCTGCTTCTGCGCCATATCTGCACCTGGCCTTCCTCGTTCTGGCCCGCGTTCGGCGCGCCGAATGCAAGCGTGTTCCCGCTGAGTGCGACGGACTTGCCGGCCTGCGAATCGATCTGGTATTCGCCGACACTGCCGCGCTGAACCCATTCCGGGAAGAAGTCGAAGAAGCCGTCTACATCGGCCGGCGAAATCGGGATCGCCTCCGCGTCATGCGAGGCGTTGTCGTGCGCGTATCCGTGCACGTACGCGACCGCAGCGAGCAGTGCGAGCGCGAGCGTCCCCATCCTTTTCATAGCGCGCATTGAAGTTCTCCTTGAGGAAATAGCAGCGCGTCAGTCGAAATCGTCGGCGAAGATGAGATCGGCCTCGAAGACATCGGCCGCTCCCGCGTACATCTGCGCGCCGTTCGCTCGCGTCGGAACGCCGGCCGCGACACGATGGCCGTCCGTGGCGACGGACCAGCCCAGCTGCTCGTTCTCGCCGAAGTTGTAGAGACCGGTTTCGTAGATCCAGCTGTCGGTTTCCGGGATGTGCCGGAAAAGATGCATCGCGCCGGCGGACGCCAGCGTGCTGCCGAACAGGAACACATCGCGGGAGCGCTCGCCGATGACGAGGCGCTCGCCGTCGAACGCGAGCGCCGATCCGAAATTCGCGTCTTCCTGCGGCCCCGGCGAGCGGAATGTCGCGTCGAGATGGGCGATACCTGCCTGCAGCTCGAAGACGTGCGCCGCGCCGCTGTCCGGATCGCCTCCCGGCGCGTCGTCTTGAATCGAGCCGACTGCGAAGCGGTTCGATGTCGCCGCGACTGCAATGCCGAACAACTCGGTCGCGTCGGGCGTGGGATCGTGCAGCACGATGCCGACCGGCTCGTCGTCGGCGAGAAGATTCTTGATCAGGGCGAGGCCGGCGGCCGCGTCGCCGAGATAGGACGCGCCCGGCGCTCCGATGAGCGCAAGGTTGCCGGCGATCGCCACGGAGTAGCCGACGCTCGCGCCGATTTCGAGCGCGGTGAGGGAATGATCGGCAATCCATAGCTCTCCCTCGCGTCGCCACACCACGACCTCGCCGTGGTTGTCTTCATGCCCAGGCCCGCCTGCGATCACGTGCGAGCCGTCGGTGTCGACGGAGAATCCGAGCAGCGCGTGAGGCGACGGCGTGGCCATGAGCTCGGTTTCTACCCAGGCTCCGTCGATGCGCTCGAAGACCCACACCACACCCACGTCGCTCGTGATGATGCCGCGAGTCCACATATCGCGGCCCGGTTCGCCGACCACGAGCACCACACCATCCGGCGTGCTCGCGATTGCCACGGAATTACCGAAGATGGCGCCCTGCTGCGCACCCGCGGGCGAGACCAGCGTCGTGTCGAGCTGCCATTCGGAACCGACGCGGCGGTACACGTAGACACGCCCTGCCAGCGAGCTCCCGTCCTCGGCCGAAGCGTGCGATCCGACGGCAAGGAAATCGCCGCTCATATCGACCGAGATGCCGAAATAGAGCGACGGATCCGTGGCCGGCGCCTGGAGAATCTCGGATCTGAGCCAGAACAACCCGGCGGAACCGTCGGGCGCGAAACCAGTTGGATCGACTGGTTCCGCGACGGACACCGAGCACGCCAGCGCGAAAAGTACGGGCGCTACTCGTGCGGCAATACGCGGATGGCTATCGAGATTGTTCATGCGTCGCTCCTTGGCGCTGGTTGTTTCGCGTACGTGCGCGCACACATGCGCGCGCTGACGCGCGTAGTCCTCAATGGGCGTCGACAAGCGCCACGCGCCGGTTCTTCGCGCGGCCGTCCTCGCTTTGATTGCTGGCAACCGGACTCGCGAACGAAACGCCGACCGGCGCCATGCGCACCCGCGCGATGTCGTAGCGCGCGGCGAGCGCATCGCAGACGGCCGCCGCGCGCCGCTTCGACAGGTCGAGGTTGAAGGCGTAGCTGCCGACGTTGTCGGTATGGCCGACGATCAGCACGGTGAGCGCGGCTTCGGTGGCGAGGAACTTGGCGATCTCGACCAGCGTCGCTTCCGACTCGGGCTTGATCACGGCCTGGTTGAAATCGAAGTAGATGCCGTACAGCGCGACACTGCCGCTGCCGGCGATCGCGCTGGCCATCTGGCTCGCCGATACCGTGACCATCTTCTGCTCACGCGCCTTGGCTTCGACGATGTCGACGACGGCGATCGTGCGATTGTTGAGCGCGCCACAGGTATCGCCGACATCCGGTGCGGAAATCAGGTAGGTCAGCACCGAGACATTCACGCCGCTCGCGGGCAGTTCGGCGGCCAGATAACGCTGATCATTGATGTATTCGGTCTGCGCGCACCACGCCGCGGAGGCATAGGCGTCGGTGATGCTCTTTTCCGGATGGAGGAACATCGACAGGCTCATGGAACCGCCGCCGCCGCTGCTGCTGCGGCCTGCTTCGCCTCCGCATTCCTCGCCGGCGCACTCGAACGACGCCGCGCCGCCGGCGGCGACGATCTCGTCGCGATAGTTGCGCGAGACCTCGAGCGGACTGCGGTCGGGCGGAATCAGATAGACCAACCGCGTGTAACGTCCTTCGAGCACCTTCTTGTTCGCCGGCTCGAAATACTGATTGTTCTTCGCGTCGCTGCGACCAGGCACTGCCTGCAGGCTCGCCAGCGGCAACGCGAACTCTGCAAATCCCTGTTGCGAGTAGGAAAGAATCACCGCGCCTTCATAGCGCTTGAGCGCCGGATGATCGCGGCTGCCGATCGTGTCCGCTTTCGGCAGCGTGGCGGCTACCGCGCAGACCTGCACGGCAGCTGCCAACAGCAGCCCCAGCATGAAAACGAAGCGGTCTGCCTGGATGCACCGGCGCTTCCTGGAGGGAAGCGCCGGCGCGGAACTCCCGCCAGGAAGGATCGCGGGAAGAACTTGGGCTGGTGTGAGTGGCATGGCGCTGTTGTCCGCTGCAGGCCTTTGCGGCTGCTTCTCCACGACAAACGCATTGCGATCAAAAAAAGTGTCATCGCGGCGGACCGCGAAATCCCCACGCATTCAGCCGCGCGGCCTGTGGCAGAATCGGCGCGGGGGAGGAGGTTGCACGCAATGACGTGCGGCGATATCACCGACATGTTGCGCGCGGCGCGCGGTGGCACGCGGGCGGCCGTCGACGCATTGATGCCGACGATCTACGACGAGTTGCGGCGGCTGGCACAGGCACGCCTGGCGGCGCGTCCGCAGAACCGCGTGCTGAACACCACCGGCCTCGTACACGAAGCCTATCTGCGGCTCATCGAACAGAGCCAGGCCGAGTGGCCGGACCGGCTGCATTTCTACGGCTATGCGGCGACTGCGATGCGCCACATCCTCGTCGACCACGCGCGACGCCAGCTTGCGGACAAACGCGGCGGACAGGCGGTGGCGCTCGATGCGGAAGTGATCGATGCCGTCGGCGATGGCGTCGCCGGCGCGCCCGACTGGATCTACGTCGACCAGGCACTCGACCGGCTGCGCGCGTGCAGCGCGCGTCTTGCCCAGGTCGTCGAGTTGCGCGTGTTCGCCGGATTGTCGATGGAGGAGCTTGCCGAAGTCCTCGGCCTCTCGCTGCGCACGGTGAAGCGCGACTGGGAAAAAGCGCGGCTGGTGCTGCACCAGTTCATGGATGCGGAGTGACGGAGTCGCGATGACGATGTCGGACGCGAAGAACTGGCCCGAGATCGAGCGACTGCTCGATGCCGCGCTCGATTTGCCGGAGCCCGATCGCGCCGCGTTCGTGCGCGCGCACGCGAGCGCGGCCGACATCGCCGATTGCGTGTGCGATCTGCTTGCGCGCGAACCGCGGCTGGGCGCGTTCCTGGAGCATTCGATCAGCGAGAGCGAGAGTCTGTTCGCGGCAGGCTCGTCAGCACGCGAAGGGGAGCCAGCGCTCGCCGCGGATCAGTCGATCGGGCCATGGCGGCTCGTGCGCGAGCTCGGCCACGGCGGCATGGCCACGGTCTGGCTCGCCGAGCGCAACGATGGCGCGTATTCGCAGCAGGTCGCGTTGAAGCTCGTGCGGCCCGGCCTCGACAGCGCGCTGTTGCGCGAGCGTTTCACGCGCGAGCGGCGCATCCTGGCGCGCCTGCAGCATCCGCGCGTCGCACGCCTGCTCGATGGCGGCGTCGCCGAAGGACGGCAGTATCTCGCACTCGAGTTCGTCGAAGGCCTGGCGATCACCGACTGGTGCGCGCGACATCGCGCGTCGGTGCGACAGCGCGTCGGACTGCTGCGCCAGGTATGCGATGCGGTCGCGTTCGCGCACGCGAAGCTGATCGTGCATCGCGACCTCAAGCCGTCCAACATTCTCGTCAACGACGACGGCGAGGTGCGCCTGCTCGACTTCGGCATCGCCAAGATCCTGGCCGGCGATAGCGAAACACCGACCTCGCTGACCGCGCTCGGTGGACGCGCGATGACGCCGACCTACGCCGCACCCGAGCAGATCTCCGGACAGCCACTGAGCGTCGCCACCGACGTGTATGCGCTCGGTGTCGTCTTGTACGAGCTGCTCAGCGGACATTTGCCGTATCGCGCGGCGCGCAACAGCCTCGCCGCGATCGAGGACGCGGTTCTGCACGAGGAACCGGTCGCCGCATCACGCAGCGCGGACGCCGCGCAGGCGCAGAGCTCCGCCGTGTCGCTGCCGCGCCTGCGCCGCGAACTGCGTGGCGATCTCGACCGCATCCTGGCCATGGCGCTGGAGAAGGATCCGGATCGGCGCTATGCGTCCGTCGACGCGTTCGCGCAGGATCTCGATCGTCATCTCGAAGGACGGCCGGTCCGTGCGCGACGCGCCTCGATCGGCTATCGCACCGGCAAGTTCATCCGCAGGCATACGATTGGACTCGGCGCGACCGCCGCGCTGGTCGTCGCGATCCTTGCCGGCGTCGCCGGGACGCTGTGGCAGGCGCAGCGCGCCGAGTCCGCTGCACGCAGCGCCCGCGCGGAAGCGGCCGCCGCGACCGCGGTGCGCGATCTGCTGCTCGGAATGTTCCAGACTTCCGATCCCGACGTCGCGCGCGGCCGCGATCCGAGCGCCAGCGACCTACTCGATGCCGGCGCACGCCGCGTGCAGGCCGAGCTCGCCGGACAGCCGGCGCTGAAGGCACGCCTGCTCGGCGTCATCGCGGATCTGTACCGCAAGCTCGGCGACTATCGGCGTGCCGCAGACCTGTTCACGGAGGCGCTACGAATTCTCGAGCCGGCATCTGCGGGCAGCGAGCTCGATCGCGCCAAGCTGCACCTGGGTCTCGCGCAAGCGTTGACGCTGACTGGTGCACTCGATGCGGCGACGCTCGAATTCGACCGGCTCGATGCCGTCCTCGCCGATTTGCAACCGGTAACGGCCGACATCGCCCTGATGCGTGCGCGAGCCTCAGTCGAGCGCGGCGAGTTGCTGCTGCGCCAGGGCCGCTACGACGATTCGCGTGCGAGAGTCGATGGCGCGTTGGCGATCCACGCGAGTTGGCCGGACCGCGATGCCGAAGGGTATCTGACCGCGCTGCAACGTTCGGCCGATCTGGAATTCAATCGCGGCCATTTCGATAATGCCGAGCGGCAATTTCGCGATCTGCTGGCGCGCATGGTTGCGCACCACGGCGAAGAGCACACGGAAGTCGCGCGTGCGCATCACGATCTCGGTGTCGCGCTGGGACAGCTGGGGCGGCTCGACGAAGCGGAAAGCTCGCTGACCAAGGCGCTCGAGCTTCGCCGCCGCCTGCTCGGCGAGGACCATCCCGTTCTCGCCTACTCGCATTCGAATCTTGCGGCGATATTGCGCATGCGCCAGCGGCTCGACGAGGCGGAGCAGCATTATCTTGCTTCGCTGGCGATCAATCGCCGGGCGCTCGGCGACGACGCCGTGGAAGTCGCGCGCGACTACAACGGTCTGGCCATACTGGCGGCTGCGCGTCGCGATCTCGTGCGTGCCGAGGAGCTGTACAAGAAAGCGTACTCAGGCTACGCGAAGGCGCTCGGCTCGACGCATCCGGACGTCGGCATGAGCCTGAACAACCTCGCCGCCACGCAGCGCAGACTCGGGCGCTTCGACGAAGCCGGCGACAGCGCGCGGCGCGCATTGGCGATTCTGCGCACGACGCTGCCTGAGGATCACTATTACGTGGCGATCGCGCAGTACGCAGTCGGCACGATCAGTCTGGCGAAAGGCGACGCCGCCGACGCGGTCGCTCACTTGGAACCCGCCGCCCGCAGCATGGAAAAGGCGATGGGCGCCGGACACGGCGACGTGCTGCGCGCGAAAGCGCAGTGGATACTGGCCTTGGCCGTGCGCGGCGATGTCGAAGCGGCGCGGATCATGAGCGACGCGCTGGAGCTGCCAACGCAGGACCCGCGAGCGCGCAGCGACGTGCTGTTATTCCGCGGGCGCGCGCGTCTGCTGGCCGGTGCAACGGATGCGGCATGTTCCGACCTCGAGCAAGCATGGCGCGCGAGGGCCGAGCTCGATACCGACGAGGATGCGGCGGCTCTGGAAGGTGAGTTGTATCTCGGCGCATGCCTGTTGCGAACCGGCCGCGGGGCCGGCAGACAACATGTCGCACACGCGGCGCCACGCGTGCTGCGTGCGACGACGGCGCAGCCGATTGTGCAGCGGGACGCTTCACGGCTCTTGCGTGCGTTAGGCACGCAAAGTGAAGCAGCTGAATAGTCTGAATGCTGGCGGGGTAACAATGGGAGTAGCGCCGCGACGTCAAGCCAATAAATGTATTTTATATCAGTGTGTTACGCGATCTATGGGATAGTCCCCGCCCCACCATCACCCGCATCGTGGGCGTTCGCTGATGCACAAATGACCCCGCCAATGCGGGGTTTTTGTGCCTTTCTGGAAGGAAGGATCAGGCGTCACTTCGGTCCTGGCGACGAAAGAACAGCAAGCTCCAAACCGGGCCGAACACGAACCAGACAACGACTGAACCGAATGCGATGCGGAACCAGTCGTAAAGCTCCTGCGTGATGGCCTCACTATCGACGTAGTCGATCAGGGCGATCAAGAGCGCGAGCGTGATTATCCAGGCGGCGATGCAGCGTAGCCACAGCGCGAATTCGTATTGAACCGCAGGCCAGCCGCGTGTGGGAGTGGTGACAGGCGGCGGACCGCTTGCAAACCAGTGGGCGAACCGTTGATCAGCCCACCCCACTACGACACCGCCGAAGGCAATCGTGAAACCCACGTAGGCTGTTGCCAGGCCGTGAGCGAATGTGGCTGGGGTGCCGGCGCGCAGATCCAGTGCTGTGAATGCGAGCAGCATCATGTCCACCGCGGGCAACGCAAAGAGCAGAGCACGGCTGAGTCGGTTGCGTTGCAGCAAGTAGCGAACGACAAGTGCAAGCACCAGCAGCAGCCAGAAAGCCGCCTCGCAACCAACGATCAGCCAGTAGAGGTAAGCGGGTTGGTTCGACATTCAGGCTACCCTGCCCTCCTCGAAATCCGGGGTGCGCGTACTCGCGGTTGAAGTAACCTCGGTCCGGCCATAAAACCCGTTGTGCCGAGCCTCTGACACCATCGCACTACTCGATCGACCGCGTCGATAGCATCGGGCCGTTATCCGCCTGGCCTCTCTATGTACGGCTGGTGCCTGCGGAACAGCTCGACGATCAGGGCGCAACCTCATGCGTCCTCGCAGGAATCGGCGGAGGTCGCTGATGCTTCGAATGTCCTCGAAGAAGGGGTCCATCTACGCGCACGGCGAAGGTGGTTTGAAGGTAGGGACGTTCTCTGAGCGCCGTGCCGCCAATGATGTATTTCGAACCCTGCATAGCAATGCCGGTGAAACCCAGCGCGTTCCGCTCGTCCGGCCCGACATCGAAAATGCGCGCGCCCTGCGTGGCGAAATCCTCGACATCATTGCCGTGCTCGTCGAGCTGCAGCATGAAACCTCGGCTGGGGCCGGAAGCCATTTGCGCATGACCGACCAGGACGATCCTGCGATCGCGTCGTATCACGCCGGCGACCGCGACACCGGCGCCCGCCTCGACCAGGTCCAACGGAATGATCCTCATGCCGCCACTGCCGAACGACGGGTCGAGCGTGCCGTCGTCGAGCAGGCACACCGCGGCCACGTTGTAGGTCTCATTGCCGAAGTCCGGCGCAAGGGTGGCCGCCCATCCGGCGAGAACGATACGGCCATCGTCCTGAAGCAGGGCAGGATACGGGGCTGCGCTGCGGTCGACGAAGGCGACCATCACGCCGCCGCCACTTCCGAAGGAGCGGTCGATGGTGCCGTCGCGTAGCACTCGAGCGGCGGCGAAGGCGGTGCGACCCACATTGTCTATAGTGATCGAGCCTGTGACGACGATGCGCTCCTGCGGGTCGACCAAGATGTCGCTAACGTCCGCGATCGAATACAAGGTGAGCGGAAACTGGATAGTGACGCGGCCATCGACGCCGAACGAGGAATCGTTGCTGCCGTCCTCGCGCACGCGCGCGATGCCCAAGCGATTCGGCCGAGTGGCGACGCCGAGGACGATGGCGCCATCGGGCTGGATCGCGAGGGCCGTTGCGATATCGTAGTCGTCGACGATGAAATTGACGCGCGACACGCCGCCGTCGCCAAAGCTCAGATCCCTGGTGCCACCGGTTTCAAGCCGCACGAGGTGCGTTTCGACATCCAGCACAGGAGCCGTCTCGTCTGCGACGTCCTGGGTGGCTACGACGATCTTGCCGTCGCGCTGCAGAGCCAGTGCTGCGCAGGGACGATCGATGTTACGGGTATCGAGTTCGAAGTGTCCGGCGTCGCCGAAGGTCCTATCGGGAGAACCGTCGGCGTTCAAGCGCGACACGATGCCGACGTGGTGCGATCCATCGCTAGAGGGTCCCGTCCCGCAGAACAGGATCTTGCCATCGGTCTGGACAACGAGTCCCGTGGATACGAACACCGAGTCAGCGGACGCGACGAGTGCGACGCCGTTTTCGCCGAAGCCGAGGTCTAGATCACCGTCCGCAGCCCACGCGGACGCAGTCGCACCAATCAGCAGCGCTGTCAACCACAGGCTGCGAACGAATACTTGCATCACGCTCTTCCCCTGATCCAATGCACAATTAGCCATTGTCCCATGACGCACGCGCTCGCTGACGCGAGTGCGGCGTCGCTGCGCCACAACATCGACGTGCTATTCCGACGGCGAGACAATCAGCTACTCCCAGCGCATCCCAGGAAACGCCTTGGCCAGGAGCTCCTTGGCCAAGGCAACAGCGCGGTCTTCGAGTTCCCCGTACTTGTGGTGCCCACCGCAATCGACGCAGGTAACGACCTCATCCCGCCTCGGGTTGGCCGTCCTGATGAACTGATCACTACGACACTGGGGACACTGAATATTGATATCCAAGGGCAACCTCGCTGCGCAGACGATGCTGGATCGCCTCGGCTGTGCGAGCGCCAAGGAGGAACATTCAGGGATGGCCATTGTGCCAGATGGAAGCGCGTTCCTTTGGACGCAGCGCACCACGCGAAGGCGGATCGAGACCACGACGCCATCCCTGGCCGCTTATCCTCACGGTGCCATCCTTTTTGCCTCGGAGTTGTAGTCCGTGCCCTACGTCAGCGATTGGACCAGACATGGGCGGGCTATCTGGACGCGGGCATGAGCGTTTCAGGTAAAAAAATACAGAGCGCACGCGTCTCACGACGAACCGCTCTGCGAAAAGGCTATGTTGCCCCGAATTTAGTCAGCTCGCGGATGCTTGCACGACGATGCCATCACGAGTGGCACGGGGACGTGCAAGTTACATTCGGAAAGCGACCTCGCATCATGATCGGTGAGGTTGGTTCTGTATGTACTGTGGCACACACACAGCGAT
>Ga0193717_1001016_pt1 | contig 17710 bp, 16 predicted proteins | sample U2c2metaG_FD_145900 | JGI IMG/M metagenome (GOLD analysis project Ga0193717, IMG submission 145900) | Soil microbial communities from a riparian zone of the East river system, Colorado, United States - U2c2 | ecosystem: Environmental > Terrestrial > Soil > Riparian zone | place: USA: East River... | reverse complement strand
ACCGCGGGCAGCTTCGCTTTCAGCTTCTGCTTGCAGGCGGGCTGCTTTCTTTTCATTCTCATCAGAACCCGTATCTTCTACGTCTTCTTCTTTTGCAGCCTGTCTTTCGGCAAGGCCTTCGGCGATAGCGGCGGTTACGTAATTTACGATGATCGCGATGGATTTCGTAGCGTCGTCATTGGCGGGGATAGCAAAATCCACCTTATTGGGATCGCAGTTGGTGTCTACCATGCCAAAGGTTGTGATACCAAGGCGTTTGGATTCAGCCAGCGCGATGTGTTCGTGACCGATGTCAACGATGAATAAAGCGGCGGGAACGCGACCCAGCTGAGCGATGCCACCCAGTACTTTTTCCTTTTTATCTCTTTCGCGGGAGAGCGTGAGGCGTTCTTTTTTAGTGATACTATCGAAGGTGCCGTCGTTAAGCATTTTTTCGATGCTCTGCATCTGCTTTACGCTTTTGCGAACGGTGTTGAAGTTGGTGAGCATACCACCCAGCCAGCGTTCGGTAACGAAAGGCATGTTTACTTTACGTGCGCATTCGGTAACGATCTCTTTAGCTTGTTTTTTTGTTCCAACGAACATCACCTTTTTACCGCTCTTGGCGATCTGCTTCAGAGCTGCGGCAGCTTCCTGCAGGCTTTCGGTGGTTTTGTTCAGATCTATGATATGGATACCTTTCTTCTCAGCAAAGATATAAGGCAGCATTTTGGGGTTCCACTTCTTACGCAGGTGTCCGAAATGTACACCGGCTTCAAGGAGTTGCTGTTGTAATGAAGTGTTATTTTCCATTGTATGTATTTATAATAATTTATGTCAATGATTAAGGCGACTTCTACAAGTCCGGACCTGTTAACGTTTGCTGAACTGGAAGCTTCTTCTAGCTTTTTTACGGCCTGGTTTCTTACGTTCTACAGATCTTGGGTCGCGGCGCAGAAGACCTGCGGCCTTCAGCGTGGGGCGGAACTCAGGGTTTACTTCGAGCAGTGCGCGGGCGATGCCCAGCTTGGCTGCTTCTGCCTGTCCTTTCATGCCACCGCCGGCAGCATTGATCTTGACATCATATTTATCGCCACCTTCGATAGCCTTGAAGGGCATTTCGACCTGGTTCTGCAGATATACGAGAGAAAAATATTGTTTGTAGTCCTTATCATTGATCGTGATCTTGCCTTCACCCCTGCTCAGGAACACCCGGGTTACTGCTTCTTTACGGCGACCAACTGCATTTTTTTGCTTTTCCATTATCTAAAAATTAGAAAGTTAATGTTTTGGGTTGCTGTGCGGTATGCGGATGCTGGTCACCGGCATACACGAACAATTTCTTGTACATCTTGCGGCCCAGGCGATTCTTTGGAAGCATGCCTTTGACAGCTCTTTCGAGGAGGGCGTCGGGACGACGTTTGAGCAGGTTTTTAGCAGATTCTTCCTTCTTTCCGCCGGGGTAACCGGAGAAATTGATGTAGATCTTGTCTTCCAGCTTGTTACCGGTAAAGACGACCTTTTCTGCATTAATAATAATGATGAAGTCGCCGCAATCAACGTGCGGTGTGTAGTAGGCTTTGTTCTTGCCACGCAGGATGGCGGCAATCTTGGAACACATACGACCTACGGTTTGATTAGTACCGTCCACAACATACCAGTCGCGTTTAACGGTAGCCTCGTTCGCATGTTTGGTTGTGAAATGTAATTTGCTCATTTTCTTGTGTTTTTACATGAAGCTGTTGCTATCCCAACAGCATTAAATAATTGTCCTTGCCGGCGGCAGAGTATTGGTCTGCTTTTGGAAATGGAGTGCAAAGGTACTTTGAATAGGGGTGATGTTCCAAGAAAAAAGAGGGGTATTTTGTGAGGTGCTTTTGTAAGACGTTGGATATCAATAAAAAATTTGCACATTTAAAATATTGGGTTACGGGATAATTAAGAAAAGTTGGCAAATTGCCAACCAATTTATATATTTGTTCTACCAACCTTGCAAAAAAATGCACAACAAAAACAGAAAGCAAATCTTAAAAAATTTTAAATCATTGATCTATGTTGATCATTTATTTGAAAAGGTTGAACGATTTTGGCAAGAGCCATGCGAATGCCCGGAAAAGCCTTGCGGTATGGAAACTAGTAGTTGAAGAAGCAGATTGGAAAAATAAACAGGATGTCCTAAGCGATTTTCCCAAGGCAAAAATGATCCAGGACAACCGTGCCCGGTTTGAGATCGTGCACAATACTTTTCGATTGATTGTCCATATCTATTATGATGATAAAATAGTTGAAATAAGGTTTATTGGGACGCACAATGAATATGATCGCATTGATCCTGCGACCATCTAAAACAAAATCAACAGTATGCAAGCCTGGTATTTAATAGAAAATGAAGCCGATTACCAAAAAGCGGTCAGCCGCTATGAGGCGCTCCGTGAGGCTGAAAAAGGTTCCGGCGAGCACAAGGAAAGGCAGCTGCTTGCTTTTCTCGTCAACATGTATGAAGAAGAGTTATGGGAAATGCCAGATGTGGATCCTATCGAGCTCATTAAGATCCGTATGGAGGAGTTTGGCTATAAGGCCGGGGATCTGGCCCGGGAATATGGAGATAAAGGGACAGTAAGTAAAGTCTTAAACTACAAACAGGCTTTATCTCTCACGATGATCCGCAAATTCAGTAAACTGCTTCGTATCCCTGTTGACGCGCTCGCGCGGGAATACTCGCTGGAATAATTTGTATTGAGGAGGGTGTCCATTGACGGGATGCTGTCGGCGGGCCAGGGAGAAGCGGAGAAAAAGCCGAACATTTGGGTGATGGGTAGGTGAAGGTTGCGCGGCAAAAAGGAAAAACGAATATCTTCACAAAAAATATTTTCATGTCCACTCCCATTCTTGCACTTGGGCGCAGCAGCTTTGGCAATCCTGAGAATAATGACCGTCTGTTAACCAACGAAGAGGCCCTTGCCCTTTTGCATGATTGGGTGCCCAATGAGAGGCTGCGCTTGCACATGAAGCAGGTGGGAGCCGTTATGAAGGCATGGGCTTTGGAGCGGGAGGAGGCCGATGAACTAACGGCGCGCAAATGGGAGCAGGCGGGTTTGCTGCATGATGCGGACTGGGAAAAATACCCTGATTCGCACTGTCGTGTCATTATCGAAAAGCTGGAAGAGCTGGGGATAGATCCGGAAGTCATCCATTGCATCGCTTCTCATGGGCCAAAATATTTTGGCGTGGAGCCTGAGAGCAGGATGGACAGAATGATCTATGTTTTCGATGAGCTTTCGGGGTTTATCCATGCTTCCGCGCTGATCCGCCCCATGCGGTATGAGGGCATGGATGTAAAGGGCATCATGAAGAAATTAAAGACCCCTTCTTTTGCCGCGCAGGTGAGCAGGGACGATATCAATGACGCGATAAGCCGTATCGATATCCCGCTGGAGGAGATCATTCAATTTATCATCGATCACCAGAAGGAGGTGCAATAGAGCATCACTAAAAATCGATGCCGAACCATTTCTTCCTCTCTTTCTTCTGGTATTTGTCGTAGTTGAATTTATACAGTTTCCCGGGCCGGTGCGGCACGTCTGTCTCCAGCTCGCCGGTGTCTTCGAGCAGCTCCATGGAAAAGAATTTCTTACGGAAGTTGCGCCGGTCGAGCTTTACGTCCAGGATGGCCTCATATAGATTCTGCAATTCGCGCAGGGAGAATTTTTTTGGCAGGAGGCTAAATCCGAGCGGATGTTCCTGGATCCTTTTCTGCAGCCATTCATAACAGACGTCAAGGAGCTTCCGGTGGTCAAACGCCATTTCGGAAAGGGTGGTCACCCGGTGCCAATGCAGCTCGTTGTCCAGGATCTTCAGCTGGTGATGCTCGATATTGATCAGGGAGCAATAGGCAATGGTGACGACACGGGCCGCGGGGTGCCGGGATACTTCACCAAAGGCTTTCACTTGTTCCAGGTAAACATCGTCCATGCCTGTACGCTCGCGGAGAATGCGGTAAGCAGCTTCGTCGAGGTCTTCATGATTATTGACGAGGTCGCCGAGCAGCGACCATTTGTTCTTATATTTTTCAAAGTCGGATTTGATAAGCAGCACTTTCAGCTCGTTCTCGTCAAATCCAAAGATTACGCAGTCGACAGAAATGCCGATGATCCCATCGTTCTCCAGCTGGCGGAGAATCGTTGTGATGTTCTGACTGGCAGAGGCAGTATTATCCGTTGGTGACGGATCTTCGTTAGGTATAATTTCATGATTCATTCAACTACGAATTTAAACAAAAATTGGGCGGAGCCCTTAACTTTATGGCATAAATTCCCGTTTATGTACTCTGCCGATCAGACCCATCGCCTTCAAAAGTTGACCACTACCCTGCTAGCCCTGGCTTCTAAATCCTCCATGGACGAATGGCTGAAGAAGCTGGACGAATTGCGGGAAGTATTGCGTTTCCATGAATACCGTTATGCCATTCTGAATGATCCCCTGATCTCCGACTTCGAATATGACACCTTATACAAGGTGCTGGAAAAGGCAGAGGCCGGGCATCCGGACCGGGTAACACCGGACTCCCCTACCCAGCGCGTGGCCAGTGGGCTGACAAAGGATTTCCCTACGGTACAGCACCTGGTGCCCATGCTGTCGCTGGAGAACTCCTATAATGAAGACGATCTGCTGGACTGGGACCGGAAGGCGCGGGAGCTTACCGGGCTCGGGGAGCTGGAATATTGTATCGAGCCTAAGTTCGATGGGGCCAGCATCTCCCTAACCTATGAGAACGACCACCTGGCGCGGGGTGTTACCCGGGGCGATGGGGTCGCGGGTGACGAGATCACGACCAATATCCGGCAGATCCGGTCGGTACCCCTTTCAGCCGCCTTTTCCAGATATGGCATCCAGTTGATCGAGATCCGCGGCGAGGTATTGATGAATAAGAACAATTTTAAGAAGTACAACGATCAGCTGGCCGAGCAGAATATCCCGCCCCTGGCCAACCCCCGGAATGCCGCGGCTGGTTCACTGCGTATAAAAGACCCAAAGGAAGTAAGCCGGCGTAACCTGGAAGCCTTCCTTTATCATGTCAGCTATTTCGCCACGCTGGAAGGCTGGCAGATCACGGACGGGCATGTGGCGGCTCCTGGCGAAGAGCCCATTGGGGAAACCGGTGAAGGGGAAAAAGCGGCCAGCCGGCCAGGGAAGAAGGTCGATCTACCGGTCCATCCGGCGCTGAAAACGCATAGCGGCGAGCTGCAGATGCTGTGGGACCTGGGCTTCCGCAGTCCTCAGAAGGAAAAGCGGATCGTAAAAGGGATCAGTGCTGTCGTCGAGTACTGTCATGAATTTGAGAAGCAGCGTGACGGCCTCCCTTATGAGATAGACGGCATGGTCATCAAGGTAAACGACCTTGCTTTACAGGATAAGATGGGCATGACCACTCATCATCCCCGCTGGGCCATTGCCTTTAAATTCAAGGCCAGGCAGGCTACCAGCACTTTGCGGAGCGTGGAGTTCCAGGTGGGCCGTACCGGCAGCATTACCCCGGTGGCCAAGATCGACCCGGTGCCGCTGAGTGGTGTAACTGTAGGTTCCATATCGTTGTTCAATGAAGACGTTATCCGCGAAAAGGACCTTCGGCTCGGGGACCAGGTACTGGTCGAGCGTGCGGGGGATGTCATTCCTTATATTGTAAAGCCGCTGGCCGAGGTGCGCACGGGAAAAGAGACACCCATCGTCTTCCCTACGCATTGCCCCGTGTGCGGGACGAAACTGGAAAAACCGGAGGGGGAAGCCGTTTGGCGGTGTGTCAACATCAACTGTCCGGCTCAGGTCGTCGAACGGATCATCCATTTTGCCAGCAAAGATGCCATGGATATCCGAAGTTTTGGAGATGCCAATGTCCGGAAGTTCTATGAGCTTGGGTTCCTTACAGCCATTCCGGGCATCTATCGTCTTCCCTACGACAAGATCCGGGTGTTGGAAGGCTTTGGTGAAAAAAGCGTCAGTAATCTGCAAACCGCGATAGAGACTTCCCGGCAGCAGCCGCTGCATCGGCTGATCTTCGGTTTGGGGATCCGTTATGTCGGGGAGACCACGGCCAAGATCCTGGCAGCCGCCATTGGTCACCTGAAGGATTTAGCCGACTATTCGCTGGAAAGCCTTCAAAGTCTTGAAGACGTAGGTCCGAAAGTAGCGACCAGTGTATACCAGTTCTTTCACAACCCCGACAACCTTCATATGCTGGAAGAGCTGGAGGGTATGGGGTTGAACCTGAAGAGCCAGAAATCCAGTGGCGCCAGCGGAGGCAACCTGAATGGGCAAACGTTCTTATTCACCGGCACCCTTAGCCGGCTGAAACGTTCGGATGCGGAAGAGAGTGTCGAAAAGAACGGCGGCAAGCTGCTGAGCGGTGTCAGCAGTAAGCTGAACTATCTGGTAGTAGGGGACGACGCAGGCAGCAAGCTGGAAAAAGCCAAAAAGATACCTTCTATTCAAATACTCACGGAGGATGAGTTCATCAGGCTGATCGCGCAGGAATAACGGATTTGCAAAACTGCGGGAGTAACTGCGGGAATAACGGTTTTGGGTCCAAAAACATATGAGAATATTTTCTTACGTTACTGGTAATTCGAAATTCTTTTTCGTAACTTTAAGAAAATTGATAGGCATGATTAGAAAACTCACCGGCGAAGTATGGAAACCATTGCAGTTTCCAGGCTGGAAACAACTCCGAAAAAAGTACGCACTATCTTCCCTTGGTCGTGTAGCCAGCTACTCGGAAGATGTGCTTGCCGACGGCAAACTGCTGAATGGCAGTTTGACCACTGGTTACAAAACCCTGAATTTACATCGGCCAGGTAACAATGGCACGCTTTACATTCATCGGGAGATTGCGCGATTGTTCCTTTCAAAGGCATCGCCAAAGCACAAGTATGTGATCCATGTGAATCACAACAAGTTGGACAATGCGTCCAGGAATTTGAAATGGGCTACACTGGAAGAGATGATCGATCACCAGCAGAAGAGTCCTGCTAAGATTGCTTACAAGAAGGTTCAGGCAAACCGGACTGTAGGGTTAAAGCTGACTGCTACACAGGTGAAGACCATCAAGAAGACTCTTTCCAGCAGAAACAGGCAGCTGACCATTAAGAAGCTGGCCGAAAAGTACAAGGTCAGTGAAATGACCATGTATCGCATCAAGAGCGGGGAGAATTGGGGGAGGATCAAATAAGTCCTTTCCATACAGGAATAGGGAATATTCAACAGACCGAGATCACACAACTATGCTTCAAGCCTCCACGATTAAGTTCCTGAAGGACCTCAAAAAGAACAACAACAAGCCCTGGTTTGAAAAAAACAAGTCCGTTTACCTGGATGCAAAAGAGGACATCGAACTTTTTGTAGAGCAGGTGATCGAGGGAATGGGAAAAATTGACGCAGATATTAAACCCCTCCACCCGAAGAACTCAACTTACCGCATCTACCGTGATGTCCGTTTCTCTAAGGACAAAACGCCTTACAAGATCAACATGGGCGCTTACCTCAACAAAGGGGGCAAAAAAATGCCAACGGCCGGTTACTATTTTCATTGCGAGCCTGGTCGCAATATGGCCGGCGGTGGTTTGTGGATGCCTTTGGCTCCGGAATTAAACAAGGTCCGGCAGGAGATAGATTACAATTTTGCTGAATGGACAAAGATTATTGGGAACCGCAACTTCAGAAAAGTTTTTCAGGACGGCCTGGAAAAGGAAGAGATATTGTCAAGACCGCCCAAGGGTTATGACGATACGAACCCTGCTATCGAATTCCTGAAGCTCAAAAGTTTTATCGTCAGCAGGACTTTTACTGACGCGGAGCTACAAGCCAAATCCTTTTTGAAAGAATTACTAAAGACCTTCGAAGCGATGGGCGACTTTGTTCATTTTATAAATCGCGCACTGGAATAAATATGCAAAGGCCCCCTCACGGGGGCCTTTAGCGTAGAATTTGCTTAGAGCAAATTCTGTCCGACAAGGTATTCGGCTATCTGTACCGCGTTGGTAGCCGCACCTTTCCGGAGGTTATCACTTACTACCCACATATTAAGCGTTTTTGGCTGGGTCTCGTCCCTTCTTAGCCTTCCCACGAATACTTCATCTCTTTCATAGGCGTCCTTTGGCATGGGATACTGTTGAGTGGCGGGATCGTCCACTACAACTACACCCGGAGCGTTGCTAAGCAGGGCTCTTACTTCGGCGAGGTCGAATTCGTTCTCAAATTCGACGTTGACGGCTTCGCTATGACCGCCCATAACCGGGATCCGGACGGTCGTAGCCGTTACCCGGATGGTATCGTCCCGCATGATCTTTCTTGTCTCGTTGACCATCTTCATTTCTTCCTTCGTGTATCCATTGTCGAGGAAGACGTCGATCTGGGGGATGGCGTTCAGGTCGATGGGATATTTGTAAGCCATTTCTCCCTGGACACCCTTTCTTTCATTCATCAGTTGTGTAACGGCCTTGACACCGGTGCCGGTGACACTTTGATAGGTAGAAACGACGATTCTCTTTACTTTATATTTCTTATGGAGGGGGTTGAGGGCCACGACCATCTGGATTGTCGAGCAGTTGGGGTTGGCGATGATCTTATCTTCCCTGGTCAGCGCATCGGCGTTGAGCTCGGGTACGACCAGCTTTTTTGTAGGGTCCATACGCCAGGCGGAGGAATTGTCGATCACGGTAATGCCGGCTGCCGCGAATTTGGGAGCCCATTCCAGGGAGGTGCTGCCGCCAGCGGAGAACAGGGCGAGGGCCGGCTTTGCTGCAATCGCATCATTGGCGCTGACTACCTTGAACTTCTTTCCTTTGAACTCCACTTCTTTCCCGACGGATCTTTCGGATGCGACCGGGAGAAGTTCGGTGACCGGGAAATTCCTTTCTGCCAATACCTGTAACATTTTAGTGCCTACCAGTCCGGTGGCGCCTACGACTGCAACTTTCATTGTTTGCTTTTTGTTTTTAATAAATTAATATACGGTTGGGTATGACCCGAAAAACGTTTAGGCATGGCTGGAAAATGAAGAAGCCTTCCCTGTGCGGGAAGGCTCTTATTATCTTGTGATACAAAACAATCAAAGCTTATCCCGCTGTGGGAGGTGCTTCTTAATTTGCTTTGTATGTTTCATGCTGATTGTCATAACGAGGCCAAAAATAGTCATGAACGCAAAAAAATCCAAATTTTTTTATTTAAAGAAGTTTTTTGGGTCATAACTTGCTGACCTAACAGACAAAAACATACTACATGAAAAAGAAACTTATCCCTATCTCGGCGCTGGCACTCTTCGCCTTTTTCTACTCCTGCAAGAGTAAGCCGAAAGAAACAACAACCGACAGCGGCACCGCCCAAACCACCCAGCCCGCTGCGACCCCAACTACCGCCCCGACCAACGAACCCAAGACATATGCAGCAAGTTTTACCCCGGACAGCGCCCTGCTGGGCAAGAACAAAGAGGCGGTGATAAAGATAAAGAATGCCAAAGCCGTTGCTTTAGTTGACCCTGACGGAAAGGACCAAGGCATCGAATTCACTTTTGACCTGGAAGTTACCAACAAGAACAGCGTCGGCGGTGCGGGAGTTTTTTTCCGGACCGATAACTTCAGGCTCACGCTTGACAACGGCAACAATATTACAGAATACAAAGGCGGCTCAGAGAATGTAGATGCTGAATCTACGAAGGATATCAAGGATATCACCTACAAGATCCCTCCGGGGGCAAAGCCGAAGACATTGAACCTTTTCCACGAACAAACCCGTGTCAGCGTAGGTGTTGAATTGAAATAATTGCTCTTTTATAAAGAAAAAGCCCCGTTTAAACCGGGGCTTTTTTATTTGTAGTTATGCGAGTTTCCAGTTATACGAGCTCAATATCGAAGTTGACGAGATCGACAAACTGTCTGATCCGGGCGTCGATGTCGGCGCGGGTGATCTCTTTGAGGCGATCGGGACCGAATTTCTCTACGCAGAAGGAAGCCATTGCCGAGCCGACGATGATGGCTGTTTTCATGCTTTGGAAGGAGACGTCCTTTGATTTTGCGATATGCCCCATAAAACCGCCGGCAAAAGTATCTCCGGCCCCGGTGGGGTCGAATACTTCTTCCAAAGGCAGTGCGGGTGCTACGAAAACCTTGTCTTCGTGAAAGAGTAAGGCACCGTGTTCGCCTTTTTTGATGATGACATATTTAGGGCCCATCTTCATGATCTCGCGGGCTGCTTTTACGATGGAGAATTGTCCGCTGAGCTGCCGGGCTTCGCTGTCGTTGACCATCAGCACGTCTACCATGGTGAGCAGCTTCTTCAGGTCATCGAGGGCGTTGTCCATCCAGAAGTTCATGGTATCCATGGCGATGAGCTTCGGACGCTGTTTCATCTGTTTGACCACATTGATCTGGAGGCTGGGCAGGATATTTCCAAGCATAAGGAATTCGCTGCCCTGGTAGCTTTCGGGGACGATAGGGTTGAAATCGAGGAAACAGTTGAGGTCGGTGACCAGGGTATCCCGGGTATTCATGTCCATATGATATCTGCCGCTCCAGAAAAAGGACTTTTTATCTTTTACGACCTCAACGCCTTCCAGGTTGACGCCGCGTTTCTGCAGCTGGTCCAGCTCTTCCTGTGCAAAGTCATACCCTACGATGGAGATCTGGTTGATGGGTTTTACAAAATTGCTGGCTGCCCAGGCTACATAGGTGGCGGCGCCGCCTACGATCCAATCTGTCTTTCCAAAGGGCGTTTCTATGGCATCATAGGCCATGGATCCTACTACTGTTAATGACATTGCGTTTAATTTACCTTGAATTAATGATTTTTATCTCGAATCATACTATTTTTTCAATGGCCTCGCTGAAACCGCCAAAGGCGGATTTCATTGGTGAAGGTGAATCCGGAAACCGGATTTGAGGCTGCAACCTACATAAATTATTACTAAATTAGTACTAACACTTGTTAGTGTTTTCTATCTTTGTCGGCAACATGGCGAAAATCCAAAGCAAGAGGAACAGCACCAAGAAAGAGGTGATCATCGAAAAAGCCTCCCGGTTATTCCGGGAAAAGGGGTTCGGGGCTGCATCCATGCGCGACCTGGCGGAGCATGTGGGGGTGGAAGCCGCCAGCTTGTACAACCACATTCAATCCAAGTCGGAGATCCTGCAAACGATATGTTTTAAGGTCGCCAATGAGTTTATGACCAACCTGGAGGTGGTGGAGGCCAGTCAGCAGCCTACGTTGAAGAAAATGGAGGCGATCATCCGGTTGCATATCCGGATGATGCTGGATCAATACGAGTTTGTTTATATTTCCGACCATGAGTGGCGGCATCTGCCGGAGCCCTACCTCTCCAACTTTCTTAATCAACGGCGCAACTACCGCAAGCGGCTGGGTGATATTATCGAGGATGGCATCAGCAAGGGCGAGGTAAAACAGATCGACCCCTATACGGCGGTGCTGGTGATCCTGTCCGCCATCAGCGGCATTGACTCCTGGCAGCGGAGCAGGAAGAGTACGAGTGCAGAGGCCCTGGAATCGAATATGGTTAAATACCTGATCGAAGGGTTAAAAAAATAAGAGTGGGCCTGCGGGCCGAAAATATAACATGGCCAGCCATTTCAGAACATTACAGATCGAAGATGTACGCCGGGAAACGGAAGATTGCGTATCCATTGCTTTTACTGTTCCACCGGAGTTTCGGGAGGAGTTTCGTTTCGTGCAGGGGCAGAATGTCACCCTCCGCCTGCGGATAGCCGGGGAGGAAGTGCGGCGGTCATATTCCATTTGCAGCAGTCCACTGGATGATGAGCTTCGCATCGCCGTAAAGAAGGTTCCATCCGGGCTTTTCTCTACCTATGCCAATGAGCAGCTTCAAAAAGGGCATCAGTTGGAAGTGCTGCCGCCTACTGGTAAGTTTTATACTGAATTGAGGGCGGAAAACCGGAAACATTACCTGGCTTTTGCTGCCGGGAGCGGCATCACCCCGGTGCTGTCGCTGATAAAGACCACGCTGGCCGTGGAGCCCAATAGTCATTTTACGCTTGTATATGGCAATCGCAACCGGCTGACCATTCTTTTCCGGGAAGAGCTGGAAGCCCTGAAGAACCGGTATATGAATCGTCTCAGCCTGCACCATATCCTTAGCCGGGAGCAAATGGAGGTCCCTTTGAACCAGGGTCGCATCGATGCGGGGAAATGTAAAGAGCTCTGTGGCCGGCTGATCGATCTGTCATCCATGGATGAAGTTTTTCTCTGTGGTCCGGGGGAGATGATCTTTACCGTTAGGGACTGGCTGGAGCAGCAGGGGGTCGATAGGAAAAAAATCCATTTTGAATTATTTCATACACAGACGGGGGAGCCCGTAGTTGGGGGCAAACGAAAGGTCGCGGAAGGCGGGGTTGGTGAAGGCAGCAGGAGTGGTGTTGGGGTCAGCCGGGTAACGGTGCGTCTCGATGGGGTCAACCATGAGTTCGACCTGCCGTATGACGGCGAATCGGTGTTGGATGCGGCGCTGATGCAAGGCGCGGATCTGCCTTTTGCCTGCAAGGGCGGCGTCTGTTGCACCTGCCGGGCGAAACTGGTGGAGGGAGAAGTGGAGATGGAGGTTAATTATGCTTTGGAGGCGGATGAGCTGGCGGCGGGGTTTATTCTTACCTGTCAGTCGCATCCGAGGACGGAAAGGATCATAGTCGATTTTGATACGAAATAAAAAACCCGGCGTTTGCCCTACCGTCTGGACACATCTCTAAAGAGCATCCAGCCCTGCATGACGGCTGCAAATTTTTGCAGTCCCATCCAAAAGGTAGTGATACCGGGTTTTCGTTCGGAGAGGTAGCCTTTCCACCCGCCTAATCTGGCAATAGCCCATATATATCTTTTTAAATCGAAGGATGTATATGGGTTTTTTAATTTGTCTGTTTTACCTTCTAATTGTTCGATTTGCTGTTCCAAACATTCTATTTCTTGTGGGGAAAAACAACTTTGTGGTGCCGATTCTTCGGGTGTTGCGTAGGCAATTTGCATAATAAAAAGTTTGATAATGGTTTCCAGCATCATCAGGCATAATTTTCTTACGGCTTTCCCCTGTGAGAGTTCGCTGGCTTCAATATTAAATCCTTCTTTTTTTAAAATCCTAAACACTTCTTCGATGACCCAGCGGCAGGTATACCATTCGATGCAAAGCAAGGCTGTTGGCAGGTCTTCTACTTTTTTGGTGGTCAGTAGTCGCCAGTGAATAGGGCTTTCTATATCTTTTCCTACTTCCTTGGCTTCGATGGCATAAAGGCTTATTTTTTCCGGAAGGCTTTTACTGGCATATTGATGCCTGCTGGTCGTTATGGCTGAAAAACGAACTTCTATTGTAGCCGTTCTTTTGCTGCTATTTCTTCTTTTATCGCCTTCTACTTCCACCTGATAAGTACCTTGCAGCGGCTGGCTGGATAGATAATCAAAAAGTTTTTGTTTTCCTTGAAGTATACGGTTGGATTTGGCTCGGATCAGCAAATGCGTCCGGGAGTCGGGAACAAGGGCAAATTGTTCGTAAATATCACCCTCTCTATCCTGAATGATAATTATTTCCCTGGCAGCTTGTAATACCTCTTTACTCTTTTGGGAAGACTCCAGCCATTTGTAAGATTCCTTCCCCTCTATCGGAAGCATCTTTTTTTGATGGCTCAGGTCTTTGGGGGCTTGTTCCTGGGATCTATTCCAAATCTTTACGGAGGAAAAACCATATGGCATAAAACTCTCTGCATCTACCACAAAACTGGGATGTATATGAAATCCAAGGCCCCCGACAGTAGCATTCGTTATGCCAATATAGTTATCCTTTTTAAGCCGATTGCGATGGTTGTACAGGTTGATATCGCTGGTGTCCTGGATACACAGAACCGGCCTGTCCTTAACACAGCTGACACAATTAGAGGACATGTTTTGGACGATGTCTTCCTCGCTGACCCGGTCATCTTGCAGAAAACGATACATCGCTTTTGCTTCCGAATCGCTACCAGCTAACCGCCGGATCGAATGTACACTATTAGAAAACAAGCGATTAAGAATAGCATTACTCCTATTCATTAATCGCTTGTCTTTTATCTCATAAAAATACCTGCTCTGCACCTTTTATCCCAAAAATAAAGATAAAATTGTGTCCAGACGGTAGGGCATCAGCCGGGGTTTTTTTATGCTTAGTATCCGTCATTTTGATCGAGATTCTTGTCCAGATCTCTTTCGGACTGCGGAACGGGGAATAACATCTTTTGAGTTGTAAGATTATAGCCCAGCGAGGCTCCGGAAGGACCGACCTGTGCATTCATCAGGTTTATGGTATACTGAGTGCCTGCTCGCAGCAGGTCCAGCCAGCGGTGTCCTTCCAGCGCAAGTTCCAGTCTTCTTTCTTTCAGGATAGCCGCCGCTACATCGGGCTGCGAAGTGGCGGTAGTACCAGGCAGATGAACGCGGGTCCTGATCTGGTTGATCAGCGGGATGGCCAGGGCTGTCTGTCCTGTCTGGTTGAGCGCCTCCGCTTTCAGCAGGATTATGTCGGCGAGGCGGATGAGGATCTCGTTGTCCGGGCTGTTATATCCGTCGGCATCCTTCCATTTGTATGCGTAGGGAACAGTGTCCTTGTTCGTATAAGGAGGAGGGATGGCGCCATTGGCCAGGTCGGAAGCAGTACCGAAATAAATGGAAGCAGCCAGTCGTACCGCGTCGCCTTCTGCGCGGTAAGTTGCGATCAGGTCGTTGGTTGCTTCATTGAACTTTGCAAAGTTGTCCCCTGTGAGAGAATAAGGCAGCAGCAGCTGAGGACCATAGTTGGTGGTTCCGCTAACGGTACCGTGCTGGATCTCAAAAAGGGATTCGTTGGTATTCTTATGGTTGCCATCGAAAAGATCGGCGTAGTTCTGTACCAGGCCATAGTAGGTGTTTGCCAGTACTTTGTTGCAAAAAATAAGGCAGGAATCATATTTGGCCTGCTGGGCATAGACCTTTGCCAGCAGTGCATCAGCCGAGCCGAGTGTGGCCCTTCCCGTATTCGGACTGGAGCCGGAAGCAGGCAGTAAGGCGGAATCTGCGGCGAGAAGGTCCCGTTCGATCTGGGCATATACATCTGCCACGGCTGCGCGGCCCGGGTAGAGAGCGTCGCCGGTACCAGTATTGGTGATTACAAGGGGTACTTTCCCATAGGTAGTCACCAGGTTGAAATAATGCAAGGCGCGAAGGAATTTTGCTTCACCGATGATCTGCTGTTTGCGGGTAGAGTCCCTGCCAGTCCCGGGTGACATTACCGTTGAGCGCATTCAGGGAGAAATTGTCGATCGCGAAATTGTCCGCGTTGTTTCCGCCGGCATAACAATTGTCCGACTGTGCATCGCCGTTGGTCATATAATCCCAGATATAATACTGCTGGTAAAGGGCATTATAGGCACCGGTCAACCCGGCTTCGGCGTCGCTGGCCGTTTTATAGAAATTGGAGGCGGTGATCGTCGATATCGGTGTCTTGTCGATGGATTTACTGCATCCGGCAGCAACCAGGAGCCCGCCGGCCATCAAAAGAGAAGTGAAGAATTTATTGTTGTTGTACATGATTTTACCTTTTAAAATTAGAGTTCCAGGTTTAAGCCGAGCGTGTAGATCCTTGACTGCGGATAGGTACCATAGTCGATACCCAATGCTGTAGAGCTGGTGCCTGCCTGGTTGACCTCGGGGTTATAGCCCTTGTAACCGGTGATCGTAAAGAGGTTCTGGGCGGTGACATAGAAACGAACGCCATAGACCCCAATGTGGTTCAGCCCCTCAGATGTGAGCCGGTAGCTAAGCGTAGCGGCTTTCAACCGGAAGAAGGCGCCGCTTGAGATGAAACGGGAAGAGATGCTGGAATTGGGGACGGAATTAGCCGGAGCCGGATCGCCAAAGACAGCCTTAGGAATATCGGTCACATCCCCTGGCTTTTCCCAGCGATGCAATACGGTGCTGAGGGCATTGTTGGCGGTGGACATGCCTTCCGTTTCCACGCGCGAAGCGTCGAAGATCTTGTTGCCGGAAACGCCATCAAAAAGCAGATCGAGACCAAAGCCTTTATAGGTAAAATTATTGACGAAGCTGTACACCATTTTCGGCAGACCGCTGCCCAGGTAGGTCCGGTCGTGATCCGAATTGATAACGCCGTCGTGGTTGAGATCGGCAAATCTCATGTTGCCCGTAGCGGGATCTACACCCTGCGCTTTGTAACCCCAGAAGGCGCCGAGAGGCAGGCCATTCCTGATGACAGAAACATACTGATTGGTTCCACCGCCTCCATATTCGATCCCTCCATAATAGAAGGTTTGTGAGGAATCAAGACCGGACATCCGGTTCGTATTGAAGGACATGTTGAGCGTTGCTGTCCACTGGAAATCCTTTGTTTTGAGAATATTCCCGCTCAGGGCAAACTCAAAACCCTTGTTCATGTCGTAACCCGGAAGGTTTTCGAGGATCTGTCCGTCGCTGTTGCCACTCGTAGCGGGCAGGGTTTGGAGGAAGATGAGATTTTTTGTCTTCTTATTATAATAGTCAGCGGAAAGGCTCAGCCTGCCCTTGAGTACGGCGAGATCGAAGCCAATATTGACCTGTCTGCCGGCTTCCCATTTGAGGTTGGGGTTCGGCAGCGGGTTGGCGGGTGCAATGCCCGGAGTAACCGAACCATTGAATGTATATGGCGAGGAGGCGCTGTAAGAGTAGTAGGATGGGTAGACCGTAGTCATTGCAGGAGGCAGGTTACCTGTCTCGCCCCAGCCGGCACGGATCTTCAGGTCTTCGATAAAGCTGGCATTCTTCATAAAGTCTTCCTTCGACACTCTCCAGCCACCTGAGAAGGCAGGGAAGTAGCCATACTTGTTGTTGATACCAACACGGGAAGAACCGTCAGCGCGGATAGAACCGGTGAACAGATATTTATCCTGGAAGGCATAGTTGACCCGCCCGAAATAAGACAGCACGGACCAGTCTGTCTGGAAGCTGTAAACGGTCTGATTGGACGATGCCCCATTGAGCGTAGGAACTGCACTTGTGGCGAATCCGCGACCGGACTGGCTGTTGTTATAATACTTTTCGTTTATCGACTCTGTACCGATGACCGCGTTGATGGAATGATCGCCGAAGGATTTGTTCCAGGTCAGGGTATTATCTATCGTATAACGAAGCACTTCCTGGGTGGTATTGGTGGCCGTACCCTGGATGGAAATGCCGTAAGCGTTGTTGAACGGATCCAGGAAATAGTTGAAGTTGTACTGTTCGAGAGAAAGGCCAAACTGGGAACGGTATTTCAGGTTGAAGGGCAGCTTGATCTCTGCGTGTACATCTCCCAGAAGATTGTTGGTAGCTGTCGAATTCTTGTTATCGTAGATCTTATCTACGGGATTGGAGGTCCCGTCAAAGTTAGCCTCATAGACCCCTGCGCTGTTCTTGACAGGTACAATGGGAGGAGTGGTCAGCGCTCCCAAAATCGATCCGCCATGCTGGGCTGAGGTTCCTTCCGGAATGGTCGTATTGTAGGAGCGGTTATAGCTGACGTGAGAACCAACAGTCAGCCAGTCATTCATGTTCTGGTCAAGCTTAAAGTTGATGGAATATCGTTTGAAGTTGGAAGTATGAACGATACCATCCTGGTTGAGATAACCAAGGCCCAGTTGCCAGGTCCCTTTGGGCGAGCCACCGGAGAAGGAAGCGTTAGCCCCGGTCT
>Ga0193717_1001015_pt1 | contig 17711 bp, 9 predicted proteins | sample U2c2metaG_FD_145900 | JGI IMG/M metagenome (GOLD analysis project Ga0193717, IMG submission 145900) | Soil microbial communities from a riparian zone of the East river system, Colorado, United States - U2c2 | ecosystem: Environmental > Terrestrial > Soil > Riparian zone | place: USA: East River... | reverse complement strand
CGGTGCGGGATACACGCCATGCGCCATGCTGGGTAAGCTGGGGCAGGCTTTTGATCTCGATCCGCCAGCCCTGGTCGTCGCTGAGATGAAGATGAAGAGTGTTATATTTATAGCGGACCATTTCGTCGATGTAGCGTTCGACCTCCTGTTTAGTGAAGAAATGGCGACTAACGTCGAGCATGAGGCCACGCCAGCCAAAACGGGGATAGTCGGTGATGTCGGCGCAGGGGATGGCTGCTTTTGAAGTGGCGCCGGTTGCAGCGGTCGTGGTCGTTACAGCGGCTGCACCCGTAGTAGCGGTCGCTGTGGTCGCGCTGGCCGCCGCAAAGTCCGCCGGCAGCAGTTGCAGCAGCGTTTGCAGTCCGTAAAAAACGCCCGCAGGATCATTGGCCTGCAGCCGGATACGCGAAGACGTGATAGAAAGCGTATAACCTTCCTTACCAAGTATATTCCTATCGGGCATATTGCTTATCTGGAGGACCTTTGACCCCTTACCCTGCTTCAGCGCGATGCCAGTGCTGGTCTTCAGCTGATTAAGGAACCAGGCTGCAGGCTGGCTAAAGGCGGCATTTTCGACGGAGAGAAAAGTAGATCTGTCAAGGACAAAAGTACCGGATTGTTGTTTGACCGAGACGGGCTGCGGGATGAGGTGGAGGGGTGGTTCGGCAGCGGGGTGCGGGATGGGATCCGAAGCTTTTGATTGAAGGACGCTAAGGACCGGAAAAATAAAAAAAAGGAATAGGCGGATCGCTGCCACAGAGAATTTGTACATAAGTAGTGTTTTACCAATAAGGGATCAATTTAAGGATAATTGGCGAAACCGACATCGGCCGGCAACGAACAGCCAGCGTATCAAAAACGAACAGTAGTAGTAATCTATAGGGGCGGATTTCTTTACGATGTTCAGTCATCCCCTGCTGCAAGGGTCCGCGAAGGACGCCCTGAACAGCCCCAATAGCCTTGCTATCTCCCGGAAGATGGCTACGGAGTTTTTTGGCAGTCCTGCCTCCGCCATCGGCAAGACCATCCGCTATGAGAATCACAAGGATTTTACGGTAAAAGCGGTATTTGAAGATATGGGACCGCGCGTAGCCGACCAGGTTGACTTTGTCATGAGCTGGCTGGCCTATGTGGAGGAAGACAACGGATGGGCGAAGGAGTGGGGGGCCGTAGATCCGCGTACGGTGATACTGCTTCGCCCGGGGGCCAGCGCAGCAGTGGTGGAGAAGAAGATGACGCATTTCCTGGATAAATTCGATACCGAGCAAAGGAATATCCGCATCGAGCTGGCTTTACAGCGATTCGGGGACTATTATCTTCATTCCGAGTTCAGGAATGGAGTGCCCAGTGCCGGCAGGATAGAATATGTGCGCCTATTCAGCATCGTGGCCTTGTTCATTCTTCTGATTGCGTGTATCAATTTTATGAATCTTACCACGGCCCGGTCTGTCAAACGGGCAAAAGAGATCGGGGTCCGGAAGGTAATGGGAGCATTGCGGGGCTTGCTGATCCGTCAATTCATCGGAGAGGCCATCCTGATGGCTTTTGTGTCGGTTCTGCTGGCCATGGTGATCGTGGTGTCGGTACTTCCGGCTTTTAATCAATTAACAGACAAACATATCACATTACCCGTAAGTCAATGGAGCTTCTGAGGAAGCATTGTTGGCATCACCTTGTTGACAGGGCTGTTCTCCGGAAGTTATCCCGCATTTTTCCTGTCAGCATACAACCCGATACGCGTATTGAAGGCTTCTATCCCATCAGGCACAAAAGGCGGTTCGCGTTTTCGTCAGGGACTGGTAGTTTTCCAGTTCGTATTGTCGATAGTCCTGATCCTCTCGACCTTGCTCATCTCACGACAGATAAATTATCTGCAAACAGCTAAATTAGGTTATGACCGGGAAAACCTGCTTTATGTCCCAATAGAAGGCGACCTGGGTGCCAAACTCGATGTATTTGCCGCCGAAGTCCGACGCTTACCCGGTGTCCAGGGCATGTCTTTTATGTCGAACAGCCCCACTGGCTTGAACAGCGGCACATTGTCTACCAGCTGGCCAGGGAAGGACCCCAATGAGCATGTACGTTTTATCCACGCGCGGATCGGTCCGGATTTTATGAGAACGATGAAACTGCAACTGGTAGCAGGACGGGACTTTTCTACGACTTTCGCCACTGATTCTTCGGCCGTCATCATCAACGAAACCGCGGCGGCGCTGATGGGTTACAAAAAAGATCCGATCGGAAAGCCGGTATTTCTATGGGACAACAACCTCTCTCATATCGTTGGAGTAGTAAAAGATTTTCATTTTCAGTCGCTGCACGAAACGATCATGCCCCTTATACTGAGTATGGGAACAAAAAGAAATTTTTATATGGCGCTGATACGGACACAGCCGGGAAGGACTGCCGCTGCCTTGTCGGGACTGGAGAGTCTGTGCAAACAGCTTAATCCCGCTTTCCCTTTTAGCTATAAGTTCTCCGACCAGGAATATGCACGATTGTATGTCAGTGAAGCCATCACGGGGCGATTGGCGATGATCTTTGCGTCACTGGCAATATTTATCTCCTGCCTGGGGTTGCTCGGGCTGTCGATGTTCACGGCTGAGCAAAGGATGCGGGAGATCGGCATCCGCAAGGTGCTGGGCGCCAGCGTAAGTTCTTTGTTTGGATTGCTATCCCGACCGGACGGAGATACCCTGGTGGATCTTTGGGGTAGCGGGTCTGCTGGCAGTGGCCGTTGCGCTGGCGACGGTGTTCTGGCAGGCTGTGAGGGCGGCGGGGGCTAACCCTGTGAAGAGTCTGCGATCGGAGTAACCTTACAGATGTCGCGCTGATGAAGTTTCGTACCTTTGAAGCATGAGCAGCGCAGTAGTTTCATATTTCCAGCAATTCAGGTCCATCCCCGAAAAGGACCAGGACATGATCTTCTCCTGTTTCGAGCCGGGGAGTTTTAAAGAGGGCGAATATTTATTCCGGGAAGGAAAGATCTGTTCGCAGCTGTTCTACATCTGTAGTGGTATCCTGCGTATTGTGTCGACCAACGATAAAGGAATGGACCGGACACATTATTTTTATAAAGAGGATCAGTTTTGTACGATCCTGAAGAGTTTCGGAGAAGCATCGGTTGCGGAAGCCGGTATACAGGCCGCATGTGACGTTGAAGTGCTGACCATCTCCAGACAGAAATTGAATATGCTTTATGTATCCGCGCCCTACATGAAAGATATCATAGACCGAATGTTTCAGCAGCAGCTGTTGGAAAAGGTAGAGACACGCAACGCATTCTTAGGCCTGGATGCAGAGTCACAGTATAAGCTTTTTGTCGAAAACCAGCCGGACATTGCGCTGCGTGTTTCATTAAAGGATATCGCTTCTTACCTTGGGATCACGCCGCAGTCGCTGAGCCGGATCCGCAGGAATATTCACTGATCATAACGGAAAGGGCTCATCGTTGTAGAGCGGCCCCATCAGAGTGGGGTGGGAAAATTACATCTTCGAGCAGAGTGTCCGCACTGTGATATTGTTGCCCGTTACCTTCAAAGGTAATGAGTCCGCTATTGAAGCCTTTGTGCATCTCCGCCATCATGGCGGCGGCAGCGACGGTACACCCAAATGAAAGATAGCTGGTTTCATAAAGATGAGTCGGAATGGGCGTCGCTGTTATGTCGCGTTTAAGCCGCCCGCTCAGGATCACAGCAACATCGTCGGCCGAGTACCGGCAGGGGCCTTCAAGTTCAATATTGTGATGCCCCGTCCACCTGCTCTGCAGTTTCCTTGCTGCCAGGATACCGATATCACGTGTAGCTACCATCGGTATAGACAGATCCGTAGGGTCCAGGAAGCTGGGCAGTTGGTTATTCTGTCTGACATAGTCCATGCTATGAGAGAAGTTCTCCATAAACCAGGCAGCACGAATGCTGGCAGTAGGAATAGAGAGTTGGCGAAAACTTTGTTCCATTGAATAGAGCTTTTTGATCGCTCCGGTACCGGTGGGCAAGTGTGCGCCGATCGAAGAGAGAAAGACGAGTTTCTCTGGACCTGTCCTTGTTATAGCGGTGCTCAACGCTGAGAGCATCTTATCATGCTCTGCGATCGGATCGGGAGAGTCCAACAGGGGTGGTGTCATAACAAACAACCCTTCTGCATTACGGAAAGCCGCTTCGAGAGCCTGTACATCCTGTAACCCGGCGATGGCCACGTCGGCGCCCAGGGCTCGCCACTGTTCTGCTTTTGCCGGATTTCTGAGCACGGCTCTAACGGGAAGGTTTTTGCTTAAAAGATAATTGGCGGTTGCACAGCCGACATGTCCGGTGACTCCTAGTATAACATACATAATAATTTGATCTTAATATTTGCAAAGATTGAACATGCACAGGATAGCGGAGTTACCAATTGGTAAAAAGGAGTACTTTTGCAGCGAAGCTTCACTTTTTAAACGATTGGATATGGCCTACAAAAACAAGACGATTAGAAATCCTATGACCGGGCAGGAGATCCGGTTCATTCAGACGAGCAAAGATTCAAACGGCGAATTATTGGAAATGGAAGCAACGTACAGTGCAATGTCCTCTGAGCCTGCGTCTCATTATCATCCCAACCAGGACGAGATCTTCACAATTGTTTCAGGTGAAATGACCGTCCGGCTGGACGGCGAAGAGACCCACAACTTAAAAGCGGGGGATACGCTGCAGATACCCCACAACCAGATACATGCAATGTGGAATGCCACCAGCGGGAAAGCAGTTGTCAACTGGCAGGTGAGGCCGGCGCTGGATACCGAGGAATTGCTGGAGACAATAATGGGGCTGGCGGCAGATGGAAAGTGTAATAAAAAAGGTATGCCGGGTTTACTGCAGATAGTACTGACTTCGGGTAAGTATGAGAGGGAAATCCGATTGCTAAAACCGCCCTTGTTGGTACAAAAGATCGTGTTTTCTGTGTTAAAGCCTTTTGCGCTGATGGCGGGTTACAAGGCAGTGTACGAGAAGTACCTGGATTAATTTACTTGACAAGCGCGCCTTTCATAATTTTTCCATCTATCCGACCCGCAAAACGATTTTCCCCTGTTTGCCCGACCTCAGACTCATTTCAAACGCCCGCCTGGCCTGATCCAGCGGAAATACACTCCCGATCACGGTGCGGACAAATCCGCCATCGATGAGACTGCCGATCTCCATCAGCTGGATGCGACTGGGTTTGACGATAAAGAAAATGCCTTTCACCCCAAGGTCAGGTGAAGGTTGTTCGACTGATTCGCCGGCAATGGTCACCATTACTCCACCGCGTCGCAGCACCTGCCACGAGCGGGCCTGGGCATCACCGCCGATGCAATCAAGGACAACGTCTACATCACTTAACTCTTCTTCGAATTTTTCTGTCTTATAGTCGATGACATGTTGCGCACCAAGACCTTTTACCAGGTCAGCGCTATCTCCTGCAGCGGTCGCAATAACATGGGCTCCATGCCAGCGGGCTATCTGGACGGCAAACGTCCCTACTCCCCCGGCCCCACCATGGATGAGTATTTTCTGGCCGGGAAGCAGGTGAGCGTGATCAAACAGCGCCTGCCAGGCAGTGAGGGCCGCCAAAGGAACCGATGCTGCCTCTTCAGGGTCTAGGGTCCTTGGCTTTGGCGCAAGATCAGCGGCATTTACAGCAACGAATTCTGCCGCGGTGCCATTGCGGAAGAAAGAGGTGAGCCCATAGACAGTTTCACCTGCGACAAGACCCATCACGCCAGGTGCGAGAGCCTCGACCACGCCACATAGTTCGTGGCCCGGGATCGTGGGTACCCGGCTGTTACCCTTTTCATCTGTATAGGTCGGCCCCCAGCTGAGCTCGTCACGGGTGATGCCGGATGCAAGGACTTTTACCAGTGCGTCACCTTCGAGCAAGGCAGGCTCGGGAGCCTCTTCATAGACCACCTGTTCCGGTCCCCCCTGTGTATGCAAGCGGATTGCTTTCATACTGCTTTTTATGCAAATTTAGGGGAAGTAAATTACAGGGACAATGTCGGGGTTATGTTTGGTCTTGTCTGATTTACGGGAGATGTTGCGGCGCGGCGGCGCCAAGCCAGAGAATTGCGTCTTCGAATAAGCGATCCTGGATGGGGGAGGCGAAGTTCTGGTCGCCATGACCCATATTCATATAGAGCATTTTGTAACGGCTATTTGTCCAGACGACAGGAATGTCTCCTTTGCGGATGATGTCTTTTTTACCGAGTGGATAGTTCGCTGTGTCAAGTGTGATTAATACTTTAACGTCTTTGGATAACCGTGGATTTGGTAACCATCCGTACCATTCATTGATAGGTGCCGTGTAATGGGTCGGCAGGCGATGGGTAGCGGGATGAGTGTTGTCGTTGACAATGAGTTTTGCGGCAAGTGGAGGCCAGTTGTTATTGTAAAAAACAGCGCTGCCAAAGAACTTCACAAACCAGGGCCAGTTGGTGTATTTGTCATTGTAACCGGCTACATGGAAGCCGAGCCAGGCGCCGCCGTTCTCCATGTAGGTTTGAAAGGCTGCGCGCTGTTGGTCAGTATGGGGGAAGTCGTTCAGCCAAAGTACGACCTGGTAGTTGCTGAGACTGGCGTTGCAGTCTTCCCAGTTGGTAGTGGTATCCAGGGTAAAACCACTGCGGGCAGCAAGGGCGGAATAGAAGTCAATTGCATTGTGGGCAAAGTCGACATGATCGGATTCCACGGTGGTGGAGAAGAAGGCAAGGGCGCGGAAGGGCCGGGATCCGGCGACGGAGGCGGGCCGGGGCCTGGGAGCGGAGGCAGCCCAGAAAATGGCGTTGGAAAAGATCTTCTTATACACCGGGTCGTCGAAAAGGATCGGAGAATGGCCCATAAAGATGTAAATATTGCGGGCCGGTATCTTTTCATTGGTCCAGATGACAGGGTGATCACCCATTTTGACAGTAGTGTCGGGTTGATAGGAGGATTCGTCGACATTCGCTATGACGTGAACGTTTGGGCGGGGTGACCGGTCATAAGTATACCACTCTTCTTTCATCACTGCAAAGGAGTCGGGGATACCTTCCATAACCGGATGACGATGGTCTTCGATATGTACGGTTGCTTTGGCAAAACGGCCGATATAGTCTTTCCAGCGGATGCCACCCATAAAACCAGAGAACCAGGGCCACATAGGGAAGCCATCGAATTCGCCTAAGAGAGTGGCGTGGTGGAAACCTATCCATCCTCCCCTGCCCTGCTCGATGTAGTTTTGAAATGCGGTCATTGTCTCCGGTTTCCAGCCATAGGGTACATAGTCCAGCTGGATGATAAGCTGGTAGTTGGCCAGCAGCGCTTCGGTCATCGTGTCGGAGTGATTGCTGTAGTCAATGGTGAAATTGCTGTCGGCTGCTAGCTGGTTGAGCCAGACCTTTGCGCGTGTGGAATACTCCAGGTGGTGCCCGCCGTTCTCATAGAGGGCCAGGACATGAAAGCGGGTTGGCCCAGGGGCGCCGGGTGAGGCGGCATTGCCGGATGGGGCGCTTGTGCCGGGTCTGACAGCAGCCGCAAGTTGGGTCGGGATTGCTGAAGATGCCGGGCCACTTGATGCGGCGGGGTCGTCAGGCGGAGCTGGAACCGAAGTAGCAGCGAGTGAATTGCCGGTGGCGTTGATCAAATTCAAAGAGGCAGTATTGAGACCAGCAAAAAGGCTGCTGTCATCGGCGGACCAGGGATGCCCCTGGCGGAAGTCCCACCAGCGGTATTCGATCTTCGAATAGTCATTGGTGATGCCGGGTTCTATTGGTTTTTCATAGTAATGATTTAGTCGGAGAGAATATTGTCCGTCGCTCACAGAAGCCGTCCAGTCAAACCTAAGCCAGTAATAATGGCCTGATCTGGTTGTGATTTTGAACTGGCCGGTGCCAGTGAGCGAATCGGTCGGGGTTGAGGCGACTTTTACGGTAAGGTGCCGTGCTATCAATTGTTGGCGGAGCTTGCGGATCAGGTCGGCTTTTGGCATGCCCGAGGGCAGGGTATAGTGTTCTTCATAATTGACAATGCCGTGCTTCATGGGTATTGGAGGGGGACTGTTCAACCCCGCCCATAGTATGGCATCCCGAAGAAGGGTGGCATAGTTGCTGTCTGCCAACAGTACGGGATCATGACCAACGCCGATGTAGATCATCCGGCGATAGCGCTGATTTGTCCAGATGATGGGGTGGTCACCCATTGGCTTGTTCTGGCGATAGGAGGATTCATCTACAGAAGCCAGAACCCGAACCTTGTCGCGGGGACTTTTATCGAATTCGTACCATTCATCCGGCACTTCCATGAGTGCAGGGAGATGGAGAGTAGCGGGGTGTTTCCTGTCTTCCACGATAAGGGTGGCTTTCTGGAATGCCGGGTGCGCCGAATATATGATGCCACCCATAAAGTCTTCAAACCATTGCCAGTATGGGCTGCCTGCTCCCCGGAACTGTTTTCCCGTGAGTCCGGCAGCATGGATGCCCACCCACCCTTTACCTTCCTCCACAAATTGCCGTAAAGCGGCTTGTTGCGGGGCTGACATATCAAAAGGAGCCAGGTGTAACATGACAAAAACCTGGTAATGAGAAAGGTTAACAGGGTTGATGAGGCTGGTGTCATCGGAAAAGTCCAGGTCGAAATGGTTAGCAGCGGCCATAGTTTCGAAAAAGGGGCGGGCAGCGGCGATCATTTTCAGGTGATCCTTAGCCCGTGACGCAACGACAAGGACGCGGAATGCCGGCTGTGCCATGGTTGCAGGGACGGCGGCAATCGCCAGCGTAATGCAAAGAAGGAGTGCTTTAAGCATATGCATAGCAAGTTAACGGCTATCTTATCAGCAAGCAATTTGTTTGCCCCTACATTAACACTACATCGTCTGTTTTTCAATAAATTAGGGTAGGAGTAGGCGTTTTTGCCAAAGCCTTCCTAAATTGTTACCAGATGAAGAAATTGATAGTGGCATTTTTCCTTTGCGTTGCGGTGACGAAACCGGGACAAGGTCAGTCGACAATCGGTCTGCCGGCGATAAAAAATTACCGTAACACAGACTATCATGCAGCGCTGGGAATTTGGGACATCTGCCAGGATCAGCGTGGGCTGCTGTATTTTGCAAATAATGACGGACTTTTGACCTATGATGGAGCTTACTGGAAGATTTATCCACTACCCAACAAGGCAGCCATAAAATCCCTGGCGATGGACACCAAAGGGCGAATCTTTGTAGGCGGCCAGGACGAGATAGGTTATTTTTCTCCCGATGCAGCCGGCATCTTACAATATCATTCCCTCAAAGAAGATCTTCCCAGGGAAGCTCAGCAGTTTGCCGATGTCTGGAATATCATCCCGGCAAAAGATGGGGTCTTTTTTCGCACTATCGAATCCATTTTCTACTGGAAGGATAAAAAAATGACAACCTTTGACGCGCCGGGTGGCTGGCAGCTGCTGGCACAGGTCGATTCGCTCCTGTTTGCCGCGGACAAGTCAAAGGGATTACAGGTTTTCCGGAATGGACAGTGGAGGTCCGCTGTCGCGAATCTGCCCTCCCCTGCGCTGCGTATCACCGGTATCGTAGCCTGGTCAACCGATACATTGCTGGTTTCTACTTTAAAGAATGGACTTTACCTGCTATCCGGGTCGACCCTGATCCGGAAACCAACTGCCGCCGACCCCTTGTTGACGAGTCACCTGATCACCGCCATCAAAAAGATCGAAAAAGACCGTTATGCCATCGGCACAAGCACCGGGGGGCTATTTATCCTGGACAGGAACGGAGAGGTCATCCAGCGATATTCCAGCGGCGAAGGGCTACAGAGCAACAATGTCTTAAGCGTTCGGGCCGACCGTGAGTCGAACTTATGGCTGGGACTGGAAACAGGAATATCCTTTATCCATTACAACACTTCGGTGAAACAAATCCGGCCGGTCCATAATAACCAACTGCTTTGTAATGCGATACGGGTGTATGATCAGAAGCTTTTTGTCGGGACCTCCAACGGGCTTTATAGTATCGGGTTAGACCCTTCGATAAAGGATATCAGCACGATAAAGGGAAATTTCAGTGAAGTGGAGAATACAAAGGGAAAGGTATGGAGCCTTACAGAGATAGAAGGGAATTTGTTGATGGGCCACCAGGATGGAGCGTACCTCGTAAAAGATAAAAGGGCGATGCCTGTGCTGACAAGACAGGGGGTGTGGGGGTTTGTGGAAATCCCCAAAAAAATCATCGCGGGCACCTATACAGGGCTGCGGGGTATTACAATTGAGAACGGTGAGCTCAAAGAGGGTCAAAAGATCAATAACCTGTATGAGTCGCTGCCGGAGATAGTAGTGGATAGCGGGTTTAGGGTTTGGGCTTCACATCCTTATCGCGGGGTGTTCAAAAATCCGGTCTCCAATACCACGGGGATGGTTATGCCTTATACTCATTATGGCGTTAAAGAAGGACTGCCATCCAATCTCAACAATTCAGTTCATATTATTCAGAATAAGGTAATGGTAGCCACGGAAAAAGGAGTCTATGAATATGATGCAGCATCAGACAGGTTTATACCATCGGGTTTTTTTCAGCCTGTTTTTCATGATACGAGCGTAGAAGATCTGACGAGCGACACCAATGGCAATATCTGGTTTGTAAGCAACCAACGCGTAGGAGTTATCGATTTTGGTAAGCCTTCAGGACCGACTCCCTACTCCGTCATCTATTTTCCTGAGCTGACGGATCAGACCGTAAAAGGCTTTGCCTTTATTTATCCTTATGACCGCGAAAACATTTTCATCGGCGGTAATAATGGGGTCTTCCATTTAAACTATAGCCGTTATATACAGGGCGGGAATGATCTGACAGTGCTGCTCAGCACGGTAAAAGCCATTGCCGAAAAGGACAGTCTTATCTTTGGCGGTTATGGCGGCGATCCGGCTGCACCTATCCGTCTGCCCAATCACTGGAACTCTTTTCACTTTGAGTATTCTTCCCCTTTTTATGCGCAGCAAGCCAATGTCGAATTTAGTTATCAGCTGACTGGCTTTGACAAAGAGTGGTCCGAATGGACCCCAAGAACGGAGAAAGATTATACCAATCTGTCTTATGGCAAATATAGTTTTAGTGTCAGGGCCCGGGATAATCTTGGGAACGTGTCTGCGCCAGTGGTTTATACCCTTAGCGTCAGGCCGGCCTGGTATCAAACGACCTGGGCCTGGCTGCTGTATCTTTTTCTCTTCGGCTGGCTGGTCTATCTTGTGAGAACAGTGCAGCATCGAAGGCTGGCCCTGCATCAGAAAAAGTACGAGGAAGAACAGGAAAAACGTAATTATCTGCATAGCCTGGAATTAGACCGGAAAGAGAAGGGGCTCATCGCCTTGCAGAATTCCAAGCTCGAAGGCGAGCTTCAGTTCAAAAATAAAGAGCTGGCTAATGTGACGATGCACCTGGTTGAAAGAGGTGGCATCATGCTGAGTATAAAAGAAGAGCTCCTGGCTGTGATCAAACGCCTGAATATCCCCAGCCTGAGCTATGAGTTCAAGAGTGTGTTCAGGATGATCAGCGATACGGAAAAAAGTGATGATGACTGGAACCGGTTTGCTTTGTATTTTGACCAGGTACATAATAACTTTTTGGCCACACTGAAGACGAAGTTTCCTCAGTTGAGTCCGACGGACCTAAAGCTTTGCGCATACTTGCGTCTCAACCTGACCTCAAAGGAGATCGCGCAGATCCTGAACATTTCACTGAAGGGGGTAGAAGTCAGCAGGTATAGGTTGAGAAAAAAACTGAACTTGTCGACAGAAGTGAATTTGTATGATTTTTTGACCGAGATGACCTATTTATAGATACGCCCCATATAGGGCGAGTCAAAGATTATCTTCTTCAGTTCTTCCGGATTGATGGTCCCCTGACGGGCATACACAATCTTGCCACCAGGCTCTACAAGCAGGCTATAGGGCAAGGCACCCTGCCATTTTGGATCGATAGCTTCGATCAGCTTGTATTTGTCGTCGCCCGTAAAGATATAGTTGGGGGAAGAGGACTGTTTTTTTTCGAGAAAGCTCAGCGCCTTTTTCCGGGCAGGAGCATCATCCATGCTAATGCTGACCAGCTGAAATCCTCGGTCCCGGTACATGCGATAGAGGGTCACCAGTTCTGAGAACTCCTGTACACAGGGTATACACCAGGTCGCCCAGACATTGATCAGCCGAAGCTTGCGGGTGTCGTTCTTTAGTAATCGGGCGATACCTGCATAACCGATCGTATCGATACTTACGGGTTCTTTGGCCCAGTTGATGGCCTCCTTTTCTGTCCAGTTGCTTTTCTCTGCCCATTTGATCGAACAGCCAAATACCTTAGTTACAGCAACAGGCACTTCCATATTGCCAAGTAGGGCCTCAATAGCATTGCGTGCATCCTGGGCATGAGGTGTCTTTTTGGGATCTTCAGTGTCGTCGATGCGGCCATTATAACGCAGCTTCCTATCCCTGTCAAAAATAAAGACATGTGGCGTCGATACGGGTCCGTATTGTTTGGATACGATCTCGCTGTCTCCATCATACAGATAAGGAAAATTGTAACCCGCGTCCTTTGCCCGGATCTTCATTTCGTCAAAAGAATCACCAAGATCACTATATCCTAATTCATCGAGCCGCAGGGCGGATGGATGGTTTGGGTTAATAGCAACCACTCCGACGCCCTTTGCGGCATAATCTTTTGTGAGCTGGATCATCCTGTTCTCATAGGCCTGGGACGTGGGACAATGATTACAAATGAACATGACCACGAGGACCTTTGCGTCTTTGAACGAGGATAAAGTATAGGTTTTCCCATCTATGCCCGGCAGGCTGAAGTCCGGAGCAGGAGCGCCTATAGAAAGGATCGGATGGTCGTCGGAATGGGCCTCGTCAGTTGGTCCGGCAGGCTGTCCCGCAGCCACTGCCAAAAGATACCAGGAAGTATGCGGCAGCCATTGTTCGGCCCAGCGCCAGTCATAGTCTTTTCCTGTGGCGGCATAAGAGATATTGAAGTCGATGTCGTGTTCGTTATCAAGGCCGGAGGTGATGCCGTTGACGATTCCGCCCGGCGCATTAGTATATTCAAAAGTGCCGAAGAAGCCATAGCCGGGGTTGTTTAGTCCTGTCCCCTGTAGCATACTGGCATCAAAGGGATTGAGACCAAGGATCCAGTTCAGCTGATCGAGGGCAAAACTTTGCAGGGAGTCGGAAAAGGGTTTGTCATTGACAAAAAGAGGCGCCGCCAGGCGGGCTGCGGCAGCCATCGATCCCAGGCGTGCGTCTTCCCCTTGCCACCAGGGCGATGCCTCACTGCCATGAGGAAAGAAAAAGGTACTGTTTCTCTGACCCAGGGTATCCTGTACTAGCTGCCTGCTATAACCGAAGGGGTTGGCAACCTCGTGCGTGACCTTCAATTCGTATTCCAGCGATCGGCGGACGGCGAGTTTTATTGCCGACTTAGTTCCTTCAGGGGCATAGGGGTAATAATACACAAGACTGACCAGGGGCAACCCGGCGTCTGAAGGATGGAAGAAAGGACGGTCTGCGTCATCGGCGCGCCAATATCCTTTGTATGACTTCCAGGAAGCAAAACGATTGAGAAAATTATTCGCACGACGTTGCGCAGCCTGCTGATAGATCGGATTTCTGGTAGCTTTAAGCAGCTCGGTCGCAGCGCTCAGCGCACAATAGTCGTCGAGAATGTTTTCTTTTCCGTCATTGGTCATGGCGGGGTTTTCCTTTTCCAGGAACGCAAAGGCTTCTTCGGCGGCTTTTAAGTAATCAGCTGTGGTGTAGTCGCCGGAGATGCCCGCAGTGTATGCCATGGCAAGCGCGGCGATGGCCATTCCCCCACCCGATCGGTAGCTGGATTGATAGCTGCGCCAGTCGTTTTTGACGCGGTCGCCGCCGAAGGATTGGTCTTTGGACTGTTTGATCCGATAACTTTGATTTTCGGGTCCGATGGCGCGGTCTTTTGGAAGTTTGCCGGCACCGGGGGCAGAGACGGATCGATAAAAGGAGCCACCTTTTGCGTGTACACGGCAGAGGTAGTCGGCGCCATACATGGCCTCGTCGGTGATACGCCTCATGAACTGGCGAAAATCGGTACCGGAGCGTGCCGCCAGGAGTTCGTTAGTCTTTAGGAGACTGTATTCGACGAGGGGTATTTGCTGGGGATTGAAGTAAGATGAAAAGGAAAGATGGGAAAGGTGTTTGCCATAGTCGCCGGTGGCGTCGTACCAGCCGCCGTGGAGGTCGAGGGTATCGTGAGCGGAAGTGGCAGAGGTGGATGCGGCGGCAGTTGCGAGCGTGGTCGCGGATGCGGCGGCGGGCGCGGCAGCAGGCAGGGCGAGGTGATGATCGGCTTTGTCGATGAGACCGGCGGAACGCTGTCCTTTGAAATAATAAATAACGTCTGACAGAGTTGCTTTCTCAAGAACATTCCTGCCGATGCTAAAGGGATGCGAGCTGGCAGCGCCGACCTTTACCCGATAGACACCAGTGGTAGTGTATGGACTGAAGTCGATGGTCCAGAACAACCAGTGTTTCCATTTGTCTACAGGGCCGCTGAAGGAAGGTTTTCCTGAGTAGACGACCTTGCCGGTGCTGTCGTTGATGAGCTGGAATGCGGGGAGTGTGAGTTTGGCTTCGGCTTCAATTATCGCTCGTTTGGATTTGGATGATTCATATCCCACCTGATTAGTAAGAATGTGGATAGCCGGCGATTGTGCCCGGAGGATCGAGGGCAGGCCGATAACAAAAAAAATGGCTAATCGTAACATATTGATCTTATTATGGGATCGCCACTTCGTAGAGGGAGTGATGACCGGTGATATATAGCGTTTTTTGGTCTTTGCCGAAAGTGATGCTCGTGGGGCGTTCGGGCGTCGGGATAAGTCCTGTCTGTTTGCCCTGCGGATCATAACGGTAAACTTCCCCGTCTGCAATATAAACATAACCGGATTTGTCGGTGATCGTGGAGAATTCACCTCTTTCGGCAAAATACGTTAGATCCGACAGATAGCCTTCCGGACTGACATTGGTCCGGACAGTGCGTTTGTCATATTCGTCGGTTAGGTAAAGCGGCTGGCCCGGGTATCCTGTGGCAAGTGCTGTGCTGCGGGCGAGGTCATATACGACAGGAATAATGGTTAACCCATCGGGTGCAACAAAACATTCTTCTGGCTTTTTGACAGAGATGGTATTGAAGTCATGGTAGTCGCGCCAGCGATGTGCAGGGTATAAAACTTTATAAGGGTGTGCAATGCTGCCCATCGGCACGCGGGGCAGGAGACGAATAGATTCATCGGGGTTTTCCGGATCGATGGAGTAGACCCATGTGGCGAAGCCGGAGTTGCCCCAACCGCTGAAAGAAGTGCCGGCGGCATCAGGTGGATTAGTGAAAGTTTCCTGGCGGCCATCTATAAGCCAGCCCGGTTTGGGAACATATTTGAAGACCACGAGTAAATTATCTTTTTGATCGCAGGCCAGGGAGAGGGGTTCCCAGGGATAGTCGGCGAGCAGAGTTGTGGTACGGGTAGCAGCGGACCAGCGGTAGATACGACGCATGCGGGATTCGCAGAAGTAGATGTTGCCGCGGCTGTCGGAGGTTGCGCTTTGTGCGAATTCGAAGCCCGTGGCAAGGGACACAGCATTGGTAGGCAGGGACGCGGCGCCCATAGCCGGAACTGCCACTCCGGAACTCTGGCCCGCGGCCGTTGCTGTGGCCGGAGACGCGGCCCCGGATGCAGCCTGCACAGAGGGCACGAAGAGACGAGCGAATTCCCAGGGCCTGATTTCGGTGTTGGTGTTTATGTCATAGAGTGGCACCGTCGTGGTGTATTTGATCTGGCTGTAGTTGTGGACGTTGAGGAATTCGAGGTTGGAGCCGCCCCAGAGACGAATAGAGTATGGATAAGGTTTAATGACGCGGATGACACGGAACATATAGAGATTGGCAAACCTTATGTTATGACAGTCGGCGATCTCCATGGGCTGGCATTCGGAGCTTTCACGGCTTTCTTCTTCCAGCTGCAATGCATAGACTTTCCAATTGGAGACCTTGTTGAACCGGATCTCGCTGCGAACATGGTGCTCGATGGACATAGCATAGATCCGGCCTGGGGTGGAGGTATTGGAGATATAGGCGCCGGCAGTAGCATAGGTGGAGGCGCTCCAGATGTCTTTAAAGGTGCCGCCGCCACTGTCGGTGATCCATAGACTCCAGTATTGGGTGTCCCAATCCTTATCCGGTTGTTGATAAAGCTGGGTTCGGGGAGTGCCGGGACGGGAGATTGAACCATGACCACCGATGAATTTTACGTCGTTGAGATAAGAGTCGGCTCCCGCCATCCATTTGCAGCCGACAGCCCGCGGGTTGCTGGCGCCGGTCGAGAGGCCGATGCCAGTCACGATGTTATTGCCGCCACGGGATGACTCCAACAAAGCTACAGGGGCACCGAAGCCGCCAAAGGCCCGCGTATTATCTGCAAGTTGAAATTGGGTGGCTATAGGGTTGAGTCCGATGAGTACTGTGTTGGGTCGAAGTCGCAGCGTATTGCTGATACGATACCAGCCCTGGGGTACATAGATGGTCGGATAACGATCGATAGCATCCTGGATGATCTTCGTGTCATCGGTTTCACCATCTCCTTTGGCTCCGAGGGTCAGCAGGTTCACCCAGCCTTCCATCGATGGCAGGGTGGGAATGTCCGAATGGGCCGCGGCAGGAAAGGAGGTAAGAGGTTGCAGATCCTTTGTTGTAGAGTATTTTGGGTCTGCTGACCAATTGTCCATTTGAAGGCCTGCGGTAAAACTGCGGACGTTGTAGATGGGACTTGTGACGACGGTACCGTTAACGATAGGATTGGTCCCGCCGGCGGAACTGGCAGCGGTGATCTGTTGCTTACCGACCCGGCTGATGGTAAGGACGGGCACATTCCGGCAGGCTACATTGCGCAGGTTGATCTGGACAAGTGAATTCTCTTCATTGCTGATCCGGATAGCGGGGCCGGTGACGCCGTCGAAACGACAGTCTTCCATAAAGAGCTTTTCGTGATAGTTGGAGTCCATGTCGATAACGGTTGGGACATTGTGGGCCGTCATCCGAACGATGGTCAGCCCGGCTTCGCGGGTCCGGATGGCTGCTTTGCGCTGACCTTCAAACCAGGTGTCGACCATCATAAAGGGCCAGCCAGGCGAAGGCTTTGTGGTATAGATGCCGTAGTCGCCGCCAAAAAAGCGGACATCCTCCATTTCATTACCCACGTCGAAGAGACCGGCTTTGCCATTGCCGATGGAGATGTCGACGTGACTGATATAGCTATGCTGGGCAAAATGGGTGCGGAGGGCGACGGCAGCGGGATTGCCTTCTTCGATGCGGATGTCGATGTTGGACATGGCGCTGTAAAAGGTGGAGGCGCCCGCGTCAGGGACGGAAGGGGCAGCGGGGGAGCCGGCGACGCCAGCAGCCGAAGCAGCAGCAGCCGCTGAGCCGGAGCTCGTGGGCGAGGTGACAAAGGCCGGCAAACTGCTGGTAAACCAGAACATATATTTTGCCTGTCCCTTATCGGCGGGGTCAGCAGATTGGAAACCGGGGGAAGACTTGCCCAGGATAAAAACAGGGCGTGTCCTGCCATAGCCGATGAGACGAATGGCAGTAGGAATATAGATGGTTTTTGTGATCAGGTATTTGCCTTCGGGGATAAAAAGGATGCCGAAATTGTG
>Ga0193717_1001014_pt1 | contig 17723 bp, 16 predicted proteins | sample U2c2metaG_FD_145900 | JGI IMG/M metagenome (GOLD analysis project Ga0193717, IMG submission 145900) | Soil microbial communities from a riparian zone of the East river system, Colorado, United States - U2c2 | ecosystem: Environmental > Terrestrial > Soil > Riparian zone | place: USA: East River... | reverse complement strand
GCCCGCGGCGACCTCGGCGTCGAGCTGCCGCTCGAGCAGGTGCCGCTGGTTCAGAAGCGCACCATCCAGATCGCGCGCGAGAACGCGAAGCCGGTGATCGTGGCGACCCAGATGCTGGAGTCCATGATCAACAACTCCCGGCCGACCCGCGCCGAGGTCTCCGACGTGGCGAACGCGGTGCTCGACGGTGCGGACGCGGTGATGCTGTCCGGCGAGTCCAGCGTCGGCCGGTACCCGATCGAGACGGTCGAGACCATGGGCCGGATCGTCGAGGCGGTCGAGGCGGAGTCCGTCGTGGTGCCGCCGCTGACGCACGTGCCCCGCACCAAGCGTGGCGTGCTGTCCTACGCGGCCCGCGACATCGGTGAGCGGCTCAACGCCAAGGCGCTGGTCGCGTTCACTCAGTCGGGTGACACGGTGCGGCGGCTCGCGCGGCTGCACACGCACCTGCCGCTGCTGGCGTTCACGCCGGAGCCCGCTGTGCGCAGCCAGCTTTCGCTGACCTGGGGCGTCGAGACGTTCATTACGCCGCAGGTGGACTCGACCGACCTCATGGTCCGCCAGGTCGACACCGCGATGCTGTCCATCGGCCGGTACCAGCCGGGTGATCTTGTGGTGGTCGTCGCAGGCTCCCCGCCGGGGACCGTCGGCTCGACTAACCTCATCCGCGTCCACCGGCTCGGGGAGGAAGACCACGCCTGAGAGCCGGGCTCACCGGCGCGGAAGGGTTGGTCCCATGACCGAAGCGGCACGTCAGGCCGCCGCTGACCTCGGGGAGAGCCAGGTACTGCGTGGCCAGCCGGTGCTCGACCGGCTGGTCGCGCTGCTGGATCTCGAACGCATCGAGGAGAACATCTTCCGGGGTGTCAGCCCGTCGCAGTCGCCCGTCCGGGTGTTCGGCGGGCAGGTCGCCGGGCAGGCGCTGGTCGCCGCCGGTCGGACCGTGCCGGCGGAACGCAAGGTGCACTCGCTGCACGCATACTTCATCCGGCCGGGTGATCCGGGCATCCCGATCGTGTACGAGGTCGACCGCATTCGGGACGGTCGGTCGTTCACCACGCGCCGGGTGATCGCGGTCCAGCGCGGCAAGGCGATCTTCGCGCTGTCCGCGTCGTTCCACCAGGTCGAGCCGGGCATCGAGCACGCGGAGTCGATGCCGGACGTGCCGTCGCCCGACGAGCTGCCGAGCCGGCTCGAAAGCATGGCGAAGCACGCCGACAAGCTCGGCCCGTTCGCGACCGCGCCGCGGCCGATCGACATCCGGTACGTCACCGAGCCGCCGTGGGAGCAGCGCGGGCAGGGCAGCGAGGCCCGCAGCCAGGTGTGGATGCGCGCCGACGGCAGCCTGCCGGCCGACGAGCTGCTGCACGTGTGCGTGCTGACCTACGCGTCCGACATGACGCTGCTCGACTCGATCCTCGTGCGGCACGGCGTGTACTGGGGTTTCGACCGGGTGCTCGGCGCGAGCCTGGACCACGCGCTGTGGTTTCACCGGCCGTTCCGCGCGGACGAGTGGTTCCTGTACGACTGCGTCTCGCCGAGCGCGGCGGGTGCGCGGGGGCTCGCCACCGGACGGTTCTTCGCGCAGGACGGCACGCTGATCGCGACCGTCGTGCAGGAAGGCTTGCTCCGCATCCTGGACGACTAGGCCGTCCCGTAGATCCTTGTGGGAAGTCCGTGCTCGCGGATAGATACCTCAGGGGAACGTGACGGCACCCAGCCACTATCCACCTGGCTAGCCGAATCTTCGTCGGAACGCGACCAACACTTAAAATGCCGGGGAGGCGGACTAGCTTCCTCACCATCACCCCTGCGATCCTCGAGGAGGCCGTTGTGCCTTCGTCCCTTCCGCGCACCTCACGTCAGTTGGCGTTGCTTCTCGGCGCGATGCTCGTGGTCGGCATCGGGCTCTCCGCGCCGGTCGCCGCTCAGGACCGCGGCGCGCTCGCCGCCGACCTGGACGCCGTCCTCGCCTCGCCGGGGCTCGAGGGCACCGATGTCGGGCTGGTCGTGAAGACGCTCGACGGCGAGGTCGTGTACAGCCGTGGCGGCGACGGCCGGCAGCAGCCCGCGTCGAACGCCAAGCTCGTCACCTCCGCGGCCGCGCTGGAGGTGCTCGGGCCCGACTACCGTTTCGACACCACCGTCCACGCCACCGGCCGCCGCGTCGGCCACGTGCAGCTCGGCGACGTGTACCTCAAGGGCACCGGCGACCCGACGGTGCTCGCCGCCGACTACGACGCGCTCGCCAAGCAGGTCGCCGACTCGGGCGTGCGGGTGGTGCACGGCAGGCTGGTCGCCGACGACACGTGGTTCGACGACGTCCGCCTCGGCGTGAGCTGGGCGTGGGACGACGAGCCGTACTACTACTCCGCGCAGGTGTCCGCGCTGACCGCGGCGCCGGACGGCGACTATGACGCCGGGTCGATCATCGTCCGCGTCGCGCCGGGCGCTAACGGCAAGGCGGTCGTGACGACGCAGCCGCCGACCGAATACGTGACGATCGCGAACACGGCGGTGACCGGCGCGGCCGGCTCGCCCAACACGATCTCGGTCGACCGCGCGCACGGGTCCAACACGTTCACCGTGACCGGATCGATCCCGGCCGGCGGCGCGCCGACGTCGGAGTGGATGGCGGTGTGGGAGCCGACCGGCTACGCGGCGGCCCTGTTCCGCGCGGCCCTTGCCGCACACGGCGTTCGGGTGGACGGCGCGACCGCGCGAGGCGCGACCCCGGCCACGGCCGGCGTGGTCGCGACGCGCGAGTCGATGCCGCTTTCTGAGCTGCTGGTGCCGTTCCTGAAGCTGTCGAACAACCTGCACGCGGAGATACTGGTGAAGTCCATGGGGCGGGCCGTGTCCGGGCGGGGCACGTGGGACGCCGGCACGGCCGCGATCGCCGCGCGGCTGCCCGCGTTCGGCCTCGACCCGGCGAAGCTGTCGCTGCGGGACGGCTCCGGACTGTCGCGAATGGACCAGATCTCGCCGGACCAGCTCACGACGCTGCTCTCGGCCGCGGCCGACCGGCCGTGGTTCCCGACGTGGTACGAGGCGCTGCCGATCGCGGGCAAGGCGGATCGCCTCGTCGGCGGGACGCTGCGCAGTCGGATGCGGGGGACTGCCGCCGAGGGCACCGTGCACGCTAAGACCGGTTCACTGACCGGTGTGAGTGGTTTGTCCGGCTACGTGAACACGGCCGGCGGTGAGCGGTGGGTGTTCTCGATGGTCACGAACAACTCGATCGGGGTGAATGTGAAGACCCTCGAGGACACGGTCGCGGTACGGCTCGCGGCAGAGGGTGGCCCCGTCGCGAAGATCGCGGTCGTGCCGGCGCCTCGGATGGACGCGGAAGCGGCGCGAGCGGCGGAGCTGGAGTGCAGCTGGGTGAAGGCCTGCTGACCTGGTTCGGCGCCGGGCGGTCGGCGCGGGAGTCCGGTCGCCCGCGGACAACCGCGGCGGGTCGGCCTGTGGCGGGGCCGGACGGTCTGCCTGATCTCCGGGGCGCCGGCAAGTCAGGTGATCGCTGGTCAGCCCGTCCGCGTGGCGGTGGGCGCTTCGCGATACAGGTATCGCGCGCCGGGGCCTTGCGGAGTCGTATCTGCTGGTGAACCCGGGGCGCATGTCTCGAAAGGCGCGTTCGGGACATGCGTGATGCCCTGAAAGGCGCGTTCAGGGCGTTGGGTGCCCTCAACGCGCCTTTCAGGGCATGACCTCTGTCCCGAGGGATCCGGCAAGGGTCGTTGGTGCTGGTCAGCCCACTCGGGTGGGGCGTCGCCGATGCCGTGAAGGGACCCCTTCACGGCATCGGACCCGATCTCGGGCGCCAACACCTCTGCTCGCACACCCCGACCGGCGCCTACCAGCCTTTGCCGGAGCCCTCGCGCGCGATGCAGACCCCACCCTGTCCCGGGGGCACCCCTGAGGTCCATTCTACCGGGACCTACCGACGAACCAGGCGATGTGGATCTTGCCTGTGGATAACTTCGGGGGTGTTGACGTGCAGGTCGTGGCATGGGGCCGGCGAGTTGAACGGGGGCGATGAGTCCGTTCGCAGATGATGCGGCGGGTCCGGGATCTGTCGGGGGACGATCCCGGACCCGCCACGTTCTTCGGGCGGCTCCAGGGAGAAGTTGGGGAGACGGGGCCACCCGACACGAACCGCGGGTTCGGGGGGAGCACCCGCCGCTCGTGGTCTCCTGCCGGCGTCAGCCGGGCGCGTAGCCGCGGAACGCGGGGTCGGTGAGCGCGATCTGCCTGCGCATGGGAGTGGTGGTCTCCTCGGGCGCCTCCTCCTCGGTGACGACGAGGCAGAGGTGCGCGGTGAGATAGGCCCGGCACGGCGCGGGCGCGCGGCCGAACCTGCTGGTCCGACAGCTGGGACAGCGCCCGCTCTCGTCGGGGGAGTGCTCGTCGAGTACGGCCTTCAGCGCCTCGACGACGCGCGGCAGCTCGTACTTGGCGACGGCCGCGGCCGCGCGCTCGTCACCGAACTGCGCGCGGTACGTGATGTCGGTCAGATAGTCGGCCAGTGACGTCGCTAACTGGCCAAAGATCGGACTACTCACCGTGACTCCCGTTGGGGCCTGATGCAGGGGGCTAACCTGTGTTCTGCTCGAGTTGCGGAAACACGCGCGAGGCGTCAAATTGCAACTCGATCAGATGTCGGTCGGCCGGGCCTTTGGCTACGCCGCCGGCTTGATTAGCAGCTTGCGGTGCGACACCCGCATATTGCAAGTTGCAGTACACGATCGGGTGAAGGCCATTCGAGGCGGGTGAAATTGCCTACTCTGTGCATGCACTCTGATCGTGGTTATCCAGCATTGCCGGGATAACCAAACTTTCGGATTCGACAAGAAGTGAGGTGATCCATGTCGCGAGGTCCCAGCCCGACGGTCCGCCGCAGGCGGCTCGCGGCCAAGCTGCGCGAACTGCGTGAGGCCGCCGAGTTGACCATCGACGAGGTAGGCGACCGGTTGGAGTGCTCGGCGTCGAAGATCAGTCGCATTGAGACCGGACACGTCGGGGTCACCCCGCGCGACGTGCGGGACATGCTCGAGGTCTACGGCATCGAGGACGACGAACGCGAGGCCCTGGTGCAGCTGGCCAGGGAGGCGCGCAAGAAGGGGTGGTGGCACGCCTACAACGAGGTGTTCACCGGCTCGTTCGTCGGGCTCGAGTCCGACGCCTCGTTCCTCCACACGCACCAGGGGCTGCTCGTCCCGGGGCTGCTGCAGACCGACGGCTACACCCGCGCGGTGATCCGCGCGATCCGGCCGGACGCCGCGGAGACCGATATGGAGCTTCGGGTGGACGGTCGGGTGAAACGCCAGAAGCTGTTGACCGAGGCAAACCCGCCGGAGTACTGGGCGGTGCTCGACGAAGCGGTGCTGTACCGCACGGTCGGTGGCCCGGAGGTCATGCGCGAGCAGCTGAAACGGCTGGTAGAGCTGGCCGCCCTGCCGCACGTCACCCTCCAGGTGGTGCCCTTCACGGCCGGCGCGCACGCCGGCATGGAGGCGCCCTTCCTCATCCTCGGCTTCCCGGAGCAGGCCGACCCGGATGTCGTATACGTGGAGAACACGACATCCGGTGTCTACTTGGAACAGCCGGAGGACGTTCACCGGTATACGTTGATGTTTGACCATTTACGAGCGGCGGCGTTGAAACCCGACGACACCGTCGATCTGGTCGATCGGACAGCCGACCGGCTGTCCTAGCACAATTCGAGAGGAGCAGAGCGTGACCGTTTCTGACCTGGCCGACGCCAGGTGGCGAAAGAGCAGCCGCAGTGGCGCCGGCAACGACTGTGTGGAGCTTGTCGTGGCCAGAATCGGCGCAGCGGTGCGTGACTCCAAGAACCCGGAGGCAGGCCACGTCGCGTTCGACTCGACGGGCTGGGACGCCTTCATGGGAGTCGTCAGGGAGGGGCGCCTCACCAGCGCATGACGTGTCCCCCCAGGCTGCGCCGGACTAAACCCGGCCCTGCATGATCGCAGCCAGGTGCTCTCCTGACCCCGGAGCACCGCCTTCTCAGCCCGGCCTCCCACCCGCCGGCCAACCCCTTACCCCACACTCCCTACTCCCTTACCCACCCCTTACGCGCCGTTCGCCGTACGGGTGCGGGATCCCCGCCCAGCAGTGCGTGATCTTCCGATGCCGACCGGTCCGCCTCAGGACGACAGTTCCTCCTGACAGCGAAGAGACAAGCGGATCGGGAGATCGAGATGAACTGGGCGCCGGAGATCGTGAAGGTCGAGATGGACTACCGCGTGGAGCGCGCCATCGGTGACGTGCGGGACAACGCGCGGCTGGCGCGGCTGCGCGCCGACGGTCAGCACCCGTCCTGGTGGCAGCGGCTGCGCGCCCAGCACCACGGAAATGGAGCGCGCTCCGCCGCGTGAGGCGTGACAGTATGCTCGGCGTGGCGCGTTTGGGATCGGGAATTCCACTGGTGGCACGTGACCGGGAGCTTGATCGGTTGCGTACCACCTTCGACCAGGCCGCGGCTGGCACCGCGACCGCGATGCTGATCTCCGGGGACGCCGGGGTCGGCAAGACCAGGATCACCGACGAGCTCGCCGTGGTAGCCAGGGACAAGGGCGCCATCGTGCTGACCGGTCGCTGCCTGGACGCCGGCGAGACGGGACTGCCCTACCTGCCGTTCGCGGAGGCGATGTCCCAGGTGCCTGACCGCGAGCAGTCCGTGCTCGCCCACCCGGCGCTCGGCCGGCTCTTTCCCGACCTCACCCTGCCCGGCAACGCCGTGGACGGGGCCACCATCAGCATGAACGCCGATGCCGCGATTCCCGGTTCCGGCCGCGCCGGCAACCGGCCGGAGCAGGACATCGGCCAGCTACAGCTCTTCGACGCGGTGCACGCGCTGCTCACCGAGATCGCCGCCACCCGGCCCGTGGTGCTCGTCCTGGAGGACCTGCACTGGGCCGACGGCTCCACCCGGCGGCTGCTGTCGTTCCTCGTGGCCCGCCTCCGCGCCCAGCGGATCATGATCGTCGGCACCTACCGCAGCGACGACCTGCACCGCCGCCACCCGCTGCGCCCGCTGCTCGCCGAGCTGGTCCGCCAGCCCGCGATGGAGCGCTTGGACCTGACGCCGTTCAACGACGCCGATTCGCGGGTGTTCGTCGCCGCGCTCGCCGACGAGGTGCTGCCCGACGACCTGGTCCGTGAGGTCGCCAACCGGTCCGAGGGCAACGCGTTCTTCGCGGAGGAACTGCTCGCCGCGTACACCGAGGACGGCGAGAGCATGCCCGCCACGCTGGTCGACGTGCTGCTGTCGCGCGTCGAGCGGCTGTCCGAGGCCACGCAGCGCGTGATCCGGGTCGCGTCGGTCGCCGGCCGGCGCGCGCCGCACGCGCGGCTGCTCGCCGTGTCCGAGCTGTCCGAGGCCGAGCTGGAGGAGGCGCTGCGCGAGGCCGTGCAGCACCACGTCCTGGTGGCCAAGAAAGACCAGTGGATGGACGTCTACGCGTTCCGCCACGCCCTGCTGTCCGAGGTCGTCTACGGCGACCTGCTGCCCGGCGAGCGGGTCCGGCTGCACGCCGCGTACGCCCGCGAGCTGGCCGAGCTGAAGGGCAAACGCGGCGCCGCCGCGGCGCTCGCGCACCACAGTATGGAGAGCCACGCGCTGCCGCAGGCGCTCGCCGCGTCGATCGACGCTGCCGAGGAGGCGACGAGCTCCGGTGCCCCCACCGAGGCGCTGTACCAGCTCGAACGCGCGCTGAAGCTGTGGGACGGCGTCTCACCCGCCGAGCGCCCGGCCGACGTCGACGAGGGCAAGCTGCTGCGCAGGGCGTCCTGGGTCGCCGGCAGCGCGGGCGACCCGGAGCGGGCAGTCGCGTTCGCGAGGTCGGCCGTGAAGATCGCCGACCAGTCCGGCGACGCCGAGATGTCCGCCATGACCAGGCGGCGGCTCGCGTCGACGCTGTTCGTCGTCGAGGGTCGCGAGGACGAGGCGCGCCAGGTCATCGAACGGGCGTGGGAGCTGATCGCGGAACACCCGCCGAGCTGCGAGAAGGCATGGGTGCTCGCCGTGTACGCGTCGATCCTGCGGTCGACGCGGGAGCAGGACGAGTCCCGCAAGTTCGCCGAGCTGGCCGTGCAGGAGGCGCGGGCGGTCGACGAGAAGGGGGTCATCGCCGACGCGCTGATCACGCTCGCCGGACTCGACGAGGCGAACGGCCGGATCACGGAGAGCCGCGAACGCCTGCGTGAGGCGATGCGGCTCGCGCAGGACGTCGACTCGCTGGGCGTCGAGCTGCGCGCGCGGCACTACCTCGGCATCACCACCTACGAGCAGGGCGACCTCGCCGAGTCGGTGCGGGTCATCGAGGACGGTGTCGAGCGGGCCAGGAGCACCGGGATGACCTGGAGCACCTACGGCTTCGAGCTGCGTGCCATGAAGGTGATCGTCCGTTACGCCAGCGGCGACTGGGACGAGAGTGAGGCGGCCGCCGAGCCGCCCGGCACCCGGGTGTCGAGCACGGTGTCCGCGCGGCTCGCGGCGGTCGGCAGCTACGTGATGGTCAGCAGGGGTCGGCTGGTCGAGGCGGCGCGGCTCGCGGCGGAGCTGCGGTCGGAGTGGCACCGGGACTTCCAGATCGGCGCCGCCATGAGCGCCGTCGGCGCCGAGCTCGCGCTGTGGCAGGGCCGGCCGGAGGACGGCGCGGTGCTCGTGCGCGAGGCACTGGACTGGGCGGAGCGGGTCGGCGGCCAGTGGTCGCTCATCGGGATCCGCCTCGGCACGATCGGCGCGTCGCTGTACGCGGAGCTGGTCGAGCGGGCGGCCCGGCGCAAGGACGAGCCGGCACGCGAGGCGGCGCTCGCGAAGGGCGTCGAGCTGGTCGAGCACGCACGCAAGACCGCGAAGTTCGGCAGGCCGCGCACCGGTGTGCTCGGTCCGGAGGGCGTCGCGTGGGTCGCCCGCGCCGACGCCGAGCTGAGCAGGCTGCACGGGGCGAGCGACCCGGTGCTGTGGCAGGCGGCCGTGGACGCGTTCTCCTACGGCGCGGTGTACGAGCAGGCCGTGTGCCGGTGGCGGCTCGGCGAGGCGCTGCTCGGCGCGGAACGCCGGGACGAGGCCACCGCGGCACTGCGCGCCGCCGACGAGGTCGCCGAACGGCTGGGCGCCCGCCCGCTGCGCGACGCCATCCGCAAGCTCGCGCGTCGTGGCCGGGTCACGCTCGGCGACGGGCCGGCGGCCCGCGAGACGCTCGACCCGTTCACGCCGCGCGAGCGGACGGTGCTGCGGCTCGTCGCGCTCGGCCGGACCAACCGGCAGGTCGGCGACGAGCTGTTCATCAGCGAGAAGACCGTGAGCGTGCACCTGTCGCGCATCATGGCGAAGCTCGGTGCCACCCGCAGGGCCGAAGCCGTGGCGATCGCCTACGACCGAGGGCTGCTGGAGGAGCAGACCGCCTGAATTGTCGGTGGTCCGTCCTAGGGTGCCTTCTTGTGAACGACAGATGCGACTGCTGGCTGTGCGCGGGCGAGGACCCGGCGCGGCTCGACGAGTACGACCGCATCACCGCGGTGCATGTCCAGGAGAACGGGTGGAGCGTCACCGCGGTGGCTGCCGAGCACGAGTCGCCCGGCTGGGTGTACTCGGTCGGGATGTGGCACACCATGGGCACGTCCGAGGTGTCCATGTTCGGCTTACGCCTGCCGGACATGCACCACTGGGTCAACGAGGTCGGCGCGCTCGGTCGCTCGTTACGGCCGGGTGAGCTGATCCACGGCGTGCTCCCCGGACACCCGCTGATGGTGCGCCCGGTCGACGACTCGTGGTTTCCGGACCTGTTCTGCTTCGCCATGGACTTCTACCGGCACCCGCCGGTGCCGATGGTGCAGCTGATCTGGCCGGACCGGCACGGGCTGTTCCCGTGGGAGCCGGGGTCGCGGTGTTGCGTCGAGCAGCCGTCGCTGTGGTTGCCCCGGGACGACCATCCGCCCGGTGTGTGGACTCGCGTCAACGAGGTGGTGGAGTCGCCTTTTCCCGGGGTGGACGTGGACTCGCTGGTATTGGGGTCCGTCGAGGTGATCTCGGGTTCTGCCTCGGTCACCGGGGTCGTGCACACGGCCGACGGGACGTGGGAGTTCCTCGGCGGTTCTTCGCAGGACGTGGGGTTCGTGCATCTACGGCATCTCGTCGTGGAGCAGCCGCACATCCGCGACTTCGCCGATCTGCCGCGTGGGTATGTGGCCTGTCAGGAGGCAGATGGGAACTGGTCCCGGTTGCCGGTGTGATCGGGGTTCCGGGGCGGCCGGGGGCGCCGGGGAGGGGTGTGGGATTGGGTTGGCATGCGGGGTGCTTTGGCTTGCCAGCTTGGCCGTGCCGGCTTCATGCCCTGAAAGGCGCGTTCAGGGCACGGGACGCCCTGAACGCGCCTTTCAGGGCATGCCGGTCAGTCTTGCTGGGGCTATTGGGGCTGCTACCAGTACCACCATTCCTATGGAGGCCAACTCCTTGTCGTGGTGCACGAACCAGCCCCGTCCTGTTGCCGCGTCCGTCGGTTTCGGTAGTGCGCCCGCCGTGGGGAGCGCGGTGACCTCGAGGGAGTAGGCGACCTCGCCGGCCACGGTCACCCCGATGCCGTCCCAGCGCCGGTCGACGTCGATGGTGCACTCGCCGGTGAAGGTGATGGTGTTGGGTTCGCGGAAGTCGTGGCGGCGCTGGACGAACCGGTGGTGCGCGGTGGACGAGATGCTGGGCGTCGGGGTTCCGAGGCCGCGGATCATCAGGCCTTTCGCCATGGCGCGCAACGCGGTCATGGCGCCGGCGCGGGTCTTGTCCTCTGGGGCGTCGTCCGTCGTCACGGCCAGGGCGCCGGTCAGGAACAGCTCCACGGTGACCGCGACGTGGCCGATGTCCACGGCCGCGCCGGCCACCGGCGCCGGCGGCAGTGTGTACCGGAACGTCGCCGGTCGGGGGTTCGGCAACGCTGACACCGTCTGCTCACCTTTCACTGTGTCACCCGGCAGCTCGAGAACCATCCTCAGCCACCGAGCCCAACGAGGCCGGCGGCGCCGGTCTCGATCGCGAACGCGGCCACCAGCACGACCATCCCGACCGCCGCCAGCGCGCGGCCGTGCTGTGCGAGCCAACTACCCGTCGAGTCCGTGTCCGGCGCCGGGGCGATCGCGGAGAGGGCGGAGATCTCTGTGGCCACCGCCACCTCGAGGCGGTACCCGAGCGACCCGGACACCGAAGCGTCGCCAAGCGACGTCGGCGTCGTGTACGTCAGTTCGCACGCGCCGACGAACTCGACCCGGTTCGCGTCGAGGAAGGTCGCGTCGGGCGTGGCGAACTCGGTGCCGTGCGCGGACAGCGTCGGCGCCGACTCCAGGTCGGCCACCGCGAGGCCGCCCGCGAAGTCGTCCAGTGCGGCGCCGGCCGCCGGGCCCGCCGCGGTCGGGTCGGCGCCGGACGGGAACAGCACCACCGTCTCGCCGGTCAGGGTGAGTGCCAGCTCCACCACCGCGTCGCCGACGTCGACCGTCGTGCCCGCGATCGGCACGTCCGGCCACGTGTAGCGAACGGCCGGACGACCCTCCGGCACGGCGCTGGCGCCGCCGGTGAGCGCCAGCCACGTTTCGCCGTCGACCGTCCCCGTCGGCGAAAGCTCCTGCTGGCGTTGGAAATGCTGGACGACGCTCGCCAGCGCGGCGTCGAACTCGCCGTTCTCCGCGATCACCGGCTGCTGGTAGTGATGGTTGATCGACTGCTGGAGGTAGAGCACCCACTCACCGCTGCTGCCCGAGCGCAGCTCCGGTTCACTCGCCATGGCTCTCCTTCAACGCGGCACCTGCCCCGATACAGACGGTAGGTCCGGTTGATCACCTCACGGATGGCCGATGGGGCAGAAATTGGGGCGGTCCATGCGCGCGATCCCTTACGTAGTCACGGGAAAACCGATTGTGGCCGCAACGGAGCGGACTCCGGGAAGCGGCGGTCAGCCGCCGATCATCACCGTGCTGACCGCGACGATCGAACTGGTCGGCGCGGGCGCCGGGTCGTTGCACGTCATGACTGTGTCGCCGGCGCGGGCCGCCGGTTTGTTGTTGATCAACACCGTGGCGCTGCCCTTCATGACCGTGCCCTGGTTCGTCGGCGGTAGCTGGAACGGGCCGCCCTGCGGGATGTGCGGCGGCGCGTTCGTCGCGGTGCTGCCCAGCGTCGCGGCCGGGGCGCCGGCGATCATCACGTTCGTGCTGCAGCCGCCGGTGAGCGTGCCGGCGAACGGGTGGGGGAGCGGCGTCGGCACCGGACCGCCGGGCGTGGGAATCATGATGATGTGGATATCGGTCCCGACGACCTTGTCGCCCATCTTCGCACCAGGACTCATGACGCCCCCTCACCGGCCACGTGGTGCTGGGACCTCCACCTGTCCACAACCGACGGAGTTGTCCACAGGCAAGATCGACATCCCCTGGTTGGTCGGTGGGTGCCGGTAAAATGGACCTCAGGGGTGCCCCCGGGACAGGGTGGGGTCCGCATCGCGCGCGAGGCGATTCGCCTCGGGAGGCTTCCGCTCATGGGGTGCGCACCCAGTGCTTGGGCCGCGCCGGCGCGAGCGGGCCCCTGGCCGGCGGCTGCTCGACCTGTTGACCGGAGCTGAGCCGCAGCTTCTCCGCGGGCGGCGCGATTTCGGTTTCCGGCTCCGGCAGGAACGGCGCGCTGACCGTCACCGCGAACGCGGCGCGCGCCGGCATGCCGAGGTTGCTCCACAGTGCGCCGGGATCGGTGTCGGCGATCCTGATGAACACCGGCGCGCCGACGGCGGCGAGCGCGTCGGGCATGCAGTCGACCGGCAGTGAGTCGGTGAACAGCATGGTGCGCAACGCGACGCCGAGCAGCAGGTGCTCCTCGTTGATCTTGGGGGCGCGCGCGGTCACCAGGTAGGAAAGGGAGCACCGCCGGTTCGGCTCGCGCCGGGACGTGACCGCGCCGCGCTCATCGCGTTCGTCGGCCCAGCCGGACTCGCGCCCGCTCGGGTCGTCGTGCAGCCCGAACAGGAACAGGTCGATCGCGCTCGACGGGCGCTCGGTCTCCCACGTCGGCTTCGGCGGATCGAGCCGCACCATCGTGCCTTCCGGGAGCGAACGGCCGAGCAGCACGCACAACGCCTCGTCAACCTCGGTGATCACCTTGCCAGTGTCGGGGGTCGGGACCGGTATGCCCACGCGCGGCCGCCCGTCCTTTCAGCGCGCCGCGACCGCCCGAAAGGGCGGACCGCCCCGGCCGCCCAAAGGGGCGGTCCCCGTCGCCCAACCCACCGCCCCGCGACGACTGAGTGCGCCGGTGTGAAAAGCACAAACTCAGTGTCAGCCGCCGGCATGCGGGGTCTCGACCTCGCACGCCGGCAACGCCTCACCACGCAACGAGGGAGACACCCGAGATGGCCAGCAGTTACCTCGCGCCCGGTGTGTACATGGAGGAGGTTTCCTCAGGTTCGCGGCCGATCGAGGCTGTCGGAACCGCGGTTGCCGCCTTCGTGGGATTCGCCGAGCGCGGCCCCCTCCACGAGCCGGTGCTCGTCACCAACTGGACGCAGTTCAAGCAGGCCTTCGGCGACTTCGTCGAGGGCTACTACCTTGCGCACGCCGTGTACGGCTACTTCCAGAACGGCGGCGGCACCGCGTATGTGGTGCGTGTCGGCGGCGAGGGCGCGCCGGACAGCAATGGCCACGGCCAGCTCGCGCTGCCCGCCGCCGAGCTGCCCGCCGCGGGACCGGACGCCACCAAGCCCGGCCTGACCATCTCGGCCCGCTCCGTCGACGCGGGCGACCTGGCCGTCGAGGTCGCGCCCGCCAGCGAGGAGGGCGAGGACACCTTCCGGCTCGTCGTGAAGCAGGGCGGCCAGACGGTCGAGACGTTCGACAACGTCACCGCCAAGCGCGGCCCGAACTTCGTCGCCACGGTGGTGCGCCAGCAGTCGAAGCTGATCACCGTCGAGGAGATCAAGGGCAAGGCGCTGTCGCTGCCTCGCACCGGTGAGGTCGCGCTCGGCTCGCCGGCACCGGTGCCCGCCAAGGTCGAGGCGAACGCCTACGTCGGCAACTCGGCCGACCGCACCGGTTTCGGCGGCCTGGAGGCCATCGACGAGGTCACCATGCTGTGCGTGCCGGACCTGATGGCCGCCTACAACCGCGGCGCGCTGACCGCGGAGGACGTCAAGGCCGTGCAGCTCGCGATGATCGCGCACTGCGAGCTGATGGCCGACCGCGTCGCCATCCTCGACACTCCGCCGGGCCTCAACGCCCAGGAGGTCAAGGAGTGGCGGATGGACGTCACCGGCTACGACTCGAAGTACGCGGCGATGTACTGGCCGTGGATCAAGGTCGCGGACCCGGTGGCCGGCAAGCAGGTCTTCATCCCGCCGTCAGGTCACATGGCCGGGATCTGGGCCCGCAACGACTCCAGCCGCGGCGTGCACAAGGCGCCCGCCAACGAGGTCGTGCGCGGTGCGGTCACCCTGGAGCTCAACATCACCAAGGGCGAGCACGACGTACTCAACCCGATCGCCGTGAACTGCATCCGCAGCTTCCGCGGCCAGGGCATCCGGGTGTGGGGCGCGCGGACCCTGTCGAGCGACCCCGAGTGGCGCTACCTCAACGTGCGCCGCCTGTTCAACTACGTCGAGAAGTCGATCCTGCAGGGCACCAACTGGGTCGTGTTCGAGCCGAACGACCCGAAGCTGTGGGACTCGGTCAAGCGCACGGTCACCATGTTCCTGCGTCGGGTGTGGCGCGACGGCGCGCTGTTCGGCAAGACGCCGGCGCAGGCCTTCTTCGTCAAGTGCGACGAGGAGAACAACCCGGCCGAGAACCGCGATGTCGGGATCCTGACCGTGGAGATCGGGATCGCGCCGGTGAAGCCGGCCGAGTTCGTGGTCTTCCGGATCTCGCAGTTCGCCGAGGGCGCGGGGCTCGAGGAATGACCGCACATCCCCGAAATTCTTCTCGCGTAAGGAGCTAGGCGCATGGCCACTTCCGATCCGATCACAGCGGCACGGTTCTCCATCACCATCGACGGCTACGAGATCGCCGCGTTCTCGGAGCTGCAGGGCATCACCACTGAGGTCAAGCCGGTGGAGCACCTCGAGTCCACCGACAAGGAGGTCATCCTCAAGAAGCTGCCGGGCAAGGCCGAGGTGGCCACGATCGTGCTCAAGCGCGGCAAGTCCGACCACATGGCGTTGTGGGCCTGGCACGAGTCCGTGCTCAACGGCGACATCATCGCCGCGCGCAAGAGCTGCTCGCTGGTGATGTACGGGCCGGACGGCAAGCCGGTCGCCCGCTACCACCTCGAGCACGCCTGGCCGTCCAAGCTGGAGGTCGGCGCGCTCAAGGCCGGTTCCAGCGAGGTGCTGATGGAGACGGTCACGATCGTGGCCGAGCGCCTCCAGCGCGTGTCCGCGTGACGGCGGCCGCACCCGCGGAGACAGGACTGCGGACCGAGTACCCGTTCACGTTGCCGAGGGGCTACGTCGACGAGCACGGCCGCATGCACAAGGACGGGATCATGCGGCTGGCGACGGCCCGCGACGAGATCCAGACGCAGTCCGACCAGCGGGCCAGACAGAACCCGGCCTACCTGACCGTGCTGCTGCTCGAGCGGACCGTCACCACGCTCGGCGACGTGCCCGCGGTGGACACGTTCGTGGTCGAGAGCCTGTTCGCTTCCGACCTGGCTTTCCTGCAGGACCTGTACCGGCGCATCAACGCCGACGGACACACCGAGGTCGCGGTCAGCTGCCCGCACTGTGGCAACGACTTCGCGGTGGACATCGCCGGTGATGCGCCGGGGGGATCGTGACGTACGCGGCTGACCGGGTTTGGGAGGAAGTCGCGTACGTCGCCTACTACCTGCACTGGGATCTCGACAAGATCCTGGATCTCGAACACCCGGTTCGGGAACGGGTGATCGCCGAGATAGGCAAGATCCACACCAGGTTCGACGGCGATTGAGTCCACATCGGGCCGAACAGTCCGATGTGGACCCGATCGGAAGGGGAGAGCAGATGCGCTGGCCATTTCGGCGGAAGGACGTCGACTCGACGATCGAGTCCTCGGGCCCGACCGCGCCTGTCGCGGCTCCGGCCGCGGCGGTCCGCACTGCCGCACGGCCACCGGCCCGGCAGTGGGCGACGCTGCCGGTCATCCCCGTGACGATCACCCGCACCGCGCCGTTGGTCGCCGGGCCCGCACCGGTGTTGCCACCGCTGCGGACCGGCGGCCGGGGCAGCTCGGCGCCGGCCGTGGCGCCCGCGCTCGGCCGGGTCACCGGTCTGGCGCGGCCGGCCGCGCCGGTCGCGGAATCTGTTGTACCGCAACAACAATATGAGCCGGTCGAGCTGGTGGCACCGGCGCAGGTGGTGCGGCGGCCGGCCCGGGAGCTGCCCGCCGAGGTGCCAACACTGACCGACGCGGTCGACGAGTACGTCGGCGAACCCCGCGAGCCCGCCGAGCCGCACCGCGCGCCCGGTTTCCTGCGGTACGCGCCGACCTGGCTGCTGCCCGGCGAGCCGATGATCCCCGGGCTGCCCGCGCCGACGCAGAGCGAGCCGGACGTGCCGATGGGCCCGCCGCCCTCGTTCCTGCCACCGGAGCTGCGGTCGGAGCCCGCACCCCGCCCCGAGCTGCCGCCGAGGATGTCGGAGGTGCCGCGCGAGGACCTCGCGCCAGCGCCGGCCCGCAAACGGCGCGCCAACCTCGGCCAGTCCCGCCGACTGGGGCTCGGCGCCCCCGTCTCCCACGTCGACGGCGAGCCGCTGGTCCACCCGGAGGAGCCACCCCAGATCGTCGAAGGGGCCGTGGAGTCAGCGCCGGCCCCGCGACCAGCGCCGTACGAGGAGCCGCCGCCAGCACCGGCGGCCCCTCCGCGTTCGGTGTCCGTCGAGCCACCCGCGCCGACCCCGCGGCCTGACCCCCGACCTGACCCCCGACCGGACTCCTCGGACGACGACGAGCCGGGTGGGGGCGGCGCCGCCCCGCCGCCCCCACCGGTGTCCCCGATGCCCTCGACATCCGAGCCGAGGAAGCGGGCCGTGGCCGCGGTCTACCGCGCCACGGCGGAGCTGCGTCCTGCGCCGCGCCGCCGCGAGCTGCCGCGTGCCACCGTGGTCAGTGCCGTGCCGGCCGACCTCGCGAACGCGGTCCGGGCCCGTCAGCAGGCCGACGTGTCGACCGTCCCCGTGTACCGGGGGCCGAAGGTCAGCGCGGCGGCCGGTGCTCGTGGCGCACGGGCGTTCGCGTCCGGCGGCGCCGTGTTCCTGCCCGACGAGGCCGGCCCGGTCGACTCGCAGAAGGCACGTGGGCTGCTCGCCCACGAGCTGGTGCACGCCGTGCAGCAGCGCACGCTCGGCGCGATGCTGCCGGCGCCCGACTCGGCCCACGGTCAGGCGCTGGAGGCCGAGGCGCAGGCCGCGGAGCGCTACTACTCCGGCGAGTCGGGCGCCGAGGAGCCCGCGCCGCTGATCCACGCGCCACTCGCGGCGCCCACGCCGGCCCCCGTGCAGCAGGAGCCGGATCTGACCGCCGCCGCGCAGCTCGCGACCGCGCTGGCGACCCCGCCGACGCCGGCCGCGGCGCCCGCCCAGCCGGTGCACAGCGTGTTCGACGCGTCGGCACGAGCAGAGGTCGGCAAGATCGCGGAGGACTCGGCGAAGCACGTCGTCGCCGAGTGGACGAACCCCAAGCTGGAG
>Ga0193717_1001013_pt1 | contig 17743 bp, 15 predicted proteins | sample U2c2metaG_FD_145900 | JGI IMG/M metagenome (GOLD analysis project Ga0193717, IMG submission 145900) | Soil microbial communities from a riparian zone of the East river system, Colorado, United States - U2c2 | ecosystem: Environmental > Terrestrial > Soil > Riparian zone | place: USA: East River... | reverse complement strand
GCTGTAGCCGCCGGGGTTCGCCGTATTGAGGCCATTACTGGTGTTGGTGCCGAAGTTTATATCACTAATCAAAACCAACTGGTAAATCAGCTAAAAGATCTGCTTAAAAACCCTAAAGACCTGACTAAAAGTGTGGAGAGCCTGCTTGAAGAAAACTCCAAACTGAAAAAGGAAATAGAAAAAAGCATCCTTGAAAAATCATCAGGTTTAAAAAATGAACTGGCACAAAAGGCTGAGGCTATAGGCGATATTAACTTCATCGCCCAAAAAGTTGCTCTGCCCAATGCCGAGGCAGTTAAAAACCTGGCCTACCAGTTAAAAGATATTGTATCCAACCTGTTTCTGGTGCTGGCTGCCGATTTCGATGGTAAACCAAGCCTCACTGTAATGATAGCAGAAAACCTGGTAAAGGAAAAAGGCTTACATGCCGGCAATATTGTTAAAGAACTGGCCAAAGAAGTAAAAGGCGGTGGCGGCGGTCAGCCGTTTTTTGCAACGGCGGGTGGTAGCGATATAAGCGGACTGGATGCCGCCCTGGCAAAGGCTAAGAGCTTTGTTGGATAAACGGTACTTGCGCTCGTTTGTAACGAGTGCTTAATATGGGTTAACGTTTGCAACGTGAATGCGTTTCTGTTAGCGATATAATCGCCAAACTATTGTAAGTGCTCGGTATAAACGAGCGTAAATAAGAATTGCTTGGTGCCTCAATGACGTGATGATTTAACAAAAAAGACCGCTAATCAGCGGTCTTTTTTGTTAAGATATATATCTAAAAACATTAACAATTAACATTCTTAGTGTTTGTCATGTCCTTTATGCCGGCCATTATCATGATGACCATTATCACGATGATCATGTTCTGGTCTGTTCACATATCTTGTGCGGTTTACCACCCTTGTACGGTTTACTACACGGGTATGGTAGTTGTCGCGGATAATTACCTGCCTGTCGTGTGTGCCCCTGTAGCGGGCATAGCGGGCACGATCATCATTATAATAAGTATAAGCACGTGGCCTGTTAACCGCTACTTTATAGCCGTTTCGTATATTGTATGAACTATAGCGCGGTGGTAAGGATTTTCTGAATACCCAGTTGTTGCCCTCTAAATAAACATATTGATGGGTTGGTACATAGTAATAGCTCTCTACATCGGGTAAATAGTAATAGTTAACGCCAGAGTATTCTACAGGTGGATCCCAAATACCCAGATTTACATTTACACTTACCTGCGCTTTTGTTTCGGTAACCGAGGCTGCAAGTATAAAGCATCCTGCAAGCATTCCTAAAATTATCTTTTTCATAGTATCTTCTTAATATGCGGCATATATTCCAATTATTGTGCCGCGTTATGTGGTAGACGGGTTAATATCAGAAAGGTTTAACAAGACAGGGAAGAGATGGGAAAACTGACAAAAGATGAAGGACAAAAGATAAAGAATTAAAGCACCTCTGTTTCTGCAGAAAAAGAGAATTGTAAGATATAAATCCATCATATCTCACGTCTCAAATCTCATATCTTACATCGATCTACTGCCTACAGGTCGCCGGTTACAAAAAGATTCTCTCTGTTACCGCTCTTTTTAAGCAATACAAAGTGCGACCGGATAGCATCGCGAAGCGGGTACGACCTATAGCCCAGATTATGTTCCTGGGCGTATCGCCGTATGATGGGGGTTATGTACGGATAATAAGTGTGTGCAACAGCGGGGAACAAATGATGGGCAACATGATGGTTAAAACCTCCGAACAAAAAATTAGCAATGGGATTTTGGTACTAAAATCTTTTGTATTGCTGATCTGGTAAGCGGCCGAGGTAGCGTTGATTATCCCATCCGCAGGCGGCAACGGGAAGTCGGCATCTTCATCGGCATGGGTTGATAGCAACGCGGTTACCCCGAACGCGCTGGCAATAAAATGCATCACTAAAAAGGCCACAATAATATTAGTGAACGGTTGCTCCAATAGCAAATCGGGTATTACTATCATCATCAGCAGATAAAATATTTTGGCTGCAAAAAGTTTAACATATTCTATTTTAGGGATGGTTACCACCCGTTTTACATAATTATCCTGTATCCCGAAAAAGTCTTTAAAATCACGGATCAGCAGCCAGTTAAGTGTATAGAAAAAATACAGCAACCACATATAAATATGCTGGTAGCGATGAAAGTTAAACCATTTGCTGCCCGGAAATATCCTTACGATATCACTTTGTTTTACGTCAATGTCCCACTGTTGCATGTTAGGGTAAGGGTGATGCAGCAACAGGTGCCGTTTTTTCCAGATGTAGTTGTTGCTGCCGAAAAGCTCCAATATGTGGGTTAGTTTTTCATTATTTGCCCTTGTTTTAAAAACCGCGCCATGCACCGCATCATGAAAAGCGTTAAAAAATACCAGTATCATGGTTAAGCCGGTTAAAATATAAAACAGAAAAAGTAATTGCAGCCTGTTGCCAAATAGTAATATGCAACTGTAAAAAGTAAAATACAACGCAATGAAAAACATAGATTTATAAATAATACGCAGCTGTATGTTTTTATTGATCAAAACATTTGTCTGGACCTCTTTATGCAGTTGTTTGAAAAAATCATCCTCGCCGGCTTTTTTAAATAGGGGCTTTATAAATTTTTCAGTTTCCATATCAGTAGCTTTTCCTATTATATCAATGCACAGCTAATTTGGTTGAACTGAAAACACAACTGAAATTGTGTTGGTTTACACTTTTTGTTTTTTAAACTTTTTTATGACAATAGGGGAAATTTAGAAGAGGTTGGGTGGGTACACATTAAACTATACAAAATCAATAGTTTTAATCAGCATATTTACCCCATTAACCGCTGTGGCGGCGGTATTCGCATAAATTTTATGGCATGTTTAATAGTAAAATGACGCTTATACTGTATTAACTTTTATATATTTGACCTTACAATCAGTAGTATTATAGCTGAATCTTTATTTTTATGACAGTTCTCACAAACGGGGTAAGTGACAAGTACGAAGTGGTTATAGGCCTCGAGGTACATGCCCAGTTATCCACTTTAAGTAAGGCATTCTCGGCAGATTCAGCTGCCTTTGGCGCCGAACCTAATCACCACGTTAGCGCCATATCGCTGGGGCATCCCGGTACCTTACCGTTTCTTAATAAAAGGGCGGTTGAGTATGCGGTAAAAATGGGTCTGGCCTGTAACTGTACTATTAACCTTAATAATAGTTTTGCCCGTAAAAATTATTTTTATGCCGATTTGCCTAAAGGGTACCAGATCACACAGGATCAGGCGCCGGTTTGTTTGGGCGGATATGTACCCGTGAGGTTAATTGATGGTACCCAAAAGGATATTGCCATCCACCACATCCACATGGAAGAGGATGCCGGTAAAAGCATGCACGACCAGCACCATGCCGATTCGCTTATTGACCTGAACAGGGCAGGGGTGCCATTGGTAGAGATCGTATCACAACCTGACATGAGGAGCGCTGAAGAAGCTGGGCAGTTTTTAACCGAGACCCGCAAAATACTGCGTTACCTTGATATTTGCGATGGCAATATGGAAGAAGGCAGCATGCGTTGCGATGCCAATATTTCGGTAAGGCTTAAAGGTGCAACCGAATACGGTAACCGTTGTGAGGTGAAAAATCTGAACTCGATACGCAATGTGCAGCGCGCCATTGAGCATGAATTTGCTCGTCAGGTTGATATTATTGAAAATGGCGGCCATATTGATCAAAATACATTGAACTTTAATGCAGATACCGGCGAAACATCGGTTTTACGCTCCAAAGAAATGGCTAATGATTACCGCTATTTTCCCGAGCCCGACCTGCCGCCATTGATGCTTACTGAACAATACCTGGAAAATATCCGCAAAACCCTGCCGGTACTGCCAAACCAGTTGTACTATAAATATATCGAAGAACTCGGCCTTTCGGCCTATGATGCCTCGGTAATAACAGCTGACAGGGACCTGGCTTTTTATTTCGAAGAGCTGATAAAATATACAGGCAATTATAAGGCTGCAGCCAACTGGTTAATGGGGGCGGTGAAATCATATCTGAATGATCATGATGTAACCATTAGCAACTTTGTTGTTACACCACAGCATCTGGCCGGTTTGATCAAACTTGTTGACGCAGGGGTGATAAATAATTCTGTAGCTTCGCAAAAAATATTCCCGGCCATGGTCAAAGAACCGGGTAAAAACGCCGAAGAACTGGCTAAAGAACTTAACCTGCTGATCAGTTCGGATAACGATGATGTGAGCCGCTTTATACGCGACGCTATAGCCAAATATCCGGATAAGGTTATAGAGTATCAAAAGGGAAAAAAGGGAGTTTTAGGTCTGTTTATGGGCGAGATCATGAAAAGCTCGAAAGGAAAAATTGATCCGCAAAAAACAAACCAGCTGCTGATAAAAGAATTAGAATCAAAATGAGAATGAAAAACCGCATAATTGCATCAGGCATATTTTTACTAACCGTATTCCTGTTTTCGTGTAAGGACAAATCGGCATTTACCATCTCGGGCACCATTAAAAACCCGTCAAGCTTAAAAATAGTGTACCTGCTTGAAGCTGACAGCAACCAGGTAAAGGTTATTGACTCCACCACTTTGAGCGAAGACGGAAAGTTTAAGTTTAAGCACGAGGCGCCCTATGCCAATTTATATAAACTGCGTACCGGCGAAAGTATTTATGACCTGATAGCAAAAAATGGCGATGATATTGAGTTTACTACCGATCTTAAAGATAATACCCATGCTTATACCATTACCGGGTCTGACGATTCGGATAAGATAAAGGAATTTAACAGGATCAGTAATTTTTACGGCGAAAAAAATAATAAGGTAGTTGCAGAATACCAGGAAAAATCGCAGGCGCTGGGTAAGCAGTCTGATTCGCTGCTGAAAATATACATGCCCATATTTCAAAAGAACATGGCCGATTATAGCAATGCGGTATTGAAATTTGTTAACGATAACAAAAATTCACTTGCGGGTTTTTATGCGGCCACTTCACTGGATGTGTTTAAATATGAGCCACAGCTGGTAGCTTATGCCGATGAAATAAAAGGCAGCTTTCAAAACAACCCTGGGGTACAGCAATTCATCAAACAAATGGAAAGGGCCAAGCCGGTTTCTATTGGTCATAAAGCCCCTGATTTTACCACAGCAGGAATTGATGGTAAGCCTGTAAAATTAGCTGATTATAAAGGAAAATATGTAATGATTGATTTTTGGGCTTCCTGGTGTATGCCTTGCCGCCAGGAAAATCCTAATGTGGTAAAACAGTACAATGCTTTTAAATCAAAAGGATTTAACATTTTAGGTATATCCTTGGATAAGGAGAAAAAAGACTGGCAAAAAGCTATTAATGACGATAAGCTTACCTGGGCTCACGGCTCAGACCTTAAAGGTTTTGAAGGCCCTACAGAAGAACTTTATCATGTTGAGGCCATACCGTCAAATTTTATCATTGACCCTCGGGGAAATATCGTTGCAAAGAACATTACAGGTGCCGATCTTGAAGCTTTTTTAAACAAAACATTTAGCAAGCCTCAATAAATCGTTAATATAAGGTGACCTTTAATAATTTGTTAATATTAACTTAACCTTTAGCTTTTGTAAAGCGTATACTTTTATACAAAAAATTTAACGTGCCATGAGCAACTCCTCCAAACAGAAAATTCTTATTGTTGATGATGAACCGGATATTTTAGAGTTAATAGAATACAATCTGAAAAAAGAAGGTTATCAGGTGTTTTTGGCGCGCAACGGACAGGAAGCTGTTGCCGAAGCAAAAAAATCATTACCTGACCTGATTGTTTTGGATATTATGATGCCTAAAATGGATGGTATTGAAGCTTGCCGCATCATGCGTACCATGCCCGAGTTTAAAAATACTTTTATGGTGTTTTTAACGGCTCGCAGTGAAGAATATTCTGAAATTGCCGGCTTTAACGTAGGTGCCGACGATTATATTGCTAAACCGATAAAACCACGTGCCCTGGTAAGCCGTATTAATGCCATATTGCGCCGCAACGCCCCGGCCGAAGATGCTCCAGATAACAAACTTGAAATAGGCAACTTGGTTATTGACCGCGAAGCTTACCTGGTTTATAAAGATGGTGTTAAGGTGGTTTTAGCTAAAAAAGAATTTGAATTACTTTACCTGCTGGCCTCAAAACCCGGCAAAGTGTACACCCGCGAGGTGATCCTGAAAAACATTTGGGAAGACTCTGTAGTGGTTACCAACCGTACCATTGATGTGCACATACGCAAACTGCGCGAAAAACTGGGCGACGACTGTGTAGCTACAGTAAAAGGTGTAGGCTACAAGTTTGAAGCGTAAGCTTTTACTCAGATCTAAATAAAGCCCCCGCTTTGCAATGCAAACGGGGGCTTTATTTTTACAATAGCTTTTTAGTGATGATTTAAAGAACTTCTATAATATTTATTGATCATCACTATGCCAATCCCTGTTATCATACCATTTAATAGCCTGAACACTTTATAACTGCTTTGCACAAAATGGTATGGTTATTTAGCTGCTGTGGTCTTTTTCTTGACCGTTGTGGCAGCTTTGGTTGTTTTGGCGGCAACAGTTTTTTTGGCATTAGTTGCCTTTGCTTTTGCATCAGTGGTTATCGCTTTTGCTTTGGTAGAAGCTTTTTCTTTCACGGCGGTCGCGGTTTTTTTGGCGGCGGCAACTTCGTTATTAGCTTTGGCAGTTATTACTTTTGCTTTGGTATCGGCCCTGGCTTTTACGTCGGCAGCCGCGACTTTGGCTTTAGCTACGGCACTATCGGTCTTTTTGGTTACGGCGGCTTTGGTTGCACTGGCTTTTTTAGCAGCAGCTTTTTCTTTTATCTCTTCTATTTTTTCTTCGGCTTTATCTTTTAATTCTTCGGCTTTATCTTTAGTGCTATCCCAAAGTTCTTCAATCGTTTCTTTAACCTTTTCAAAAAATCCCTTTTCTTCAGGTTTGGTTGCTTTATTACTCATTTTGTTTAATAGATAGGTGTTTTGTACTTGTTAGTTATGGTATTTAACCATTGCGATTAATGTTTGTTTTACAGGGTGTTAACAAATGCTGTTTTACCCTGGTAACGGTTTAAATTATAAACCGTATTTTTGCCGGCTATATTTAAAATATGAAGTTCCCGAAATTTGCCGACCTGATATTGTTTGAGAATGATGATGTGATTGTAGTAAATAAACCACCCTTTTTAAGCTCGCTTGATGAACGCGAAGGAGGCGAGGTTAACTTGTTGCGGTTGGCTAAAGCCTATTGGGACGATGCCCAGATCTGTCACCGGCTGGATAAGGAAACGTCTGGTGCGCTTATCATCGCTAAAACCCCCGAAGCATATCGCATGGTATCCATGCAGTTTGAAAAACGGCAGGTGAAAAAAGTTTATCACGCGATAATTGATGGTACTCATACTTTTGAAAATCTGTTAATTGATTTGCCTATTTTAAATGTGGGCAAATTCAACGTTACCATAAGCAGGCAGGAAGGCAAACGTGCCGAAACCTGGTTCCAGTCGTTAAAATATTTTAAGCATTATACATTGGTAGAGTGCCGCCCGGTAACCGGTCGTATGCACCAGATCCGTATACACCTGGCCACGCAGAGGGCATCAATTGCAGGGGATGATATGTACAAAGGCGAGCCGGTTTTTCTGTCAAAAATAAAACGCAAATATCATTTGGGTAAAGACCAGGAGGAATTACCTATCATGAAACGTTTTGCCCTGCATGCTTATGAGGTTACTTTCAAAATAAACGCCGAGACTGAGATCACTATACATGCCCCATATCCCAAGGATTTTGAAACGCTGTTAAAGCTGCTCGAAAAATTTGATAGTTAGTATTAATTATGTGTAATATTTGCTTTTATCATGCGCAAGTGTAAATTTATATTTTATTTGAAAAGTATGCTTGCATGTTAAAAGTGCTGCGCCTAACCCTGTCGCTTTTATTTATCTGTTGCTTCACTACTGTTTATTCACATTCTGTTGTTGCAAAAGATAGTCTTTTAAATTTTATTCAGCTAAAAAATAAGGATCTGCGCGAGCAAAAGGTAGTATACTATATCAAATGGTATATTCAGGATCTTCCGCTTAACAGGCTTGCTTTCAAGAAAAATTATATCGCCAGGTCAATTTCTGACAGCAATATTGAAAACAAGCAGGCGCTGATGCTTTTAATGGAAAGTATTTACCTGAAACGGCTTTTAAAATTTGATGAAGCACAGCAAGTATTAGTAAAGGCAATTCAGGAGCAGCAAAAAAAATCCAATCACTTTTTGCTATATACGTTTTTTAGTCAGCTGGCATTTATACAAACTGATGCCGGTAATGCCATTAATGCTATTTACAGTTATGAACTTGCAAAAAATGAAGTTAAAAATCTTAATGATCCTTATCTGGAAGCTTTACTTTACGTTAATATTTCTGATACCTATTATAGAAGTGACTTACACAGTCAATCGCTTTTTTATTTAAACAAAGCGCAAAATACGATAGATAAATATAAGCTGCACCAAATAAACATTTTAAGGCTTATAAACTACAATAAAGCCGAAAACTATTTTAGGACCGGTAATTACGACTCATTAAACACCTATCATAAAAAATTATCCCAGCTTAAAAATCTAACTTATCATAGATTATATACCTCTCAAAAACGTACGGGTTATTACCTGCTCTTGTTAAAACATAATTATAAAGCTGCTATACAGGTTATTAATACTTTGTTAAAGGATAGTTTGTATTTTAAAATTGATATTGATGAGCAGCACCTGGCTGATGCTTATTTTAATAACGGACAAATTGATTCGGCCAGATGCGTTATGAATAAATTGCTGACTTGGCCATCATTAGGCAATCATCCCGAAATAAAGTTTCATTTGTATGAGATGCTTGGTGAAATCGCTCAACTTAAAAATGATAGTAAACAGGCCGCTTATAATTTTAAACTGGCTTTGCAGCAATCAAAACAGAATGTTAATAACCTTACACAGGTTGGTAATATATCATCGCAAGTGAAAATTAACGATGTACAAAGCCTGTATTACGAAAACATGCTGCTTTACAAAAAAGAGCAGCTAAAGCTCAGGTTTATTGTAGCCCTGGCATTTTTAATGGTTGTTGTAATAGCCATTTTTTACCGCAGCAACAGGCAAAAACGACACTATGAAAAGCTGTTATATGCAGCACAAAAGCATGAGCTTGCCACCATTAATTCGCACGAGGTACGTAATCACCTTTCAAATATATTGGGCCTGCTGGATTTGATGAATGATAAGAATAATAAAGGGGCTGAACTTTTACAAACAAAAAATTACCTCAAATACTCTGCCGAACAACTCGATAAGGCACTGAAGAACGTGTCGCAAAAACTAAGTGACTAAGTGATAATAATATCGTTCCTGATAATCCCTTGCATTAGCCATTTTTGAACTATTTAAAGCGAAACGAAAGCCTTACGTTGCCCGGTTTTTTTATTTCATTTTATGAATTGTTGTTTCTTTAAGTAAAAATAACTCTTAAAATAGCCATTATTTCAATATTTTGCATTTTTGATAAAAAATCAATGATTTTAATACTGTAAAATATGAAAATGTTAAAAAGGGTGTTTGTTAACCTTGTTTTTACATATTTGCGCTTAAAAAGTAGCGTTTGTGGAAAAAAATTGTAAAAATTTCACAAAAATATAATGATTTTTGTAAAAATAATTTAAATTCGCCTTAATAATTAGTGAGATTAATAGAAAAACTATAATTAGAACCACAACTTTACAAATTAATTAAAAAATGGCAACTAAACTCGAGTACATTTGGCTTGATGGCTATAAACCAACCCAAAGCCTGCGCAGCAAAACAAAAATTGAAAAAGATTTCAGCGGTAAATTAGAAGACTGCCCTCTTTGGAGCTTTGATGGTTCATCAACTGAACAGGCACCAGGCGGTTCATCTGATTGCGTTTTAAAACCGGTTTTCATTTGTAAAGATCCTCAAAGAAAAGATGCATTCCTGGTAATGTGCGAGGTGTTGGATTCAAAAGGTAAAGCTCATGAGTCAAACGGTCGTGCTCATATTGAAGATGATGATAATGATTTTTGGTTTGGTTTTGAGCAGGAATATTTTTTATGGGATCCTAAAACCAACAAACCTCTTGGTTTCCCGGCAGGTGGTTACCCAGGTCCGCAAGGCCCTTACTACTGTTCAGTAGGCGCAAACAATGCTTATGGTCGCGAGATTGTTGAGGAGCACTTAGACGTTTGTTTAGAAGCTGGTTTAAATGTTGAAGGTATCAACGCCGAAGTAGCAGCGGGTCAGTGGGAATTCCAGATCTTCGCCAAAGGCGCTAAAGAAGCTGGTGATCAAATTTGGGTTGCCCGTTATTTATTGGAAAGAATTGGCGAAAGCTACGGTGTTGCCATTAACTGGCATTGCAAACCATTAGGTGCATTAGATTGGAATGGTTCAGGTATGCACGCTAACTTCTCAAATACTACTTTACGTACTGCTAATAGCAAAGCTACTTTCGAAGCTATCTGCGAGTCATTCCGCCCGGCAGTTGCTGAGTGTGTTGCCGTTTATGGTGCTGATAACGAACTGCGTTTAACAGGTAAACACGAAACTGCTTCAATTAATGATTTCAGCTATGGTGTATCTGACCGTGGTGCTTCTATCCGTATCCCGTTATATACTGTTGATCATAACTGGAGTGGTTACCTTGAAGATCGTCGCCCTAACTCAGCTGCCGATCCATACAAAGTAGCTGCAGTTATCATCAAAACTGTAAAATCAGCGAAAGTTTAATCCCCTTTATATACTTTAACTTCTTCCCTCGGCCCAAAAAGCCGGGGGATTTTTTTTGTTATTTCTGTTAGCTATTTCAAATACCTTCCTGATTTTATCTGGGGCGAATGCTCAATCGCTAAATTGTAAACATAAACCCAGCATTCCACCGTACTGGTACCGGTTTCAATATCTGCCTGTATCCTGATAAATAAATTGGGTTGGGTTTGGTCATCGCCAAAACCTTCGTAATCATCAATAAATTCCAAAACCTTTTCAGGCTCGTCCATTAAATAAATACTGCCATGAACATATTGATCGCTACCGGCATCAGCAATGGCGCCGGGATATTCACCAATATCATAAAGCCGCCCTTTAAATTTGCCTGGTTGCAATAGCGTACAATGTTGCTGCAAGTAAGCGCCGTAAGTATTGTTGCTATCAAGCAGGGTGCCATAAACAAATAAATGCGGGTTGGTTTGTTCCATTAATTAGCTGATGTTATAAACAAAGGTAAGCTCAAATTCGTAAGGAATATCTGTAAACACTAAAGGCAATTTTTTATGTTTACATCATAATGGTTATCTTGCTAAAGTATAACCTGCCTTATATATTATACCATGAACGAGGAACAGATCAAAGCATATTTAGAAGAAAATAACATACAGAGAATAAAATTCGCCTTTGCCGATATTGATGGCGTTTTGCGTGGCAAGGTGATCCACCCTAAAAAATTTATTGATGGCCTGCAAAGCGGTTATGGTTTTTGCGATGTGGTTTTTGGCTGGGACAGCAGTGATGCCTGTTATGATAATGTGCAGCTCACCGGCTGGCATACCGGTTATCCTGATAAGCTTTGCCGTATAGATCTTTCAACACTGCGCAACATCCCCTGGCAGGATAATATCCCTTTCTTTTTGGCCGATTACAGTGATCCCAGAGGCGTTGATCTGCCGGCTTGTCCGCGCAGCTTGCTAAAACACATCACCAAACAATGTGTGGATATGGGCTACCATGCCGAGTTTGCGCAGGAGTTTGAGTGGTTCAATTTTAAGGAAACACCACAATCCATCAATGAAAAAAAATTTACCAATATAAATACCCTTACGCCGGGTATGTTCGGTTACTCCATACTGCGTACATCAGAGAACAGTGATTTTTATTACGATCTGTTTAACCTGCTCACCCAATTCAATATCCCTATAGAGGGTTTGCATACCGAAACCGGTCCGGGTGTATACGAAGCTGCTATATTGCATGATGAGGTGTTAAGCGCTGCCGATAAAGCCGTGCTGTTTAAAACCGCTGTAAAGGAAATTGCATACAAACATGGCATCATGGCATCGTTCATGGCCAAGTGGACCGAAACCCTGCCGGGCTGCAGCGGGCATCTGCACCAAAGCCTGTGGAGCATGGATAAAAGCGAGAACTTGTTTTACAGCGCCGGTGATGAACATAAAATGAGTGATCTGCATAAGTATTACCTTGCCGGGCAATTGCATTGCCTGCCCCATATATTACCTATGTATGCCCCAACCATAAACAGCTATAAACGCCTGGTTGAAGGCGCCTGGGCGCCGACCACCATTACCTGGGGGGTAGACAACCGCACCACAGCCCTACGGGTCATCAATACTACACCGGCCTATACCCGCCTGGAAACCCGCATCCCCGGCTCTGATACCAATCCATATCTGGCTATGGCCGCCGCTCTGGCTTCGGGCCTTTACGGTATAAAAAATAAGCTGGCATTAAATGTTCCGCAAACCATAGGTAATGGCTACCAGGATAAAAGGAACGGCGTACTGGCCACTAACCTGCATGATGCCGCTATAACCATGCAAAACTCACCTATCGCCCAAGAGCTTTTTGGCGAAGGCTTTGTGGAGCACTTTACCCAAACCCGCCTTTGGGAACACCGCCAATACGCCAAACATGTAACTGACTGGGAACTGAAAAGATACTTTGAGATTATTTAATAAGATTGAACATCGAACTTTAAATGTAGAATAATGAAGGAAATGCACTTCGATATTCGATATTCAACATTCGGTGTTCGTTATTCAATATTATTATTTAATCTTTGTAGCCTAAATTATGTAAATGGACTATTCAGTCATAGTTAAAAAAGCATGGCAGGGTTATGATGCCTCAAAAACCATCAGGCTTATTGAAGATATCAGCGCCATGGTATCAACCAACCATGTTTATCGCATCACTTTTGATGACGACGATATTATTATTGCCAAGCTGTCTAACTTCGGTAAGTTTGAGCATTTTAAAGAAGATCACCGCATTATCCAAACGTTAGCAAATAACCTGCTTTACCCGTTCGAAAACCTGCTGGCGCGCTCTTTATTAAAAAATAACCGGGTTTATATTTACCATTATAAACATGGCAAAACAGATGCATGGGTGGTTTTTTATAACCCAACACGCATATTGCAGCGCATGCCGCGTAGGCTTGACGAAAATCAGATTAAAAAACTGGGGCAGCAGGTAGGCAAGTTCCATAAAGCTTGTTCAAGGGTTAAAAATGTATTGCCTAAATCGTCAAAAACGCTCCGTACTGATATTTCTGCATTGTTGCACCAACTGGAGGATAACGAAGAAGAGTTTGGGACAGCCATGCAGGCCGACTTTTTAAAATATCATTGCGAAACTTTTTTAAAGAACCGCTCAAAATATAACATGAGCTCGTTCGAGATCATTCCGGTATTTATTGATTGGAATATCGGCAACTTTTCGGTTACCCCAAACCTGGAACTGTATTCGCGCTGGGATTACGACTGGTTCAGGATGAGTTACCGGGTGCTTGATTTTTACTTTTTCAGCAGGGTGGTATCTGATATTGGCGACCGTACGGTGTTTAGCTACGTGATCAATACCATGATGGAAGACCGGTTCATCATCTTTTTAAAGGAATATCATAAAATAAACCCGCTAACTGCCGACGAGATCAGGTTTATGAAAGAGGCTTATCGCTTTTTTATATTAAATTATGTAATTAAAGATGGTAAACACTTTTTTAGCGAGCAATATGCGCAAAAGTTACAGGCAGAGGCATTTAACGTATATCTGCCATCGGTTGACAGGGACTTTGATGCCGAAAAAATTATTGAAGCGTTGAAATTAAAATAGGCAATGGTTTAATATTTAAGCATATTGCGGTAATATTATTTTAACACCAAAAGCATGAAACGAATAGACAACTTTAAATCCATTATTGACAGGTATAAGGTTGTTTTTTTTGATGCTTTTGGTGTACTGAAAAACTATGAAGGCCTGTTGCCGGGTATTGAACGTACGTTTGCTTATCTTGAACAGCAAAATAAGGAATATTATATTGTTACCAATGATGCCTCACGCAGTCCCACGCAATTAGCCGAATCATACCATAAAGCCGGTTTAAACGCGGTTACAGCCGACCGTATAGTTTCATCGGGCATGTTGGCCAAGGAGTATCTTGATCTTAAAGTGAACGATGGCATAGTAGCCTACCTGGGTACCGAAGATTCCGCGCATTATATTGAGCGTTCGGGCCTGCACACGCTGCCCATCAGCCAGATAGACAGCAGTAATATTGAAAAAGTGAATGCCCTGGTATTCCTGGACGATGAAGGTTTTAGTTGGGTTAATGACCTGAATAAAACCGTGAACCTGCTGCGTAAACGCACTATCCCTGCCATAGTTGCCAATACGGATCATGCTTACCCACTGTCGGTACACGATGTGGCCATAGCAATAGGAGGGATAGCCCGAATGGTGGAGAATATTGTGGGTAAGGAGTTTATTCGCTTTGGTAAACCCGATTCGCAAATGTTCATGTTTGCTTACGATCTGCTGCGCGAAAAAGGGCCTATCAGCAAGCAGGATATTGTGATGGTGGGCGATACCCTGCAAACCGATATTTGGGGTGGTAATAAATTTGGACTGGATACCGTACTGGTATTATCAGGCAATACACAACCCAAGGATGCCGAAAACCGCATAACCGCAACCGGCATTGTGCCAACCTACATTTGCGATTCGGCCGTTGTGGAATATGACGAGCTGGGGTTTTAAGTTGATCACACACATTAATTTTACCCTACTTCCGAAATTAAAATGTCTCCCTGACAAATAAATTCATTTTAAATGTATGTCTTACATTTATTTTTTTATTTTTGGATCAACAAAGGCAATTAACCCCATGCCTGGGTGTACTGTCGCCCAACAAAAACCTAATTAATTTCAACTTGATGAATAACGAAAAAAACTTTGACCTGAAAGAGCATCCGCACAGCCGTTTGAATATTTTAACCGGCGACTGGATATTAGTATCCCCGCACCGTACTAAACGACCCTGGCAGGGTAAGGTAGAAGCCGCCCAGGCCGATGAAAGACCCGAATACGACCCCAACTGTTACCTGTGCCCCGGCAATAAAAGAGCCGACGGAAGTGAGAACCCAGATTATGAAGGTAGCTATGTTTTTACCAACGATTATTCATCCCTATTGTTAAATACGCCCGATGGCGGGCTTAATGATGATGAACTGCTGGTAGCCAGCAGTCAGCGGGGGATTTGCAGGGTGATCAGTTTCTCGCCGCGGCATGACCTTACATTGCCCCAAATGGAAACCAAAGATATCAGGAAAGTGGTTGATGTATGGCAAACAGAATACCAGAACCTGGCAACCTACCCCTGGATAAAACACATTCAAATATTTGAGAACAAAGGCGATATTATGGGTTGCAGCAATCCGCATCCGCATGGCCAGATCTGGGCGCAAAACAGCATCCCGGTTGAAGTGGCTAAAGAAACCCAGCAGCAAAAAAACTATTTTGAGCAAAAAAGCCGTAGCCTGCTTGGCGATTATGTAAAGCTGGAGTTAAAACGTCAGGAACGCATTATTTTTGAGAACGAGCATTTTGTGGTACTGGTGCCCTTTTGGGCGGTATGGCCCTATGAAACCATGATCGTGAGTAAAAGACAAATCACCAGTTTGCTGTATTTTACTGAAGATGAAAAAACAGCCCTGGCTGATGCCATTAAACGCCTCACAGTAAGATATGATAATATGTTCGAAACATCGTTCCCATACTCATCAGGTATGCACCAGGCGCCGGTAAACATGGGTGAGCATCCATACTGGCACTGGCATATGCATTTTTACCCGCCATTATTACGGTCGGCAACAGTTAAAAAATTTATGGTGGGGTATGAGATGCTGGCCAATCCACAACGTGATATTACCGCCGAGTTTGCTGCCGAAAAACTGAGAAATTTAAACGAGGTGCATTATAAAGTGAAGGGATAAGTAAAAAATATTAATTTTAAACCAACAATATAAACCATCTCCCTTATGAACCAATTATTTAAAAACCTCTCCTTTGTAATCTTGCCGGCCTGCGTATATTTGGCCGCTTGTAATCAATCATCTGACAAGAAAAAAACAACCATGACGGATAGCACCCAAACTCCAGCCTCTGCATTCGAAAAAACAATCGATGGAAAACAAACACATTTGTACACCCTTAAAAACAAAAATGGGATAATTGCGACGTTCACAAATTACGGTGGCCGTATAGTAAGCCTGCTGGCGCCTGATAAAAATGGTAGGCTTACTGATGTAGTTTTAGGTTTTGAGAGCGTGGAAGGTTTTGAACAGTCGACCGAGCCCTATTATGGTGCTACCATTGGTCGCTATGGAAACCGCATAGCCAAAGGAAAATTTAAAATTGATGGTACAGAATACCAGTCGTCCATAAATAATTCGCCTAATACGCTGCATGGTGGCAAAAATGGCTACCAGAGTGTAGTATGGGATGCCAAACAAATTGATTCATCAACATTGGAACTTACTTATCTGTCGAAAGATATGGAAGAAGGTTTCCCAGGCAACCTGAGCGTAAAAGTTATTTACAGCTTAACTGATAATAACGAGTTTAGAGCAGTTTACGAAGCTACAACCGATAAAAAAACCGTGGTTAACCTCACCAATCATGCCTTTTTTAACCTTAACGGCGAAGGCAGCGGGACTATCCTTGATCACCTGGTGCAAATTGATGCCGATAATTATGTTCCAGTTGACTCTACCCTGATCCCTACAGGTAAAATTGAAAATGTACATGGCACACCGTTTGATTTTACCAAACCAACCACCATTGGCCAAAGAATAAATGATAACAATGTGCAGCTAAAAGATGGTAAAGGTTATGACCATAACTACGTACTGAACAAACACGATATTAAAACCCCTATAGCCACCGTAATTGGTGATAAAAGCGGTATAAAAATGGAAGTATTTACCGAGGAGCCAGGCTTACAGTTTTACAGTGGCAACTTTATGCAAGCCAAAAATGCCATGAAACGCGGTATAAAAGACGAATTCCGTACTTCATTTGCTATGGAAACACAGCATTATCCTGATTCGCCAAACCAACCACAGTTCCCATCAACCGAACTTAAACCAGGCCAGGTTTACAAAACTCAAACATTATACAAATTTTCGGTAGTAAGATAAACCAGAAGATTTACTGAATATAAAAGGTATTTGCCAGCTGGCAAATACCTTTTTTGTGTGCGCCAGGCATGTGTATCAGCTCTAAGGTGCAAGTCTTAAAGGCGCTTTACAGTGGAAAGCCTTAGCTCAAGGCAAGGCGATCGTTGGTGACGACGGATCTGAAGCCGGCGGCAAAAGTTCGAGCCTACGAACAGGAACTGTGTATATGGCGTGATGGTATGGGCGATGCTGCCCAAGAAGCAAAAGCCCCACACTGTACGGATTACCATTACGTAAATACAGAGGCTACATGAACAGAAAGCGGATATATCTTACCCTGGGAGGTCTGCGCAACGACGGGTTCGTATAACGCAGAAGTCAGCAAAAGTCATATTAGTCCCGAAACGAGCTGCAAACCAGTCGTGGTAAAAAGCGGAGGTCTCACAAAAGCATATC
>Ga0193717_1001012_pt1 | contig 17746 bp, 17 predicted proteins | sample U2c2metaG_FD_145900 | JGI IMG/M metagenome (GOLD analysis project Ga0193717, IMG submission 145900) | Soil microbial communities from a riparian zone of the East river system, Colorado, United States - U2c2 | ecosystem: Environmental > Terrestrial > Soil > Riparian zone | place: USA: East River... | reverse complement strand
GTTCATCACCTATGCGTTCGCCGGAGCGTTCTCGTTCGCCGGCCTCTTCGGCTTCGTCTCCGGGTCGCCCATCCTCTTCATGGATGGCTATCATCTCAGCACGAAGGCGTTCGGACTGGTCTTCGCTGTGTTGGTCATGGGTTTTATCGGAGGCAATCAGGTCAACGTCTTTCTGCTGCGGCGGTTCAGCAGCCAACGTATTTTCTTTCACGCACTGCTCTTTCAGGTCTTCACTGGCCTCGTCCTGGCCGCGGGAACGCGGATGCATGTTATCGGCCTGCCCGCGACTCTGGTTCTGTTTTTCTTCTTTTTGCTCTCGATTGGGCTCTCTTATCCCAACGCTGCCGCTCTTGCACTCGCACCCTTTTCGCGCAATGCAGGCAGTGCGGCCGCCCTGCTTGGATTTCTGCAGGCAGGAACAGGCGCGCTTATTTCGACCGGAATCGGAGTTCTCGGCGCCTCTGTGATCGTTACATTGTTAGCGGAATCCGCCCTGGTTGCGTTGATCATCCTCATTGCAGGAAGAACACGCATCGGCGAACTTGCCGAAACTACAGAAGGCGAAGGCGTATCAGTTATGCACTGATACGCCTCGCGTCACTTGGTCTTTGAGATTTCGGCAGCTATTTTGCGAGATGAAGCGTAAGGACTTCGAGGAACTTGGCGAGCCAGGCGGGGTGTGCCGGCCAGGCCGGGCCGGTGACGAGGTTGCCGTCCGCGATCGCGTCGGTGACCTCGAGGGGGACGAAGACGCCGCCTGCAAGCTCGACCTCTGGAGCGCACGCGGGGTAGGCGCTTACACGCTTTCCGGAGATGACCTTGGCGGCGGCCAGGATCTGAGCGCCGTGGCAGATGGCGGCGATAGGCTTGCCGGCTTCGGAGAAGTGACGGACGACTTCGAGGACTCGGGGATTGAGGCGCAGGTACTCGGGGGCGCGGCCGCCGGGAATGACGAGGCCACTGTAGTCCTGGAGGCGGATGTCGGCGAAGGTGGCGTTGAGGACGAAGTTGTGGCCGGGCTTTTCGGAGTAGGTCTGGTCGCCTTCGAAGTCGTGGATGGCGGTGCGAACGTACTGGCCGGCCTTCTTGTTGGGGCAGACGGCGTGGACGATGTGTCCTACCATCTGGAGGGCCTGGAATGGCACCATCACTTCGTAGTCTTCGACGTAGTCGCCGACGATCATGAGCAGGTTCGCGGTCTTGGTCTGAGTCATGGCTAGGGGTTCCTTCTGTCCTTCTGCAATCTCAATAGCCGTTGGCTATGAGGTATTGCTCGGTTAGGGTGAACTTTGTGGAGCCCTCATGGCGGCGTTCTGCGTATTTGCCGAGGACGTCGACCTCGATATTGAGCAGGCTGCCGGGGATCAGGGTGCGGAGGCTGGTGGAGGCGTAGGTGTGGGGGATGATGGCGATGCCTACTTCGTTGCCAGTGATGGAGGCTACGGTGAGGCTGATGCCTTCGATGGTGATGGAGCCCTTCTCGACGACGTAGCGGGTGAGCTCGTCGGGGATGGCGAGGCGGAGGCGGTAGTCCGTGATGTCGGTGCCGGCGGTGATGGGGTCGAGGGAGAGCAGGGTGGCTGTGCCGTCGACGTGACCCTGGACGACGTGACCTCCCAGGGGAGAGCCGGCGGGGGTGGGGAGCTCGAGGTTGATGACGGAGTCTGGGTGGAGGTGAGAGAGGGTGGTGCGGGCGATGGTCTCGGCGGCAAGGTCGGCGGAGAAGCGCGGGGGGAAGGCGTGGGGCTCGACGTTGAGGGCGGTGAGGCAGACTCCGCTGACGGCGACGCTGTCGCCGGTGGAGAGGCGGCTGACGAGCTGAGCCGGAGCGGCGATGCTGATGCGAGTCACGCCTGCGGTGGGGGTGACGGAGAGGATCGTTCCTGGTGTTTCGATGAGACCGGTGAACATGGATTTAGGGTAGCAAGTTTTGGGTCAGGGCTGCGACCAGGGGTCGTGGAGATAGCCGGTGACGAGGGCGTCGGAGTCCAGCGTGGTGCGGGTGATGCGGGTCAGGGATTGCTCGAAGAGGTAAGGGGAGGGGACGCCCTGAGCGAAGGGGATGGCCTGGTCGCCTAGTTCGGTCTCGGCGTAGATGAGGGTGGCCTTGTCGACCAGGTTCTGGCGGAGGAAGGAGCCGTTGAGGTGGGAGCCGCACTCGAGGAGGAGGTTGAGGATGTCACGCTCGGCCAGGGCGGTGAGTGCAGCAGGGAGGCTGAGGCGTCCGGCGTGATCGGGGAGGGTTTCGACCTCTATGCCCAAAGATTCGAGGGCTGTGATCTTTTCGGGAGGGGCGGGGGTTCCGCAGAGGATGAGGAGGTCTGGCGTTGTGCCGCGGGCGCTATTGGAAGAGAGGACGAGCTGGGAGTCGAGTGGGGTGCGGAGGTGGGTGTCGAGGATGACGCGGAGGAGTGGGCGGCGGCGAGGTTTGCCGCTGCGGTCGGTGAGGAGGGGGTTGTCGGCGAGGACGGTGCCGATGCCGCTGAGGATAGCGTCGGAGGCGTGGCGGAGGAGGTGAACCTCGGCGCGGGCTGCAGGGCCGGTGAGCCAGTGGGGTTGGTTGGGGAAGCGGTGGGCAGGCGGTGGGGCGAGTTTGCCGTCCACTGAGAGGGCGGCCTTGAGGGTGACGAAGGGGGTTCGGGTGCGGATGAAGTGGGCAAAGGCTTCGTTGAGGTCGCGGGCTGGTTGCTGGAGGACTCCGATGGCGACTTCGATGCCTGCAGCCTGGAGTTTGGCGATGCCTCTTCCGCTGACTTGCGGGTTGGGGTCGGTGGTGGCGATGACGCAGCGGGCGATGCCGGCGGCGATGAGAGCGTCGGCGCAGGGGCCGGTGCGGCCGTGGTGGCTGCAAGGCTCGAGGGTGACGTAGGCGGTTGCGCCTTTGGGGGAGATGCCTCGTTTGGCGGCTTGCTTGAGGGCTACGATCTCGGCGTGGTCGTAGTTGTCGTAGAGGTGGGCGCCTTCGCCGACGATCTCTCCGTCGCGGACGAGGACGCAGCCTACCTGGGGGTTTGGGGAGGCGAGGGCTACCGTCTGCTGTGCGAGCTCGAGGGCTCGCTGCATGAAGAGTTCGTCCTGTGAAGTGGGAGACACGCTATCAAGAAGGATAGCTCTGTTTGGTGTTGGTGTTTGGGTGGCGTACGAAAGAAGAGAGTTGACCCGCCAGAGGGTAGGCGTTTGATCTTGCACTGCTGCAGTAGGCCGGTTGCCGCTAGTCGAGGAGGGAGTCGATAAAGGCGGTGCTGTCGAAGGGGATGATGTCTTCGATCTTTTCGCCTACACCGGCGTAGACGACGGGAAGCTTGAGCTCGGTGGCGATGGCGAGGACGATGCCGCCCTTCGCGGTGCCGTCTAGTTTGGTAAGGACGATGCCGGTGACGCGTGCAGCTTCGGTGAAGAGGCGGGCTTGCGTCAGGCCGTTCTGTCCTGTCGTCGCGTCCATGACGAGGAGGGTTTGATGGGGCGCGCCGGGGATGAGCTTCTCGGCGGTGCGGCGCATCTTGTCGAGCTCCTTCATGAGGTCGGACTTGGTGTGGAGGCGACCGGCGGTGTCTACGATGAGGACCTGTGAGCCGCGGGCTTTGGCGGCGGTGCAGGCGTCGTAGAGGGCGGCTGAGGGGTCTCCGCCCTGCTTGGTCTTGATGATGGGGACGTCGGAGCGTTGGGCCCAGACTTCGAGTTGCTCGATGGCGGCTGCGCGGAAGGTGTCGGCGGCGCAGAGCAGGACGGAGCGGTCCTGTGCGCGGAAGTATGCGGCCAGCTTGCCGGTGGTGGTGGTCTTGCCGGTGCCGTTGACGCCGACCATCATGATGACTTCGGGCGGAGTAGAGGGGTGGCGGATGGGCTGGGCTACGCCGTCGAGGATTTGCTTGAGTTCGATCTTGAGGAGCTGCTTGAGTTCGGCACCGCCTTGGATTCCGGTGCGGAGGGCGCGCTGGCGGAGGTTCTCGAGGACGATGGCTGTGGTTGCGCTGCCGATGTCGGCGGCGAGAAGCACGGGCTCGAGGTCGATGAGGGTGGACTCGTCGACCTCGCGGGTGAGGGCGATGACGGAGCTGATGGACTCGGAGAAGGACTCGCGGGTACGGGTGACCGCCTGCTTCATGCGGTCGAAGAAGCCGCGCTTTTCCTGCGGCTGTTCAGACTGCGGAGCGGGCTGGTCGGGTTGCTGGTCGGATTTGTCGCGTTTGCCGAAGAGGGAAAAGACCATTCTGGCTTCTAGTTTAGCGGATTGGGATGCCAGGTCTGTATGTAATCAGACGCATTTGTTCCGGCCACGAACGCCAGCTTTTCAAAGCCAGCCACGAAGCTGGTGCCCCACGCTTCGATTTTGAAATATGGTTTACAAATTCGCCGAAGTTATTGCTCCGTACTGAGAAAGTGGCGTATGGTTTCTACGAATCCTGATCTTAGGACTCAAGTCATGAGTCCTAGAAGTTTGGGGAAGGCTGTCATAGACACATAGGTTGAGCATTACAGGGCTCAGGTCTTTTTGCATCAAGGTTGATCACAATATCGATCCCTGAACAGAGAGAGGATGCCATGGGAAAATCTCGCAGCACTACCTTATGGGCCACCACCATCTTGTGCTTCATGGCGAATCTACTGCCATTGCAGAGAGTCTGCGCGCAGGTGAAAAAGCCAAACATTCTCGTCATCATGGGTGACGACATCGGTTGGTACAACACAAGCATCTTCAACCGCGGCGATATGGGATACCAGACACCCAATATCGACCGCATCGGCAAGGAAGGCGGACTGTTCCTCGCCTGGTACGGGCAGCAGAGCTGTACGGCAGGGCGTGCCGCCTTCATTACAGGGCAGTCACCCATCCGCACCGGTTTAACCAAGGTAGGACTTCCCGGAGCCGCGCAAGGTCTTCAACCGCAGGACCCCACGGTCGCCGAAGTTCTGAAACCGCTCGGATATGCGACGGGCCAGTTTGGGAAGAACCATCTTGGAGACCGCGATGAGATGCTTCCAACCAATCACGGCTTTGACGAGTTCTTCGGCAATCTTTATCACCTGAACGCAGAGGAGGAGCCCGAGAACCCTGATTATCCCAAGGACCCGGCATTCAAAAAGAAGTTTGGACCGCGGGGAGTCATTCACTCGTATGCTGACGGAAAGATCGAAGACACCGGCCCGCTGACTGTAAAGCGGATGGAGACGGTGGACGATGAGTTTACCGACGCAGCAATCGGATGGATGGATAAGCAGGCCAAGGCTGGCAAGCCTTTCTTCTGCTACTACAACTCGACGCGGATGCACATCTTCACTCACCTGAAGCCTGAATCTGTCGGCAAGACAGGACTCGGCATCGAAGCCGACGGTATGGTCGAGCACGATGCAAACGTGGGACGACTGCTCAAGAAGCTGGATGACCTCGGCATCACGGAAAACACGATCGTTGTCTATACCTCTGACAACGGCGCGGAGGTGATGAGCTGGCCCGATGGCGGAAGCACTCCGTTTCGAGGTGAGAAGGCCACAAACTGGGAGGGAGGCTATCGCGTACCTACACTGATTCGCTGGCCCGGCGTCATCAAACCTGGCACTGTCTTTAGCCAGTTTTTTGCTCACGAAGACTTCATTCCCACGTTTGCCGCAGCTGGGGGCAATCCGAACATTGTGGCTGAATGCATGAAGACCTGTCAGTTGGGGAACAAGTCATTCCATGTCCATCTGGACGGCTACAACTTGATGCCCATCTTCAAAGGAGAGGTGAAGGAATCGCCGAGGAATGAATTCCTCTACTGGAGTGACGACGGGGACCTGTTCGCGATTCGCATCAAAGATTGGAAGATATCCTTCATCGAGCAGTATCACGAAGGTTTAGAAGTATGGACCAGGGAATACACCAGACTCCGAGGTCCACAGATGTATAACCTGCGCGCCGATCCCTTCGAGCGGGGGCCTAGTTCGTTTCTGTTCGATGATTGGAAGGTGCAGCGGTCCTTCATGATTGTCCCGGCGCAAGCGGTCGTTGCCCAATGGCTCGAGACGTTCAAGGAATATCCCATTCGGGCCAAGCCGGCCAGCTTCAACCTGGACGAGGTGATGCAGAAGCTTAGTCCAAATAATTGAGCTATAGAAAACTTCATAGACACCAATACCAGCTGCGGTTGCCAACGCATCGACTGTGGGGCTTCAGTCCAAGCACTCGCTTCTGACGGTGCGGGTCGGGAGGCGGAATGTGGTCGTGATTGTGCTCGTGCATGGTTCAAGATAGCCCCTATGCGATGACATCCGAAGACAAAGAATGGATTTATTCGCTCGCAGGGAGGATTCCTGGCGGCTTAGACGAATGTGTTCGATCCTTGATAGAGGACCTGGGACGTCGGAGCGGTATCGGATTTGGCTGGGACTATCTTGTGCTGCCTCCCTTTGATCACCAGGACGGCGACGATGAGGATGAGCACGATGACGATGCCGGAGATGATCACGACCGGTAGGAACGATGAATCCCCCTTGCGTCTTTCAGGAGTTGGATCGTTATTAGAGGGAAGTGGTTCGGTAGCCATGTGGTGTTGGATGCTGAACTTGCAATCCAGGGCTAGATGCGTGGCTATTCGTCGCGACCGGGACGGCCCATGAGGTCGCGGATGGCGTCCTTGGGACTCTTGTTTTTGTGGAGGATGGCGTCCATCTGGTCGGTGATGGGCATCTCCACACCGTAGCGGGCGGCGAGGCCAAGGGCGGCGGTGGTGCTGCGGACGCCTTCGGCTACCTTGCCGTTGAGGCCGGAGAGGATGTCATCGAGTGGACGGCCTTTGCCGAGCTCAATTCCGACGGAGCGGTTGCGGGAGAGGGTGCCGGTGCAGGTGAGCACGAGATCGCCGATGCCGGAGAGCCCGGCGAGGGTCTGGCGACGGCCACCGCAGGCTACGGCGAGACGCGTGATCTCGGCGATGCCTCGGGTGATGAGGGCGGCTGAGGAGTTGTGACCGAGGTCGAGGCCTTTGACGACACCGGCTGCCAGCGCGATGACGTTTTTTAGGGAGCCACCCAGTTCTACGCCGGTAACGTCATCGTTGGTGTAGAGGCGAAGGGTTGGTGAGGAGAAGTCGCGCTGGATGGTCAAGGCAAGGCGGGAGTCGTGGGCTGCGACGACGAGAGCGGTGGGAATGCCGGCAGCGACCTCCTGCGCGAAGGAGGGGCCGCTGAGAACGGCGCAGGGGTTGTCGGTGATAGAGGCGATGACCTGTGACATGCGGAGAAAGGAGGTCTCTTCGAGGCCCTTGCTGGCGCTGAGGATGATCTGGTTGCGCGTGAGCATGGGCGCAATGTGGGCGATGACTTCGCGAAGGTGCTGGGAGGGGGTGACGCAGAGGAGGATGTCGGCCTCGAAGATAGCGCCGGGGAGGTCGGAGGTGACCTGGATGCCGGCGGGCAGAGTGAAGCCGGGGAGGTAGGGGAGGTTTTCGCCTGCTTCGGCGAGATGTTCGGCGAGCGGGACGGAGTGGGACCAGAGGCAGAGCTCGTGGCCACCGCGACGGGCGAGGGAGAGCGCGAGGGCGGTGCCCCAGGCACCGGCGCCGAGAACGCTGATGCGGCTCAAGCTGTGGCCTTGCGTGCGCCGAAGCGGCTCTCTGTGCCGGAGAGAAGACGCCGGATGTTCTGGTGGTGTTTGACGATGATGAGCAGCGGGATAAAGAGGAAGCCGGCGATGACGATAGGGGTCCTAACAGGAACGAAGTGGAAGCCGAAGAGTGGGAAGGTGGCTGCTGCAATGATCGAGGCCAGCGAGACGTAGCGGGTGAGCAGAAGGATGACGAGGAAGACGGCGAAGATAGCGAGGGCGGAGATGGGGGTCAGGGCGAGGAAGACTCCCAGTGCGCTGGCGACACCTTTGCCTCCGCGGAAGCCGAGCCAGATGGGGAAGACGTGGCCCAGGATGGCGGCGACGGCGGCGGCGACGGCGAGGTCGTAGTCGCCGGGGGCGAGGTGCTGGGCGATCTTTACGGCGAGGAAGGCTTTGCCAAGGTCAAGGAGGAGGGTGGCGATGCCGAGGCCTTTGGCTCCGGACCGGGCTACGTTGGTGGCACCGATGTTACCGCTGCCGGTGGCACGGATGTCCTGTTTGAGGAAGATTTTGACCAGCAGATAGCCAAAGGGGATCGAGCCCAGGAGGTACGCCAGCGGAATGGAAAGGAGCCAGGGATTCATGATCGTCTGGATGAGTTTATCAAGGACATTGAGGATGTTGGTGAATGGGTGGTGCGGGCTTATCAACCTGAGTGTGGTGAGGTTACGCGATATTGGGCAGCCTGGTTTGCTGACTGAATTTAGAGGAGCTGACGGCGGATGAGCTCGAGCGCCTGCTGGGTAGCCCACCAACGGATGCGTTCGCGGTCTCCGGTGAGGTTGAACTCCTTGACCTGGGTGCCTTCGGCATCGGCCAGAGCGACGTAGACGAGACCGATGGGCTTGTCGGCGTCCGGGCCGGGCTCTCCGGGGCCTGGACCGGCGATGCCGGTGATGGCGATGCCAAGGGAGGCTTCGGTGCGGACGCGGATGCCCTCGGCGAGCGAGCGGGCCACCTCGGGGGAGACCGGGCCGTGGGTGGCTATGAGGTCGGAGGGAGTTCCGGCGAAGGTGGTCTTGAGGGTATCGCTGTAGACGACGGCCCCGCCGAGGAAGTAGCGGGAGCTGCCAGGGATGGCGGTGAGGCGCTGGGCCAGAAGGCCTCCGGTGCAGCTCTCGGCCGCTGCCAGGGAGAGGTGGCGCATGCCGAGGTGGAGCAGGACGACCTCTTCGAGCGATTCGCCGTTTGAGGAGAAGATGGCGTCGTCCATCTCGTGCTCGATCTTTTCGGTGAGCTCGTCCACTCGGGCCTGGGCTTCGGCGAGGGTCGGTTTGGCGCAGAGGAAGTGGAGCTGGATCTCGGCGGAGCCGGCGAGGATAGTGGTCTCGACGTCGGCGTACTGCTGATAGATGGGGGCGGTGCGGGCGTCGACCTGCGACTCGGGGATGAGGGCCATGCGGAGCATCCGTTTGGCCAGGTGACGAGGGGGCAAGGTTTCGGCGAGACGGAGCTTGCACTGGTTGTCGAAGAGAGGCTTCAGCTCGCCTGGCGGACCGGGCAGGAGGATGACGATCTTGCGGTGGGCTTTGCCATCGGGACCGATGACGGTGGTATCGAGATACTGGCCGGGGGCGCTGCCGTTCGTGTTTTCGAGCATGATGGCGCCATCGAGGATGTCGGCCTGCTTGGCGTTGTTAGGCGGCATGACGAGCTTGCGGGCGGCGTAGCGTTTGTAGAGGTTGGTGATGATGGCTGAGTTGCGATGGAGTTCGAGGCCGAGAGCCGCAGCAGCGGCCTCGCGGGTGAGGTCGTCCTCGGTGGGACCGAGGCCTCCGGAGAAGACGACGATATCGGCGCGGGTGATGGCAATGCGAGCGGCGTTGGTGAGATGGCTGATGCTGTCGCCGATGATGGTCTTGAAGGCCACGGATACGCCAAGGTCGTTGAGGCCTGCGGTGAGGTAAAGGGAGTTGGTGTCCTGGCGGAAGGGCGTCAGCATCTCGGAGCCGACGGCGATAATCTCAGCGATCATAGGGTTAGTGGTGGCTTCTCTCCGCCCGATTAGGTAAGGTAACTCACTCCATGATAGTGGTTTTGAGCCACGGACGCGGCCAGAGGTTCTAGTACAAAACTTTGCTCTGGATGAACGTCTCGGCAGTCCCGTCGGATGGATCGACGAAGATAACGTCGGTAGGGGCCCGGCGAGGCGTGTCTACGGCCAGGACGACGAAGGGCTCTTCGAGGATCTCCGATGTGCCGTGGACGGTGCCTTGTTTGAAGAAGATGAGTTGGCCAGGGACCACCTCGAAGGGCGGTTCGTCACCGAAGAAGAACTTTGCCCGACCCGAGATGACCGCGAGGTACTCATCGCAGGTGGCGTGGTAGTGCGCGGGTAGGGGGGTGTAGACGCGGAAGACGCGTGCGCTGGCCTGCTTCTCGTCGGTGAGGCGAGTGTCGACCAGCATGGTGTCGGCTGTGACGGGGAAGTTCCTGGCGATGGTGTTGAGATCAAAGACCGCAGACTTTGTGGAAGCTTCCTTCCCGGTCTCCTCGGCGTTGGCGCTATTAGCTTTCATACAGAGTTGGATGCTCGGTTCCTGCTTCAGGACGCGGGAACTGATTGCCGATGATTTGTGACTTCCTATGAACCGCTTCAGGATCTCGGGCTACCTGGTTTCAAACGACACTCAAAGCTTAATCGCAATGCTGAGTGCTGTGGTGCTGATGATCTGCAAGACAAAAGCGCACCGGAGGCCGGTGCGCTTCAGGGTTGAGTGGTTCGTGAAGATTAGAAGGTCAGGCGCAGGCCTAGCTGGCTCTGGCGCATGGGCTGGGCTGTACGAATGGTCCCGACGGTGGATGCATTGCTGAGAGTCGCGCTTGGATTCGACAGGCTGACCATATTGAAGAGGTTGGTGAACTCGCCGCGGAACTGCAGGGTGTAGTGATCGAAGAAGCTGAAGTTGCGGAAGAGGGCGGCGTTGACGTTCTTATATCCGGGCCCATCCAGGACGTTGCGGGGTACGAGGCCGTCGGTCCCGGTTGGCGGGGCCACGAAGGCTGTTGGATTGAACCACTGGGCCATAACTGCATCACGGGAGCGGTTGGGGCTGAGGATGGGGTTGCCGACGAGGTTTGGGCGATCGTTGTTGGTGCCGTCGACGTTGACGTCGGTGCCTGTGGTGACGGTGAAGGGGGCGCCGCTGCGCAGGGTGATGATGGGCGAGATCTGCCACCCGTTGATGGCGGTCTTCATGAGGGAGTGAGAGCCGCGATAGTAGTCGAGCATCCAGACGAAGGAGGCGACGAAGGTGTTGCGGTAGTCATTATCGGTGCGTGCGCGTTCGAGACGCATGTTGCGTGGATCCTCGACCGTGGCCGTGCTGCTCTGCATACCGGCGCTCGACCAGTTCCTCGCCCACAGGTAGTAGGAGCGCACGCTGAAGTTGTGGCTCATGCGCTTCGTCGCCGTGATCTGCATGGCGTGGTAGGTGGAGGTTTGGTTGGAGGCGAAGACGCCCAGACCCTGGTAGATGCCGGGCATCATAGGACGGCGGGCGTCGACGTTGGTGGAGGTGCTGTTCGTGATGCCGTTGACCGGGTTCTGTGGCGTGGCGTAGATGGGATAGTTGCCGTCGGTCGAGAACGGCAGGTGACGGCCCAGATTGCCGACGTAGCCGATAGAGGTCGCGAAGGTGCTGGTCCACTGCTGCTCGACGGCGAGATTGGCCTGGTAGGCTGAGGTCCAGTCGAAGTTTGGATCGGTGCGGTTGATGCCGAACGGATAGGTGAAGACAGGGGTTCCGCCGGGCGTGTAGTTGTACGGGAAGGGAGAGCCTCCCGCGATGTTGCCGTAGGGATTGGTGACGGACTGGATGTTATTGAACTGCTGACGCAGGGTGAAGGGCTCGCCTGCAGCTCCCCACTCGTTGCCCGAGACACTACCCCAGAACCAGCCAAGGCCGCCGCGAACGGAGGTCTTGCCGTTGGCATAGGGAGTCCAGGCGAAACCGACACGGGGAGCGAAATGGTTCCAGCGGACAGGGATGATGCCGCGAGGCACGCCCTTGTCGCCGACTGTGAGGAGACCAACCGGGGCGGTAGGTATCCGGGTGGATTGTTGACCGGGATTAAAGTTGGTGACCTTGTCGTCGGTGTCGACCGGAGGGGTCTGGACGTCCCAGCGGAGGCCCAGGTTCAGGGTGAGGTTGGACCTGACGCGGAAGTCGTCGAGGATAAAGAGACCGTCGTTCCAACTGTTCATGCGCTGGATGTTGGGAGCGTCCTGGTTCATGGTAGTGGGCAGGCCCATGATGAAGTCAGAGAGGGCGTTGCCGGTGCGGGCGGTGGCGACCGAGGTGAAGTTGAAGACGCCGTAGTTGTTCAACAGCGACTCCTGCACATCCTTATCAAGGGCGGCGTTGCCGCCGAAGCGTACGGAGTGCCTTCCGTGTGTCCAGAGAACGGTGTCGCGGACCTCATAGTAGTTCGATCCCGCGCGTGGGCCAGCGATGGCATTACCGGCGGTGAAGTAGCCGGTGACGCCGATCTGCGGGAGCGAGGGCGTTCCCTGGACCTGGAAGGCCGAACCGTACTCGCCGATGGCGTGCGCGGGCGTGTTGACGCGGCCACCGAGGTTACGGGCGTAGCTGACCCAGGCCTCGTTTACCCAGTTTGGATTGAAGGTGTAGGTATCGCTGAGCACGGCGTTCCACTGGCGGAAGACGTAGTTCTGCTTGGACCAGGTGAGGTTGCCGCCCGCGTTGGCGGTGTTGGTGCCGCCGTTCTCGAAGACCTCGCCGGAAAAGCGGTGGTTCTGCGAGAAGGTGTGGTCGATCTTGAGGAGGTACTCGTCGGTGTTGTAAGGAAGGGTAAGGTAGCCCTGGAAGAAGTTGCCGGGCGCGTTGGGAAGGGGAATGGCGGGCAGAGAACCGCTGGTATTGACGAGGTTCTGCACCGTCTTGTCGAGCATGGAACCGGGAATGATATTGCCGCTGAATGGCTTGCGTGTGGCCGGATTGCAGACGATGAAGTTGGCTGCAGCCTTGTCGGCTGCACTAAGGGTTTGGGTGCAAGAGCTGATGGTTCCGCTGGTAGTCGGCAGGTTGGCGGCGAAGTTGCCGGCGCGCTGATCGGAGGTGGGTACGACGCCAGTGTTGAGGAAGGTCGTGGTGATCTGACGGAGGCCGCCGTAGCTGAAGAAGAAGAAGGTCTTGTCCTTGATGATGGGGCCGCCGAAGGTTCCGCCGAACTGGTGGCGATGGAGCGGCGTGGCAGCGGGGGAGTTGTAGTCCTTGGCGTTGAGGGCGGTCTCACGCCAGAACTCGAAGAGCGAGCCGTGCCACTTGTTGGTGCCGGACTTGGTGATGACGTTGATGACGCCGTTGGGGAAGCGGCCGTACTCGGCGCTGTAGTTGTTGGTCTCGACACGGAATTGGTCGACGGCATCGGGGTTGGGCTGGACGTTGCCGGTGTTGCGAAGGCCGGTCATGTTGGTGCCGCCGTCGAGGTAGTAGCTGGTGGAGCCGGAGTTGGCGATCTGGACTCCGCCGTTGATGAGCACCTGCTGCTGGGGATAGCCGAGGGTGAAGCTCTGCGTATTGGTCTGGACGCCGGGGACGAGGGAGAGGAGATCGTAGACGTTGCGGTTGACGATGGGAAGGTTCTCAATCTCGGTGTTCTGGACCGTAGCACCAACTTCTGACGACGTCGTATTGATCAGCGGAACGGCGGTGGTTACGTCGATGATCTCGTTGGTGCCGCCGACGGTGAGCTGCACATTGGCGGTGGCGGACTGGCCAAGATCAAGCACCATACCGGTCTGCACAAAAGTCTTGAATCCGCCGGCGGTGACTTTCAGGGTGTAGGCCCCTACGGGCAGAAGATTAAGGCGGTACTCGCCGGATGCACTGGAGTCGGTCGCGAAGAGCGCATTGGTGCCGTTGTTGGTGGCGACGATGTGGGCGTTGGGAAGGACGCCGCCCGAGGTATCGGTGACAATGCCGGAGAGGGTGGCTGTTATCTGCTGCGCGTGCGCGCCGGTGATCGAGCAAAAGAGCAGAAGGGTCAGGTTGACGACAAACAAACGGAGAGAGCGGTGATTCTGCTTCATTGAAAGGCCCCATGAAAGACAGCAATTTTCAGATGCTGCTGTAAATCGTTCTTTGAAATGTATCCGTCAGTGTGTCAAGCGCAAGCTACTAATGTCAATAGCGGAAATTAATTCTCACCTGTGAAAAAACTTGGTATTGCGGACTGCCGGGACGCAGGCGCAGCTTTTCCCTGGATCTTGATGTTGAAGATCGGAGAGGGTGAGTTAGATGAGCTTGCGGCCTTCGATGTCGAGGGCTACGTGGAAGAGGGAATCGCGGGTGGCCAGGGCGGCGCATCCGTCCTCCAGGAAGGCGAGGCCGACGAGGTTGTTGCCGGAGACGGCGAGAGTAGCTTCGCGCGATGGGGTGATGCGGACGATGCCGCGCTGCCCGTGAAGGCTGGCGGCAACGTAGAGGTTGTCGTCGACGTCGAAGGCCATGCCTTGCGCTCGACCGAGGCCCTGGTAGAAGACTGTCGTGTTGCCGTCGCGGTCGATGGCGTGGATGGCCTGGTTGGAAGAGGTGGTGGGACCGGTGACGAAGAGGGTGCCGGCGTTATTGAAGGCGAGATGGTAAGCGGCAATGGAGGGTTCGAGGGTGGCGTAGACGAAGATCTCTCCGCTAGCGCCATGGGCGTTGCCGTGGCCGATCTTAAAGATGGTTCCGGAGCGGTCGCCTACGAAGAGGTTGCCGTCGCGGTCGAAGGCGATGCCGGTGGCGGTCCCCATGCCTTCGGCGTAGGTGGAGATGGCACCCTCCGGGGAGATGCGGTATACGGTGCCTTCGGCGCGCGAACTGGCGTAGAGGTAGCCCTCGGAGTCGAAGGCCAGGCCGGTGGCGTTGAGGATGTCGCGGACGAAGGGCGTGATCTGGAAGTCGCGCTGGATTTTGAAGATGGAGACGGGGGTGACCTGGCCTCGGGAGCCGGAGAGGGTGGAGAAGACGTTGCCATCAGCGTCTACTGCGGGGTTGGAAACGGGGTGGAGGTTCTCGGCCATGGGGACGGCGACGCGGAGGTTGAGCGCGTTGCTGGCACGGCCGCGTTGGTGAAGTATCAGGTCGCCGGAGATGGAGCCTTCGGGGATCTGAACGGTGGCTCGGGTGGGGCGGCTGAGGGTGACGGGGGCGGAGATGTCGGCGATGGTGGCGCGGGGGAGGCGGTTCGAGGGGCCGAGATGCTCGCCGTGGAGTTGAACTTCGCCGCCGGGCATGGCCGCGGGTGGGGAGACGCGATCCAAGTGCGGTGGGTCGGAGTGGGGTGTGTCGGTCTTCAGCATCGAGCGGAGAGATGTCATGGGTCTGGGTTTTAGCGTAGACCGCTGCGGAGACGAGTGCAAATGAGTTATGAAACGGCTTGAAAGGGAGAGGCTAGAAGAAGAGGTTTGCCAGATGCGCGCAGGCCAGGGCGAAGAGGCCGGCGACTACGTCGTCCAGCATGATGCCAGTGCCGGCGGGGAGACGTTCGAACTGGCGGATGGGGGGAGGCTTGAGGATGTCGAAGGCTCGGAAGAGGATGAGGGATACGGCGGCGTGACGCCAGTCGGCGGGGATGGCGATGAGGGCGATCAGCTGGCCGGCGACTTCGTCGATGACAACGTGGCCGGGGTCTTCGCGGCCGGATTCTCTTGCGACTATTGTTGCGGATGGGATGCCGATAAGCGTGGCGACGATTGCGGCTATTGCGGTGCCAATGGCGAGGGCTGTTGCGGTTGGGTGGAATGCGTGGGCTGCGGCGTACCAGAGGAAGACGGCAGCTATGGAGCCATAGGTTCCGGGGCCGGGTTTGAGGAGGCCGGCGCCGAAGAAGGTTCCGATGGTCCAAGCCCAGAGGGTCTTCTTTTCGGAGGGCGGATGGAGTTGGAGTTTAGAGTTGGCCACTAGTCTTCTAGTCTTCGTCGTTCTGACGGTTGGTCTTGTTCGAACGCGCCAGCTCTTCGAGGAGATCGGGGTCCTGGATGGGGGAGGAGACCTTGTAGTCTCCGCTGGCCCATTTGCCGAGGTCGAGGAGGCGGCAGCGGTCGGAGCAGAAGGGGAAGTCCTCGTTGGTGGCGAGGACGACTTTGCGGCATGTCGGACAGAAGAGAGCTTTGGGCGTGGTCATGATGCGTGGTCCTGTTTCGTTAATGGTACGACGATGGAGCGATTTTGGTGCAGGCGTTTAGCTCTTGCCAGGAGACTGTACTACTTTGCGGCGGAAGCAGTCGGTCGCGTGATCGTTGGCAATGCCGACGGCTTGCATCCAGGCGTAGACGATTACGGGGCCAACGAATTTAAATCTCCGTTTCTTGAGGGCCTTGGAGATCTCTTCGGAGAGAGGGGTTTTGGCCGGGACCCGGCCTTTGAGTTGAATCGGCTTGCCGCCTGCCATGTCCCAGACAAATTTAGAGAAGTCTTCGCCGGCTTGCTGCATGGCGAGATAGGCACGGGCGCCGCCGATGGTGGCTTCGATCTTGGCGCGGGAGCGAACGATGCCGGCGTCGTCGAGCAGGCGCAGGATGTCTTTCTCTTTGAAGCGTGCGACGGCTTCGGGATCGAAGTTTTTGAAGGCCTTGAGGAAGGCCTCGCGCTTGTTCAGGATGACGCTCCAGGCGAGACCAGCCTGAAAGCCGTCGAGCATTAGTTTTCCCCATAGCGCGCGGCTGTCATAGATGGGGACGCCCCACTCTTCATCGTGATAGGCCTGCATGAGGGGTGTGCTTCCGGCCCAGGAACAGCGATGCAGCGTGGTTGGCGATTTCGACATTTAGGAGGTCTCCGAAGACTTTGATTAGACGATGGAGCGGAGGAGGCCGCCTTCGGCGCGCAGGGCTGCTCCGTTGGTGGCGGAGGAGAGGGGGCTGGCGAGGAAGGTGACGAGATCCGCAATCTCCGAGGACTCGATGAGGCGTTGGAGGAGCGAGCTGGAGCGATGTTTCTCGAAGAACTTATGCTCGGCCTGTTCGGGGGTAGGGTTGGGGATGGTGGAGATCTTTTCGAGGAACTCGACGATGCCCTCGGAGCGGGTTGGCCCGGGCATGACGGTGTTGACGGTGACGGCGGTTCCCTTGGTGAGTTCGGCGAGACCACGAGAGATAGCGCGCTGGGCGGATTTGGTGACGCCGTAGTGGATCATCTCGGCGGGCGTCATGACGCCGGACTCGCTGGAGATGAAGATGACGCGGCCGTCGTTTCGTTGCAGCATGCCGGGGAAGTAGTGACGGGAGAGGCGGACGCCGCTGAGGACGTTGGTTTCGAAGATGCTGAGCCAGTCGGCATCGGTGATGTCGGTGAAGGCCTTGGGCTCGTAGACGCCGAGGTTGTTGATGAGGATGTCGGTGTCGGGGATCTGCTGGATGAGGGACTGCGCGCCTTCGGCAGTGGCGGGGTCGGCTACGATGGGTCGGACGTTGGGGAGACCGGTTAGGGCTTTGTCTAGTTTTTCTTTGGAACGACCGGGAACCGTGACTGTGACGCCTTCGGCGGTGAGTGACTTAACGATGGCTAGACCGATTCCGGCGGTGCCTCCGGTTACGATGGCGGTCTTGCCTTTGAGCTTCAGGTCCATGTAAGTCTCCTTCTGACAGTCTTGATCCAGTTCCTGAAGTAGATGTTTTGGTGTTCAGAAGAGATTCATTGGGAGGTATGGCTCGCTGTGATGAGAGCGGCATTCACAAGTCAGCTTATGTTCTGACAATACGAGGGATGCTATTTTGAAGGCAAGATAGTGAATATTCGACAGTAGCGCGTAGCCTCGTCGGGATCGTGCCCAGCCGGACCACTACACATGGAGAGAATTGAGGATTTGTACACATGTATATTCACGCGTTTGTATTTCGATGGGTAGAGGGTACGACCGAAGAGCAGAAGATACGAGCTAAGGCGGAGATTCTCGCGTTGCAGGGCAAGATCGACGGGCTGCTTGAAACTCATGTTGGAACGAATGTTTCGCCGCGTGGACAAGGTCACGAGTTCGGTGGGGTTATGAAGTTCGTCGACAAGGCGGCGCTAGACGCATACTTTCCGCACCCTATCCATAAGGCTCTTGGCGAATGGTTGATGCCACTGATTAAACCGCTGGAGTTGGACTTCGAAGCTGCTTCGTCGATAGAAGAGTACAAGGGCTGAAAGGATAAGTCTGCCTGTTGGG
>Ga0193717_1001011_pt1 | contig 17758 bp, 22 predicted proteins | sample U2c2metaG_FD_145900 | JGI IMG/M metagenome (GOLD analysis project Ga0193717, IMG submission 145900) | Soil microbial communities from a riparian zone of the East river system, Colorado, United States - U2c2 | ecosystem: Environmental > Terrestrial > Soil > Riparian zone | place: USA: East River... | reverse complement strand
TGCTCATTCCGGTGCTCGCGACGCTGGTCGGGGTGCTCGGCGTCAGCGGATTCATGTTCACCCCCGCGCTCACGACGATGCTGTTCGTCTGTGTGCTCGTCGCGCTGATCACCGTGCCGGCCGCACTCGTCCTCGGTCGGTTCATCGGGCGCCGAAGTGTCTGGGAACGGGAAGCGCGCGACCGTGAACGCGCCGCCGAGGCGTCACGACGTGAACTCGTCGCGTGGATCAGCCACGACCTGCGGAGCCCGCTCGCGGGCATCCGGGCGATGGCCGAAGCCCTCGCCGACGGCGTGGTCTCGGAACGACAGGAAGTCGCCGACTACGCCCAGCGGATCAGCGGCGAAACCACCCGGCTGTCGGCGATGGTCGGTGACCTCTTCGAACTTTCTCGCATCACCGCCGGCGCGCTGCAGTTGACCATGTCGGCGGTGCCGCTGCGTGACGTCGTGAGCGACGCGCTGGCGGCCCAGACCCCGGTCGCGGAACAGAAAGGCGTCAAGGTCCTGGCGAACGCGGACGCGTGGCCGATCGTCTCCGGAAGCGACCCCGAATTGGCGCGAATCATGCGAAACCTGGTTTCCAACGCGATCCGCCATACTCCGCCGGACGGCACCGTCGCGGTACAGATCGGCATTTCCGACGGTGACGCGCTGATTTCGGTCGACGACTCTTGTGGTGGCATTCCCGAGGACGAAATCGGTCGTGTCTTCGACGTCGCGTTCCGTGGTACCCAGGCCCGAACCCCGGAGCGCTCCGGCAACACCAGCGGCGGTGGCCTCGGTTTGGCGATCGCCAAGGGCTTGGTGGAAGCGCACAGTGGTCAGATCGGCGTGCACAACCACGGTCCCGGCTGCCGTTTCGAAGTCCGTCTCCCGCTCGCTGTGCTCTGACGGTTCCCGAGAGGCCGGGCGTAGCCGAATTTGAGCTAATTGCTCCTTCTTCGCGCCCGATGTCGTTTGCACCAGGCCAAGGCGTTGCCATATGGCGGCGAATGGCACGGCCGTAGCGGCCTGGAATGGTTTTTCCTGGCGATGAGCCGGACATGGGAATCCTTCGAGATGAAGGAACCGAGAGTCCGCTCGTGGTGTTGACCCAGGTCTACGTACGCGCTCGCGCCACCGGCCTCGAACTCGACTTCCCGATTTTGCAGACGATCACCTAGTCGACAGGGGCGCGAAGTTTGGCTGTGGCGAAAGCGGTGATCCCCTCGGCGAAACCAGTCTCCGCTTTGAAACCGAGCAGACGTTCAGCGCGCGCGGGATCTGCGACGACATGACGAACGTCGGCGGCCCGCGCGCCGCCGACAATTCGCGGCGCCGGCCCGTCGCACGCACGCGCCAATTCCGTCGCCAGTTCGCCGACCGTGTGTGGCTGGCCGGAGCAGATGTTCAGTGGCGTCAGCTCGCCTGGTGTTTCGGGTGCGCGCAGGGCGAGGACGTTCGCCCTCGCGACATCCTGGACATGAACGAAGTCGCGATGCTGCCGACCGTCTTCCAGCACAGTCGGCGCTGCGCCCCGAAGCAGTGACGAGCGGAACAGGGAAGCCACTCCGGCGTATGGCGTGTTTTGCGGCATCCGTGGCCCATAGACGTTGTGGTAACGCATCGCCCAAACCGTGCCACCGGTCTGCCGAGCCCACGCGCCGGCCAGATGTTCTTGGGCGAGTTTCGTGGCGGCATAAGTGCTACGAGGCTGTAAGGGCGCGTCTTCGGGAACGAGCTGCCAAGCGAGGTCCTCACCGCAATCGCCACACGTCGGCTCGTAGCGATTTGCCGCCAAATCGGACTGGCGCCGTGGCGCCGGCGGAACCACGCCGTGCCGGGCGCACGAGTAACGACCCTCGCCGTAGACGACCATCGACGACGCCATCACCAGTTTCCTGATTCCGGCGACATGCATTCCCGCCAGCAGTACCGCGGTGGCGTAGTCGTTGTGCAACGCGTACGACGGCGCGTCGGACGGATCGATGCCATGCCCGACGACAGCCGATTGGTGGCAAACCGCGTCGACGTCACGAAGCAGTTCACCGATTAGTTCGATATCGGCGACGTCACCACGCAGGAAACGATGTCTCGAGGTGTAGTCAGGCGGCACGGAGGAGCCATGAGCGGTGGACAACAGGTTGTCCAGCACCACGACTTCGTCGCCGGAATCGGCCAACAGGTCGGCTATATGGGAACCGATGAACCCGGCTCCTCCGGTTACAAGCACTCGCACGCAGGTGACGCTAGGCCTGCCAAGACCCCTCCGCCGGGTGTAGCGGCAGCACGTCATGGAATCGTCAGAACTCGTCGGCCGAGTCAAGATCCGCGCAGGGCACGAACCGACTACGGTGGGTGCCATGGAACGGAGCGCACAGCGCCTTGGGCGGGCCCTCGTGGTGATCGTGGACGACCGTGTCGCACACGGTGAGCACGACGACACCGCCGGGCCTTTGGTCACGGAGCTGCTCGAGGAAGCAGGCTTCATCGTGGACGGCGTCGTGGTGGTGTCTTCGGACACCGCGGCGATCCGCAACGCACTCAACACCGCGGTGATCGGTGGCGCGGATCTGGTGATCACCGTCGGCGGTACCGGAGTGTCGCCTCGCGACAACACTCCCGACGCCACGACAGGTGTGCTCGACAGGCCGATCCCCGGGATCGGCGAAGCACTGCGTGCCTCCGGCCTCGCCGCCGGTGCCGTGGACGCGGGCATCTCGCGTGGCCTGGTCGGGATCTCCGGCAGCACGCTGGTGGTCAACCTGGCCGGTTCCCGTGCGGCCGTCCGCGACGGCATGGCGACGCTTTCGGCGCTCGTGCCCCACGTCATCGAGCAGATTTCCGGCCTCGAAGGGGCCTGAGCCGCTCCGGATGTCGGCAGAGGACCCGGTCCTCTGCCGACATCTCGAAAACGGTTAGTGAGACCATGGGGCATGGCTGAAGAACGTAAGGCCGAACCGACCCAGCGCCGGTTCGACGAGGTATTCGGCGACGTTCTGCCCGAAACCACGGCCGACGAGCGAGACCAGCAGACGTCGTCTTCGAGTGACGATTCGTGGTACCTGGAGAACCGGCCGCCCCACCACGACCGCTAGTCCTTGGTGTTCTGCCGGCTCAGCAGGTCACGGATTTCGATCAGCAGCTCCACGTCGGTCGGCTCGGACGGACCGGCCTCTTCGCCGCGCTTGCGGCGCTCCTGTATGTGCTTCACCGGCAGGACGAAGGCGAAGTAGACGATCGCGGCGACGATCACAAAGTTGATCACCGCGTTGATCACCCCGCCGATGTCCATGAACGTCGCGTCGTTGGAGCCGAGGATGTTGAATCCCAGCCCCCTCGCGGCGTCCGATCCGCCGATGGCGTTGATCAGTGGCTTGATCAGGCCGGTCGTGAACGCGGTGACGATCGACGTGAACGCGGCGCCGATGACCACGGCGACAGCGAGTTCGACCACGTTGCCACGCAACAGGAAGTCCTTGAAACCCTTGAACACCGATACTCCTCAGGAAAACAGGGGACTGGGTTAGCGGAGGGTAACGGCCACCGCCCGCTCCAGCGACATGGCGGCCACTTGTGTCGCGCTGTCGGACGGGAGTTCGAGAAGTACCAGCGGGCCGTCCTTGGTCGCCGTGCCGTGTCCGGACCCGGTCTCCTGAGGGACGACAGTCACTACAACAGCCATGCTGGCCAGCACTTGGCGTCCGCCGTCGCTGGATGCCGTCACGACATCCACCCGTTCACCGGGGTGGAGCAAGCCCGCGACGGCCGATTCGGAAAGCCGGACCGGGACGATCGACTTTCCCGAATCGCCCGACCCGGCGACCTTCGCGGGCGGGTTCACGAGTCTCACGTCGGTGATCGGCTCGCCCGAGCGTGCCGCCCCTGCCAGTAACCGGCCTTCCGCGGCGTCAAGCGTGCTCAGAGCTCCCGCCGGGCGCAGCGAGTCCGGAACCTGGACCAGGCGGACGTCAGCCGGGCTCAGGACGCTTCCGGCAGCGATATCGCGTGCCGAGACCACCGCGGGACCGCTAGGGCTGCTCGCGGCCTTCACCGGCCGTATAGCCAGCACGCCGGCGGTCAGCAGAAGGGCCATCGCCAGTACTCGGCGAATCAGGAAGCCAGGCCGGCTACGGAATCGGCGTCCGGCCGGCGAGGAAGACAAAGAAAATGCCGGTATGCCCATCGCGTCCCCCACGTTTCGCTCGGGCGGGGCGCTTCGGCCCCACTCCGACCGACGTTAGGCAAGCTCAGGCGACGGCAAAAGCGACAGTTCCCCAGCCTGTGGACAACTGGGGAACTGTGGACAACTCGCTTGTCAGGACGCCGTACTGGCAGCTTTGGTGGTGCTCGTCGAGGAGGACGAAGAGGCTGAACTCGAAGCGCTGGAGCTCGATTCCGACTTCTTGGCCTCGGGCTTCTTCGTGTCGGACGAGCTCTTCGACTCGCTCGTGGACGAACTCGCGGCCGGAGTGTCACCGGAGCTGGCGGCGACCGTACTCGACGACTTGGCGTCGGAGCGCGCGTCGTTGCGGTAGAACCCGCTGCCCTTGAAGATCACGCCCACCGAACCGAAAAGCTTGCGCAACGGACCTGAGCACACCGGGCACACGGTCAGGCTCGCGTCGGAAAACGACTGGACCGCCTCGAAGCGGTGATCGCATTCCTTGCAGGCGTATTGGTAGGTGGGCACAGCTACTCCTTCGCGCGTTGGCACTCGAGCCTCAAGAGTGCTAACTCAATTGTGCTTGACGGCATTCCCTCAACGCAAACCCTGCTTGCTCACACCGGCAGGCGAACCAGGCCCTGACCTGGGGTCAGGGCCCCGGTCATCGGGACGTCGTGAGATTGGACGGGGAGCTGGTTGACGAATTCGGAATCTCGCACGACGGCCACCAGTTCGGTGCCCGGCGAAGCGAAGACCAGCGACCGATCGTAGTGGCCCGCGCCGCGGCCCAGCCGCACACCGCCATGATCCACCGCGAGGGCGGGCAGCAGTACCAGGTCAGCGCCCTCCACCGCGGTCACGCCCAGCCTGGCGCCGCTAGGTTCGAGTATCCCGCGCAGCCGTCCTGGGGTCAGTGTTTCCGGGCCGGTGTACTCGGCCCAGTCGAGCGGTCCTGCCACGGGCGCGATCACCGGAAGCAGCACCCGGGAGCCCCGCGCCCGAAGGGCATCGAGCAAGGCGAGAGAACCTGGTTCGTCTCCGAAAGGGACATAGCCGCACACAACGCCCCCTGGTAGCCCTGAAGCCGCTTCGGCCAGCTTGAGCGCCTCCTCAGCACGTTGTTCCGGTGATATGGAGGCACGCTCGGCACTCAGCCACGCGCGCCACTCCGCCTTGCTCGACAGCTCATTGCCTGACCCCTGCACCACACCAGGTTAGGCTTTGCGCCCATGACGGGCGCCGCAACCAAGAAGACGTTTCGAACCGCTATCGTGCCGGCCGCAGGCCTGGGCACCCGGTTCCTGCCGACCACCAAAGCCGTGCCCAAGGAATTGCTTCCGGTAGTGGACACACCGGGGATCGAGCTGGTGGCGAGCGAGGCGGCGCAGGCTGGAGCCGAACGCCTGGTGATCGTCACCTCTCCGGGCAAGGAATCCGTGGTCAACTACTTCCAGCCGCAACCCGAGCTCGAAGAAACCCTCGAGCGCAAGGGCAAGACAGAGCTGCTCGAGAAGGTCCGCCGTGGCCCTGGCCTGCTGGCTGTCGAGGTCGCGATCCAAAAGGAAGCGCTGGGACTCGGTCACGCGGTGGCGCAGGCGGAACCGAACCTGACCGACGAAGACGAAGCCGTCGCCGTCCTGCTCCCGGACGACCTCGTACTCCCCGCCGGCGTGCTGAGCCGGATGTCCGAAGTCCGCGAAGCACGCGGTGGCAGCGTGCTCTGCGCGTTCGACATCCCGAAGGCACAGATTTCGCCTTACGGTGTGTTCGACGTGTCCGACACCGACGACCCGGACGTCAAGCGTGTGCACGGCATGGTGGAGAAGCCCGCACCCGAGGACGCACCGTCGACCTACGCCGCGGCCGGCCGCTACCTGCTCGATCGGGCGATCTTCGACGCGCTGCGCCGCATCACTCCCGGATCTGGCGGCGAACTGCAGTTGACTGACGCCGTGGCACTGCTCATCTCCGAAGGACACCCGGTCCACATCGTGGTGCACCGCGGCGGCAGGCACGATCTCGGCAACCCCGGCGGGTACATCCGCGCCGCGGTCGACTTCGCGCTCGAGCACCCCGAGTACGGGCCGTCCCTGCGGGATTGGTTGACAGTGCGGATCGGAACCACCAAGCCATGACAGCGCCCATCGGCGACGAAGCCGAGACCGAGTCCACGGCGGAGTTCCGTTCCGTCGACGAGCAGATCTCGCTCACCCTGGACGCCGCCGTCCGGCCACGGCCGGTCCGGGTCGCGATCTCCGAGGCGCAGGGACTGCTCTGCGCCGAGGAAGTCGTGGCCGAGCACGCGTTGCCCGGATTCGACCAGGCGGCGGTGGACGGCTACGCGGTCCGCAGCGTCGACGTGAAGACCGCGGGGCAGGAGCCGGTGCAGCTTCCGGTGGTCGGCGAGATCGCCGCCGGGTCCAGGCAACCCCGGCGGCTGCAGCCCGGCCAGGCTGTCCGCGTCGACACCGGCGCGCCGCTCCCGACCCTTGCCGACGCCGTCGTGCCGACCGCGTACACCGATGGTCACCAGGCGAAGGTGACTGTCCATCGGTCGGTGCCTTCGGCCGGTTACGTGCGCCGCGCCGGTGAAGACGTGCAGATCGGCGACATCGCCGTCCGCAAGGGCGACACGATCGGCTCCGCGCAGGTCGGCCTGCTCGCCGCGGTCGGCCGGGCGAAGGTGCTGGTCTACCCACGGCCCCGGGTCTCGATCGTTTCGGTCGGTGACGAGCTGGTGGACATCGACCGCACGCCGTCCGTCGGCCAGGTCTATGACGTGAACTCGTACGCGCTCGCGGCAGCCGCTCGTGATGCCGGAGCCGAGGTCAGCCGGGTCGGGATCGTCTCGAGTGATCCGAAGCGTTTGCGCGAGATCGTCGAGGGCCGGTTGCTCATGTCGGAGATCGTGGTGGTCGCCGGTGGTGCCGGCGGAAGCGCCGGCGACGAGGTGCATGCCGCGCTGTCCGACCTCGGCCGGATCGACATGACCCGCATCGCCATGCACCCTGGCTCGGTCCAGGGGTTCGGCAGACTGGGCCCGGATTCGGTGCCGACCTTCCTGATCCCGGGCAACCCGATGAGCGCGCTCGTGGTGTTCGAGGTCCTGGTTCGCCCGCTGATCCGTGCGGCCCGTGGCACCCGCAACCCGCATCGCCGGGTGGTCGGTGCGCGCCTGCTGTCGCCTGTCACCTCCACGAAGGGTCGCAAGGGCTTCTTGCGTGGCCAGCTTTTGCGCGACGAAGGCAACGGCGAGTACCTCGTGCAGCCGCTTGGCACGTCGGGTGCGCACTTGCTGGCGTCCCTGGCCGAGGCGAACTGCCTGGTCAACGTCGACGAAGACCTCACCGAGGTGTCGGCGGGCGAACAGGTGAAGGTGACGTTCCTGGCTCAGCGCGCGTAGCGGGCAGCGGATGAACAACCCGGCGCAGGGCGCGCCCTACCAGGTGGAAAGCCGCCATCCGGGCTGGCCGGCGCGGCTGGGGCCGATCCGTGTCGAAGCGGGGGTCGTCGAGCTGCGCCCGGTGCGGTTGCGGGACGGCGGCGAGTGGAGCCGCATCCGCGTTCGTGACCGTGCGCATCTGGAAAAGTGGGAGCCGACGGCACCGGGATCTTGGACGGACCGGAACGCGATGTGGTCGTGGCCGTCTCAATGGGCTGCTCTGCGCTCTTTGGCGAGGCGCGGCCAGTGCCTTCCGTTCACGATCACCGTCGACGGACGGTTCGCGGGACAGATCACTGTGGGTAACATCATTCGGGCGTCGCTTCGCTCGGCCTGGGTCGGTTATTGGGTGTCCTCCGAGATCGTCGGTGGTGGGGTCGCGACGGCCGCGGCGGCGCTGGTCGTGGACCACGCGTTCCTTTCTTCCGGACTGCACCGGATCGAAGCGACGGTCCGACCGGAGAACGCCGCGAGCATCCGCGTCCTGACCAAGGCGGGATTTCGCGAAGAGGGCCTGTTCAAGCGCTATCTCGATGTCGCGGGTGGCTGGCGTGATCATCTTTGCTTCGCGACTACGTCTGAAGAGTTCCCAACGGGCCTGGTAGCCCGCTTGATCGGTACTGGCAAGGCGGAGCGCGTACAGCGCTGACTACGCACCAGACGACGTGGCCGCGTTACCACATGGCATTGGATTCACCTAATCCAGTGACCCAATTCCTTGATCTGGGTCGGCGTGCCTCCGCCCGTTCTGTTACTCCTGTGACTAGCGTGACGACAGCAGGTGGATCGGGGGAGGTGACGGGAGATGCCCAGTTCGTTGATCATCGTCGCGCTGGCGGCGGCATGGCTCGTCGTTCTCGTGCCCATGGTCGCTCGTAAGCGTCAGCAGGTCGCCAGGACTGCGGACTCTGCGATGGCGGCCAGGGTGGTGCGGAGCGGGAGCACACGCAATGAGGCGCGGGAGGAGTTTTCCATGTCCGGCGGTGCCCAGTTCGAGAGTGCGGAGCCATCAGTCGAGGACGACCTTGCAGAGCTGGAAAGCGAGCTGGAGCTGGAGGACGACCTCGAGGACGAGGAAATCGAGCCCGACCCGTTGCCGCAGCCTTCACGGCGGGTAAGCCCGCGGGCCGATTCGAGCCGCAGGTACCGGCCAGGTCGAGGCGGATACGACCCTGAGGCGGCGGAGATGGCCGCACGGGCGAAGTACTCCTTCCGTCAGCGGGTCGTGGTGCTCCTGCTGCTGCTCGTCGTGGCGACAGCGGCCGTAGCCGGCTTCGTCATGCCGCTGGTCTGGTGGGGCAATGGAGCGGCCGACGTCATCCTCGTCGGCTACCTCGCATATCTGCGGCGTCAGGTGCGTATCGAGGAAGAAATCCGCCAGCGCAGGCTCGCTCGGTACAACGCCACTCGCAGTCGCGCTTCGGACCGCGGGATGGACGCCGACGACCACATGGACGACGTCGAAGTCGTGTCCGCAGCGCCACGACGAGAGGTCGTCGAGCGCAAACCGTCCCCGACTTCGCGGCTGCGACGCCATGCCGTTGTCGTCGATCTGGACGACGAAGACCCGGCGTTCCACGAGCTCGACGAGCCGGGAACACGATCATTCCGCCGGGCGTCCGGGGAGTAACCCCCTCTCCGGACGCTCGTAAAGCGGCTGATATGCTTTGCGAGCTTCACAAGGGGCTGTAGCACAGTTGGTAGCGCGTCTCGTTCGCATCGAGAAGGTCAGGGGTTCGATTCCCCTCAGCTCCACACATTTGAAGGCCCGTGCCCGGGTAGGGCACGGGCCTTCGTTGTGTTCCGCGTTGTTTTCTGGGGGCCGAGCCCCCAGACCCCCACGGTGCTGTCGGTGTCCGACCCAGCGTTGAGGCTTTCGGCTTCGCCTTGTTGTCTCGATGTGGTGGTTCCGTTGGGGTGGAGGGTTTCACCTCATCAGGCGACTATGGGCAGGGGTATTTTTGGTGGTGCCAGATGACTATGTCCAAGGCGCGCAGGTCCGATAGCGGGCGATTGTCCGGAGTGAACTTGCCTGCGGTGAGATCGTTCAGGAGGCCACGGTTGGCCCTCATGTCGGCGTGGAGGGTCCGGTAGAAGCTGAACGGGTTGTTCGACACGCCGTAGAAGCGCCGGACCAGCGAGTCGTAGACAGGGACCAGGCGAGGGCGCAGGCGGTGCAGCACCTTGGAAACGGTGACCGCGGTCCACTGCCTCACCGAGTCGGTACAGAAGTTCGCGTCACGGATCAGCCGTAGCGGTTCTTCGTCCAAGGTGGCCAGATCCACGAAACTGGGCTCATCGGGGGTCGTCGCGTCGAGAACCCGCTGCATCGCCGCGAGTAGCGCCGCGGGCGCGCTGTTGCCTTCTTGGAACAGCGGGATCACGTGGATGTTCCGCAAGCTCAGGCTCAGCAGGTTCGGCGCGAAGCAATCCAACGGCGTCAGCACGCCTGACGAGTTGTAAAGCCTGTCGTAGGTATTGAACGCGAACGCCCCACCAGGATCCATGTATGCGCGAAGGTGCCCGCTCGCGCATTTTTCGAGATCCGCGATGCTGTTCAAGTCCCCTCCCGCCGTCGTTCCGGAAACTGGAATCCAGTCAGACGTCGCTTGTCGGCTACCTGGCGTTACGGCCGCCGGCGTCGGGATGCGTACCGACGGGGAGGGTGATTCCGCATCGTTATGGGCTGTCTACAGCGGCGTGATTATTTGCAGATGCAGCCGCGGGTGAGGCCGCCCGACGTCGTCGCGGCGCAGTACCGGGCGCTCAGGGTGTCGTGGTCCGCCGCCGGGTGGCGGCAAGTGGAGCAACGCTCGGCGTCTTCGACTATTACGTCCACTGTGGACGTTGCCGACGTTGGCAGTTCGGAGGCGGTCATGGTGCCCTCTCCAGCATATTTTGTTGTACTTGGATCGTGTCTCGGGCGCGCGACCTCGGCACCGGCGAAAATGCCGGCGCGCAAAATGGTCTCGGTTTCAGCCATGATACTCGGACTGATCGTGTTTGGGTCACAGTGGCCTCAGTCAACGGTGCGTCATAGGCTGAAAAGCAGACTGCTTGCGCAGTATTTCGGGTCATGGCGAAAAAATCCCCAAAATGCGTCTGCCTGGAATATTTCAAGCCAGGCGCGAAAAATGGTTGCCGAATTTTCGTCAACCGGGTGTAGCCGCACGGAGCGGCGCTCCGACAGCGTGCAGATGCCGCAGGACGTGTGCGTACGAGCTCAACAGCCTGCACTGACTGTAGGTAATCGCACGTTCCGTGCAGAACGTGTGTACCAGCCGCTGCGCGTGGCGCAGATTCGGCCGCGGCATGCTCGGAAACAGGTGGTGTTCGATCTGGTAGTTGAGCCCGCCGAGCGCGAAATCCACCCAAGGCCCACCTTGCACGTTGCGAGACGTGAGCACCTGCTTGCGGAGGAAGTCCAGGTCGTGCCCGTCGGAAAGGGTAGGCATGCCCTTGTGGTTCGGTGCGAACGAACAACCCATGTAAACGCCCCAAAGACCCTGGTGGACAACGATGAACACCACCGCCGTGCCGGGGGACAGGACGAGGAAGACCGCGGTGACGTAGACCGCGACATGTGCTACGAACAGGCTGGCTTCCAACCAACGTGACTTCAGCTGGTTGCGCCAAACAGCTTCGGCGCTGGCGAAGTGGAGGTTCAACCCTTCCAGCAGCAGAAGTGGGAAGAACAGGAAGGCCTGGTGCTTGGCCATCCACCGCAGGAACCCCTGTTTGGTACCGGATTGGCTAAGCGAGAACGCCAGCGCGGGGATGTCGAGGTCAGGGTCTTTTTCCTCGTGGTTGGGGTTGGCGTGATGGCTGCTGTGCTTGTTCACCCACCAGCCGTAGCTGATTCCGACCAACCCGGCGTGGGCGTAGCCGACCACGTCGTTGGCGCGCCGGGTCCGGAAAATCTGCTTGTGCCCGGCGTCGTGGCCGATGAATGACAGCTGGGTGAACATGAGCGCCAGGAACGCGGCGGTGAACAGCTGCCACCACGAATTGCCGATGTACACGAAGGCCACGCAGGTACCGGCCAGGGCGAGCAGGTTTAGCGAAATTTTCGCCACATAGTAGCCACGCCTGCGGTCCAACAGCCCTGCTCCAGTGATCGTGCGGCAGAGTTCCGCGAAGTCGCTACCTGTTCGTTGAGGTGCTGTGGCCACGCCTTGCAGTGGTGAAGGCTCAAAAGGATGCATCCCGGAGCTCCTGCCCGTGCGGAAGTTTCGCCGGGGTCCGGGGCGTTGTGGACTTTTCGAGGCGAACCGGTCGAGAAGGCCGCGATGATTCTTCAGCCTGTCATTGCTTAGGCCGTCCTGCAAGGGAGACGACCTGACGATCGGATGACGGAATCGCGAACTGGGAGCTACTCGTACCCAACCCAGCCGCCGCGGGCAGCCAAATGCGCGCGTACGACGGACGCTCCGGTCGTGCTGGCTAACAGACGCCGAGGTTTGGAACAAGCGGACATCTGAAGCAGCAGCAAGGACCTGACAGTGCGTGTGGTTCGGAGTGCGGGGAGAAAGCCGGGTGATCGATGAGCGCCAATGCCGGAAGTCGCTCTTCCCGCTGCTGGAAAACTGATCCGGACACCCACGAAGAACCCCTCGTAGCCAGGCGGCGGCCAGGTGCCGCCGATCCGTCATGCCGGGGTCCGAGGCTGACAGGCACCAACGTAGCAACGCTGCCGGGACTCCACCCGTACGCTGCGTCACTCGAAACCGTTCTGAGACTGCCAAGGCCAAGCCTTGGTGAACGGCTCCGCCGGGTGTACGAATCGCGCGTACTCTGACTGTCCTACCGGACTGTAAAGGTCGGTGTGGCCGATCTGGTCCCCGTCGGCTCGCTGTCCGCGAGCTTGCCTGAGGTGACACCTTGGTCGCCATCGTGAGCGAGGGTGGTGCGGCACCGCAGCGGATCTGCGCGGTTTGCGTCGACGAGCTCCCCGTGATCGGCGCCGCGATCTCGCTCGTGGCCGGAGATGAACACCAGTAACCCGTTTTCGCCACGGATGACGTTGCCGGCGAACTGTGGCCGCACGCCGAACCCCCGCCCGTGGGATGTCTGTGTTCCCGCTGCATGCGGGCACTACTGGCGTCGGTGTGCTGGCGCTCTACCACGTCGAACCTGCCGTCTTGCCTACCTCGGACATGGGAACCGCGCTTTGTGTTGCCGATGCGGCTTTCTGGGCGTTGCTGGGGCTGTTGTCAGCCGCGACACCGGATCGGGACAAGGCGAAAACGGTGGCCGCTCCGCGTTACTGGCTCACCGGTGCGCCGCTGTATCGGACAGCGGTGTACCAGGCGACCGGGATGATCATCGCCCAACTGGACGTCAGTGCCGAGAACGCCTTGGCCAGATTGCGTGCCCATGCGTTCGTCCACGGACCGTCGCTCGCCGAAGTTGCCAGAGATGTCCTGACCCATCGTCGGCGGTTCAACAAGGAGGAGAAATAGCCGCCCTTCCAGAGGATCGTGGGAAAACGCTCGCAGCGGCTTTGTGGGTTTGGCGGACCCCTGCGGGAACGTCCGATCCGTGATCGCGACACGCTCGCCGAACAGCTCCAAGGCGCGGTGACCAACTGGGTGATCACCGAACAGGCCAAAGGAGTGCTGGCCGAGCGCAGCGGTCTTGACATGCCCGATGCATTCGCTGCCCTGCGAAGCCGCGCCAGGCGACGAATCGACTGCTCATGGTGTGCGTAAACGCTGACCGGATCAGCGAGCTGGGATGGCCGCTCGCCCTCCGCGGAGGCCGGTGGTCCCCAGATTGGCTCGCTCACCCGCGACGTGACCGTCGAGGTACCCACTGCCGGACAGGCGGCGTGGCGGTGCCGTCTGAAGGTTGCCGAACTGGTCGTCGTAAGCGTCCTTGACCAAGGCGTTCCTGTCCCGGAGAACCAGTTCTGCGGATTGCCCGCCCGTTTGGGAGGCGCCGTGCTCTTGAGTGGCGTTTGCTTCGCTCTTTTGCAGCCGTACGTGGACGGCTCCAGCGAATCCGTGCAGCCAAGTTCTCCGGTACGCGGCGAGCGACTCGCCCCGGAAGGCGTTGACCGGCCGAACGCGTGTCAGCTGCGTTGTCGCTTGGAGCAACAGACTGGTGAACAACAGCTCGACCCGCTCGAGATCCGAGCGGAAACCGAAGACCGACACCGCTGTCACCGTCTGCCCCCAGCGGTGCAGGAGAGCGCGGCAGCGCAGCGGATGCGCGATATTGGTCAGCAGCCCCGCCTTGTCCCGGCTGTACGGATTGTCGAGCGAGATCTTGATCGTGGTGATCTCGTCGGCACTGGTGCCGGCCGCGGCGAGCATCGCTCGGTCGATGCCGTAGCGGGCGATCAGCTGCGCGGCCTTGGTGTTGTAGGACTCGGCTTCGGCCTCCGTGACGGCCGGATCTTCGGCTTTCGCGAGCAGCTTGCGCACTTTTGCCAGCAAAGCGTCGTGGTCGAGCATGGTCTCCCTAACTATCCAGAACTTGGTGACCTTGTTCCTACTCGGTGGGTCTGACATTATTCGCACACGTGTTCGGACGAGGGTAGATCGGGGGTGTGTTTCGTCTGGAAAAGTCTGGCCGTCAGCGCGTTGCTTTCAAGCGGACGGGTCGCCGCTGACTGCGCCCATTGGTTGGAAGAAAACAGCATTGAGCTGGGAGACTGGCTTCAGGACAAGGAGTGCTGTCAGCCGCGCGGCCGGACCAAGCCGGTTTCGTAAGCGATCACGACGGCTTGTGCCCGGCTGGAGATGTGGAGCTTGCTCATCACCCGGTTCAGGTGGGTTTTCACGGTCGCTTCGCTGACTCTGAGTTCGGTCGCGATGTGGGCGTTGCCGTTCCCTTTCGCGACCAGCCTGAGCACCTGGAGTTCCCGGTCGGTTAAACAGGCCAGTTCGGGCGCGGGATCCGCCTGCTCCGGAGGTGAGTGTGTGAACGCCTCGACGAGCCGACGCGTGATGGTCGGACCGAACAGCATGTCTCCACGAGCTACGGCTTGGATGCCTTCGATCAGCATGGCTGTCGGGCTGTCCTTGAGAAGGAAACCAGACGCACCTGCCCGCAACGCGGTGTAGACGTATTCGTCGAGATCGAACACCGTCAGCATCAGCACGCTCGGCTTGTCCGGTCCGGACTCGGCCAGAATCCGTTCGGTCGCCCTGATGCCGTCCAATTCCGGCAACCGGATGTCCATCAAGATGACGTCAGGCCGCAGTTCGAGTGCTTTCTGGACCGCGTCCAGGCCGTTCGCGGCCTCGCCGGCGACGTGGATCCCCGGCACGAAACCGAGCAACGCGACGAAACCGGCTCGGACCAGGTCCTGATCGTCCACCACCACTACGCTGATCACTCGGTTCGCTCCTCGACCTCTTCCGGCTCGTTCGCCGAGACAAGGCGTCCGGCATGCGGATAGGGCAGCGTCAGGATGATTTCGAACCCCACTCCCGGCCGTCGCCCGATCTCGATCACGCCACCGTACATTTCGGCTCGTTCGCGCATGCCGATCAGGCCGTGGCCAGCCGGATTCGGCGCGGTGGCTCGTTCGCCGAAATCCGTGACCCGCAAGGTGAGGTTTTCCTTGTGGTAGGTCAGGCAGAGTTCGGCGGTCGTGGTACCGGCGTGTTTGAGCACGTTGGTCAGCGCTTCCTGGGCTACTCGGTACGCGCAAAGCTGTTGTCCTGGAGGCAATTGCCGAGCTGTGCCGGAAACAAGCAGCCCGACCGGGATGCCGGCGTCCTGAACCCTCGTAACCAGCGCTGAGAGGTCCGATAGTCCCGGCTGCGGCCGATAGACGCCGGGTTCGGTCTCCTCGTCAGGCTCGTAACGGGGTGGGCGGAGCACGCGCAGCAGCCGGCGCAGTTCGTCGAGAGCTTCGGTGGTCGTGTCGGCGATCGTGTCCAGCGCGCTGCGGGTGGTTTCCGGAGTGGAGTCGAGCACGTAGCGGGCGAGATTTGCCTGAACCGAAATCACCGAAAGGTGATGCGATACGACGTCGTGCAGTTCTCGCGCGATCCGCAGCCGGTCCTCGGCCACGGCTTGTTCCGCTTCGAGTTGGACCTCTCGTTCGATCCGGTCGGCTTTCTCGGCGGCTTCGGCAAGTCGTTGCGAGCGGCTTCCGGCGGACCGTCCGATGACGACGGCCGCCGTCGTTTGGACAAACGCGATCACCATGTCGCCGATCGGTGACTCGGACCGTCCGATGAGCACACTGATGTCGAAGGTCACCAAGGACGCTCCGGCCGCGGAGAGCGCTGTCGGAAGCGGATGCCGGACGCATACTGTGTACAGCGCGATCAGCGCGGCGGGCTGCCCGAGAATGCCTCGGTAACCCAGGGCATAGAACGCGCCCATCGACAAGGTGATCAGGGTGAGGGTGCCGAGGGGGAACCTGCGCCGCAGCACGAGCGGGGCGGCGCCGAGGATGGCGAGCCCGTATGCCGCCACATCTGTCGGCTGACCGAAGTTCCCGTTGTGAGGCGCCGTTCCCAGCAGTTGGAGGATGGTCGCGCCCACGGCCAGGAGAACGTCGGTGAAGTGCGGCCGCGAGTCGAGCGTGTGGCGGAGCCGCGCGATGATCGCAGACACGCTGAGACGCTACCGCCGTCGCGGGTGAATCCCAATCTTCTGCAGCGCTGGTTGGAGAAGATCTGGACGATATACCGCGTAGGTTTACCACTACGGTTGGTATCGCTGGTGCCCGCTGACGGCTAGCGTTCCGGGTGAATGGTTACCCATTCCCTGGACCTCGGCGAAGAGGGTGACCCGACCTGGGTGGGGAGCCTGATGGTCCACCTTCTTCGCCGGGGCGAAGTCCAGCTGTGAGTGCTTGTCCAGCTGCCGTAAGTTGCCGGCTCCCATCGAGCTTCGGATTCAAGCCTCGTGCCAGGTTTGGCACCCACGCCCGCTCGTTGCCAGGTTCGAGCGGTCGGAACCGTGCGAAAGGACCGTTCGCGCGGATTCATCAGGGGAAATCTGTCCGCGCTACAAATGACCCTTGACTGGCTTTGCTTACTTCGGTAAATGGCGAATAATCGCCGAGGAGCAAGGTTTTTTGCAACTGGCGTGCGATCTGCGTAATTTTTGTCGGTGGTGATCCTTATGGTCGTCTGGTGTCTAATTCAAACAGTTCATTCGTTGGCAAGCCGGCTGCCGGGAGCGTTGATTCGAAGGATCTTGGGAAGGTGGCAAGGATTCCGCCAGATGTCGACCTTCGGAAGCTGAGATCGGATCCGAAATTGCTGAAAAATCTTCAGCCGCCAGGCTTGCTGGAAGTCATCCGGGAGGTGAAGGTGGAGATCGAGAAGCTTCAGGCATTACTGGTGAGGACTGTCGCCGAGTTGAGTGAGCAAAGAGCTGATTCGGATGTGGCCATGGGTGAAGTTGCGGTGGAGCTGTCTCTGTCGGCGGATGACGCGCGCAGAAGCATCGTCGACGCCGAGGCGTTGACGTCCCGGTTGCCGAAGACGCTGGCATTGATGGAGAACGGGGAATTGGACCTGGAGCGGCCGCGAAGGTGTGCGGCGCGACGGCGAGTCTTTCGGACGACGATGCCAGGAAGGTGGATGAGGCTCTGGAGAAACGTTTGCCAGGCAAAGACGCTACCCAGGTTCAGAAGGCTGCGGCGTATTTAGCGCGAAAGGTCGATCCTGACGGGCCCGAGCGACGTACACGTAAGCGAGACAGGTCGCGACGGATTGCGGTGACCTACCATCGGATAGGGACAGCTTCGGTGTCGATCACCAATGCCTCCGCGGGAAGGGTGAATGCCGCCTTCGAGCGTGTTGACCGCTTGGCACGTGAGTTCCGAGGTGAAGCGCGGTCGCGGACTTTGGACGAGTTGCGGGCGGATGTCGCGATCGGATTGCTGATCGGTGATGCCGAGTCTGGGGCTGAACCGGCGCCGGCGACGGGACCATTTTCTTCAGCTGTCTCGCGGCGGAAAAGACCGCGTCAGGGAGGGTTCGGGCTGGGCTGGCTGCGCAGATCGCGGCGGGCAGAGAGGAAGTCCTGCAGTGGTTGAGTTGCATGGCTGCGCGGCATCACTCACGCCCCCAGATAGGCGTCCAGTGTCACCGCTAGAGGAATGTCGACCGTAGGCGTGAAGGACGCGCTGGATAGTCCACCCCAGAGCCAAAGCCCGGCCAATCCGTGTAGTGAAGCCCAGAGAGAGGC
>Ga0193717_1001010_pt1 | contig 17765 bp, 18 predicted proteins | sample U2c2metaG_FD_145900 | JGI IMG/M metagenome (GOLD analysis project Ga0193717, IMG submission 145900) | Soil microbial communities from a riparian zone of the East river system, Colorado, United States - U2c2 | ecosystem: Environmental > Terrestrial > Soil > Riparian zone | place: USA: East River... | reverse complement strand
CGCACCCAGGAAAGCCCACTTGGAACCCAGCCAGCCCGATGCCGATGCGGCAAATTTACCAAATCGATCACCCTTTGTTTCAACCGCAATCTGTGTCGAAAGCTTCGTTACGGTATCGTTTGGGAACTCAGTCACGGGTGGTCGCTCGGCATCACAATCCCCTCAGCGAGCGGCAGCCTTTATGGCTCCCGCCCGCTTATTGTCTAGCTGGCTCGCTTGGCTTCTGCGTTTACCTGCTTGGCTATCACACTGAGTTTTTTGTCTGCATTTTTCTCTTCTGCGAGCGTTTCGTCGAGAAGCCGTGCCACGTCCGACTGACCGAGCATCTTTGCAAACTCTCGCGCTGATCCATACCCAGCCATTTCATAATGCTCGACTCGTTGCGACGCGGAAATGAGTGCTGCATCCCGGATGTTGGATCTGCAGAGTAATCGTGCTTGAGCTCTGGTTTGCTTGGCAAGTACCCTTCAAACTTATCCAGTACATGCGTTGGGCTACTTTCTCGGCATTTACCTCGACGAAGACATGCACTTCACAATCGGCTATATCGTAGAGCGGCCCACCGATCGGCACCGATATATATCGCCTTTGCGGGCAGCGTAATTGCAATTTTGGGATCCTTCTCGGAAATGACCGTATTAGCCTTTACTGTTCGTTCGGGCTTCTGGTGTTGAGACATTAGGATGGAGGATGCACTCAAAGCCACATAAACGAAACCGGCGCCAACGCGAATTCCCATACGTATTTTCCCTGAACCACTTTGTAAGGTACGCGATCATCCGTTTAGTGGTTCCTTCAGCGACGTCTGGCTGCAATCAAAACCCGGAAGGATGCGCGTTTGTTTCAATCATTGTCCGGGATTAGCTGCACAGCCATTGCACCAAATCCCGGACGAAGTTCGGGCGAAAGTTCGTCCGGGTTTTCGATGCAAAAGTGGCGACAGTGGGAGCTGGGAAACGGCTTGGAAACTGGCTCTGCGGCAAGAGTCGGTAATCAGCCTTTGGATGTCGTTTGTCTACTTATTTGGCACACATTTGTGCGGATTACATGCACACTGGCCCCTTTGGAACCTCTCCCTGCCATTCCCACGAGTCTCTCAAGCTTGCATTTCGCTGCTTCCACTTGCCTTGACCTCGCGTCCCGGTTTAGCAGAGCGCAAAAATAGCGTGATCAGAGCTGTGCCAAATAATGTGACAAACAACACCCGCGCTTACAAGTTTTGGCGCTAAATCGTAGAAAAGCGCCATTTTGTTGATGATTATTACCATTAACTAGTAGAAATCCTGATCTGTAACTCGTAGAAAGGGCTCAAACTAGTAGAGCCGTATGCCTCGATTAGGCCGGCGCACAGCCAACGCCGGTATCCAGGCGTTCCGTCCATTGCTCGAGATGGAAGATCCTGACTGGCACATCCAGATCGATGTGAATCTGACGGGCACAGCAAACGGCGTGCGTGCCTTCGCTCCGTATGGTGCAGCAGAAACACGGCCGGATCATTGTGACCACATCAACTCAGGGACGACACGGCACGCTGAACGGCTCCGCCTATTCAGCTTCGAAGTGGCGCATCATCGGCTTGATGAAGTCTGCGACAATGGAACTGGGCCGGCATGGCGTCACGGTGAACTGTCTTGTGCCTGGCCTGATTGATACATCGCTGACACGCCATGAGGAACGATATGAGCAAGCTCTGCAGGTGGCGGGACGCACGCCAACGGGCGACAAAGCCGTGGACGAAGAAGCGGCTCGTAAGGGTTCTGCAGAGCAAATCAATCCTGGGTGTGCCGGGGATCGATCCGGCAGAGATGGCGCCGGTCGTAGTGTTCCTCGCGTCTGACGCGGCGCGAATGGTTTCAGGCGCAACCTACGATGTAACGGGAGGTGACAGTGCCAACAACGTCTAGCGGCAAGCAGTTGACCGGTAGTTGCGATGTCTCGCTACCGCAAACGACTATCAAACAAAACGAGAGCCACTTTACCTCCGAAGTAGGGCTGGACCCTAGTGATCGACGTGGCACTTCGCGGTTGCGCTAGCCGAAGGGGCTCGCGCCAGAGCGAGGCGTCGCTAATGTCTATCGGACGAGCGGCAAACGGTCACACCTGTGCCAGATTGGTCGCGTATTGGTCGTGGCCTCAGGTCCGGCGGTTTTAAGTTTTTTCGAATGTTACAGATAAGGATGGCTAAGGAGTGACGCCAGCCTTTTGCGGCTACCAGATGGAAGTTTACCAGTCTCTGCGCAGGGTCTTCCATCGAGAGTGATCCTCCTCCTGATCCAGCCTTTCATGGTGAGTTGCTCGAGACGGCTTCGAATAGGTGCGAGACTGGAAGGTGAGATATCCATAGGAAGGAGTCCGAGCGACTTGATTATCAGAAATTTTGAATATCTGCTGGCCTTGAATAAGGAAAGACACTTCGCGCGGGCCGCTGCTGCCTGCAGGGTGTCGCAACCAACCCTGTCAGCGGGGATCAAGCAGCTGGAAGAGGATATGGACGCGCTGATCGTGAAGCGCGGCCAAAGGTTTGAGGGCTTCACGCGCGAGGGCGAACGTGTGCTGGCGTGGGCGCAGCAGATGCTCGAAGATTGCACGCGGTTGAAGCAGGAGCTGCACGAGCTGCGCGTTGATGCCATGCAGGGTCCATTTCGTCTGGGGATGTTGGCGGCGACCTCAGCACTGGCTTCCGTGCTGAGCGTGGCGTTCGCGGAAAAATTTCCGGCGTTGCAGATATCGATGGAGACAGGTGACCCGGAGCGCCTGGTGCAGATGGTGCGGCAGGGCGAGATGGATGTTGCGCTGATGTATCTGGACGAGCCAGTGAGCGAGGGGTTGGATGGGTATGCACTCTATCGGGAACGTCTGTTTCTGGTGACAACGGGGGACGCAGGCAATGGTCGTCGCGTGTCATGGGAGGAGGTGGCGACATTGCCGCTGTGCCTGTTGAGGTCGGCTGTCCCACGCACTGCGGCGACACAACTGGAAAAGGCCCCCAAGGTGATCCATACGGATTCGGCAGCAGTGATGGCCGCACATGTGGGGACGGGACGGTGGTCCACGGTGCTTCCTCAGTCGCTCGTAACGATGTTGGCGAAGACGCCTGCTCTGCGCGCGATCGCGATTGCAAAGCCCGGCGAGCAGGTGAATGTGGGATTTGTGACGGTGAAGAGCGAACCATTGCCTGCTACCGTGCATGCCCTGATGGAGATGGCGCACACCCCGGAGTTGGTCGATGCAATACGCGGGATGCTAGAGACCTATAAGGACTATCAGCCAAAGGGTTCTCGCAGCGTCAGAGCGCCGAAGCAGCAGTCCTGAATTCTCCGCATAGACCGTGGCTGCTCCATCAATCGAAAAAAGCTATCGGCCGATTTGAATTTCCTGTTTGATCGGCGCGAACCCCGATGCGACCCTGAAAGGGTGATGTCCAACGATTGTGTCGAAATACCGAGTTCTTCTTCTTCCCAAGTACTCTTACTGAAAGAACTGGAGCGCACCCTTGCTGCGGTGAGTGAAGCAGAGATCGCTGTTGCGCAGGAGATGATTCTGGCGGCCAGGCGCGTGTTCGTGACTGGCGCCGGGCGCAGCGGACTGGCATTGAAAATGGCTGCAATGCGCCTCATGCATCTGGGGTTGGTTGTGCATGTAGCTGGTGAGGTGACAGCCCCTGCAATCAGCCAGGGAGATCTGTTGCTGGTGGCATCGGGATCGGGCACCACGGCAGGCGCAGTGCATGCGGCTGAGGTGGCACGAAACGTTCGAGCAGAGGTCCTCGCGCTGACGGCGGCGCCCGCATCGAAGCTCGGCCAGCTGGCACAAGGCTTGATCGTGATTCCAGCAGCCACGAAGCAGGACCATGGCGGAGTGAGGTCCGAGCAGTATGCGGGGGCGTTGTTTGAGCAAAGTGTCCTGCTGGTGATGGACGCAATATTTCAGGTGATGTGGCGCGAACGCGGAGAGAGTGCGGAGGAGCTGTGGAAGCGCCACGCGAATCTGGAATGACGTCTTCCCCTTTGCCAGACCATTCGCGGCTTACCTCGGCCAGCTGGTGTTATCGCTGATTTTTCAATACCCAGAAACGGAGAACAAAATGAAACTGCAGGTTGCAATAGATCTACTCTCGACGGCGGATGCGCTGGCGTTGCTTAACAAGGTTGCGGAACACGTAGATGTGATCGAGCTAGGAACCCCTCTGATCAAACAGCAGGGACTGAGCGTCGTTACGAATGTGAAGGCAGCGTATCCCAACAAGCTGGTGTTTGCGGACATGAAGACCATGGATGCGGGCGAGCTCGAAGCCGACCTCGCGTTCAAGGCAGGCGCGGATATTATGACAGTGCTGGCTTCAGCCGCTGACAGCACGATTGCGGGCGCGGTGAAGGCAGGCAAAGCGCACGGTAAAGCAGTCGTGGCCGACATGATCGGTGTAGCGGATAAGGCTGCGCGGCTTCAGGAGCTGAAGGCCATGGGCGTGAGCTGGGTTGAACTGCATGCGGGACTCGATGAGCAGGCGCAGGCAGGCTATTCGATTGAGAAACTGCTCGAGGTCGGACGCAGTGCCGACATGCCATTCTCGGTTGCCGGCGGCATCAACGCAGAGCGGATCGGAGCGGTCGAATCGGCAGGTGCGACGATTGCGGTTGCCGGTGCCGCGATCTATGGCGCAAAAGATCCCGGAGCCGCAGCTAAAGATCTTCGGAAGAAGATCAAGCAACTGGGATAGGCACGAGCATCAATCAAAGAGGAGATGGGGCTTACATCGCGTTGTCTCCTCTTTTTCATTCGAGAGACGAAGTGGATGGCTCAACACTCAGGAGGGTTCTGAGCGTCCACACAAGCGGCGGTTCCAGCAACGTCGCTCCTGCATCACGCTGACCCCCGAAGTTATCCGTGCGACTTGAGAGACGCGCTTGTATACAAAAAGCAGGTAAGCTCCCGAGTGGTGGCGACCGGAATATTTCTTGTTTGCCGAGGTTCACTTCCGAGTAGCCCGTGATTCAAGACCGATTTGCAGAGTTCCCGAGATATCTTGCTAGTTTGAAATTTCCTGACGCGGCTTCGTAGGCATCTCTGCCTATTCCCGGTTTGAGATTGTCCAGCACCCAGATGTTCCCTGACACCTGCGCGACGGTCGGTACAAGACTATCCTGTGTGAGCGAAAGCGATACGGCGGGCATGTACTTCGGGATCATCTCGCTGGGGCTGTCGAATACTGTTATAGGCAAGGGATCTCCGATCGTTTTTCCATTGTCCGGATCAAAGCGCACTCCCCAGACATTGAAGAAACCGCTGCGTCCGGAGAGGAAATAAATCACCTTTCCATCTGGCGACGAGTGGGGTTTGTCGTCCCAGTGCTTTCCGTCCGTGATTCGAATCCATGGCCCTCCCCTGCCGGAGCCACATAGATTGCGGATTCGGAAGCGGGTTCGCCGCTTTTTGTTGGGGGGCCTCAAAGACAATCCACCTGCCATCAGGAGAAAAGCGGCTTTGATAGAGGTCGTAAGCCGGATCGGAGAGGACACTTCGCGCGGCAGCTTCCGCGTGAGCGCCTGGTACCATGCGCATGCCGGCGAAGTTCGTGGAGAGATGCAGATCGCAGCATCTATGACCATGCCCAGTTTGAGCTTCCGCGCATACTGGGCGATTTCATGCGCCATCACCCGTCGGTCTATTTCGCCACCGAAAGCTCGAAGACAGAAGAAGTTATACGTTCCGTTGTGGCGCAGCGCGCGTCGTTAGGCTTGATTGAAGGATCTGCACATACTCGATGTTACCGTCGAATCCTGGATCGAAGACGAACTGGTGGTGGCTGTGCCAGCCAGCCATGAGTGGGACAACTTACGTGATATCGAGATGACTGACCTGAAGGATGTGCGACTACTCATGCGCGAACGCGGCTCCGGCACACGTGAGATCGTCGAGGAGACCATGGCGGAGCATGGGCTTGCAATGAAGGACTTCGAACCCATTATGGAGGTTGATTCCACCGAAGGAATCATCGCGAGTATCGAAGCTGGCCTAGGTATCGGATTCGTCTCCCGCCGTGCTATTCGCCGTGCACTCTTGCTCGGCACACTCAAGATGGTCCCGATCCGCGGCGTTGATCTCAAGCGCCAGTTCTCCATCGTCTACAGCCGTGGACCGGAGCCGACCGGGCTGCCAGGCTTATTCCTAAGTCATCTGCGCGAGCAGACGCACCAGGTACCAACCCCCGGCGCACATTGCCGCAAAGAGGATCGGACGATCTAAAAAGTAGCTCGCACACCGCTGGACATGTTTTTGGTTGATGGAAGAAGTCTTCTACTATGCGGCTGTAATTGATCTGCGAAGTTGAGCCGAACATTTTTCGTTCAAAGCGAACGTCTTCGATTATCTGTCAAAGGTTGTGCCGCACTGTCGCTACTCTGCCGCAGGGCTTCGGCATAAAACTCGGAGGCGGCGGCTTCGATATTTCGGACAAGTCTTCGGCTCTGGACGAGTTCGCGCTTGTACCCCCTGCCAAAATCGAAGTAGGCACCGGATTCCAGGAGTTGCATGGAGGCAAGGTCAAGGGACACAGCCACACGGAGACGAGTAAGTGCCTGCCCGAAAGTCTCCGGATGTTGTTGACGGTCAATTTGGCGCAACTGTACAGCGGCATCGCGAATTCGGCGCAGAATTTGGCTCAGTTCGTCGCTGGTGCGTGTGGGCCAAAGCTGATCGAAGATGAACCACATGACGACGATTCCGAGCGTGACCCCGATGATCCGGTCGCGAGCGGTAGCAATCTGGGTTGTAGCACTGAATCCCTGGAGTGTCGTGAGAAAAAAAGCAAAACCGATCTGCATTCCGACAGAGCCGATATGCGGGCTGCGCAACACCCATCCGGCAATAAAAGCGACTGAGGCAACGACGAGAACGAGGGACGTAATGGAATCCATGCTGGGGAATAGCAGCGACTCGGCTGCAATCGCAAAAGCGCCTCCCACGGCCGTCCCCAGGAAACGGTAGAGCTGTTTCTGCTTCATCTGACCAGTCGGGCTGAGACCGGTGAAAAGCACGGTGATGACGCAGGTGAGGATGCCGGGCCAAGCAACAGCGTTGTAGACCATGTAACAAAGCGTGGCGGCGAGCGTAAGTTTGAGAGCATAAGTCGCTGCGGCACCCGATTCGAAGGCGTCTGGATGGAAGAGGCGGAACGAGGGTGTGGACTGAGTCGCGAGTTCGGAGGCAAGGTTGATGGCTTCCTGTGGCGACTCGATACTCGCCGCATACTGCTGGAGCTCGGTGTGAATATCGAGAAGTCGTGGAGAGGTTCCGCGCGGTTGTGGCTCCAGCGGGATACGGCTACTGACGGTTGTCTTGCTATCCATCAGGCTGTCGCATTGATCTGCGATGGCGGCATAATAGGGCCGGTCACGCTCTGCTACCGCTTCAAAGCCAATGAGGGTGCTCTTCTCAAGGACGCGTGCCAACAGGCCGATCCGGTAATGGGTGCCGAGTGGGACCTTGGCCAGGCTCGGGGCAATGTCTCGAATGCGCTCGTACAAGCGATTCAACCGTACTTCGCTGGCATGCGCATATTTGATCAGGGTATTGTGCAACGATCGTAGCTGGTGCGGGTCACGGCTTGAGGGGTCTTCTGCCAAAGCACGGAAGAAGCGGGAGAGGATCGACAAGCGACTCTGCATCTCGCTCTCCAGTTCCTTGGTCGGATGTCGAGTTCCGAAGAGGTATTCGACGCCAACAGAGCTGACCATGACGATGGCAAGCGAGGCGACGCCGTAGAGGTTGCTGCCCGCGATGACGGTTGGAGAACGGTGAGCATCCCAGGCGGCAAGATCTACGAATCCGTAAAAACCAAAGAGAGTGAAGAAAAGCGGGAGACTGGTAGTCGCCATGCCAAAAGCGGCGATAAAGATCCCAAGAATGAGGCCGAGGTAACGAGCGACCTCGGTTCCGTCTGTGATCTGGACCCAAAAGAGCGTTGCAGCACAGGCGGTCGCGCCTCCCCCGAGAATCTGCGCTGCGCTGCGCAGGGTAAGCCCCGGTCGTTCACGCTGGAGAAGGAACAGAAGAGAAAGCGCAAGCGCGATGCCAGGGACGCGCAGGGTCATAGCGGTCACGAGGGCAATGACGATGGCGAGTGCGTCGCGAAGACTGCCCGAGAGCCGTCCTGGAAAGGGCGTCAATTCATCCCGAAGGGTTTGGAGAGCACCGACGTTTCTGGAGTGAACTGCGGCCATGAAATGCTTTCTAACGGACGATAGTGATTGCGGTTGCGCCGATACGGAAGAACTCGGGGTCGGGGTTAGTGACGCGGATACGCACGGGAAACCGCGCGGAGAGATGGACCCAATTCAAGGTGCGATCAATTGCCGGAAATCCTCCCGCCTCGGCTCCATCCTCGGGGAAGATACCGCGGCCAATGCTATCGATCACCCCGTCGAAGCGGCGAGTCGGATGTTCCATGAGATAGACCTCCACATGCATGCCTGGATGGATGTGTTTCAGCTTCGACTCGCGATAACTTGCGAGCACCCACCAGGTACTAGTGTCAATAAGGGTGAACATCGGTGCGCCGACGCGAGCGTAAGCGCCTTGTGAGATGTTCATGTTGGTGACGTAGCCATCGAATGGCGCCCTCACATAGCACCACTGCAGGTTCAGTTCCGCCTGCTGCACCTTTGCAGCTCGGTTTGGGCGTTCGGCCATCAAGGTTTCCAAATTGTCGACTGTATGCTGAGCCTCACCAAGTTTGGATTGTGATCCCTGGAAGTTGGCGGAGGCGGCCTGTTTAGCGGCAAGGGCCATCGCCTCCTGCGCCTGCGCTTGCAACAGCTGCGAGGATGACTCCTGGTAGGTCTGGCGTGCGACGCTAAGCGCGGTCTGGGCTTGATCGCCCTGCTGCACGGTGACGTAGTGTTTAGCGAGCAAGGGAACGATGCGGTCATAATCATTCTGGGCAAAACGCAGTTGTGCCTCGGCGGCAGCCTGCGCTGCTGCTGCGTGCTCGACCGCTGCCTTGGAGGCGAGATAACCGCTTTGAGCTGCGCTGATGCCGCTTTGTGACCCAATCACACCGGCTCGGGCAGTGCCGACAGCGCTCCGCTCCACGGCAATGTGGCGCCGCTCATCGTCGATCTGGCCCTCAAGCGTGGCTTGGTCGGCCTTGGCCTGGGCGAGCGCATACTCGAATGGGCGAGGATCGATGACAAAGAGAATATCGCCCTTGCGAACGGTCTGATTATCCTGGACTGGCAAACTGATCAGACGGCCTTCAACCTCAGGCGCGAAGGCAATGGAGTTTGCGCGGACTGTCGCGTCATCGGTGCGGGGATGACGGTCGACCTGTAAGACGGAGATGAGCAGAACCAGTAGCGCGAGACTGACGATACCAATTCCAAGCAGGCGACCTAGTTTGGCTTTACTATGGGACATTTTTGATTCACCTTCATGCGAAGAAGCAGAGCCAGAGCAGGCAGGTAAAGAGGACGACCATGCTGGGGTAGATGAGGGCGGGATGACCAATCGAGTGATCCATTCCTTGCCTGCGGAGCAAACCGTGAGAGCCGAGAGCAAGCACCACGCCGATTGCGAGAGCGATCATCCATCCGGGAAAGTAGGAGCCGACAATTTCCACGTTGGGATTGCGGCTGCAGCCAACGAGAAGAGATACAGAAAGCGATACAAAGCTGAAGAGGCGAAGAGGGGTTCTCACGGACGGACTCCTGGTGTTGTAGTGCCCTTCAAAAGGGTTCCAGTCGCATAGCCGAGCCCAACAGCACTCTGCATCAGTTGAGCTTGCGAGCGAACGGCTACAAGGCGGGCTTCTGCGAGTTGACGCTCTGAGTCGACCACGTCGACGAGTGAACGAACGCCGTATTTGTAAGCATCAAGCGATGAATCATATGAGGTCTGTGCGGCGGCAAGGAAGCTTTTCGAAGAACGCTGCTGCTCGACGGCGGTCTGATAGTCGACGTAAGCATCCCAGACCTGACGAGTGACGGAGTCCTCCGTTGCTCGCTGCTCTTCGCCAGCCGCCTGCTGCTCCGCAAGAGCGGTGGCTACTTCATGCTTTCGTGCGCCGTCGAAGATCGTCCAACGAAGCTTCGCTTCAACAGACCATGTAGACACGCTGGCAGGGCCAAGTGTTCCCCAGTCCGCTGAGGGCCATGCATTTGTCTGTCCTCCTGAGGCGCTGAGGCCTGCGCTTGGCAGATAAGAGGCGCGAGCGCTCCGATAAGAATCGTGGGCGTTTCGCAGCTCCTGCGAGCGGGATAGAAGATCAGGGCGGGTCTTCCAGGCAGCATGAATGAGCTCTTCGACCGAAGTGTCGAAGCTACCGGGCAAATCGGCCTCATTCTGCCCGGGAATTTCGATCTCGGTGGTTGGTTCGACGCCGATCACCTCAGTAAGTGCGAGCTTCGACTTTCTCACCTCTCCCTGGGCGGAGGCCAGATTGTAGCGTGCCTCCGCGGCTCCGGCCCGCGCGTTTTCCACGTCGGGCAGCGTGGCTCGCCCGTTGTCGAACTGTGACTCCGCGTTCTGAAGGAGGGTCTCTGCGGTTTGAAGAATGATGTTTGCCGCCGCGAGCTGGCCGATCGAGCTTTGCGTTCTGTAGAACTGCGTGGCCGTTCCAAAGGCGAGGGTCTGATGCACGCGGCCGAGGCGAAGAGAAGAGGCGATCTCAAGAGCTTTGCTGCCGTCGAGTTTCGGTCCGCGACCGAAGTCGAGCAAATCATATTCGAGTTGCATTTGTGCAGATGCGATGGGCTCCTCAACGGTGACGTATCCTCGAGGCGCGATGGGCTCAGGGAAGGGCACGATGAAGCGTGCATCGCTTCCTTGAGCGACGAAGGTCAGGATCGGAAGATAGAGCGCGCGGTCAATGCCGGTGCGCTCAAGCGCACGCTTGGCGTTGGCCCATGCTATGCGACCTTCCGGGCTGGCCGTTTCCGCAATGTCGATCAGTTCGGGAAGCGTGTAGGTATGCCTGGGGTCGAGGTCGGGCACTGGCGCTGTCGGACGAACAGAACCGATGCAGTGAGCAACATCGCTGGTATTCGTAATCGTTACGCAGCTTGAGATCGATCGTGCGCTCTGCCCGAGCAATGAGGGGCTGTAGATGACGAGTCCCAGCGCAACGAAAATGCTCAGGATCGTTCTATGGCTTTCCGAAATAATCATGCTCGTACTCATCGACAATTTCAGTATACGGCGTAAGCAGTGTCCGTGTATACACCGTAAGCATAATCTCGTAGAATTAAATCATGACCAAGTCTTCTGCTAACGGGGGAGGCTCCGCACTTCGAGAGCGAATTATTGAAGCCGCGAGCAAAGTGTTGACAACCGAGGGATATGAAAGCCTTTCGATGCGACGCGTTGCCCAGGAGGCCAACTGTTCTCAGATGGCGATGTATCGGCATTTTGAGAACAAAGAAGCGTTGACGCAACATATCTGCACGCAACTGTATATACGGTTCGCGGCGAAGATGAACCGGGAGATGGATTCAGTTGCTGACCCCTGGGAGCGCTTGAAGCGGTTAGTCGCGGCGTTGATACGATTTGCAACGAATTATCCAGATCACTATTCGCTAATCTTTCTGATTCGTCACTCTGACCGACAGGTGCTTGCTGACCGGGAGCGATTAGGGCAGGAGTTCGTCGCGCGAATCCGACCGATTGTGCAGGCACTATTGCCAGCCGAAATTCCCCATGCTGTTGTTGATATGCGCATACGTCAGATGCTGAGTTGTCTGCATGGCTCGACGGCGCTCTTGCTTGCGCACCCCAAGGCCTATGGCCTGACCAAGCAGAAGGCGATCGAAGACACCGAGGTGACGCTTCGTCATCTATTCGACCGTTCTGAATGAAATGGTCTCGCCGGACTCGCGGCAGAGAGGGCGAGCGGGGCCACAAATAGACCGCTACGGGGTTGCACAGCGTCATGCCGACGCTCCGTTTTCCAGCTACGCCTGCAAAGGCGCCGTGCATCACTTCAGCGACTGGAACATCGAATCGAGAAGCGAAAGGAACTCACTGATGCGCATCGCCCCACTTCTTCTGCTCGCCTGCACCGCCCTTACCGTGCCGTGTATCGCCGCCCAATCCAACAATGCCGCCCTTGCACCCCTGCAGGTACCCGCGAGAACCCTGCCAGTGCCCACCGATGTCAGCCCCGAGCTCCAGAAGATCATCGCGGCGCCGCGCAGGCCCGGCTGGGACATGCTCTGGAAGACCGGCGAAGAGTGGCGAGCGGCCGCCAACGCGCAGGCCGCCAAGACTCGTGAGACTCTCCCCGCTATGCGAGAACGTCTCCACGTCACCGTGAATCCCGCGACCATCGACGGCGTGCGCGTCTTCGTCGTAACTCCCGACGTAATTCCGCCCGAGCACCGCAACAAGCTCCTCATCCACGTGCATGGCGGCTGCTACGTCCTCTCTCCCGGCGAGGCCGGCACCACCGAGGCCATCCTGATGGCCGGCCTCGGCCACTTCAAAGTTATTTCGGTCGACTACCGGATGCCGCCAGAAGCCTACTTCCCCGCCGCGCTCGACGACGCCATGACCGTGTACAAGGCCGTACTCAAAACTTCCCCTCCAAAGAACACGGCAGTCTTTGGCACCTCCGCCGGGGGCGCCCTGGTGCTCGAGATGATGCTGCGAGCTAAGCAGCTGAGGCTTCCTCTTCCAGGTGCCATCGCACCCGGCACTCCAATGTCCGACGTCACCAAGACCGGCGACAGCTTCTACACGAACGAGCTGGTCGACAACGTTCTGGTCTCCCGCAATGGATTCTGCGACGCGGCCACAGAGGTCTACGCCCATGGTCACGATCTCAGCGATCCCCTGCTTTCCCCCGTTTACGGAGACATGCACGGCTTCCCACCGGCGATCCTCACCACCGGAACCCGCGACCTGCTGCTTAGCAATACCGTGCGCGTGCACCGCAAGCTCCGCGAAGCTGGCGTAGACGCCCAGCTCGAAGTATTCGAAGGAATGTCACATGCCCAGTACCAGTTTGACGATCGCGTGCCCGAGACCAAGGAGGCGTTCGGAGAGATCACCGCTTTCCTGGACAGGCATCTCGGCCATTGAGCGTGTAAGTCGGAGGACGGCACTCGGTCTCTACGCAACCATTGGCGACTCACTGACCCAGGTCACGGTGTCCGAGCAGGATCTGACGTAGATGTGTCACAGAAAATCCTCCTTCCTTGCGCTATCCGGGTGTAAAACAGGCAGAGCCAGGTTTGCTCCTGCAATTTATCCGGCGGAGCGTTTGACGCGGAGTTACAAAAAATCGAAGCTAATCCCGAGTTGGCAACCGGGAGCCGTAAGGGTATTCTTCTCGGGAATAAGAACTTTGAGCAACGTTGCCGAGCGCCTACCGGTACGATCCCAAACATGGCTACGCCGATGGCAGATCTGAAGCGGTACAACGTTGTCGTCCTCCGCTCCTACACGCACCATCTACCACGATTTTCTGCAAAGGTGAGACGCTGCGCGTCGGGTCATAGTCTTTTTCAAAAAAGAGCTGCAACTGGTTGAGGAGGGTCGGTGACAGGATTGTATTGCAGTGAAACCCGATGCTTCGCGGAGAACTCATGAGATCCTGGTTATCCGATCCCTGTGCCTCCTGGCATTCCTCCTTCGAGCCTACCCACCAACCTGGTCCAGCTTGCGCCCAACACACACATTCCTTACATCGCCCACTACAGTTTCGGTAGTTCGGGCTCAACCGAAACACCTATCATCAGAATCAAGTGACAGGTCTACCCATTGATTTCTCCTTCGGTGGTGGGTTTACGTCGCTCGGCGAGACCATCTATAAGCAGCAGGTTTCCACAACATTCTCCTATCTAGACACCGTTATCTGGACCTTCAATCGGCACACGTTGAAGTTTGGCGTAGATGTACGCAGAGTACAGTTCAATGAGGCCAATACGGCGGATGGTACCGCCAGTTGGACTAGCCTTGATAACCTTCTCTCGAATACCTTGAACTCGTTCAGGCCACGGCCCCACTACCGGATCGTGGCCTGCGTAAGACGCAGATCGCTGCCTATGCTCAGGACGATTGGAAGCTTAACTCAAACGTAACCGTAAATGCCGGCGTCGTTACGGGTTCTTCCAGCCGTTTAGCCTGGCGCACGGTCTCTCGAACCCATTCGATATTCAGGTTTGCGGGGGCTATTGCGCCCTGGCTCACGATTCTCTTATTCCAACTATCTGAACTTCGATCCACGCCTAGCGATTACTTGGTCGCCGTCGGGTAGCCAAGGCAACATGGTGTTCAGAGTTGGATACGGAATATATCACGGCTGTGCGATGCAGCGAGGACAGAACCCATATCCAAGGCGTCTTCTGAGTTGCCGAGAGGAGTGCCCAGATTTGTTCTTGAACTGCAGCAGAATTGCAGATTCCGGCTCAGACACCTGTTTCTCGAGACTCAGGCGACGGGCAGAACCGCGTGTGTGAGAGCCATACAAACGGAGAGCGTGGATGGCGACCACAGCCAGCGACCATGCGCGTTTTGACATCGACAGCAAGCGTCAGCCAGGGTCGCCCATAGGCGGCCGGTTCTCTCGATCCACGACAATGACATCCACCATGGTGTGGTCTATCTGGACCAACTCCATGGGGCACTCCGGCTGTAGGGACGAAACGCTCTGCGGTCCGAGCTTCCCGCGTGCGACCTTAGCACCATCGCGTCGACGCAGCGCCGTGTGTGCGTCTACTGCCTCCACCCTCCGTCTTACGGTGCGATAATTGGGGATTGCTAGCGCCCGTTCCGCGAAACGCCGGAGCATTTCCAGCTGCAGAGCGGCTAAGGAAGGGCGCTCCCGTCGGAGATAAAATTCATCAATACAGGTCTTGAGGAGAGCTTCGCGCTCATCACCGAGCAGGGACCGATTCGGCTTGCGACCACGCTTCCATGGGAGTAGGGAGGAGGCCTGAGGCCGCCGACGGTACCGTTGCAGGAGCTCGTACAGAGCGCTTCGGCTCAGCCCCAATAGGCACGCTGCTTCGGCGATGCTCTCTGCGCTAAGTCGGGGTTGCTCTGCTAAGGGACGGATCACTGTTTCCCGCTGCAGAGCCACGCCCCAGGCCGCCTCGCCAGCGGTCTCCCACTGCTGGTACTTTTGCATTCAAATCCTGGACAAACTTCGTCGCGAACACTGTCCGCGCTTCGAGTACAAATTTCCGGGATTTCAGTGCAATGACATTGCAGTTAAAGACCGGAAAATACTTGAGAAGTAAAGGTTCTCATTCCGGTAATCGAGTGCAGCATGGCAGCGAGGCTCGGAAAAGAGAGCGCAGCGGCCGAACCGCCGAGAATACGGGCAAGACTTCTTCTTGAAAACGTATGGAACATATCACTCCTGGGAATCGGACTGGGAATAAGAAGCCAAGAGACAGGAGACCGCCGAGTGAATACATCACTTCGATCGACGGTCGCGTCGTGCGAGCGTGTGATAGCCCTGCTTAGAACTGCGCCTTGAAAGCGAACTGGTAGAGGCGCGGGTTGTAGTTAGGGTCGAACTGATTGACTTGGCCGAAGGTGATGCTGCCGACCTGCGTATTGCCATTGCCGGTATTGTTCTGGATGTAGAAGTTCGGCGTGTTGGAGATGTTGAAGGCCTCCGCACGGAACTGGACCTTGAGCCGCTCGGTGATGGGGAAGTCTTTGAAGAGGGACAGATCTACGTGACGGAAGTCAGGACCAGTGAGAGAGTTGCGTGGTGTAGTGCCGACGGTCCCAAGAGGCTGGCCCTGAAAGGCGGCGGTATTGAAGAACTGCGCATTGGTCTTGTGCCCCAGGTTGGGATTACCGATCTGGTTGGGACGGTCCGCTCCAGGATTGTTGAAAGGGACAGCATGGTTGTTGGTGCTGAAGCCAACCTCGCTGCCCCCATTAACGATGGTGAAGGGCTTGCCGCTCTGCCATACGGTGATGGTGTTGACCTGCCATCCGGAGAGCGCCTGCCGTTTGATTCCAGTAAAGCTCTTGCCGAACTGGAACTCGTAGTTGAGCGAGAGGGCGAAGCGGTTCTTGATGTTGTTCTCCGCCACGCCGTACTCGAGGCTGGCAACGCGGGTCCAATCCGCGTCGCCCCAACCCTGCTGCCCTTCTTCGGAGTAGCCGGTGATGTTGCTCATCGCCTTACCCCAGGTGTAGTTGGCGTCAAAGGCCAGGCCCTTGGTAAAGCGGCGCTGGAAGGATGTTTGTAGTGCATTGTAGTTGGAGTAGCCTTCGCTGGCGACGATGCCGACGCTGGAAAGATTTGGCAGCAAACCGGCAAGTGGACGAGCGCCGGTACCGTAGTTTGCAGCGGTGGCGACGGTGCTGAACGGTTTGGGCATGTTCACGTCGTTGAAGACCTGGGGGAGATGCTGGCCGATGTTGCCGACATACCCAATGGTCAGTACATTGGCGCCGAACTGCCGTTCTACCTGCATGTTGAATTGCTGGATCAAAGCTGAGCGCAGTTTGGGACTGGTGGCAATGAATGAAAGGGACTGAACGCTCGCCAGGTTGGAGACATTGGGGGTCGCCGGAAGTGGCAATCCAGCATCGAAGGTAGCGGGAGCAGTCGGTGCATTGGCGCCGCCGCAGGCTCCGTTGCCGCCGATATTGCTGAGAGTGTCACCCCGGGCAAGTTGAATCGCGATGGAGTTGGCTGCTTGGCAATTAGGTGAGAATACAGAGACGAAGGGAACGTTCTTCAGAGATGCGTTCGAGGTGTAGTTGGTTGGGAAGAAGCTAAGTCCGTATCCACCCCGGAGGACGGTCGTCGGCGTGACCGAAACCGAGAAGCCGACGCGTGGCGCGACGTTGGAATAGTCGGTATTGATGCCCGCGTGGCCATCCACGCCGTTGACATTGGCGATTTTCAGGGCGGAACTGACGTTGGCTGCGGTGGATGCAAGGGCCTGGTTGTAATCGAAGTTGGCGAGGTAGCTGTGGGCTTCCGTGAACGGTGTGAAAACGTCGTAACGGATACCGTAGCTGAGCGTCAGCTTGGGATTAACCTTCCAGTTATCCTGGGCAAAGCCACTCGGCTCATAGCTGCGATAATCCGGCGGATTTAGATCATAACTGCGGCTGTCCGAAGTGAAGGCTCCGACCAGTGTAGAGGCGATCTGGTTGTCCTGGCGCTGTTTGGCCGTTGCGGCTGTTAGGCAAGAGTTTGCGGTTGCGTTGTAGCTTGTACCTGCGACGCAGTTGTCCGTCGCCAAGTTGAAGCCGTACTGGCCGGCGGCGAAGTTGCTCTGCAGGTTGCGTGCCTGGCGGCGTAGAAAGGTGACGCCAAACTTCATGTTGTGATTGCCCTTCGAATAGCTGACCGCGGCAGAGTACTGGAAGGTGTTATCGATGTCCTGAAGTGGAATGTATGCGCCGTCGCCCACGTCCGCGAAGGGGCCGATGGAGACTGGGGTCAGGAAGGACGAGAGCGTGTTGAAGTTCATGTTCGAGCCGAAGCCTACGGTGGTGTCCGGATTCGTGCCGTAGTTCAGCGGAAGTGAGAGATTATTGACGCGGGTGAAGCCTAGGCGAAGATCGATGAGTAGATTCTGAGTAAAGATGTGCGTATAACCCAGGGCGTACTGCTGCGCTGTGCTGGTGTTGGGGCCCGCAAAGATATACCGTCCTCCGCTGACCTGGATGCCGTTGGGAGCTGTTCCCAAGGCCTGCGGCGTGACCGTCTCCACTTTGTTGTAGTCGACGCGGGCAAAGAGGTTGTTGCGTTCGTTGAACTTGTGGTCCACGCGCACGTCAAAGATGTT
>Ga0193717_1001009_pt1 | contig 17765 bp, 14 predicted proteins | sample U2c2metaG_FD_145900 | JGI IMG/M metagenome (GOLD analysis project Ga0193717, IMG submission 145900) | Soil microbial communities from a riparian zone of the East river system, Colorado, United States - U2c2 | ecosystem: Environmental > Terrestrial > Soil > Riparian zone | place: USA: East River... | reverse complement strand
CTGGCATCGAGTGCGGTCCAATCACCTTCGAACATGTGCTCGACTTTACGCCGACCAACAGATCCCCGCAAATCAGAACGGGGCCATTTCCCCTTATCCACAAGGCGAAAACATCACATCGGCAACGTCCCAAAAGCTGATAGTCCCACTGTCGCCACCGAGCCCGCCGCAAGCTGCTGGAGCCCGGGGCACCTCACGCACCAGGGAGCATGACCAGCGAGCCGGCAGCCCGGCCGTGGGCGAGGTCGGCCAGGGCCCGATCAACCTGATCGAATCCGACGGTGGTCGTGTGCGCGACGATGCGGACGTTGGCTGCCAGGCGGAGGAGTTCCTCGCCGTCGCGGCGAGTGTTGGAGGTGACGCTTCGCAGATCACGCTCGCGGAAGAGATCGCGGTCGTAGTTCAGCGTAGGGATGTCGCTCATATAGATCCCAGCCAGCGCTACAGTGCCGCCAGATTTCAACGCCTGCAAGGCCGGCGCCACGAGTTCACCGGCCGGCGCGAACACGATCGCCGAGTCCAGCGGCACCGGCGGCGCATCCTGGGCACCTCCGACGAACTCAGCGCCAAGCTCGCGCGCCAGAGCCTGATTCTGCGAACCTCGTGTCATCACGAAGATCTCGGCACCCTGAGCCGCGGCCAACTGCGCCGTCAGATGCGCACTGGACCCGAAGCCATAGATCCCCAGCCGCCCACCCGGCGGTAAATTTGCCCGCAGCAACGACCGGTACCCGATGATCCCCGCACACAGCAGCGGCGCAACCTCCTCGACCGGAGCCTCCCCAGGCACCAGGTAGGCATAGTCCTGCGGCACCACCGCGTACTCCGCGTACCCGCCGTCCGCATCCCACCCCGTGTACTCCGAACGCGGGCACAGGTTCTCCCGCCCGGCACGGCAGAACTCGCACGATCCACACGTACTCCGCAGCCACGCGATCCCGATCCGATCGCCCACCTCGAACCGATCGGCCGCCGGTCCCCGGTCGACAACCTCCCCGACCACCTGATGCCCCGGTACGACGCCCGCCCGCCGCGGCTCGAGATCTCCCTCGGCCAGATGCAGGTCGGTCCGGCACAACCCACACGCCAGCACCCGAACCAGGACCTCCCGCGCAGCCGGTGAAGGCACCGCCCGTTGTACCTGCCGCAGCGGGCCGCTGTCGATCGGCCCAGGCCGCTCCACCGCCCACACCGTCATCTGTTCGGCCATACTCCGACCATCTCAGACACCGACGTGCAACACGATGCAGGTGCCAGGTACCGGTTGTCAGGTATAGAGCGTGAACTTCGGATGAGCGCCGTTGAGGTAGTGATCCCCTACCTCCCGGCGCTTGTAGGCGACCGGGTCATGCAGGGTATGAGTCCGCACATTGCGCCAAAAGCGATCAAGCCCGACCCGATTGCTCGTGGCTCGCGCCCCAGTCACCTCGTACACCGTGCTGGTCACCTTCAGCGCGAGATCGGTCGCCACAACCTTGAGGGCAGCAACCTCGACGGCCAGCTCGCCCCGCTCCTCCCAGGTGAGCCCAGGACCGCGATCCATCGCCTCGACGAGATGATCGGCGATCCGATCCGCCAACGCACCGGTCGCCGCGGTCCCCGCGACCAGATCCCCGTACGTCGCCAGCACGTACGGCTCGTGAGTCGCCTGAGCGATCCCGCTCAGCACCCACGGCCGCGAAATGGACCGGGTGTAGTCCCGAGCAGTCTCGAGCGCGCCCTCGGCGATCCCCAGGTAGAGACTCCCGAAGACAGCCTGGATAGCCGGAGTGATCAGCGAACTACGCGGCGTCGTCCGATCCGACGCCAGAGACCCGATCACATGATCCGCCGGAACTCGCACCCCGGTATAAGTGACGCTGCCACTCGCGGACAGCCGCATTCCCAAGTTGTTCCAGTCCCCACCGAACTCCACCCCAGGCCAGTCCCGCCGTACTACGGCCAGCAGCGGCTCGCCGGTCCCACGGACAGCACCCGCGATCAGCATGACATCACCAACGCTGGCACCGGTCGCGAAGCTCTTCTTGCCCGACAGCAGATACCCATCGCCGTCCGGTTCGAGTTCGAGGTCGGGCTCGATCGGATTCACCGCATCGCCCCACAGGAACTGGCCGGCCGCCGACTCCCGACCGAACGACTCCTGTACTGCGGTGCCGCCGACCAGCCACAGGTTCACCTGGTTCACATAGTGATAGCCGAGCAACTGCGCGATCGACCCGTCAGCCTTCGCCAACTCCCGTACTACGGCGAGTGCGGTCCGCCAAGTTCCGCCCGCACCACCGAGCTCCGCCGGAATCAGCAACGCCGGCAACCCCGACTCGCGCAACAGCTGTGCCTCGGCGACCGGCTCGGCCCCGGCCAGGTCGCGCGCCAACGCGTCCTCCGCTAGAACAGCGGCAACCTCGGCGGCCTTCGCGATCCAGTCCCGATGCTGATCGATGGTGATGGTCATGGCCTCTCCAAGGGTGACGAATCGGCGCAGGGATTCACCCCAACTCTCACATCCGCCCGCGGCCGAACAGCTCGAACCAGCCCTTTCGGCTGACCGATCCAGCCCTTTCGGGCCGCGACGGGGTGTGGCAGACATCGGATCTGTGGTGGAGTATGCGCATGGCGTTCGTGGACGACGACCCGGAGGCAGCGAGCTCCGCGACGCTGCTGCGCGCCGAGGGCGTGAGCAAGAGCTTTCCCGGCGTGAAGGCGCTCTCCGAGGTGCATCTCGACCTGCGCCGGAACGAGGTGCTGGGGCTGGTCGGGGAGAACGGCGCGGGGAAATCCACCCTGATGAAGCTGCTTTCCGGCATCTACCAGGCCGACGAGGGCGAGTTCTTCCTCAACGGCGAGCGCTTCGCGGCGACCAGCCCGCGGCACGCCCAGGAGCTCGGGATCAGCATCATCCACCAGGAGTTCAACCTGATGCCCGACCTCACGGTCGCGCAGAACATCTTCATCGGCCGGGAGCCAAGGGTCGGACGTTTCCTCCTCAGCGAGCGCGCTTTGAACGACAAAGCGGCCGACCTGATCGAGCGTCTGCAGCTCCCGCTCGCCCCGCGCGCCCTGGTCGGCAGCCTCACCGTCGCCAAGCAGCAGATGGTCGAGATCGCCAAGGCGCTGTCGTACGACGCGCGCGTGCTGATCATGGACGAACCGACCGCCGCCCTGAACGACGCCGAGGTGGCCACCCTGCACGAACTGATCCAACGCTTCCGGAGTCCAGACACGGGCGTCATCTACATCTCGCACCGGATGGACGAACTCAAGGCGATCTCGGACCGGATCACCGTGCTGCGGGACGGCCAGTACGTCGCGACCGTCGACACCCGGGCGACCACGATGAAAGAGGTGATCAGCCTGATGGTCGGGCGGACCCTCAGCAGCGAGGCCAGGCCGGAGGGAGTCCGCGAGGACCGCGAGGTGCTGTTGTCCGTCCAGGGCCTGAGCACGAAGGCGCTGCTGAAGGACGTCAGCTTCGACCTACGCAAGGGCGAGATCCTCGGCTTCGCCGGGCTGATGGGTGCCGGCCGGACCGAGGTCGCACGTGCCATCGTCGGCGCGGACAAGACCGAGAGCGGGACCGTCCTGTTGCGCGGCAAGCCGGTACAGATCCACAGTCCGGCCGACGCGGCGCAGTACCGGATCGGCTATCTGTCGGAGGATCGCAAGCAGTACGGGCTGCTGCTGGAGCAGGACGTCAACGCCAACATCACGATCAGCTCGATCGGCGAACTGTTCTCGTCGCTCGGGTTCGTGAAGGACCGGGCGATGCGGGTCGCGTCGCAGCGGTCGGTCGAGTCGCTGCGAATCAAGACCCCGTCGATCCTGCAAACGGCGAAGAACCTGTCCGGCGGCAACCAGCAGAAGGTCGTGATCGCCAAGTGGCTGCTCAAGGACTGCGACATCATGATCTTCGACGAACCGACCCGCGGCATCGACGTCGGCGCCAAGGAGGAGATCTACGCCTTGCTGAACTCCCTGGTCGACGAGGGCAAGTCGATCATCATGATCTCGTCGGAGCTTCCCGAAGTACTGCGGATGGCGCACCGGGTGGTGGTGATGAGCGAGGGCCGCATCACCGGGACGCTCGACGCCGCCGAGGCGACACCCGAGTCCGTGATGCACTACGCGACCCTGCGGCCCGACGAGAATCCCGAGGACGCGGCCGAACTCGGCCTGGAAACCCTGACACAGGAAGAAGGTGAACGGTGACGACGCCGACGACGGTCGCGGGTGCGGTGACGGTCAGCCTGCGGGACCGGCTGCAGCAGTTCCTCGCGTTCGCGAGTCTGCTGGTGATCTTCATCGTCTTCTCCGTCGCGAGCCCCAACTTCCTCACCTACGGCAACGTGCTGGCGATCCTTTACAGCACCGTGGTGATCGGCACCCTCGCGCTCGGCACCACGTTCGTCATCATCACCGGCGGCATCGACCTGAGCATCGGCACCGGGATGGCACTGTGCGCGGTGATGTCCGGCGTGATGATCGTGAACGCCGACTTCCCGCTGCTGCTCGGAGTGCTCGGCACAATCCTGTTCGGCGGACTGCTCGGGCTGATCAACGGGGTCAACGTCGCGCTGCTGAAGATCCCGCCCTTCATCGCGACCCTGGCGATGATGCTGGTCGCCCAAGGGCTCGCGTTGGTGCTCTCGCACAGCACGCCGATCTACTTCAACGACATCCCGGCGTACTCGAAGATCTCCCGCGGCAATCTGATCCCCGACTTCCCGAACGCGGTGATCATCCTGGCCGTGGTCGCGGTGATCGCCGGGGTGCTGCTGAACAAGTCGACGCTCGGCCGGTACACGTACTCGATCGGCAGCAACGAGGACGCGACCGCGCTGTCCGGCATCGACGTACGGAAGTGGAAGATCATCGTCTACACCTTCGCCGGCCTGTTCACCGGTCTGGCGGGGCTGATGATCTCGGCCCGGCTGGGATCGGCGCAGCCCGCCACCGGGACGGGCTACGAACTGCAGGCGATCGCGGCCGTCGTGATCGGCGGTACTTCGCTTGCCGGCGGCAAGGGATCCATCGTCGGCACGGTGATCGGCGCGCTGATCATCTCGGTCCTGAACAACGGCCTGCAGATCCTCTCGATCCCGCAGGAGTGGCAGAACGTGATTCTCGGCTGCGTCATTCTCGTCGCCGTCTATGCCGACATGGTGCGCAAAAAAGAAGCCTGACAACCCGACAAGGAGCTGGATCGACATGAACAGAAGGCGGTTCGGGGCAGTACTGACTGCCGCGGCGATGGCGCTGACGGTCTCGGCGTGCGGCGGTGACGACGACGCCGGTGGCTCGGGCGGTGAGCAACCGTACATCGCGCTCGTCTCGAAGGGCTTCCAGCACCAGTTCTGGCAGGCCGTGAAGAAGGGCGCCGAGCAGCAGGCCGCGAAGGAGGGCGCTCGGATCACCTTCGAGGGCCCGGCGACCGAGGCGGACGTCGAGTCCCAGGTGACCATGCTGACCAACGCGATCGCCAAGAACCCGAAGGCGATCGGGCTGGCTGCGCTGGACAGCAAGGCCGCCGCACCGATGCTGGAGGATGCGAAGTCGAGGAATATCCCGGTGATCGCCTTCGACTCCGGCGTCGAGGGAGACATCCCGGTGACGACGGCCTCCACGGACAACAAGGCCGCGGCGGCCGAGGCGGCCAAGCACCTGTCCGGCCTGCTCGGTGGCAAGGGCAAGGTCGCGATGGTGGTGCACGACCAGACCAGCAAGACCGGCATCGACCGGCGCGACGGCTTCATCGACTGGATGAAGGCGAATGCCCCGGGGATCACGCTGCTCCCCCCGCAGTACGGGGCCGGTGACCAGGCCAAGTCGGCCGACATCACCAAGTCGATCATCGCGTCGAACCCCGACGTGGCCGGGATCTACGGGGCCAACGAGGGCTCGGCGATCGGGGTCGTGAAGGGCGTCGAGGAGGCGAGCAAGAAGGGCATCAAGATCGTCGGCTTCGACTCCGGCAAGGCCCAGATCGACGCGATCAAGGACGGCACGATGGCCGGCGCGATCACCCAGAACCCGGTCGGCATCGGCGAACAGACCGTCGCCGCCGCGATGAAGGTGATCCGCGGCGAAGAGGTGCCGAAGGTGATCGACACCGGCTTCTTCTGGTACGACAAGACCAACATCGACGACCCCAAGATCGCGGCGGTCCTCTACCAGTAACGCTGTTCCCTGGCCGACCGACGCCTACAACTCTTGGGAGTAGGCGTCGGCGGTCCAGGAGGCGTTGACCTTGGTGCGGAGTTTGGCGCCGAGGCGGGCGTAGAAGCGCTGTCCGCCCTCGTTCTCGAGCTGCATCCCCCAGCCGATGGTGAGGCGCTCCGGCAGTGCGAACCGGGCGAGCTCGAGCATCAACTCCCGGCCCAGTCCGGTACTGCGGAACGCCTCCCGCACGTACAGGTCGTCCAGCGCGAGAAAGTCGTCCCCGGTCCACAACTGCGGTCGTCGAAGCGCGGAGACATAACCGGCGACCTGCCCGTCCTGCGAAGCGATCAGCACGATCACCTCGTCACGCCCGAGGAAACGACGCCACTGCTCGACGGTGACCGTGACGAACTCGCCCTCGTTCTGGTGGTCGGCTAGTTCGCCGATCATCGTCCTGATGATGCCCGCGTCCTCCGGGCCGGCGCGACGGATACTCACTGAGCAACCATAGATGGCTTGGGAGCGGGTACGACCAGCAGAGCCAGTACCGCGGCAACCGCGGCCGTGATCGCGGCGAAGGTGAAGCCGCGGGTGAACCCGGTCGCGCTGGTGCCGGCAATGCTCGCAGCCGCGATGCTGGAGACCACCGCGACCCCGAGCGCCGCACCGAACTCGTGGAAGGTGCTGAGGATCCCCGACGCCAGCCCGGCCTCGTGATGGGCGACCTGCGCCAGCGTGGTCGTGGAGGCCGCGACGAAGGCGACCCCGATCCCCGCCGCGCCGATGCTGATCCCCGTCACCAGGACCGTCGAGCCGTCCCAGATCGCGGGAAGCCCAGTGCCGACGGCGGCGATGACCAGCCCGGCAAAGGCGACCAGCCGGGCACCGAGCTGACCGATGGCCTGTCCTGCCGCTTGCGCCCCGACGATCGTGGCCAGCGCCACGGGGAGGAACAACAGTCCGGTCCGCAAAGCGCCGTACCCCTGCAGGTGCTGCAGGTAGAACGAGCCGAGGAAGAAGACCGCGATCATCAGTGCGGTCGCGACCAGGATCAAGAAGGTGCCGGCGGCAACGGGTCGACGGGTGAGGATCCGGAGGTCCATCAGTGGTGACCGGACGACGTTCTGCAGTACTGCGAACACGGCGTACAGGATGATCGCCGCGGCGAGCGTGCCGAGGGTGGCGACCGATAGCCAGCCTCGATCGCCGGCGTTGATCAGCGCGTAGATCGCCGTGCCGGTGCCCGCGGTGACGAGGAGCGCGCCCGGGACGTCGAGGCGCCCGCGACTCTCGGCGGGGCGATCGGCCGGCAGCACGCGGCTCAGCGCGACCAGCACCACCAGACCGATCGGCACGTTGATGTAGAAGACCCATTGCCAGCCCGGCCCGGCGGTCAGCACCCCACCGAGGAGTACGCCGATCGCGGACCCACCTCCGCCGAGGGCCGACCAGATGCCGAGCGCCTTGTTCCGCTCCTCGCCGTGGAAGGTCTTGGTGACCACCGACAACGCTGCCGGCGAAAGGATCGCCGCACCGATGCCCTGGGCGATCCGGCCGCCGATCAGCAGGGCCGCGCCACTCGCCAGCCCGGTGGCGAGGGAGGCCGCGACGAACACGACCAGTCCGGTGAGCACCACGCGGCGAGCGCCGAACAGGTCGGCGGCCCGGCCTCCGAGCAGCATCAGGCCGCCGAACATCAGCGTGTAGGCGCTCACCACCCAGGTCAGGGTGTCGCGCTCCAGGCCGAGGTCCGCGCCGATGTGCGGGAGCGCGATGGCCACCACCGTGACGTCGAGGATGAGCATGAACTGCGCGACGCCGAGCAGTGCCAGCGTCCGCCACCGGCGCGGGTCCGCGGCCGTGGTCTCGTGTTCGCCGGCCATACCGGCACCTCCTTGTCGAGTAACTCGAACATGATTGTTCGAGTTATGTGAGGTACCGTAACTCGTACACCCCTGTTCGACAAGAGGAGGCTAAATGGCGGCCACGCAGTCCGGAGTACCGGCCAAGCGAGCGGACGCGCAGCGCAACATCGCGGCGATCCTCGAGGCCGCGCTGGAGACCCTCGGCCGCAATCCGGAGGCCAGCGTCAGCGAGATCGCGAAGGCGGCCGGCGTCGGCCGGGTCACGCTGTACGGTCACTTCCCGTCCCGGGCCGAGCTCGTCGAGGCCGCCTTCGCCCGCGCGATCGAAGACGGCCACGACGCCCTCGACGGCGTCGACCTGAGCGGTGATCCCCGGGACGCGCTGAGCCGGCTGATCGAGTCGAGCTGGCACCTGGTCGACCGCTCCCGCTCACTCCTGCTAGCAGCCCAGAGCGTGCTCCCGCCCGGCCGCATCCGCACCCTGCACGCCGAGCCGGCCGAGCGTGCCGAACGCCTCGTAGAACGCGGCCGCACCGAGGGCCAGTTCCGCACCGACCTGCCAACCACCTGGCTGGTCGGCATCCTCCACAGCGTGATGCACAGCGCCGCCGACGAGATCAACGCCGGCCGCCTGACCCCAGACAAAGCGGCCGCTTACATCACCGCCACAGTCCTCGCCGCCTTCACCCCTCCCGGCCAACCAGTCCCAAAATCTGGCGAGCTAGAGGCGTAGGCGGACCGCGTCGGCGACGACGACTCCGTCTGTGTCGTTGCTCAGCTCGATCGTGGTCAATCCCGCGGCCAAGCGATACTTGCCGAGCGACACCCAGGATCCACCGCGTGGCTCCGGCACACCGGCCACTCGCTGGTCGACGCGCACGACGCTGGTTCCGCCCTGGTGGGTGATCGTGTACGGCGCGTTGCTCGCCCGGTTCTCGTGCGCGGTATGGGAAACCTGTACTTCGTACTCGCCGTCGCGGGGGACCACCAGGCGCCACCCGACGGCCCGTTCACCCGTCCCGGCCGGGACAGAACGGTAGTTGCCACCCCGGTACCCAGGCACGCCGGTCCCCGCCGCCCAAGCAGCACCTCTGATGGTCAGATAGCCGAGCTCGTCGTTGTCGACCACCACTTCGTCGCTCGTATCGGCCGACCACGGCGCCTGCAACAGACTCAGGGAGTCGAGCGAGACCAGGGTGCCGCCACCGCGGCCGGGACCGGAGGCAGTGAATCTGATCTTGTGTCGTCCATTCTTAAGCTCAACAGCTCCGAGTCGCGCGACGTCGTAGCCGTCGGCTCGGTCCGCCGTCGTGTCCAACACCGCGGTGCCGAGTTGCTTTCCGTCGACCGTGACGGTGACCAGACCGCCGGCGGCCGGCCGGAAGTACCTCAACAGCAGCTCGTACGACGCTCGCCGCCGGACGTCCACCGTGTACTCGATATAGGCGCCGGTGCGGTTCGGTGTGAAGACGACCCGACTTCCTTGCCTGGCGACCGGATCCGCGACGGCTGCCACGGTTCCGTCGTACGCCCGAGCACCACCGGCGAGATCAACGATTCGCTCATCGAGGCGAGGACCTCGGTGGAGACTGTCTCGGCCCTTGGTGAGCCATTCCAGCGAGAAGCGGCAGATCGCCACCCGGCGCGGGAAGCTCGGGTTGTCGCCGTCGCAGCCGTAGACGAGCAGGATCGTCCCGTCGGAGAGCCGGGCGAGTTCGGAGTAGTACGACCGACCCTCGTTGATCACCCGGCTGTACCGGAACGAGTGTGCTTCGTCGTAGCTGATGGAGACCGTCATATTGGTCCGCACCGGGGAGTCGGGGCGGCTGAACAACACCCGGTCCACGTCGGGCCTGCCATGCCCACGCGGTCCTCCCGTGTAGCGCAACAAGCTCGCATCCACGGCGTTGAAGGTGCCGGTGGACCCGTCCAGGCGTGGCGGCGACCAGGTCAGCCCGCGGTCCTTGCTGACAGCAACAATCCGCTGCCGGTTCCCACCTGACGCGGCGCGGCCGTTCACCAGTACCGTGCCGTCCGACCGCTGCAGCACCCTGGCCTCGTTGATCGGGTAGTCGACGGAGACCGGCACCTCGCCCGTGGTCTGCCAGGTCGCGCCATGGTCATCGCTGTAGATCGACGCGACACCGTAGTACCGCTGCTCGACGGTGTTGCCGATGATCACCCTGCGATGCGAGCAGTTGAGGAGCAGGCGTCCGTTGTCGAGCTGGATGCCGTGACCCGGCCCGGGTCCGTGCAGCGCCCAGTCGTAGGGGAAGTGGTCGAACAGTCCGGACATCGACTTCGGTTCGCTCCACGTCCGGCCGTTGTCGCCGCTGGAGATCATGTAGAGGTCACCGATGTCGCCGGAGCAGCCGGTGTTCTCCGGCAGCAGGATCGACAACATGTAGAAGAGGAAGATGCCGCCAGTGGTCCGGTCGACGACGAAGGCCGGGTTGCCCCACGACTGGCCGTCGACGGACGCGACCAGGGTCTGCGTCGATTCCCAGGTGTCGCCGCCGTCCTCGCTGCGCCGTACCAGCAGGTCGCGTGGACCGGCATCGCACACCTCGTGCCGGCCCTCGGTGGCGACCAGGATCGTGTCGTCCGGCAGGACGGCGAGTCCGTGGACGTGGTAGCTCTTCAGCGGGTCGACGGTGTTGTCCCACAGCGTGGTGTCGTCGAATTGGACCGGCTGCGGGTTGCGGTGCGACGGCGATGCGCTCGCCGGAGTACCGGCGCTGGTGGTGACTGCGGCGGCCGCTGACAGCGCGGCCACTCCGAGTCCGAATGTCCTGCGGTCGAAACGGGCGGGTTCCAATGGGCTCACGACTTACCTCCGGGTCAAGAGCTGGGGTTCCTCATTGCTGAGCAGGGCGATCAGGTCGCGTCGTTCGGCCTCGGTGCAGGGCAGGAGCGGCGCGGCGACGTACGGCGGGCAAAGCTTGCGGTCGGCAAGCACCGCCTTGATCGCCGGCACCCCCGGCCGGATCGAATGCAGTTGGACGAGCCGGTCGATCACTCGCTGCGCCTCCACGGCATCGGAGGCCCGCCCGGCCGCGTGCGCGGCGACAAGCTCAACCGCCGGGCGGGCTGCCAGGTTCGCGATGCCTGGAACGATGCCGTCGGCACCGAGCCGCAGGGCGGCCAGCAGTTGCGTCTCGGCACCCTGGCTCACTCCGAAGTCAGACCGTCGACGAGCCGCCGACACGATGTGACTCAGCAGGTCCAGGTCGCCAGAACTGTCCTTGATGCCGATGACCTGCGGCATGCCGATCAGTACGTCGATCAACGCCGGGCTGAGCGGATTGCTGTAGCGCGGAGCGTTGTAGGCGACCAGAGGAACGCCGAGCTCACCCACCGCGGCGTAGTGGGAGACGATCTCGTCGTCCCGGTGGTGGAAGTAGATGGGCGGGCTCAGTACGAGGGCGTCCGGCCGGGCGTCCGCCACGGCCGCCGCCCGCTCGAGCGCCTCCGCCGTACCGGCAGCGGTCACGTTGCACAGCACCGGCCCACCGGTCAGCTCGCGCCATCGCGCAGCCGCCTTCCCGGCGAACTCGGCCAAGGCTGAGATCGGCAGCAACGGCCCCTCTCCGTTGCTGCCGAACAACATCAGGCTCCGCGCGCCAGCAGCGGCCAACGCGTCGAGCAGGTCGTCGGCATCGGTGGGCTGCCCGGGCGCGGACATCGGAGTGACGAGCGGGATCATCACCCCGGCAAGAAGCTGCTTTCCGTCGACCGGCATCAAGACCCCAAGCCGTTGAAGAAGCCGACCTCGCCGCGGTCCATCAGGACGATGAGACTCAGCAGCGCACCCCAGGTCTGGAACGGCTCACTGTTGGGCTTGTCGCAGGCGCCGCCGTGGATGCTGGAGTAGTTCTCGTGCACGTGGCGATGCTGGTTCCACTCCTTCAACACGAGCCTCGAACTGCCATCCGCCAGCCACCCGGCCGCGTCCTTCTCCCCGGCGCGCAGCAATCCCAGGTAGACAAGGAAGTTCACCGGAGGCCACGCGCGCCCCGACCAGTAGCTGCCTTCGCTCAGGTCAACCGGCTCGCGGCGCGGCGAGGACGGCAACACCCATTCGCCGCCGAAGCCGTCGTCGGCGAGCAGCTGCCCATCCACCATCCGGCGGGCCCGCTCCCCCAGGCCGACTCCGGCCAGGAGCGGGTAGAAGCTCATCGTCGACAGGCGTTCCGTCGGCAGCCCGGTGTCGGTCCGTCTGCTCCGGTAGATGCCGCTCGGCTCGTCCCACAGGGTCTCCATCGCCGCCACCACAGCGTCGTGCCGCTCGCGCAACTCCGCGGCGGCCTCCCGGTTTCCGAGGACGTCCGCGATGTCGGCCAGCGCCTCGCAGTCGGCGGCGTACAGGCTGTTCAGTCCGACGTCATGCGCGGCCAGGAGGCTCTTCGTCTTGTCGAACGGGATTTCGTCGAAGGCCGGATGACCGTCCCAGCCCGACTCGCAGGTCGCACCGAAGTGTTGGTGGATCCGCGGAATGTCTTGTGGTGAAGGGAATTCCGGGTCGAAGTACGTCGAGCCCGCAGACAGCAGCTCGCCGTCCCGACGCACCCTCCACCACCACCGGTTCCAGGACAGCAAGGGCTCGAACGTCTCCTCCAAGAACCACTTGTCCCCGAACCGGTTGTACAGCTCCCGCACCACCATCGAGCCGACCTGCGGCTGCGACCCGTCGTACGTCTTGCGGCCGGTGCCCTGTTCGACGTTCGGGACGAAGCCTTCCGGCGTGAGCGCGCGGAGCATCTCGACCGTGTTGACGTAGGCAAGCTCCTTGCTCGACACGGCAGCCAGGAGCGCGTTGAAGAAGGCGTCCCAGCAGAACAACGCGTAGCCACCACGCTTGCCGACGTTCCAGAGCCGGCTGACGGTGGTGATCACCCTCTCCTTGGACGGCTCGTAGATCGTGTTCCAGGAGATGGCGTCGCGAACGATCTCACGATGCTGGGCCAACGGATCCGAGCCCGCCTGACCAAGAGCAGCCGAGGCACGGTCGATGATCGCGGCGATCTCCGGTACGTCGCGAGCGCGTCCGGTGCTGACTCCGACCACAGTGCTCAGGTCCATCGCGAGATACGGCCCGTCGATGTCGGCGTACGGATCGTCCACGTGCGGGGAGGTGCAGAAGACCTCGACCGTCCTAGCCGGTCCGGCTGCCGTGATCTGTGAGCCCGCACGGCTGACGGTGCCCGGCCGGTTCCACAAGTAGCCGACAGCAACGGTCAACAGTGCGCTCTTCTGCTGGTTGGCGGTCGGTGTCACCAGCACTACCAGGTCGTCGTCCACGTGCGCTGTCTGCACGCGGATCGTGATGCCCGCCCACGCCACGGTCGTCTCGGTGTAGCTGCCGTCGTACGCGTGCCGCCCCAGGGTCACGGTCTCCGCCCCCTCGGTCCGCCGTCCGATCTGGGTGGTGCGCAGGGACGTGCCGCGGTAGTACTCCTTCAGCCCGAAGGACAGGCCGAGCGCGTCCGGGAGGAGCACCTGGGTGAGGACGCTACGCGTGTCCCAGGTGTTCCAGCCCTGGGCGAGGTCGGTCTGGATCCGGTCGTATGCCGCTTTGCTCTCGGTCGTCATCTTTCCTTCAGGTAGTGAGGTTTTGACGTCAGTAGCCCTTGATCTCCGGCCAGGCCAGCTCGACTCCGTCCCGTACCAGCTCGTCCTGGAAGGCGGCGAGCAGGCGTTCGGTCTCGTGCACCTGATGCGGTTCCAGGCCGCCGTCCAGGCAGTGGGCCGCCAGGGATCCGGCCACCTCGCCGACGTTCCACTCGACCGGGTGCAGTCGGTAGCAGCCGTTCGTGATGTGCGTGGTGCCCATGTTCTTGCCCGCGGGCAAGAGGTTCCGCAGCCGAACCGGGATGAGCGCACCAAGAGGAATCTGGAAAGGACACGAGGCAACATCGATATAGGTGTCGCCGCCGGTCGACGGGTGCAGGTCGATGCGGTACATCCCGATACCGACCGAGTCCGGATACGGTACGGCGCCGTGCTCGCCCCGGACCGCGAGCGACAGGTCCTGCTCGACGATCGTGCGCCTGGCCTGAATCCGGCGGGACTCACGAATGTAGGGCGCCTTGGCCAGGCCGTCGTCCGTCCCCATCACATCGCCACGCAGCCGCAGGCCGGGCCAGCCGGTACCGCCGTCGGGACGCGGGGCTTCGGTCTGCAGCCAATAGAGCATGCTGAGACTGAGATCCCGAGCTCCCTCCAGATGCTTGGCCTGCTCCGCCTCACTGACGTCGATGATCGACCCGGGCAGGTAGTCGATCATCGGCCAGTTCACGATCGTGACGTCGCTGGCGGCGAAGCCCGGGCGCAGTACCCGGCGGGAGAGGATCCGACGGAAGGCCCACAGGTCCTTGTCGCCCGGGTCCTTGCTCTGGTCGGCGACGACGAGTCCAGAGTCGACGTTGGGGACGAAGCTGCGCTCGACGGATGCGAGTGTCCGCGGGTCGGGAGCGGTCAGGCTCAGCAACGGACCCGACCAGCCCGGCGGTTGGTAGCGCACCCATTCGGAGTAGCTCGCCGGCTTGTCGATGGTGTGGTCCTGACCGGCCAGGTGATCCACGGCGAAGACCCAGGAGAACGCCTGCATGTTGTCGGGCTGGGCCTCTTCCGGCGCGCTGGGCTCACCGGTCTGAGCGCGCGATTCGAACCCGGTCACGTACTCCGCGCCAGCGAGCGGAAGGAGATCACCCAACTCGGTGGCGTCGATGACGAACTCGGCAGTGATACCGCGAAGACGACCCTCCCGGTCGGCGACGGTGACACCAGTAATCCGGTCGCCGTCCACCGTGGCGCTCATCGGTCGGTGGCCGTACCAGACCTGGAGCAACCCAGCAGACGTGTACGGCGCAAGCATGGCCTCGAGGACGGCCGCCGCAACCCGCGGTTCGTGGCACAGCCGGCTCACCCGGCCCTCGCCTGGATTGAGGTCCTGGCGACCGCGAGCCTCGTCGACGAGCGGGTACCACGTCCGGTAGTACGAACGAATCGCCTCACGGAGGGCGCGATACGTGCGCGTGCAGCCGAACTGCTCGATCCACGGATGCTCGTCCGGCGGGACTCCCTGGCTGGTCAGCTGGCCACCGAGCCAGTCGGTCTCCTCGGTGAGCAGCACCGACCGGCCCCGCCGCAGCGCTGCCAGCGCGGCCGCGACACCACCCAGTCCGCCGCCGACCACGAGCACCTCAGTCTTCACCCGTTACCTCCGCTTGTTGTGTTGTCGTTCAGCTCGAGCGCCGCGTCCAGCAGACTGCGGGTGTACTCGTGCTGCGGTGCGCCGAGGACCTCGGTCGCCGGCCCCTCCTCGACCAGTACGCCGCGGCGCATGACCGCGATCCGATCGGCGATCTGGTGCACCACACCCAGGTCGTGGGAGATGAAAAGCATCGACAGGTGGTGGCGGCGCTGGAGATCGACCAGTAGCCGGAGGATCTGCGCCTGCACCGAGACATCCAGGGCAGACACCGCCTCGTCGCACACCAGTAGCCGCGGCCGTACGGCGAGTGCCCGGGCGATGCTGACCCGCTGGCACTGCCCGCCGGACAACTCACCCGCCCGGTGCCGGGCAACGCTCGCGTCGAGCCCGACGTCGCCGAGCAACTCGTGCAGGGCGGCGATCCGGTCGCCGGGCGGAGCCGCCTCGGGATGAGTACGCCACGCCTCGTCGACGATCGCCGCGACGGTCATCCGCGGGTTCAACGACGATCGCGGGTCCTGAAACACCATCTGTACTGCGCGTTGCAGCGACGCGGGACGCCGTCCGATCGACCCGAGTGGTTCGCCGTCGAACAGCACCTCACCGGAGTCGGGCCGGACCAGGCCGACGATCGCCCGGGCCACAGTGGTCTTCCCCGATCCCGACTCGCCGACCAGCCCGACGGTCTCGTTCGATCCGACATCGAGGCTGACCCCATCCACCGCGACGAACCGCTTCCGGGAACGGCCGAAGCCGACCTGGAGGTCACGTACCTGCAGCATCAGCCCACCAACTCCTCGGCGAAGTGACACGCGGTCCAGCGGCCGGGCGAGACTTCCCGGACGGCGGGCTGCTCAGTACGACAGCGCTCGCGGGCCACCGGACACCGCGGATGAAAGGCGCATCCCGGCGGGCGGTTCGCCGGTGTGGCCGGCGTCCCCGGTAGTGGGTGCGCCAACGCGGTCCGGGTTCGTACTGCGGGCACGCTGTCGACCAGGGCCCGGGTATATGGATGAGCCGGTTTGCTCAGTACCGCTGCGGTGGGGCCACGTTCGGCGACACGACCGGCGTACATGACCACCACCTGGTGGGCCACGTGCGCGACGACGCGCAGGTCGTGACTGACCAGCAGCATCGCGAGTCCTTCGTCCTGCTGGATGTCGCGCAGCAGTCGCAGGATGCGCGCCTGCACGGTGACGTCCAGCGCAGTGGTGGGCTCGTCGGCGAGCAACAATGCCGGGCTGCCGGCCAGGGCGAGGGCGATCATGACGCGCTGCCGCATCCCGCCGGAGAACTGGTGCGGGTAGTTGCCCAGCCGGCCCGCCGGGTCCGGGATCCCTGCCTGTTCGAAGAGTTCGAGCACCCGACGACGGACCTCGCCCGACGGCCGCCCGGCGCGGCGGAGGATCTCACCCACCTGCCGGCCGACCGTCTGGGTCGGGTTGAGCGCGGCCAGCGGATCCTGGAAGATCATCGCGATCTCGTGCCCACGCAACCGCCGGCGCCGGGCGGCCGGCACCTGCAGCAGGTCCTCGTTCCGCCAGCGCAGCTCGCCGCCGAGCGTGGCCCCCTCGGGGAGCAGGCCGATCACCGCGTTCGCGGTCATCGTCTTGCCGCTGCCCGACTCACCGATGAGCCCCACAGTGGTCGCGGGTGGGATGTCGAACGACACCTCGTCCACCACGCGGAGTCGCCCGGCCGGGCCGGGCAGGTCGACGACCAGCCCGGCCACCTCGAGCGAGGAGGCCGCGGCCACCTCCACCGCGCTCCGGGTACCGATCATGAGCCGTTGACCTGCACCTTGGAGAACTCCGGCAGGCCGTTCGGGTCGGGCGTGAAACCGGTCAGACGCTTGTTCCAGGCATAGGCGTACTTGACCGCCATCGGGAACATGCCGACCGCGTCCTGCCAGATGATCTTGCCGGCGTCGCCGTACAGCCTCGTCCGCTCCTTCTCGTCCGGGGTGGCGGCTGCCGCGCTGAGCAGCTTGTCGAGCTCCGGGTTGCAGTAGCCGTTGCGCTTGGCCTTGCAGGTGTACAGGCGGCCGAGCGTGTTCGCGGCGTCGAACGTCGGGTTGGACAGCTGCTGGAAGTTGATGTCCCAGTTCAACGCCAGCAGGTCCTTGGTGAACACCGCCTGCTCCTTCTCCAGCAGGTCGACCTGAACGCCGATCTTCTGCAGATCGGAGACGATCGCCTGGTTGAACGGGCGGAACTCCGCGTTGGCGAACTGCAGTCGCAGCTTGCTGGAGAAGTCGAAACCGGCGGCGGTCAGCGCGGCCTTGGCGGCGGCCGGGTCATAGGCGATCGGCTGCTGCTGGGTATAGCCGAGAGTGATCGGCGACACGGGCGAATCGGACAGGCTGCCGGTCTGCGGGTACAGCTGCTTGATGATCGTCGGGAAGTCGACGGCCTGCCACAGCGCCCGCCGGATCGCGGCCTCCTTCAGAGCCGGCGTACCTGAGTTGAACCACATGGTGAACACCGCGGTACTCGGCACCGTCTGGACCGTGAGGGTGGTGTCGCCCT
>Ga0193717_1001008_pt1 | contig 17767 bp, 14 predicted proteins | sample U2c2metaG_FD_145900 | JGI IMG/M metagenome (GOLD analysis project Ga0193717, IMG submission 145900) | Soil microbial communities from a riparian zone of the East river system, Colorado, United States - U2c2 | ecosystem: Environmental > Terrestrial > Soil > Riparian zone | place: USA: East River... | reverse complement strand
GCAGACGATCGCCGACCAGATGCAGGCCGATGGACTGATCAAGGACAAGTTCGACGTGGCGCAGGTGTTGCCGTGACAGCTGTGCTCGGCCTGGCCGGCTTCGCCACCTTCCTGCTCCTGCTGGAGCTCGTGCCGCGTGTCGGCCTGGTGTCGCCGGAGTACCTGCCGCCGCTCAGCGAGATCCTCGGCGCACTCGCCGACGAGGTCCGTACGGCGGAGTTCTGGCAGGCGGTCGGGGACACCTTGCGGGGCTGGTCGCTCGGACTGTTGATCGCGGTCGTCCTCGGGGTCGTGGTGGGCATCTTCCTCGGCATCGTGCCGGTACTGCGCGAGTTCACCGCGTCCACGATCGAGTTCCTCCGGCCAATCCCCTCGGTCGCGTTGATCCCCCTTGCGGTGCTGGTGTTCGGCACCGACCTGGGCTCGACCCTGCTGCTGGTCGTGTACGCGGCGTTCTGGCAGGTGCTGGTGCAGGTGATGTACGGCGTGCACGACGTCGACCCGGTCGCCCAGGAGACGGCCCGGTCGTTCGGCATGGGTTGGTGGTCGAGGGTGAGACATCTGGTCTGGCCTACTGCCTTGCCGTATGTCCTGACCGGAGTGCGGCTGGCCGCTGCGGTCGCGTTGATCCTGGCGATCACTGCCGAACTGGTGATCGGGTCGCCAGGCCTGGGGAACCGGATCGGCAGTGCCCAGTCCGGTGGAGCCGTCGCCACCATGTATGCGCTGGTCCTGGTCACCGGCGTACTAGGCGTCGCGGTCAACCTACTCGCGCGACTGCTGGAACGACGGGTGCTGCACTGGCATCCGTCCGTTCGAGGGGAGGTGGCCGTGTGACCGTCGTTCTCCGCAGGATCGCGACGGTGGTCGCGGTACCGATCGCGCTGCTCGCCGTCTGGTGGATGACGTCAGCGCAGAGCACGAGTTACTACCTGCCACCGTTGTCGAAGATCCTGTCCACCTTCGATGACGTGTGGTTCAACCAGCGGTTCCTGGACGACGTAGTACCGAGTCTGCTGCGGCTCCTGGTCGGCTTCTCGCTGGCGTTGGTGCTCGGCGTCGCACTCGGAGTACTGGTCGGGTCGTCGCGAGCAGTCCGCTCGTACTGCGAACCGGTACTGGAGTTCCTCCGCGCGATCCCGCCGCCCGTCCTGGTTCCGGTACTGATGCTGTTCGCGGGCATCGGCGACACGATGAAGGTGCTCGTGATCGTGTCCGGCTGCATCTGGCCGATCCTGCTGAACACGGTCGAGGGGGTCCGCGCGGTCGACCAGGTGCTCTCGGAGACCTGTCGCGTCTACCGGATCGGCGGCCGCGCCCGGCTGACCACGTTGGTCCTGCGGTCCGCCAGCCCGCAGATCATGGCCGGGGTCCGGCAGGCGGTGTCGATCGGCATCATCCTGATGGTGATCAGCGAGATGTTTGCCGCCAGCAACGGCCTCGGCTTCACCATCATCCAGTTCCAGCGATCGTTCAACATCACCGAGATGTGGACAGGCATCCTGCTGCTGGGCATCCTCGGCTTCGTCCTGTCCCTCGCCGTCCGGGCCGTCGACCGGCGGGTCCTGCGCTGGTACCACGGTCAGCGGCGCACTCACCTCGGAGCCCGATGATGACGAGTCCGCTGGACGGCGAAGCCCTGCTACAGGTCCGCTCGCTGCGGAAGGTGTACGACGCCCGCGGCCGCGTGGTCGAGGCCATCGGCGACCTCAGTTTCACCGTCGGCAAAGGCGAACTGGTCTGCGTCGTCGGACCCTCGGGTGCAGGCAAGACCACGCTGCTCAAGTGCGTCGCCGGCCTGCTCCCGCCGACGTCGGGCGAGGTCGTCCTGGACGGTCTGCGGGTGACAGCGCCTCCGCCGGGAATGGCAGTGGTGTTTCAGGAGTACGGCCGCAGTCTCTTCCCGTGGCTGACTGTGCGGGGCAACGTCGAGCTGCCCCTGAAAGAGAAGGGTTTGCCGCGGGATCGTCGTACCGAACTGGTCGACGAGGCACTGCGGGCAGTCGACCTGACTGAGGCGGTCTCGGCCTATCCGTGGCAGTTGTCCGGCGGCATGCAGCAGCGGGTCGCGATCGCCCGGGCCGTCGCGTACGAGCCGCGGATCATGCTGATGGACGAGCCGTTCGCGGCCGTCGACGCCCAGACCCGGGCCGACCTGGAAGACCTGGTCCGGTCGCTGTGGCAACGGTTCGGGGTCACCATCGTCTTCGTCACCCACGACATCGACGAGGCGGTCTATCTCGGTGGCCGGGTGCTGGTGCTCTCCTCGTCGCCGACGGAGCTGATGGACGACGTAGCGATTGGGCTGCCGGAGGAACGTGATCAGCTCACCACCCGGTCGTCGCCGGAGTTCGCCCGGCTCCGCGCGCATGTGTTCGAGCTGATCCAGCAGGCCAAGGGCGTCCGATGACGACGGTGCGCGACGCGACTTTCGACGTGTTGCGTGCCTGCGAACTGCGCGAGATCTTCGCCAACCCCGGGTCGACCGAGGTGTCGTTCCTGGTGGATCTGCCGGAGGATCTCCGGTTCGTGCTCGCGTTGCACGAGGGCTCGGTGGTCGGGATCGCGACCGGGCATGCGTTGGCGACCGGGCGACCCGCCTTCGTCGTACTCCACAGCACGCCTGGCCTTGGCAACGCGGTGAGCGCCCTGGCCACGGCGAGGGTGAATCGGGCTCCGCTGGTCGTGGTGACAGGCCAGCAGGATCGAAGGCACCTGGCGCTGGAACCGTTCCTGGCTGGACGGCTGGATGATTTGGCCGGGAGTTATCCAGTCTGGGTCGCGCAGCCGGCGATACCCCAGGATGTTCCTGCCGCGATCCGCCGGGCCTGGCACGAGGCGTCGTACCGGCGAGGGCCCGCGCTGGTCGTAGTACCGATGGATGACTGGCTGGCGGAGACTGACGAGAGCTTGGGCCTCGCCGCACCCGCGGTCGTCCGGCGCCCCGCTGCTGCCGACGAGGCGACTGCAGCCGAGATCGCCAACCTCCTCGACGGCGCACAGTCCCCAGTCGTCGTGGTAGGCGCCGAGGCAGACGAACCAGACACCTGGCAGGCCCTCATCACCCTGGTCGAACGACTCGGCTGCCCTGTCTGGCAAGAGGCGTTCGGCGCCCGAGCCGGCTTTCCCCAAGACCACCCCGCCTTCGCCGGCCACCTCCCCGCGGACCGCACCTCCTTACGCAAAACCCTCACCCCGTACGACGTAGTCCTGGTCGTCGGAGCACCCGCCTTCCGCCAATACCCCTACGAACCAGGCCCCCTGGTAACCCCAGGCACCACGGTGATCGTCATCTCAGACGACCCCGACACCGCCCACCACAGCGCCGCCAACCTCAGCGCCATAGCCGCCCCCGCCCAAACCTGCGCCCGCCTAACAGAACTAATCCGCCGCCACGAACCTAAACCCGGCGAGGCCGCAGAGGCCGAAGCGGAACGTCTACCCGGCGAGGCCGCTGGCGCGGGACGATCACCGGCCGCCTCCGCCCTACCGAGTGAGCGCAATGTCCGGGCCCCCGGCCCGGGCGAGGCGTTGCGGGCTGTGCATGTGTTTGCGGCGCTGGCCGAGCGGTTGCCTGCGGATGTGGTGTTGGTAGAGGAGTCCCCGTCGAGCCGGCCTGATCTGCATCGGTTGATTCCGGCGCGGGCGCCGCGGGGATTCGTCAGCGCCGCGATGGGCGGGCTCGGCTTCGCATTGCCTGCAGCAACTGGTTTGCGAATGGGTGATCCCACCCGCCCGGTCGTCGCCGTGGTGGGTGACGGCTCGTCGCTGTACGGCATCCATGCCCTGTGGAGCGCCGCGAAGTACGACTGCGGCGTACTGTTCGTTGTCCTGAGCAACGGCGGCTACGCAGTCATGGACCAACTGGCACAAGCCGCCGGAGGCAATGCTCCGTGGCCTGGCTTCGACGTCGACGTTGCAGGAATCGCGACCTCGCTCGGCTGCCCATCGCTCCGGATCAGGGACCACGCCACACTGCTCGACACCCTCGACGAGGTCCTACCCTCGCTGGCAGCCCGACGTCATCCCTTGCTACTCGACGTCCGGGTGAGCCCAGAGCCGGCTGAATGAATCCCTCAAAACCCGTCGGGCCAACTCCGCTCGCGGCGGTGATTGCGATCGTCCTGGTGGCATTCAACCTTCGGGCCGGCATCGCCGCGGTCTCGCCACTACTGCCAGACATCCGGGCCGACCTGGGATTGTCCCGGAGCGCCGCCGGTCTCCTCACCACGCTGCCGGTCCTCTGCTTCGGCGCTCTGTCAGCTGCAAGCGCCGCGCTCGGCAGACGCCTAGGCAGCGACCGAGCAATCGTGCTCGCAATGCTCGTACTAGCAGCAGCCTGCGCCCTGCGTCTGCTCCCAACAGCAGCCTGGTTCTTCGCCAGCACCTTCCTGCTAGGCACCGCCATCACCGTCGGCAACGTCCTCACCCCGCCCCTGGTGAAGGAGCACCTAGCCGGCCGCTCCGAGCACGCCGTCGGCCTAGCAACCGGCCTCTACACCGCCTCCCTCATCGGCGGCGCCGCCGTAGCCGCCGCCATCAGCACCCCTCTAGCAACAGCCGGCCTCGGCTGGCACGGCGCCCTCTTCATCTGGGCAGCCCCCGCCCTCCTAGCCGCCACCACCTGGACCTTCCTAGTACTACGGCCCGCCAACTCCACCACTTGCCTCAGCGCCTCTCCCACCACCAGCACGCCCGGGCAACCCGCTACTACCCCTCAGACCGGGCACTCGCCCGACCCCAGCGCCGGCGTACGGGAACCTGTCAGTGTTCGTCGGTCTTGGGTTACCTGGGCTCTGGCGTTGTTCATGGGCGCACAGTCGCTCGCCTACTACGCCGTACTGGCTTGGCTGCCGGCTTTGTTGCGCGACCACGGCGTCAGCGCACAGCAAGCCGGCCTCGCACTCTCCCTCTTCAACCTGCTCGGCATCGCCTCCGCCCTGGTGATGCCAACCCTGGCAGCACGCCTCACAGACCAGCGGACGCTCGCTCTAATCGTCTGCGCCTTCTGGGCAGTCGGCGTAGTCGGCCTGCTTGTAGCACCCGACCTCTACCTACTCTGGTCGGTCCTGGCCGGCCTAGCCCAAGGCGCCGCGATCGCCCTGGCATTAGCCCTGATCGTGCTCCGAGCAAGAACCTCCGACGTCGCCCGCGAACTCTCCGGCACAGTCCAGTCGGCCGGTTACCTGATCGGCGCCGCCGGTCCCTTCACGCTAGGCGCTCTGCGGGACGCGACAAACAGCTGGAACGCCTCCCTGGCAGCACTCCTGGTAGCGGTGGCAATGATGGCCATCGGCGCCTGGGGTGCCGGCCAGAACAAAGCGGTCGGCTGACGCACGCTTCACGAGTAGTTCGGATGTCCGTTCGCCGCCGGGCTGATGACGAACTCTTCCTCGTCCCGCTCGGCACCGCGGTACGTCAGCATGGAGTCCCGCATCCGACGCTTCAGCGGCGAAAGATGGTTGACCGTCCGCATCGCCGTCCGCATCCCCGCGAGCACGACCCGGCCGATCACCGGCTTGTGGATCGGGTCGTCAGCACTCATCTGCTGCCGCGACTTGATCACCGCGTCGAAGCCGTACTCGATCATCTTCGACTCGTACCGACTGATTGCCTCCAGCAACTCAGCCCTGCCGTCGCGAACCTCGATCAGGTTGCGGCACAGCGCCAGCGCATCCCGCAGAGCGGTGTTGGCGCCGACCCCGCGGCCCGGCGTCATCGTGTGGATCGCATCCCCGATCAGCGTGACGTTGCTGCTCTGCCAAGGCTCCAGCGGCACAGAGGTCCAGATGTCGATCGGGAAGCACGTCCCGGGATCGGCCAACTCGAACAACCTGCGCAGGTTCGGGTGCCAATCGGGCGTCACCCGCAGGGCAAGGTCGATCAGCTCCTGGCCGCGCAACTCCATCACGTTCGCCGGGAGCTTGTCCGCCGAGGCCGAGAGCCCCCAGTTGATGTAGTCGCGGGTGTTGTCGAACTGCAGCCCCGGCCACTGCCGGATCAGTTCCTCGGTGCTCCCGCCGATCCCCTGCTTGACCTGACCGTCGCGGTCCCACTGGAACTCCATCACGTGCAGGATGCAGCTGAACCCGTGCGGTGCGGTCACGATCGAGATGCCCTCGAACACCTTCGGCGAGATCAGCTTCGCGCTCTCCTCGGTGATCGGCAGCTTCCCCGCGATCGCGATGATCCCGGTCTCTTCAGTCTTCGCCTGCGGCAGGTACTGCCGGCGTACCCCGGATCCGGAGCCATCAGCCGCCACCAGCAGATCACCAGTCGCCTGCGAACCGTCAGCGAAGTACGCCGTGACGCTGTCGGCGTGCTGCTCGAAGCGAACGAACTCCTTGCCGAACTCGACCACGTCGTCCAGGCCGGTCAGCAGCACCTGGCGAAGCGTCATCCTACTGATCGACTTCTCGCTCTCCACCGGGTCGGTCGAGGGCGGGAGGTCGAACGAAAGGACCTCCTTCAGGTCCTCGGTCAGCATGTTGAAGTACTTCGGGTCGCGGGCCCTGGTCGCCACAAACGTGTCGTACAGGTCCTTCGGCAGGAGTGCGTGCAGGGCCCGGCTCCCGTCGGGGTCGATCCCCTCTAAGATTGTCTCGGATCTACAAGTATCTCGTTGATCCGAGTATCTTGGAGTTCCGAGAGAAAATCAAGCCAGCACCTTGGAGAGGTCTGTGATGAGTGCCAGAGAAGAAGTCGCCGCCGAACTGCAGCAGCAGCTCGTGCGGTTCATCGCCGACGTGATCCTGTTCAACCACGCGGTCTCGGCCAAGCTCGGTCTGGGCGCGAGCGACTCCCAGTTCATGACGCTGCTGCAGACCTACGGCCCGCTCACGCCGCGGCAGCTCACCGAGCACACAGGACTCACCTCAGGGACCGTCACCGGCGTCATCGACCGCCTCGAGGGCCTCGGCCTGATCACCCGCCAGTCGGACCCGACCGACCGCCGCAAGGTCCTGGTCACCCCGTCCGTCGAGGCGATCCAGGAAAAGCTGGCCCCCCTGTACGCCGAACAGGGCCGGCGCATCCAGTCCGTCCTGGCCACCCGCACCGACACCGAACTCCAGACCATCCAGGCCTTCTTCAGCGACGCCGTCGCGGAGGCCCAGACAGTCCAGGATCTGTGAGGGTGTCGAAATCGGGAGGGCCCGCCCGACGCTCTGGTGAGGCGGCCGATCGGGCGCCGACAACGGCGCGGTCCGCGGACTGCTGGTGAAAGGTGCTACCGATGTCCTTCCAGGCATACCTCGACAAGATCGAAGAGAAGACAGGCCTGACCCCTCGGCAGCTGGTCGAGTTGGCGCGCGAGCGTGGATTCGAGGGGCCGGACACCAAGGCCAACGCCGTTGTGGACTGGCTGAAGGAGGACTACGACCTCGGCCGCGGCCATGCGATGGCACTCGTGTACGTGATCAAGAACGGCCCGAAGATCGGCGACAAGCACGTCGGCAGCACCGGGGTCCACCGCGACGAGTCCGACACCCTCTGGCTCGACGGCAAGTCGACCAAGCCCAAGCTCTAGTTATGGGCTCTAGTCGCGGGTCAGCTTGCGGTAGGTGACCCGGTGGGGGCGAGCCGCTTCGGCGCCGAGGCGTTCGATCTTGTTCGCTTCGTAGGCGGCGAAGTTGCCCTCGAACCAGAACCACTGGGACGGGTCGTCGTCGGTGCCTTCCCAGGCCAGGATGTGGGTGGCGACGCGGTCCAGGAACCACCGGTCGTGGGAGATCACCACGGCGCAGCCCGGGAACTCCAGCAGCGCATCCTCCAGCGACTGCAGGGTCTCGACGTCCAGGTCGTTGGTCGGCTCGTCGAGCAGCAGCAGGTTGCCGCCCATCTTCAGCGTCAGCGCCAGGTTCAGCCGGTTCCGCTCACCGCCGGACAGGACCCCGGTCGGCTTCTGCTGGTCCGGCCCCTTGAACCCGAACGACGCCACATACGCGCGGCTCGGCATCTCGAAGTTCGCGACCTTGATGTAGTCGAGGCCGTCCGACACCATCTCCCAGACGGTCTTCTTCGGGTCCAGACCGCCGCGCGACTGGTCGACGTACGAGATCCGGACCGTGTCGCCGAGCCGGAGGGTGCCGTTGTCCGGGGTCTCCTCGCCGACGATCATCCGGAACAGCGTCGACTTGCCGACGCCGTTCGGGCCGACGACGCCGACGATGCCGGCCCGCGGCAGCGAGAAGCTCAGGCTGTCGATCAGCTTGCGATCGCCGAAGCCCTTCTCCAGCTTGACGGCCTCCAGCACGGTGCTGCCCAGTCGCGGGCCCGCCGGGATGTTGATCTCGTCGATGTCCAGCTTCTTGGAACGCTCGGCCTCGGCCGCGAGCTCCTCGTACCGGGCGAGCCGGGACTTGCTCTTGGTCTGCCGCGCCTTCGCGTTCGACCGGACCCACTCGAGCTCGCGCTCCAGGATCTTCTGCCGCTTCGCGTCCTTGCGGCCCTCGACCACGAGCCGCTCCTGCTTGGTCTCCAGGTACTTCGAGTAGTTGCCCTCGTACCCGTAGGTCTTGCCGCGGTCCATTTCCAGGATCCACTCGGCCACGTTGTCCAGGAAGTACCGGTCGTGGGTGATCGCCAGGACGGCACCCGGGTACTTCTGCAGGTGCTGCTCCAGCCAGAGCACGGACTCCGCGTCCAGGTGGTTGGTGGGCTCGTCGAGCAGCAGCAGGTCGGGCTGCTGCAACAGGAGCTTGCACAGCGCCACCCGGCGACGCTCACCACCGGACAGGGTGTCCACGATCGTGTCCGGCGGCGGGCACCGCAGCGCATCCATCGCCTGCTCGAGCTGGGCATCCACGTCCCAGGCGTTGCGGTGGTCCAGCTCGGTCTGCAGATCACCCATCTCGGCCAGCAGCGTGTCGTAGTCCGCGTCCGGATCGGCCAGCTCGGCGGAGATCTCGTTGAAGCGGTCCAGCTTCGCCTTGGTGTCGCCGACCCCCTCCTCCACGTTCTCCAGCACGGTCTTGCCCTCGGTCAGCGGCGGTTCCTGCAGCAGGATCCCGACCGTCGCACCTTCGGCCAGCCTGGCCTCACCGTTCGAGGGCTGATCGAGCCCTGCCATGATCTTGAACAGGGAGGACTTGCCGGTGCCGTTCGGCCCGACCACGCCAATCTTCGCGCCGGTCAGGAAGTTCAGGGTGACATTGTCGAGAACGACCTTGTCCCCGTGCGCCTTCCGGACGTTGCGAAGGGTGTAGATGAATTCCGCCATGCCTCAGAGCCTATGCGGTCCGGCCCACTGACTCCCAACCGGAGCCCGCCCGGGAAACCGGCCGGGAGCCAGTGGGTGCTCATCGGGTGCGGTCAGGCCGCCTGCCGCTCGGCGTCCTGCTCCTGATCGGATCCCGTCGACTCTCCCGCAGGCGTCGCCGCTCCCACCGGCGTCGGCTGGCCCGCGTCCGATGCGAACTCATCCGGGAGATAGAAGTCGTCGCCCACCGGACCGCTGGTCTCCGCCCGAGGGGAAAGGTCCCGCATCTCCTGGTCGAGCGAATCGCCCGCAACCGCCAAGGCCTGCCGCGCGTTCTTGGCGAACTTCGCGGTCCCCCGCGTGAGGTCGTGGCCGACGGAGAACGCGTCCAGGACCGTCCGCTGCCGGGTCTCGCCGCCCTCCTCGGTCCACTCGGTGGTTTTCAGCCGGCCGGACACCACCACCGGTTGACCCCGGTACACCGAGTCGAAGACGTTCTGGGCCAGCGTGCGCCAGCACTCCACCGTGTACCAGGTGGTCGGCCGGTCGACCCACGATCCCTTGGCCCGGTCGTACTGCCGCGGCGTCGAGCCGAGCCGGAACGAGGCCAGCGCCACCCCGCCCGCCACCTCCTTGAACTGCACATCGCCGCCGACCCAGCCCTGCACGGTCAAATAGGTCTCACCGACGCTCATGTCACTCCCTTCCCTTCTCTCACAGCTGTCCTTCCGTCGCATCTGTGCTGACACCAGAGAAGATGCACCTCTTCTGCCCCGAACCGGCGGACGATTTCGCGAGCTGTGGACAATCAAATCTCAGGCTTGACTTATATAAGTGCAAGGCGGCACTCTGGTCCCGTCGACCGGCGGACCAGCCGCGGGCGAGGGTGAAGGGAACGGGCAGCGTGATCGACATCGTCGAGCACATCAACGCGATCCACCGGCAGGTCAGCCAGACCGGCGAAGAGGTCCGGGTGGTGCTCCAGCGCAGCTACACCGCCGAGGTCGAGGACGTCTGGGACGCGCTCACCGACCCCGAGCGGATCCGCCGCTGGTTCCTGCCGATCAGCGGCGAACTGAAGGTGGGCGGCAGCTTCCAACTGGAGGGCAACGCCGGCGGCGAGATCCTCGAGTGCGAACCGCCGGACCGGTTCAAGGTCACCTTCGGCGGTCCGACCAGCTTCGTGGAGATCCGGTTGACGCCGGGTCCGGACGAGACGACCAACCTGCAGATGGACCACTCCGTACCGGCCGACTTCGGCGGCCCTGCCGGCGCCCTGTATGTCGGACCGGGCTGGGACGGAGCACTGCTCGGCCTCGCGCTCTACCTCACCGGGCAGCTCGGCGAGGACGACGACCCGGCCGAGATGGCCAACTCCCCCGAGGTGCTGAGGTTCTCAGAGCACTCTGTGCAGGCCTGGGTCAAGGCGATCCGCGCATCGGGCCTAGTCAGCGAAGAGGAGCTCCGCGCCGCCGCCGAGGCCTCGATGGCCCACTTCTCCCCCGACGGCTCCCTCGACTGACGGACCTCGCAGGTAGGGCCTGGTCAGCGGCGGGCGATGGCCAGTTGGTCGCGGCAGCGGGTGTAGGCCTCGAGCTCTTCGCGGGCGGGGGCGACAACGTGGCTGTCGGCAACCTTCTCCAGCTCCGTGCGGAGGGCCTTCGCCACCAGCCGGGAACGTCGGCCGGCGCCGTTGGCAGCGAACAGGCGGCACCCGAAGGAGACGGCCACGCCCAACACGACACCCCCGACCAGCATGATCGCCGCCAGGGGGATGCCCTGCCAGTCCGGCATCGCCGGGTCTTCCAGGTCCAGGTATTTGAACACCAAGAGCGCCGCGAACCAGAGCGCTCCGCCCAACGCCACAAGGAAAAGCAGCCACTGCAGGAACCGCGCAGCACCCCACCAGCCCGGATTGTTACTGGCTCCGAGGTCAGTCCGCGCGACTGCCTGATCCAGCTCGTCCCCGAGAGACTCCTCGCGCCGGCGGATCGCAGTACGGACTGAGTCGGCCCACGGCCTGGACAGTCCGACAGCCGCCTTGTTGGTGATGTTGCGAACCGCAGTGTCCATCCGGGCACGCTGCACTGGTGTTGCCGCAGGCAACGAGGACCGAGCGATCGACACCTCGTTGGACGCGGACTTGCGCAGCGCCTTGCCCTGCTGCCTGGGAACCTGCTCCAAGTGCAGTCGCCGCAGCGGATCAGGCCGGAACCGGCCGAGCCACTTGGTGACCGGCCAACCTGTGGCTGCCCGTGCACGCTGCAGATAAGACCGCCGTACTGCGTCGACGACCACAGGCACACCGCTTGCCTCGGACAACGCGTCTACTAGTTCGGTGATGTCGGACTTGGCGATCTCGGGCGTCTTGGCGTTGCCGCACTGACTGGCCATCCGGTCGGAGACGCGGTCCACGTCCGCCGCGAGGCGCTCACGTGCCGCGCGCTTGTTGCTGACCCGCTTGACCAGCAGGTCCCGGAGCTCGTCCAGCCCGTCCCCACTCACAGCAGAGGTAGCAACGACTGTCGGGCTCTTCAGGCCGTCCGACTTCAGCAAGCGGGTCAGGTCACTCAGGCAGCTCTTGCGCTGGTCCTCGGTGAGTTTGTCGATGTGGTTCAGCGCGAACACCATCACCGACGAGTGCGAGGCGAACGGCTTGATGTACCGGTTGTGCAGTGCGGCGTCCGCGTACTTCTGCGGGTCCACCACCCACACCAGCAGGTCGACCAGTTCCACCAGGCGATCCACGATCAGCCGGTGCTCCACCTCGGTCGAGTCGTGGTCGGGAAGATCCAGTAGGACCAGGCCGTCCAGGTCCTCGGAGTGCGCACCCTCAAGGGAACTGCGGTGCTGCACCTGGTGTCGCCGCGGGATGCCCAGCCAGTTCAGTACCTCACCGGCAGGCTCCTCGCCCCACACACAGGCCAGCGGCATCGAGCTGGTCGGGCGGCGGGTGCCGATAGCGGCCAGGTCGAGCCCGGTCAGTGCGTTGAACAGCGAGGACTTGCCCGAGCCCGTCGCGCCGGCCAGCGCCACCACAGTCAGGTCGCCGGACATCCGCAACCGCTGACTCGCGCGGTCCACGATCTGCGAGGCCTCGCTGAGCACAACCTGGTCCAGCCGTCCACGACCGGCCTCGGCGGCTTCCCCCAAGGCATCGATCTTGGTCAGGACGTCAGAGGAGCCCCTCACCAGGCCCTTGACCGTCTCCATGATTCCCGTCACGTGCAGTCCTCCACCGCGCGCGCGGCCTCAGTCAGTCGTCTGGGTGCGTCGGAATCGACCGGATGCTGGTCGAGCACGGCCAGATAGCGGGCGAATTCCGCATCCATCAATGCATGAACCCTACCGTCTAGGTTCTCTCGCGCCTTCGTGGCCAGCGTACGGACTGCCTGGTCGCCGAACACTGCCTCCAGCAGCTTCTGCCCGACCACAGCGGTCCCTGCTCCCACACCGACCTCTGCGCCGGTCAGCCCCGCCGTACTGGCGAAGATGACGATCATCAAGGCCAGCCCGAGACCATTGACGCCATAGGCAAGGATCCTGGCGGTAGAACGCTTGTCAGCGCCTTCCTTACGGACCAGTTCGAGTACAAAGCCCTGCCACTCGCGTACTGCGCGGCTCGCCTCAGCAGGGAATTCCTTGGACATCCGGCCCATGTCGCGGTCGCCGGTGGCCAGCAACTGGCGTCCCGGAGCCGTCGACTGCCAGGACTCCTCGGCCCGCTCGGCCGCCGCTTCGGCGTGCTCCCGCAGCAGGGACTCCAGGCCGGATTCCACGGCGTCCTTGAGGTCCCTGGTCGGCGGCGGCTTGCCCACGACCGCAGCCCGCACCTTGTCGCGCGCCCGGCCGACGTTCGTCTGCAGCCCCTTCAGCAGTTCGCCTGTGCCGACGAACTCCTGCCACCTGGCCAGTACCTCGCCACGCAGCATGGTGCCGTCCTGCGTGGCCTTGGCGACGTCCTTCACAGCCCGGTCGTACGCCGACTCCGCAGTCGACCGGAGCTCCACAAGGGTGTCAGCCTGGGCTCGAACCGCTTTGGCGAAGGCGGGGGTCTTCTTGGTCATCGCAGTCACGGCACCGTGCAGAGTCCGCCGTACGACGGCCGACCGGGCCTCGGCGTCCGCCGCCAGGTCGATCAGCCAATCCTTGATCGAGGCAACTACCTCGGTCGGCAGCATTCCGTTGCCGTCGACAACGGTCTCCTTGATGCTGAACAACGGCGAGTCTCCCAGGCCGCGCTCGAGCAGCATCTGCGCGAGGTGCCCGGTGATGTCGTCGATCGTGTCGGCAGGTGCCCGGTCGAGCACAACCGCGACCGCAGTACTCCGGTCCGACGCGCTCTGCAGGAAATCCCACGGGACGGCATCGGCGTACCGCGCGGCGGTGGTCACGAACAACCACAGGTCGGCCGCGGCGAGGAGTTGGGTGGCGAGCTCGCGGTTCGCCTCGACCACAGAATCGATGTCAGGGGCATCGAGAATCGTGAGGCCCTGCGGAACGGTGTCGGCGGCAACCAAACGGATCTGCCCCGGGCCTTCGATTCCACCTGGGCTGTCGCCGCTGGACCGGGCCATGCCGGGCAGCACCCGGTCGCCGGCGAACCACTCGGCGTCGGCAGGGTGGTGGATCAGAACCGGCGAGCGGGTGGTCGGGCGGAGTACGCCGGGCTCGCTGACGACCTGCCCGATCAAGCTGTTCACCAGAGTCGACTTGCCGGCACCGGTCGAACCGCCGACAACCGCAAGCACTGGAGCCTCGAGCTGAACCAGCCGCGGCAGGACGTAGTCGTCGAGCTGGTCGAGCATGGACTTCTGCTCTTGCCGAGCCTCATCAGCCCCAACCACGTCGATCGGCAACTGACTACTGGCAAGAGCACCCCGCAGCCGCATCAGCGCCGTAATCAACGCCATAGCCGCCTGCTCAGCAGCCCCCCGAGCCGCCGCCTCCTCCGCACTCAACTCCTCCGCAACAACACCCTCACCATCGTCGTCCGCGTCCCCGACGCCCTGCTCCCCCTCGTCGCCAGCAACCTCGTCACTTGCAGCACCCTCGCTGCCCGCAGCACTCTCGTCGTTCGCCGAGCCCTCGGCACCGTCGGAGCCAGCACTGTCGTCAGTGCCGTCTGCATCCTCGCCACGCTCGTCGCCGACTACGTCGTCCGCATCGCCAGCGCCCTCGTCACTCTCGCCGCCAGCAGCACTCTCGTCCTTTGCCGAGCCGTCGGCGCCGGCACTGTCGTCAGTGCTCCCTGCGTCCTCGGCACGCTCGTCGCCGATTGCGTCGTCCGCATCGCCAGCGCCCTGGTCGCCCTCGCCGCTGGCAGCGCTCTCGTCGTTCGCGGGGCTCTCGTCGTTGGCTGTGCCTTCGTCTGCGGGGTCGGACGCCTCGGCGCTCTCGGTTGCCGACTCCGGTACGTCGTCGGTATCGGCCTCGGATGCCTCTGCATCCTCGGGCCCCTCGACTGCCTCAACCTCAGAGCGCTCCTCAGCCTCGACCGGCGGCACGTCCTCGGCCTCAGCCTCGGCGTCCTGCTCAGCCGGAAGCTCGGCGTCTGGCGTTTGCTCTGGTTCGGCCTCCGCAGCTTGCTCAGCGTCGGCGTCACCTACCTCTTCAGCCACTGGCTGGTCAGTCTCGTCCGCGGCGCCGGCCGCATCGCCGTCCTCGGGCGCTTGCTCTGCCTCGGACTCCGCGCCCTCGTCAGCACCAGTCTCGGCAGCGTCCCCGGTCTCAGTACCGTCACCGGACCCAGCAGCAGTCCCGGCAGCGTCGTCAGCCTCGGCCGGGTCGTCAGCCTCGGCTCCAGGCTCGGCAGGGTCGTCAGCCTCGGCCGCGGGCTCGTCAGCCTCGACTGCGGGCTCGGCGGCATCGTCGGACTCACTAGCAGTCTCGGCAGCGCCCTCGGACTCAGCAGCGGGCTCAGCATCGCCGGACCCAGCAGCGTCGTCGGGCTCGCTGGCACTCTCGGCGTCCGCGTCCGCGTCGTCGGGCTCGCCGGCAGCGCCCGCGTCCGGCTCGGCTGGTGCTTCCGGATGAGCTTCTTCGGAGCTGGTTGCGGCCTCTTCGTCGGCTGGGGCGGCTTCGTCTGCGGCAGGTTCGGCGTCGTCCTCGGAGGGTGTCTCCGCGCTCGCCTGAGGGGTCTCCTCGTCGTCGACCTCAGGGGCCTCGGACTCTGCAGACCCATCGGCAGCCTCTTCGGCTGCGGGCGCGGCTGGTTTCTTCCCGGATTCGGGCTGCTTGGGCAGGCCGATGATGATCTCGCCGTACTCCAGCGGGAACCCCTCAGGCGAATCATCCGGCTCATAGACGACGCCGACCTTCGACGTGGGGTCGTCCTCATCCTCCACACCCTCGGCGCCAGCAGGCTCCGGATCAGCAGGTTCGGCGTCCTCGGCAGCCCCTGATTCGGCGATCTTGTTGCCGTCGGCCTCTGTTTCGGCGTCGGCCTCGACCGGCTTCTCCGCCCCATCAACCTCGGCGACCGTTGCCGTCTCACCCTTGCCGTCGTCCGGCGAATCACCCTTGCTCTCCACGGAAGGAGCCACCGGCACCTCGCCAGACGACGCAGTACCGGATTCGGCCGCGACCGGCGTACCGGCTGCTGGTGCTTCAGCCTTGCGACGCCGGCGCCGCCAGAAACCCTTGCCCTTGGCACCCGATTCGGCGATCAACTTCGCCAGCTCCTGGGCAGGCTGATCCTGGGCCGGAACCTGCGGCTCATCCGAGCGCTCCGAGCCCTCACCAGCTGCTGACCTGGTGTCAGCCACGGCTACCGCCCACGAGCACAGAGTGCCCGGTCGGACGGCGCAGAAGCAAAGTCATCTTCATCCCCGTTTGGCGGCGTGGACGGGTGGCGGTCACTGCGACGGTGGATAGGGACCGTATCCTCCCGGCGGTCCCTGCTGTCCAGGGGGTCCCGGTGGGTAACCGGGCTGGGCTCCTGGGTAACCGGATTGTCCCGAGGGATACCCCGGCTGGGCATCCGGATAACCAGCTTGTTGCGGCGGGTATCCCGCCGGCGCCATCTGCTGCGGCGGAGCCTGGTACGGCGGCCCCTGCCCAGGCCCACCCTGCACAGGCCCACCCGGCCCAGGTCCACCTGGCATCGGTCCACCCGGCATCGGGCCGGCGGGCATCCCCGGTCCAGCGCCCGGCTGGTACGGCGGAGGGCCGGGCGCCGCCTGGGCGAACGCAGGCATCGGCGGGAACGGCACGCTCGGCCGCCGGCGCCGGAGCTCGTCCAGCAGACTCTTCTCCGTCTCCAGCGCCTCCGGACCGATCACCTGCCGCACCACCTTGTCGCGCAGGTAGGCGAGTTCGGTCGCGTTCTGCTGGAACGCCTTCGCCGCGGCCTCGGCGGGCGGACCGTACCGCTTGGCGTTCTGCCGGAGCGCCTTGCGCCCGCGCAGCGTGGCGATCAGCGGCACGTCCTGAGGGATCAGCCAGCCGAACCGCACGTAGTCGTAGAGCCGGGACGCGATCATCTGTCCCTCGCGGGAGCGCATCACCAGCGCGAAGACCACCATGCCGATGAAGATCGGCACCATCAGGAACAGGTACACGGTGATGAAGCCGCTGCCGCCCGCCCAGCTGGCCCCGGCATTCCACAGCCCGTGGGCCAGGACCGCAGTCAGGTACCCGACGATCGGCGCCAGGAACCGCACCGCCGTACTGCGATGTCTGATCGCTATCCCGATCCCGATCGCGGTGAACGAGGTGAACAGCGGATGGGCGAACGGCGAGATCACACACCGGATGATGAACAGCACGAACGCGCCGCGGAAACCGGCGTCGCTGCCGGCCTCGTTCGACAGTTCGTCGAAGATCCGGCCGATATAGAGGATGTTCTCGGTGAAGGCGAACCCGACGCCCACCATCCCGGCGTACACCAGCCCGTCGATGATCCCGTCGAACTCCTTGCGGCGGACCAGCGCCAGCAGCAGGATCACGGACCCCTTGGCGAACTCCTCCACCGGCGGCGCGACGAAGATCGCGGACCGGTTGCCGCCGCTCCCGGTCTCGTGCAGCCAGTCGTCGACCGTGCTGTTGATGAACAACGCCGCCAGCGTCGCGATGAAAGCGCCCCAGCACAGTGCGAACAGAATGTAGCGGGCCGGCTCCGGTTCGTAACGGTCCAGCCACAGGTAGAGCGCGATGATCGGGATCACCGGCACCAGCGCGAAGAGCAACCCCCAGCCGAAACCGCCACCAGTCGCATCGGCCAGGATCCAGAAGATCCGCAGCGCCGCGATGGCGAACAGCACCGCGATCACCCCGCCGATCAGAATCCCCTGGTTCCGCCGCGAGCCCGGGACCGGATGGGTCCCCAGGACGTTCGGCTGCGGATACGGGGCGCCGGGCGGGCTTGCCGGGCCGATCGCCGCCGGTTGCGGCGTCTGGCCCGGGCCTGGTGAGGGGTAACTCATGCCCGCAGCCTAGTTGTACAGCCCCCAGCGCGGCAGGACCGCCCACTCAGCGTTACCTCGTTGGAACGACAGCCCTGTTACTTCCCCCACCCCAACCAGCCCGTACTGCGCTACGCAGCGTCGCGCCCCTCCCCGCCAGTGC
>Ga0193717_1001007_pt1 | contig 17772 bp, 13 predicted proteins | sample U2c2metaG_FD_145900 | JGI IMG/M metagenome (GOLD analysis project Ga0193717, IMG submission 145900) | Soil microbial communities from a riparian zone of the East river system, Colorado, United States - U2c2 | ecosystem: Environmental > Terrestrial > Soil > Riparian zone | place: USA: East River... | reverse complement strand
GCTGATCGAGGAATGCATGATCGCCGCCAATGTCGAGGCGGCGAAATTCCTGCAGAAGCGGCGCATCCCGGCGCCGTATCGCGTGCACGCGCCGCCGCCGGCGTCGAAGTACGAGGATCTGCTGCAGTTCCTCAAGGAATTCCATCTGCAGCTGCCGCCGCTGGAGCAGGTGACGCCGGGCGATTTCGCGGCGCTGCTGAAGAAGGTGCGCAAGCGGCTGGACGCAAGCCTGATCGAATCGGTGCTGCTGCGCTCGCAAAGTCTGGCCGTCTATCAGCCCGAGCATCCGGGACATTTCGGACTCGCACTGCCGACCTATACGCATTTCACCTCGCCGATCCGGCGCTATCCGGATCTGCTCGTGCACCGCGCGATCCGCCATGCGCTGACGGGCGGCAAGGCGGCCGACTATGCGTACAGCGGGAGCGACATGGCCGGATTCTGCGTGCATTGCTCGCAGAACGAGCGCCGCGCCGACGAGGCGGAACGCGACGTCGACGAGCGCTACAAGTGCGCGTGGATGGAGAAGCATGTCGGCAGCGAGTTCGATGGCATCGTCGCCGGGGTGACCTCGTTCGGCCTGTTCGTCGAGCTGATCGAGTCGAAGATCAGCGGGCTCGTGCACATCACGCAGTTGCCGAACGACTATTATCACTTCGACGCGATCCGCAAGCTTCTGAGCGGCGAGCGCCGCGGGTTGAAGTTCCGGCTCGGCGATCCGGTGCGCGTGCAGGTGCTGCGCGCGAGCCTCGAGGATCGCAAGATCGATTTCCGCCTGGTGGCGGCGGAGCCGGAGAAGCGGCGGCGATGAGCGAGGATCTTCTGCTCGGCATCCACGCGGTCGAAGCTGCGCTCAACTACGATGCCGGCAACATCATCGAGCTGTACGTCGAGACCGGGGCGCGCAACCCGCGGGTGAAGGAACTGGCGGAGCGTGCGCGCGAGCTGGGCGTGAAACCGCATGCACGTGACAGCGCCGCGCTCGATCGCATGACCGGCGGCGGCCGTCATCAGGGTGTCGTCGCGCGCTATCGGGCGCCGGCGCCATTGCCGGAATCGGAATTGACGAAGCTGGCTGCGGAGCCGGACGCGTTGTTCCTCGTCCTCGACGGCGTGACCGATCCGCACAATCTCGGCGCCTGCCTGCGCAGCGCCGAAGCCTCGGGTGTCGCCGCGGTGGTCGTGCCGAAGGACCGCGCCGTAGGCATCACGCCCACTGTGCGGCGCGCGGCGGCTGGGGCGGCCGATCGTGTGCCGCTGGTCTCGGCGACGAATCTCGCGCGTACGCTGAAGACGCTCAAGGAAGCCGGCGTCTGGCTGGTCGGCCTCGTCGGCGACGTCGACAAGCCGCTGTATGCGGTCGATCTGAAAGGCCCGATCGCGATCGTGCTGGGTAGTGAGGGCGAGGGGATGCGTCGGCTGACGCGCGAAGCCTGCGATTTCCTTGCCTGCATTCCGATGCGCGGGCAGGTCGAAAGCCTCAACGTATCGGTCGCCACCGGAATCGCGCTGTTCGAGGCATTGAGGCAGCGGGGCTGACGGGCCGTGTTGCAGAGAAGATCGAGCTACAGAGAAGATTGAACCACGAAGGACACGAAGAACACGAAGAAAGAAAAAATCGGAATTGCTCTGTCTTTTCCTTCGTGTTCTTCGTGTCCTTCGTGGTTCGGCTTTCTCCTGTCCGTTCAACTTTTCCGATCATCGGACGTATGCGCAAAAGCACGCGACTGGATCAGCGCGCCGAGCTGCTTTCGCCAGCCGCGGAATGGAGCAAGGCTGGCGCGGACCAGGCCATTGAGGTCCTCGCCGTCGGACAGTCCCGTGGTCGGATACGTGCCGCGTTGCGGCTTGCAGTAGGTGCCGAACAGCACGTCGAAGACAGGAAAGAACGCCGCGAAGTTCTTGTCGCGATGCTCGGGCAGATTCGAATGGTGGATGCGATGCAATTGCGGACCGCACAAGACCGGAGTCAGCGGACCCAGCGGCAGCCGCAGGTTCATATGGATGAAATAGCCCCAGAGCAGGAATCCCGACCACAGCCATGCGATCGTCACCGGCTTCTGCTGGAAGACCAGACCGATCGGCAGCCAGATCAGGAATACGCGCAGCGGCTCCTCGAGCCAATGATGGCGGTTGCCGGTGGTGACGTTGAGCGAGTTTTCAGAATGATGGATCTTGTGCTGCACCCAGAACCACGAAAACACGTGCTGCGAGCGGTGGAACCAGTAGTAGAAGAAATCGAGAACGAAGAAAAACACCAGCGCCTGCAGCACCTGGCCGCCGAAACTGCCCGGAAACGCGATCGGCACCGCGAGGCCCCACTGATCGATCCATGGCTTGGTGATGGCTTGCAGCGGCGGCACCAGGAAATTGGTTGCCAGCAGGAACAACGCGGTATAGACGATGTTGAAGCCGATATGCTGCAGCGGCTGCGAAGTCTGCGCCGGCCGCATCGATTCCAAAGCGAGCCCGACGCAATAGATCACGCAAATGAATTGGAATTGCTGCCACGTGTTGACGAGGCTGTCGTGGACGTACTGCATTACGCGCGAACCAGGGATCTGACGCCGCGGAGTGTACAATATTCCGGCAAATTCGCAGTGTCATGCGCGCCGGGAGCCTGCCGTGAGCCTGCCACGCGCGGCGGGGGCACTTCGGTCGTCTGCAGACGCAAGGGACTACGCATGTGCCGCCTTGATCCGCGGATGCGCGCCGCGGCCGCATCTTCGCGCGTGATGCGCGCCGGAACGCGATGATCCGCGGGCACGTTTTCGGGCTCGACCTGATCCGCGCGCTCGCCGTGGCGATGGTGCTGGTCACGCACGCGAGTTTCTTTTTCCTGCCGCTCACGCACGACCTGCAGGCGTGGTGGATGCCGGGCCAGCTGGGCGTCGAGCTTTTCTTCGTGCTCAGCGGCTTCCTGATCGGCGGCATCCTTGCCGAACAGGCCGAACACGGCGACCTCGACGTGCGCCAGTTCTGGGTGCGGCGCTGGCTGCGTACGCTGCCCAACTACTATCTGTTCCTTCTGGTCAATTTCCTGATCGAGCGCTGGGCCACCGGCGCGTGGCCGCACGCGTGGAGCTATCTCTATTTTGGCCAGAATCTCGCCTGGCCATCGCCGATGTTCTACGGCGAGTCGTGGAGCCTTGCCATCGAGGAGATCTTCTACCTGATCGCGCCGCTGCTGATCCTGATGGCGCGCGGCCGTCTGGCGCGCTACATGCGCCCGATACCTCTGATCGTGATCGGCATCCTCGTCTTCACCGGCATCCGCATCGCGTTCGTGCTGCAAGGCGATCCAGGCTGGGACGAAGGCGTGCGCAAGGTGACCCTGGTCCGCCTCGATGCGATCGCCTACGGCGTGCTGGCGATCGTGCTGTATCGGCGTTTCCGGATGACCACGCGAGTGGTGACGGGTGCCGCACTGCTCGGTGCGGTTGGCGTCGCGATCTGCGTCTGGAGTTATTTCGCGCTGCCGCGCGACAGCAGCTTCTTCGCGCGAACGTTCCTGTTCAATCTGATCCCGATCAGCTTCGCTGCGTTCCTGCCGCTGGCGGCCCGTTGGCGCAACAGCGGCCTGCCGAAGTTCGTCGAGGTGGCGGTGAACAAGCTCGCGCTATGGTCGTATGCGCTGTACGTGTCGCATCTGGCGCTGTTGCGCGTTCTGCAGTGGATTCTCGGCTGGAAAGGGCAGACGCCGCTCGAATGCCTGGCGCAGGCCGTCGCGTTCAGCGCGATGGCGATTGCGCTCGCCGCACTCGTCCATTACCTGTACGAGCGCCCGGTGCTGCGGTTGCGCGATGCGATCGCCCCGAAGACGGCGCCCGCCATCGCCTGATCGCCGGCTTCCTTACTGCGGCACGTTGCCCGCAAACGCCGTGGTCGTGTCGCCCTTGCGCCGGCTCTGCGCGATCTGTTCGCCGTGGACGAGGAAGTAGACGTTCTCGGCGATGTTCGTCGCGTGATCGCCGATACGTTCGAGGTTCTTGGCCATGAACAGCAGATGCGTGCACGGCGTGATGTTGCGCGGATCTTCCATCATGTAGGTCAAGAGCTCGCGGAACAGGCCGGTGTACTGCTCGTCGAGCTCCTCGTCGCGCGCCCACGCCGACAGCGCGCGGTCGGCATCGTTGTCGTGGTACGCGGCGAGCACTTCGCGCACGAGCGTCTCGGCCAGCCGCGCGAGGCGCGGCAGCGCGTAGGCAAGCTGCACCGGGGCGGACTGGTTCAAGACGATGGAGCGCTTGGCGACGTTGGCGGCATAGTCGCCGATGCGCTCGATATCCGCGGCGATGCGCAATGCGGCGAGCACTTCGCGCAGATCGCGCGCCATCGGCTGGCGCAGCGCGAGCAGGCGCACCACGTCGTTGCTGACCTCATGCTCGAGCATGTCGATCGAACTGTCGTTCTGCACGATCTTCATCGCCGCGTCGCTGTCGCGCTCCATCACCGCGTCGATCGCGCCGTCGAGCTGGGCCAGCGCGATCTCGCCCATGCGCTGGATCTCGCGCGTCAGGCGCTTGAGCTCGTCGTCGTAGCTCTTGACGATGTGGTCGCTGCTCTGGGGGCTTGCGTTCATCGGTGCCTCGCATCGCTGTTTACCTCTCCCGCTTGCGGGAGAGGTCGCCCGGAGGGCGGGTGAGGGGAGATAGGAGTCGGGATGGTTTTAAGAACGTCTCGCTCCGATTGCCCTCACCCTTGCCCTCTCCCGCGAGCGGGAGAGGGGAGTTGGAATCTTTCTCCCGCTAGCGGGAGAAAGATGGTTACTTATCCGAAGCGGCCGGTGATGTAATCCTCGGTCTGCTTCTTGGTCGGCTTGGTGAACAGGATCTCGGTCGCGCCGAACTCGATCAGCTCGCCCAGATACATGAAAGCCGTGAAGTCCGAGCAGCGCGCCGCCTGCTGCATGTTGTGCGTGACGATCGCGATCGTATAGCGATCCTTGAGCTCGGCGACGAGCTGCTCGATCTTGCCGGTCGCGATAGGATCGAGCGCGGAGGTGGGCTCGTCGAGCAGGATCACCTCGGGCTTCAGCGCCACCGCACGCGCGATGCACAGGCGCTGCTGCTGGCCGCCGGAAAGCCCGAGCGCGCTCTGGTTGAGCTTGTTCTTTGCTTCCTCCCACAGTGCGCCCTGGCGCAGCGCTTCCTCGACGCGGATGTCCATGTCCGCGCGCGACAGCTTCTCGTAGTGGCGGATGCCGTAGGCGATGTTGTCGTAGATCGACATCGGGAACGGCACCGGTTTCTGGAACACCATGCCGACCTTCGAGCGCAGGCGGTTCAGCGGATACTTCGGGTCGAGGATGTTCTCGCCGTCGAGCAGCACCTCGCCCTTGGCCTCGAGCTTCGGATAGATCGAATAGATGCGGTTGAAGACGCGCAGCAGCGTCGACTTGCCGCAACCCGACGGCCCGATCAGCGCGGTGACGCGCTTCTCGGCGATATCGAAATTGACGTTCTTCAGCGCCTGCGCGCCGTTGTAGAAGAAGTCGAGTTTGCGCGCTGCCATTTTCGGCTGCTCGCCCGCGAGCGGCGCTGCAATCGCCGCCGCGGATGCGGCCGGCGTGGCAAGGGCGAATTGGGCGTCAGTCATTGCTCACCTTGTTGCGCAGCAGGATGGCTCGGGAAAGAACGCTCAGAACGAGCACGAAGATGGTAACCACGAACGCACCCGCCCAGGCCAGGCTCTGCCAGGACTCGTACGGGCTCATCGCGTACTGGAAGACGACCACCGGCACGCTTGCCATCGGCGCGTTGAGGTCGTGCGTCCAGTACTGATTGTTGAGTGCGGTGAACAGCAGCGGCGCGGTTTCGCCGCTGATGCGCGCCAGCGCGAGCAGGACGCCGGTCATGATACCGGGCAATGCCGAGCGGTACAGCACCTGCATCGTCACCTTCCATTGCGGCACGCCGAGCGACAACGCGGCCTCGCGCATCTGGCTCGGTACCAGCTGCAGCATCTCGTCGGTGGTGCGCACGACCACCGGCAGCACGATCAGCGCGAGCGCAAGCGCACCCGCGATGCCGGAGAAGTGTCCGGTCTGGCGCACGACCAGCGTGTAGACGAACAGGCCGAGCACGATGGACGGTGCAGAGAGAAGAATATCGTTGACGAAGCGGATCACTTCGCCGATCGCCTTCTTCTTGGCGAATTCGGCGAGGTAGGTGCCCGCGGCGACGCCGATCGGCGTGCCGATCGCGATCGCCATCAGACTCATGACGAGGCTGCCGAACAGCGCATTGGCGAGACCGCCGTCGGCGCCCGGTGGCGGAGTCATCTCGGTGAACAGACCGAGCTTCATCGCCGCGATGCCTTTGACGAACGTGGTCCACAGGATCCAGACGAGCCAGAACAGCCCGAACACGGCGCAGAATCCCGACACCAGCAGATTGAAGCCGTTGATGATGCGGCGCTTGCGGTAGAGTCGCTCGGCGACGGCGCTCACTTGACACCTTCCTGACGCGACAGCCGATTCAGCATCAGCTTCGCGATCGACAGCACGATGAATGTCACGATGAACAGCAGGAAGCCGAGCGCAATCAGCGACGAGCGATAGATTTCGGAGTCCGCTTCGGTGAATTCGTTCGCGATCGTCGCTGCGATCGAATTGCCGGGTTCGAGCAGCGACGCGGACAGGCGATGCGCATTGCCGAGCACGAAGGTCACCGCCATCGTCTCGCCCAGCGCGCGGCCGAGGCCGAGGAAGACGCCGCCGATCACCGCCGAGCGCGTGTACGGAAGCACGATGTCCCAGACGACTTCCCAGGTGGTGGAGCCGAGCGCATACGCCGATTCCTTGAGTCGCGTCGGCACGGTCAGGAACACCTCGCGCATCACCGAGGAAATGAACGGGATCACCATGACCGCCAGCACGATGCCCGCGGTGAGCATGCCGATGCCGAGCGGCGGACCGGTGAACAACGGCCCGATCAGCGGCAAGGTGCCGATGTGGTCGTTGAGCCACGGGTTGATGTATTCGCCCATGATCGGCACGAAAATGAACAGGCCCCACATGCCGTAGATGATCGACGGGATGCCAGCGAGCAATTCGATCGCCGCACCGACCGGACCGCGCATCCAGTTCGGCGCGACTTCGGTGAGGAACAGCGCGATGCCGAAACTGACCGGCACCGCGATCAGCATCGCGATCAATGCGGTGACCAGCGTGCCGTAGATCGGCACCAGCGCGCCGAACTTGTGGTTGACGGCGTCCCACTCGGTGGAGAAAAGGAAGTTGAAGCCGAACGTCGAGAAGGCTTCCTTGCCGCCCCACAGCATCGACAGCGCAGCGCCGGCGAGCGCGAGCAGCACGAACATGCCGGCACCGGCGACGACCCAGCGGAACAGGCCGTCGGCACGTGCGTCGCGCACATTGCGGCGGTTCGCGTCGATAACGGCAACGGTCATCGGGGTGGGGATTGCGCTGGCCTGCGCCATGCAGGACTCCGTCGGTCGGATGGGTGGTTACGAGCGGAATGCGGTGCGTCGTGCAAGCGGCGGAAAGTGAACGCTCTTGCGGCGTCTTCCCCCTTCCGCCCTGCGGGCACCCCGGATCGAGTCCGGGGCAGGCTCTTCCCCCGCTTTGCAGGGGAAGGAACCATTTTTCATTGCAGCAACCGCCTGAATCACAATCTCTCTATGCTCCCTTCCCCCGCGACGCGGGGGAAGGTGCCCGGCAGGGCGGAAGGGGGCGCTCCAGCGCTCCCAACCTCAAAGCTTGATCTCAGCCTGCCAGTACGCCTCGATCTGCTGGGTCAGCGCCTTGGGCAGCGGCACATAGTCGAGCTCTTCGGCCTGCTTGTCGCCTTCCTCGTACGCCCACTTGAAGAAATCAAGCGCGGCCTTGGTGCCGGCCGAGTTCTTCGGCTGCTTGTAGACGAGGATGAAATTCGTCGCGGTGATCGGCCAGGAGTTCTCGCCCGGTGCATTGGTGATCACCAGGAAGAAATCCTTCGAATTTTTCCAATCGGCGCTCGCCGCCGCCGCCTGGAAGCTGGCGGCCTCCGGCTGCACGAACTGACCGGCGGCATTCTGCATCGCCGCGAAGGTCATCTTGTTCTGCAATGCATAGGCGAGCTCGACATAGCCGATCGAGCCCTTGATCTGCTTGACGTAGGCGGCGACGCCTTCATTGCCCTTGCCGCCGACGCCGACTGGCCACGACACCGACGTGCCTTCGCCGACCTTGGATTTCCATTCCGGCGAGACCTTGGAAAGATAGTTGACGAAGTTGAACGTGGTGCCCGAACCGTCCGAGCGATGCACGACGGTGATCTTGCCCTCGCCAAGCTTCACGCCCGGATTGATCTGCGCGATGGCCGGATCGTTCCAGGTCGTGATCTTGCCCTGGTAGATGTCGGCCATCAGAGGACCGGTGAAGCGGATCTTGCCGGGCTCGACGCCTTCGATGTTGACGACCGGAACCACGCCGCCGATGACGGACGGAAACTGCGCGAGATCCGCGTCGTCGAGTTCCTTCGGGTCGAGCGGCTTGTCGCTGGAGCCGAACACGACGGTACCGGCCTTGATCTGCGCGATGCCGCCGCCGGAACCGATCGACTGGTAGTTGATCTTGTTGCCGGTCTTGTTGTTGTACGTGTCCGACCACTTGGAGAGGATCGGGTAAATGAACGTCGCGCCGGCACCGGTGATATCGGTGGCTTGCGCGGACGTCGAGCCGATGACGGCGCCGCCGACAACGGCAGCGAGTCCGAAAACGACGATGCGGGATTTGATCGAGGTGAGCACGCGGGGACTCCTCAGACGGTGGGAAGCAGGGGAGCGGCATGCCGCCGCCTTCGCTCCGCTTTGTAGGCCCGCGAGATTGCAGAACGATGAGTGATTTATTTCAGTAGTGTTACAAGGCGGCGAACGGGTATCGGCGCGACGATGCCAAGTTACTGAAAATCAGCAGGATAGAGCACCTATCTCGCTAGGTTTCATATGACGGTCATCTACGCTTGTGGGTTGCCTTCAGTCGTCGCTGAGGGTCGACGGCCCCTTGCCTGCGGTCTTCTCGTACTTGCCCTTGCCGACCTTGCGATACTGGGTGAAGCCGTGCTTGGCGATATGGCTTTCGCGCAATGCGTGCGCCTGGCCGGCGACGACTTGCGGTGCGCTGATCACGCGCTCGAGCGGCGCGCCGCAATCCGCACAGGCGGCGAGCGGCGGGTCGGAAAGACGCTGCAGCAACTCGATGCCGTCGCGGCAGGTCGCGCAGCCTGGCGTGCTCGGTACGTATACGTAGATCGGCATGACTGCAAGATGCGCCCGTTGCGCGGCCGGATCAAGTCGGCACGGATTCCGTGCCGAGGCCATGGCGCCAGAGATCGCCCATCTGTTTCCAGCGGTTGACCACATCGCAGAAGAGTTCGGCAGTGCGCTCGGCGTCGTAGACGGCCGCGTGCGCCTCGCGGCTGTCCCAACCCCTTCCGGATGCCTCAACCGCGCGGCTCAATACGGTCTGGCCGAAGGCGAGGCCACCCAGCGTCACCGTGTCGAAGCAGCTGAACGGGTGGAACGGACTGCGTTTGTGCGCGGTGCGCCGGATCGCCGCATTGAGCACGCTGATATCGAACGCGGCGTTGTGCCCGACCAGTATCGCGCGCTGACAACCGGTGTCGCGCACCGCCTGGCGCACCGGTTTGAAGATGTGATCCAGCGCCGCGCGTTCCGGCAATGCCGCGCGGAACGGATGGCCGGGATCGATGCCGGTGATCTCCATCGAGCGCGGATCGAGCTCGGAGCCCGGGAATGGCTCGACGTGCGTCGACACGACCGGCTCGGGATGGACGATGCCGGTCTCGTCCATGCGCACGATGACCGCGGCAATCTCGAGCAACGCGTGCCGTTCGCAGTCGAAACCGCCGGTTTCGACATCGATGATCACGGGCAGGAAGCCGCGGAAGCGGTCGGCCATGCGTGGCGATGAAGTCGTGTTGTTCATCGCGGCAGCATAGCAAGCGCAAACCATCCCTACCGTGCCGGCTGATCAAGGACGCCCGGGATCGTGGGTTCCGGGCCGATCGTCGTGTGCGGCATTCTTCGGCGAAGGCGGAAAAAAAAGAGGCGGGGTTGCCCCCGCCTCTCAACGCTTTCAGGTTTTGGTGCGATTTACGGGATCGTGATATCCGCGCCCGAATTGTCGTACCAATACTGCACGACTGTCGCAGGAACTCCATTCGGCGCCGTGTTCGTCAACGCGACGTACCCATAGTTGACTTGGGCCGTATTCGTATTGGTGAACTTGAAGCCGAGGTAGGTCGTGCCGCCGGCATGGAAGTTGTTGCCGTTGCCGTCACCCCATGTCGAACCCACACCGATCGTGGCGCCGGAGGTCAGCACTGCGCAGCTGGTACCGGAAACGACGCACTGGGCAGCGGTGTCACTGACTGCACCGGACCAGAAGAACGTCAGGCTGGTGGCGCTGAACGGGTTGAAGGTGTAGCCCGACGTGCAGGCTGCAGTACAGGTCGCACCCGTCAGCCAGTTCAGATACAGGCCGTCGGTCGTCGCCGGAACGGCGATGTTGACCACCCCGCTATCGACGATATTGCCGCCGCCGCCCGTGCCCACCGTGTACTCGACCGGAACCGGAACCGTGCGCTCGTCCGGATCGTTGCTGCGCACGCAGAGCGTGCCGGAGAGGACGTCGCCGTCCACAGAGCCGCTGGCGTCGATCGTTACGGTTGCCGGTGTATTGGAACCGCCCGGGGTCGTGCCGCCGGTCGGGCTGACGGACAGCCACGGCTGATCGGCCGGCTGGCCGCACGGACCGCTCGGAACCGCGACCGCGAAAGCACCCAGCTGGATGATGCTGCTGCCGATTTCGCCGACCAGCGACGCGGTACCCGTCGATGTCTCGACGGTGTACATGTTCTGCGCGCCGGTGCTGCCGTAGTCGATCGAGGCGAGGTACAGGGTGCCGTTCGCCGCATCGAAGTCGAGGCCCTGGCTGAAGCGGGTCGAGAAGCCCAGCGCACCGATCGTCGTACCCGCACCGGTGGTCTTGTCGATCGCGACCAGCGAGCTGGTGACGATCTCGATGCCGTACATGAGGCCGGTGTTCGGATCGACCGCGATACCCATGACGTACGAGCCGCCCGAGCCGACGCCGCTGATGTTGCCCACCAGCGTGTAAGCGCCGGTCGTCGTGTCGACCGTGAACAGGTCCGTCGACGAGCCGTTGATGGCCGTGCCGTACAGCGTGCCGGTGGTGTCGTCCCACGCGATATCACGCGCGGCGGAGCCGAACCCGGACGGACCGACCGTGGTACGCGCACCGGTCGCCGTGTCGACGGTCTCCACGTCGCCGCTCGGATAGCCGACCACGTATTCCTTCGTGAAGTCGTTGGCCACGAACGAACCGGCGAACATCAGCTCGTTCTGGATGGCGATCGAGGTCAGCGTGCCCGGCGCAGCAGCGTCGAAGCTCACATAGTCGCAGCTCGAGGACGCGACGATGTTGCAGCCGAACGACGGTGCCTCGGGGACTCCTGTCGGTGCCGACGGAAGTCCGGAAGCCGCCTTGCGGGCGCGCTGGAACGCGGCGCTTGACGGGCGCGCTGCGGACAGGTTGGTCTCGCCGGGCCTGACCGTGGACGGTGCATAGCGCGGGCCGAACGGGAAGTGCGACGCGGGCGGTGCTTCGTCGACGGTCCAGACCAGATCGCGGTTGCCGAGGTTCTGGATATCCAGCGGAGTGGTCGTGCTGGAACCTGCGCCGACCGTGCCGCTGAGAGCGGCAGGATCGACGTTGATGTCCGGCGCGCCGACGTTGACGGTGGTCGAGTCGGTGCCCGTGAACGTCTGCGGGCTGGTCGGAGTCCAGGAGATGCCGGAGTTGTCCGTGACCGCGGCCTCGAACGCCGAGAACTGGTTGAACAGCGTCTCGTCGTTCTGCAGACCGATCGTCGCGCAGGCGCCGCCGGTGCAGTCGTCCGGATCACCCGAGGCATTGGTGAAGCCGGTGTATGCGACGTCCAGATATTCGAACTGGATCGTGCCGTCCTCGTTGAGGATCAGCTCGAATGTCGCGCCATCCGTGTTGGCGGTACCGTTGTAGTGGACGCGATCGAACCACTCGACGATGAACTGACGGTTCGGCGTGGTGCCGCGCGTGTCGGTGTAGACATCGCCGGATTCGCTGTCGAAATCGTCCCACATCGGCATGAACGCCGGGCCGGCAAGGCTCGTGGCAGGCAGCGAGACATTGGTGAACGGCACCGCTAGGCCCGACGCGAAGATCGCCGCGCCGTTGTTGCTGACCGACAGGATGTTCCCCGTCGTGCCGTAGAAGTTGAACGAGAACGGCATGGTGACGTCGGCGCTGCCGTCGTCGGAGAGGCCCAGCGGAGTGCCGGTGGTGGTGATGTCGATGAAGCCGCCGACCGGATCTTCCGCGCAGGCAGTGCCGTCGAAGCCGTCGCAGAAGATACGGTCGCCGCCGCCGCCGCCGCTCGTGACTTCCGGAGAGTAGCCCGGAGGAACGTCCTGACCGGTCCACGACGAGTTGGTCGTCTCGGTCACACCCGCGGTATCGATGCGGTTGAACTGGAACGTGTCGCCAGGGGGCACCGGCTCGTTGAGCAGGCTGAAGATGGTGCCGTTGATGTTGTCGCTCAGCGTGTGGTAGTCGAGCTCGACAGCGGTGTTGTTGGTGATCACATAGCAGTAGTTGAGCTGATCACCGACGCTGACGTCGATCGTATCGGTCGTCGCGCATGCGCCCGCCGTGGTATCGGTGCCGACCGTCGCGACGAGGCACAGATCGCCCGCGCCGCAATCGCCGCCACCGCCGCCGATCGCACCGACCACCTCGAACAGGTAGTTCGGATTGCCGCCGCCGACCGGCGTGCTTCCACCGCAGCTCGAGATCGATGTCCACGAGGTGCAACCGGTGGCGAAGCCGTCGCCCGGATTCTGCCAGGCGCCTTCATTGCCGAGCACCGTGCCCGATGCATTGGACCAGAACGACTGCGGCGGGAAATCGAACGAGGCTTCCAGCGACACCCAGTGCGTGCCCTGCGTCAGGGAGCAGATCGGTGTCAACGCGATGGACAGACTCGTATTGGTTCCATCCAGCGTGCCGGTCACACCGGTGTAGGTGCACTCGGCCGCTCCCGGCAGACCAGCACTGTCCGCAAAGACGGTGACGTTGTAGACGACCGTCGGCGGCGGCGGTGTCGGAATGCCGTTGCTCGAGAAAGTAACCTGGAAGTTGAACGCACTGACATTCCATCCGGCGGCGTCGGTGACGACGAAGTCGTCGGCGCCCTGCGAATCGTATTGATCGTAGGTGGACGAGAAGTCCTGTGCGGGTGCGCCGTTTTCGGCGGTGCCTGACTGATCGTACAGAACCGTGCTCCCGGTCGGAGCGGTGCGGTTCGGATACTTGAAGTGAGGTTGTGTGTTCGTCGGCCCGGAGGCCCTCTGCGGTTTGGCCTTGACGGCTGCGTCGGCGGTTGTCGTGGTGACAAATGCCTGTGTCGAGAGGGCTGCCGCAATACCAATAGCAATCGTGCTCTTGCGCATGAGCTTTACTACTCCCCATGGGTTGGTGATGGGCGGTACAGCGCAGGGAACGTAACAGAGTGCGAACACCGTTTGCAATGACTTTTGAACTACTTCAGAAATCTGTGGTCGCTGCCGCTTTCAGGCTTCCTAAAGCGTGGGATTTCGCCGTTCTCCGTTCATCTGCGGATACCGCATTGCACAAGGAAAAAGGCCCCAATGGCGGGGTGCCGGCGAGGCGGCAAAGTGGACAGGCGGCGCCCTCTCGGCGAGTGCCTTTTCGAACGAGTGGCGCAGGCTTCAGGATGGGTGTGATCGAAGCGCAAAAGGGCATCGCGATCTGCCGATCTGCTGCAAAGTCGAACCACCGCGGGCGACCCGAGCGTCCCGCGGATTGCATCAGTCTTGGCGCAGCGCGCGCCGCAGCGGCTCCAGCAGGTCGCCATAGCGTGCCGCACGGCCGGTTTCGCGGCGCAGCGGTTCGCGCACCTGCGCAGCACTAGCGGTGCGCACGCTGCGTTCGCTGCGATGGAACTCGAGGCATCGCGCGTCGAAAGACAGTCCGCAGAACGCGAGCAGGTGGCGTACGCAGGTTTCCGGATCGGCAAGCAGGTCTTCGTGGACCAGGGTATGGCAGGCGGAGGGCAGCCGTTCGCTCCAGAGCCGTGCCAGGCGGTCATGATCGCGCAGATACGCGGCGATATCATCGAGCGCATAGCTGAACGCCTGGCCCTGATTGAACCATTGTCTGTAGCACGACAACGCTGTTTCCACACGATCGCGCCGGCACTGGACGAAGCGCGCACCCGGCAGCATGGCCGCCGCAGCGCCGACATAGGGCCAGTTCAATAGCGATTTGTCGGTAAAGCGCGACCGCTGCAGGCGCCAGCGCGCCGTGCGCTCGAGATAGCTCTCGCCCAGACGCTTCCAGTCGTCGGCATCGGCGGTTGCGGCCCAGACCGGGAATGCGGCCCCGCGTCGCCGTGATTCCTCGTCGATGATCGCCGCCAGATCGGGCAGCTCGCCCGCGCCTTCGATGTCCGGATGGCTTGCGATGATCTGTTCGATCAGTGTCGATCCAGCGCGCGGCAGGCTGACGATGAAGATGACTTCGCTGCCGCGCCCGTCGGCTTGCCCGGAGCGCGGCAGGTTGGCGAAGGTCGCCATGATCGCGTCGATCTCGCGGCTGAATGCGCCAGCGTCCCAAGGCTGCTGCTGGCGGCGCAGCGCATTCGCCTGATGCAGGACATCCAGCGCTTCGCTGTAGCGATCCTGATCCTCCAGCGCCTTGGCCAGCGCGAAGCCGAGCGCGGGCCGGTCTTCGGCAGCAACGTCGTGCGCGAAGCAGCGCTCGAGCGCGGCCGCGTCCGCGGCATCGAAGCGCACGGTCTTGAGGTTCGCCAGGCCCCACCAGGCATGCGCGGCGCCGGGCTTGTAGCGCAGCGCCTTGCGGTACGCCGCTTCGGCGTCGCCGATGCAGCCCAGCGCCTTCAGGTTGTCGGCATACACGACGCGTGCTGCAACGTGGCGCGGTGCCAGCGCGAGCGCGCGTTCCAATGCGTCGCCGGCAGCGTTCGATTGCGCACGCGCCTTCAAGGTCTTACCGAGGTTGTACCACGCGGCCGCCAGCGCAGGCGCCAGCTCCGTGGCGCGGCGGAACGCTGCGGTTGCGCCTTCGCTGTCGCCGCAGGCGGCGAGCGCGCTGCCGAGATTGTTGTGCAGCAGCGCATCGTCCGCGTTTGCGGCCAGCGCACGCCGCAATGCCGCGACCGCGGCATCGGGATGCCCTTCGAGAATGCAGGCGACGGCCCACAGACGCAGCACTTCGGGATGATCGGGCGCCAACGCCCGCGCACCGGCCAGCGCCTGTGCTGCGCCCGCAGGATCGCGCTTGTCCAGATACGCGCCTGCCTGCGCAAGGAGCCGCGCGACTTCGGTGGAAAGCCCGCGCATGCGCCCCTGCTCGACCAGCGCCGAGGCCTTGCTCGACGATCCGTCGGCGTTCGACTGCATCGACGACATGGATGGCTTCAACCGGGCAGGCCCAACGCCTGGCGCAGCGGATCGAGCAACGCCCCGTACTGGTCGGCACGCGCGGTATCGTCTCGCAATGGCGCGCGTACCTGGCCTGCGCTGGCGGTACGCACATCGCGTTGCGCTTCGTGGAAGCGCAGGCAGGCCACGTCGAAGTCGAGGCCGCAGAAGTCGAGCAGCGCGTGGATGCGTGCTTCAGGCGCCGCGACCAGCGCCTCGTAGTCGTGGCGAAGGATGCGTGCGGGAAAACGCTGCTGCCACAGCCGCATCAACCGGTCGTAGTCGCGCCAATACGCGGCGAGCTCATCGATGTCGTAGGTGAAGGGCATGTCGCCCCCGAACTGATGCTTGAGTGCGCTCCAGCAAGTTTCCAGCGGATCGCGCCGGCAATCGACCATATGCGCGCCGGGCAGCATCGCGCGGATCGCGCCGGCCAGCTGCCAGTTCTGCAGGTTCTTGTCGGTCGAACGCGGGCGCGAGTGGCGCCAGCGCGCGGACCGTTCGAGGTATGTCCGTCCCAGCCGTGCCCAGTCCGCTGCGGTCGCCTCGGTGACCCAGCCGGGAAAATCGACGCCGCGCCGCGTCGATTCCTCGCGCAGCACCGCAGGCAGGTCGCCGAGCTCGCCGGCACCCTGCACTTCGGGATGCGCGGCGAGGATCTGCTCGGCAAGCGTCGTTCCGGATCGCGGCATGCCGAACAGGAAGATCACTTCGTGGCCGAGCCGTGCATCCTCGGGCTCGACCTGCGTTTGCTCGAACGCGTCCGCAATGCTGTCGAACACGCGGCTTGCCGCGGCGGCGTCCCAGTCGATCTGCGCGCGGCGGATCGCGTTGACGGCGGTGGTCGTCTCGAACGCTTCGCGATGACGCCCGTCGGCCTCCAGTGCAAGCGCATAGGCAAATCCGACCAGGCTGCGATCCCAGGCGCGCAGATCTTCGCGCCGATACAGCTGCTCCAGTTCCGACAGTTCCCGCGCCGTGACCGGCGAGGACTGCATGCCTACGAGGCCGGCCCAGGCTTCGGCATCATCGGGTTTTGCGTGCAGTGCGTGGCGGAATTGTGCCGCGGCGTCATCGAGCCGGCCCAGCGTTTTCAGCACGTTCGCGTGCAGGATGCGCGCGGGTTGATGGGTCGGGTCGAGTTCCAATGCGCGCGCGAACGCGGCTTCGGCGTCTGTCGTTCGCAGCAGCGTGTCGCAGGCCTTGCCCAGGTTGAACCACGAGGCGGCGAGATCCGGAGTGGCCTCGGTCGCGTGCCGGAACGCATCGATCGCGCCTTCGAGATCGCCGGATTCGCCGAGCGCGCTGCCGAGATTGTTGTGGATCAGCGCATCGTTGGGCTTGGCGATGTCCGCGCGGCGCAGCAGCGCGATCGCATCCGCATAGCGCCGCTGCACGTGCAGCGTGATCGCACGCAGGCGCAGCAGCTCGGCATGATCGGGCGCCAGCACGAGCGCTTGCTGCAGGCTGCGATCGGCAAAACCATATTCGCGCCGCTCGAACCACTGTTGCGCGCGTGTCAGCAGCCGCTGCGCGCGCGGCGGCAGGCCGCGCGTGCGCTCGTCGTCCGCTGTGGGCAGCACCGGCATCGGCGCCGGCTCGATGCGCGTCGCCGGCCGCCAGGCGATTCTCTCTTGCGGATTTTCGTAAGCCATGCAGGACACCATGTCGGTTTGTGGATGCTGCAACGGCAGCCGACTGCAGCCGCCGTTGAAGCCATCTCGGTCGCGTCGATCCGCGCTGTCGTGCGCGCGCTGCGTCAGCGCACACCGAGCGCAAGCCGCAGCGGCGAGAGCAGCTCGCGGTACAGCGGCGCGCGCGCGGTGTCCTTGCGCAGCGGCTCGCGAACCTGCGCGCCGCTCAGCGTACGCACGTTGCGCGGCGTTTCGTGGAAGCGCAGGCAGGCGGGGTCGTATGCCAGGCCGCAGAACGCGAGCAGGGCGCGCGTTTCCGTTTCCGCATCGGCGAGCAGCTTCTCGTAGACCTGATCGCGCAGCGCGCCGGGATAGCGCGCATGCCAGAAGCGCATCATGCGTTCGTAGTCGCGCCAGTAGGCGGCCAGCTCGGACAGATCGTAGGTGTAGGCCTGGCCGCGATTGAACAGCTGGCGGTAGCACGACAGGCAGGTCTCGACCGGATCGCGCCGGCAGTTGACGAAGCGCGCGCCCGGCAGCATCGCCATCGCAGCGCCGACTACGCGCCAGCTGGACAATGCCTTGT
>Ga0193717_1001006_pt1 | contig 17772 bp, 12 predicted proteins | sample U2c2metaG_FD_145900 | JGI IMG/M metagenome (GOLD analysis project Ga0193717, IMG submission 145900) | Soil microbial communities from a riparian zone of the East river system, Colorado, United States - U2c2 | ecosystem: Environmental > Terrestrial > Soil > Riparian zone | place: USA: East River... | reverse complement strand
AACGCGGCGCCGGACACCGACTTTACTGGCTACAATTTCTGGCTGGCAAAACTCAACCAGTTTAACGGCAACTTCATCGACGCGGAGATGGTCAAGGCCTTCCTTTCAGCCGGCGAGTATCGTCAACGCTTCGCTCAGCCGTAGCCTCAGCTGGGACCCGGGCTTCATTACAAAAGTTGAACAATCGTTGCGCCCAAGCCTCCTGCGTCTGGTGGGGCATCAGTCCAAGTGTCCACAAATGATGTTCTGGCCAGAACCGTGCGAACGGTTTCGCGCTGCACACCGATTCCTTTTCCATGAATGATACGCACGCTACGAAAACCCGCCTGGTGCACCTGCTCGAGATACTCTTCGACCACACGTGTAACGTCCTTAGGTTGAATAGTGTGTAGATCGATTACATCAGTGATCTCGATGGTTACGGGTTCCGGGAAAGGGTTATAAGGATCTACGTTGTCATCCGGCGGCGACTCAAGATCTGTATTGTCTGGATCGGAATCCATGGGTCCGCCCAAAAATCTCTTGATGTGATCTAAGAGGTTAGCTTGGCTTGAACCACTTTTGCGATTGTGCCGCATGACCGACTGTATCCATTTCCTGAAATGTCGATTCTTGACACTCGCGACGGGGCGCTTGTACACTCGCGGTCTTTCAAATCCTAACATTTTCAATAGAAGGACCTTGCAGGAACAACCTAAGTTTTGGATTATCTTTGCCTGCCTCGGGAAAGGACTGAACTAATGCGTACTCGAAACAAGATCACCGTTGTGGGAGCGGGCAACGTCGGTGCCACCGCTGCTCACTGGCTGGCTGCAAAAGAACTCGGCGATATAGTGCTGGTCGATATCGTTGAGGGTGTTCCACAAGGCAAGGCGTTGGACTTGGCCCAGGCGGCGCCCATCGAAGGCTTTGACGTTCGCCTTAACGGACTCAATGGTTATGAAGGCACCGAAAACTCCGACGTGGTCATCATAACGGCCGGACTACCGCGCAAACCGGGCATGAGCCGCGACGACCTTCTGAAAACCAATGCTGATATTGTCACTAAAGTGGTCGACGAGGTTGTGAAGCGGTCGCCAGAATCAATCTTAATCATCGTTTCAAATCCGCTTGATGCGATGTGCCAGGTGGCCCTGAGACGCTCGGGCTTTCCAAAGCACCGGGTCATCGGCATGGCTGGCGTGCTGGATTCCGCACGTATGCGTTGCTTCCTTGCCGAGGCGTTAAATGTCTCGGTTGAGAACGTGACAGCATTTGTGCTCGGTGGCCATGGCGACACCATGGTTCCTTTGCCACGATTTTCCACCTGCGCGGGAATTCCCATCACCGAGTTGCTGTCCAAAGATCAAATCGACGCGATTGTAAAACGAACCGCAAATGGCGGCGCGGAGATTGTAAGTTTGTTGAAAACGGGTTCGGCCTACTATGCACCCTCGGCGGCGGCAGTGGAGATGACAGAATCGATTCTAAAAGACAAGAAGAAGATCCTGCCTTGCGCTGCTTACCTTGAAGGTGAGTATGGCATCAACGGTCTCTACGTTGGTGTTCCATGCAAACTCGGCGCGAAGGGTCTCGAGCAGATTATCGAGATTAATCTCCTGGCCGAGGAGCGAATCGCATTGCAGAAGAGCGCCGCAGCAGTTCAGGAACTGGTGAACGTGCTCGGAATTTAATCCGGCTGTCGCTCTAAGCCTACTCATCCACTCAACCGCGATCTCATGCGTTCATTGCCACCCAGCGTGTGAAAACTCAAAGACACGTCTAGCAAAGATGCGGCTCCATGAGTGCTGCGATCTGTCACAGCTTTTTCAACGCTGAATGGCTTTCAACCAAAGCGGCGACAGGTCGCAGCTCTCCAGGGAATATCCTCTTTGGACTGGATCGCCCGTTCCACACGCCCGCTGGTAGCCGGTGGGTTCGACTAATCTTCACGCATCCGCGGCCTCATGAGGTCAATTAAACTACTGAAATGGTTGGGTTTAGATTAAAAGTGTTGACTCCGTTTGGGATGGCAAACTAATATGTTTTGGGGTCTTTCGAAAGACTACATCTTTCCTTTGGCGCTTCCACGATTGTGCCCTTGGCCGAAAGCCTCTCTCTTAACCTCACCGTTCCAACACAATGAGCTGGTGGTTGTGAACGATGCCTTTAGCTGCCTGGTTTGAGCTTCCAAGTCCATCCTGATTACTGCTTCCTTAACTGAGGAGAGAAAGATGATCGCTGAGGTTGAAAAATGGCGTGTCAACACCGTCGAAGGCGTCTTCGAAACTGATCTGGAAACACTCAAACAGTGGATTCACGAAGGTTGTGTCCTGCCCACGGACACGGTAAGCAAAGGTACCCTGAACTGGATCGAAGCTGGGCGCGCCCCGATGCTTCGGTCGACTTTCAACGGAGAAGCTCCAGCCCCGCCAGTCACGGTGACCGCAGCTACTCCCGAAGAGACGCTGCCAGTCTTAACCGATCAGATTTTGCACAACCATGCCGACCAGTTAGCGCAACGCGACCATCTTGACGTGGCAGCTGTAACCAGCGGACCGGCGTCCTCGCCACATGTTTGCTATCACCACCCAGAACGACCGACGAAGCATACTTGCCGTTCTTGCGCTACACCGTTCTGCGAGGATTGCACAAAATTCGTTGGTACCAGCAAGGTTGCCATGTGCCCACTTTGTGGTGAGCTCTGCAGTCTATATGAACAGCGACGAACAAAGGCGTTACATCAGGAATTTCAGGGCTCCGGCTTTGGGTTTGCAGACTTCGCGCGCGCGGTTCGTTATCCCTTGCATCACAAAGTTGCTTTGTTATTTGGCGCGGGTTTCTATGGTTTCTGCTTGCTCGCGGGATTTCGCGGACTCATCTTTGCTTCGGTCATCATGTTTGGCTGCATCTCGCACGTGATCAGCCAGGTTGCCTGGGGCCGCTTGAATCGTAGTTTCTTGCCCGACTTCAGCGCGTTCTCACTGGTTGACGATGTGTTGATGCCCCTTGTTCTCGGAATTGGCATCACGATTGTCACCTGGGGACCAGCCATCGTGTTGTTCTGCGTACTCATTTTCGGGGTAGTTAGCGGGGGCGCAGTCGCTCCAGAGGGTCTAAAAACCCACGGCGCAGCTAATTCGGATCAACTGCGTGAGGAAGACCTCTCCACCATCCTGGATCCTAATGCCGACCCGGAGAAACAAGCAGAGGCAAGTAAGAAGTTGGACCAACTTCGTCCAGGCCATCAGATGAGTAAGGATGCCGAAAAATCCCAGAAAGAGTTGAACGATCCGACTGCTGACCTGCGCATGTTGATGAACGCTTTTCGCGCGCCGATCTTGATTGTGCTGCTGCTACTGTTGAGCCTCGCCTGGGGCATCTTCTACTACCCAATGGCTCTGGCCGTCGCCGGCTACACCGAGAGTTTTGGCTTAGTTATTAATCCGCTGGTGGGACTCGATACCATTCGCCGGATGGGCGGAACGTATTTCAAGGCGTTCGGTATGGTGTTGCTGATTCAAGTTGTGGGATTCGTCGTGGCTCTCATCGTTGCGAAGATAACTGCGCCCTTTGCGTTACCGTTCTTCGGCAATCTCCCCGCGATGTTCATTAACGGCACTCTAACCTTTTACTTCAATCTCGTGGTGGCATGTATTCTTGGTCTGTCGTTATTCAAGTGCGCGGATCGACTGGGAATAAGCACTGACTAAATGCTAACGGCCGGTGAAGAGCGTCTTTTCGTCAACGAAGCAAAGTCCGTTGCCCCAGGGATCGTTGACGTAGAACGAGCGTTCGCCCCAGGGTCGAACGACTATCTCGCCGGCACTCGCCCCGTGAACATCTTCTTCAGAAAGACAATCGAGTTGAGTTGCCCGTTCATGGAATCGTTCGAGATCCCCAACCGCGAAATAGATGTAGTCGGGAGTCGGTTTCGCCTCCTCACCACCTGCTGTCACATCTACCAGCGCCAGAATTACCGGTCCACAATCGATGTAGTGACGGGAAGCCCTCGGAATTCTTCTTCCTGGATCGTCAAGCAGCTTTCCGTAAAACTCTGACGCTTTATTCAGATCGTCAACCTGCAATATCAAACGGAACAACGCCGGTGCCTTGGCCATCGTTAATCTCCTTCAGAGGTGGAAAACAGAATGAGGGTTGATTATAACGCAGTATTATGACGCAGTTGTCTATGACGTCGCGCAGCGAAGGCTGCCTGTCCCGTTCAGGGACAGAGCCTTTCAGGGACAGAGCCTTTCAGGGACATACCGACATACCATTGAGACCAGATCATCTTGATGGCTGAACCATGAAGTTGGGAGCCGCATTCTGCTGCGCCGGATGAGCCCATCTCTCTGGAGTCCCATCGGCTAGCGCGTTGACCGCATCGCAGGTCCGGGAAATTATCGCGGCAAACAGAAACATGTTAACCAGTGCCACGATGATGCCAAGGAACGGAATCGCGGTGAGCAGAATAAGCACCGGATACGCCGTGAATACGCCCGAAGACAAATGGGGAGCAGCCAGCCTGTGGCGGTCGACGTAGTTGTTGTAGTCGCGTGGGAAGCCGCCCCAAGCTTGAAATATCCAGTACACGTTGAAAAAGGGAATGAACAGGAACCCGATTGCTTTTCCTGGTGTCGCTCTGGCGTATCCGTCCTGGATGGAACTCCACATTTTCCAGAGAATCACGAAGGTGTAGATCATTTGAACGATAAGGAACTGAACAAAACCCAGAATTCCCAGGATCGCTAGCAATTGAACGCCGAGACCCGGCCGTTCCTGGTACCAAACGAAGTTTTGCATCATCGCCGCCACCCCAAAGAGAAAGCCGAACAAGAGGAATAGTCCCAGACTTACTGAGAAGATTCCGGCGTAGAGTTTTTTCGACATCTTATTCATCATCTCACCTCCTCAAAGGTTCCTTCAGATTAGCAATTTCGCACCCTCTTCTATCACGGAGCGCCGAAGCCTGAAAGCGGATTTCCGTAAAAGGCATCGGTTCTCCACGTCGCCGGATTCCACTTATCCAACGCGCCTATGATCTTCACAGGGACGATGATCTTGGCGTCGCCGAAGTTGTTCTGTTTGGCGATGCCGTTGTCAACGAGCATCCCATCGGGTCCAACGCTGAAACCGGCCTCGCGGACCTGTGTGCCTTTGTAGAAGACCTTCACGACATAGTCACCCGGATTGTCCTGCATAATCTGTTTGACCTGCGACCTGATCCGCCGCTCCTCTTCGGGGTCGGAGAGGGCGGCGAAGTTGGCCCAGGATATGTCGTACCTGCGCCAGTGGTGCGTGGCCTCGTTCTCCATGATGGTTGAGTAGCGGGTATCAGTCGAATCAATCTCCTGCCCGTTGCGGTACAGCCGCGCCTCCAGATCGGAGTCGTTGAGACCACCCTTGAACCACATGCTGACGCACACACGCGGGGCCGCGACGGAGAATCCGTAGTTGAGCCAGACATAGCCGATGGGGAGATTCCAATCCTGTTCGACGAAGAAGTTGTACTGGTTTTTGTAGGCGGGGCTGGTGTCTGCAGTCTTGAACTTCCCAACCTTGAACTTGCCTTGAAACACCGTTTCACTGCTGCGTGTGTTGGTGATTTTAATACCGTAGATACCGATGGCAGTGATTGATTTGCCCTGGTGCTTTCCTGAGGCACGCTCGCTTTCTACCAGCACCGTCCACCCGTTGCCGGAGTCGGGTGAACCGACCTGCTCCATCGGTTCGGCGTACCAGGGCGAGCCGTCGGGTTTGAAGTATTCGACGGAGAAGCGCGCCCTCGACGTGGCATTGATGAGTGCATAGAACTTCACTTTCGGAATCCAGTTGGAATTGATCGGGCCGCCCGGCGTTTTCCAGTAGTGGCTTTCTGTCTCACAGCTAATGTCGAGCGTGGCCTTCAAAAAGACGGCGTTGTTCGTAGGGGTGGGCCGTCTAACATATTTGAGTTGAGCCGCCGCCGGGCAGTAGAGCGTCACCAACAACAGCCCCAAAACAATGGCGTGATGCTTTTTCATTTTCTGCTCCTCCTCAAGTCGCGTCGTACCTCTGCGGCTTCACGGCGCGCTGAAACCGCTCAGAGGGTTGCCGTAAAAGGCGTCGGTCTTCCACGCGGCCGCGTTCCAATTGTCCTGCGTGCCCATGACTTTGACGGGCAAAATTATTCGATAGTTAATGAGTTTGATCTGCCCGGCGTAGCCGCTGTCTACGAACAGGCCGCCAGGGCCTACGCTGAATTTCGCCTCGCGCACTTGCATGCCCTTGCGAAAGACTTTCACCGTGTACTCGCCAGGATTGTCTTCCGTGTATCTCACGTTCGGGCGGTTGAGGTGGGAGCCGTTCCGGTGGCGGAAGGTGAACCAGCTGAACTCCCAGAGTCGCCACTGGTGCAGGGCCCGACTCTGCTCGCTAGTCGAAAGTCGCGTTTCCCCTTCGTTGATGTCGGCCTGGTTCGCAGCGTCAGTCGTCGCAACTTCTTCGCCTTGGTAGTAGAGCCGGGCTTCCAGCTCCTTCTCCTGCACATCGCCTTTGAACCACAGAAAAACCGTCGGGTACGGCGAGTCCCAGCTCGTGCTTGACTCGAAGCCGAAGTAGCCGAGGGGCAGGAGCCAATCGTGCTCGACGTAAAAGTCGAAACGATTCTTGTAGCGCGGCTCGTTGGGCATATCCTTAAACTTGCCGACCTTGAACTTACCCTGAAAGACGACCTCGCCGGTCTTGGAGTTGGTGATCTTAATGCCGTAGGCCCCGGTGGTCGTGACAGCATTGGTGTCCAGCAGCTCGCCGGCAGAGTCGCTCTGAAAGGAAACGGTCTTGTCGTTACTGAGGAAACCCTGTCGCAAAGTCTCACTGAACCACGACGAGCCGTCGGGGTTGAAATACTCGGCCACGACGCGCAGGCGCGCGCTGTCGTCGTACAAGAAATCAAACTGCACCCGCGGAATCCAGCTGGAGTACTCAGACTGATTGGGGAATTTCCAATAGGTGTGGACGGTGTGCGCCTTCACTGACACGGAGCTTTTGAGAAAGACCGGTTGCCCGGGTGGTTCCGGGCGCGTGTACGAAGGTTTTGTGCCGCCGGCCTGGGCCGTGCTGCGGGCCGGTGTCCGCGCTTCCATGCGCGTCGGCGGTGGCTGAGCGACGTTGTCCGCCCGCGTTTCCGCCGGCGCCGGCGCGGCTCTCGGCTTGGCCTTCGGCAATTTCGGCAGCTCGATTTTCGGCACTTCCGGCAGCCTCTGCGGAAACTGTGCCGGCGTTGCCGCCGCACTCAACATTGAGATTGTGAGCCACACTACCACCACTAACGTCGATTTTGTGTGACGTGAGATCGTGTTCGACATGGCCTATCCTTTCGGGAATGACTTAGCAGGGTAACAACGAGGATTTTTCTGGTTCACACTTTTGGCTCTCGGCGTTTACGCGAGATGACCAACAACACGACGGACACGATGATTGCGGTAAGTCCGCCCGGGCCCGCCAACATCGCCGACTGCTGCGTTCGTTTGGCGTTCCGGCAAGCCCTCTCAGCGCTATCCACTTCCATGCGGGCTTCCTTCATCAACTCAGCTTCCCTGGGTGTTCCATGTGCGGCGTCAGCCTCTTTCAATTTTTCTTCCGCCGCTCGGTTATAGCTTTGACAGACGCCGTTGTCGGAACTAAGTAAGAAGCCTGCGCCTAGCACGCTCAGCCCGATTCCGAGAACCAACGCAATGACAGCAATGATCTTCATAGTTTTTTCCTCGTTTCAGCAAAGTTAAATTTTCAAATCACTGGCCAAACCGCTGCCGGTATTCGCCTGAGATTAGGAAAGACTTGACCATCTCGGCATCAGCGAAGTTGCCGCCAAACTGGTTGAGTTTCTGGAGCCAGAAGTTGTAACCAGCGAAGTCACTGTCGGGTACGCTGTTCGGATTGCGTCTGAGGTAACCGAAGTACTGCATCAGGACGAAGGCTTTGTTGAACTCAGCCTGCGCGAGCGTTTGGTCTTCAGCAACTGCGCGCAAGACTTGGCTCCGCGTCTTCGCACCGGAAGACAGGTCGCTGACCAACTGATTGCGTTCAGTTGGCGACAAAGCTCCGCCGCTGTTTGTGTTCAAGGTGTCGACGAACTGCGCTGGAGTCATACTCGCTGGAAAGGCGCTCGTGAATCGCGTGCGTGCCACGAATTCGCTTGCGAAGGCGTTCTTGTTGTTTTCGAGCAGTGTTTGCCAGTCGCCGATTCCGACTTGCACCCCCTGACCGATAGCCTGAGTGTCGGGCAGGAACTCTTGCAGCGTCAGTGGCACCGGAGCGCCAGGCAGGTTGCCATAGGAGGCCTTATACATCCTATAAACCAGGTAGCCAGTCTGCTGGAATTCGATCGAGAGGAAGAAGGCCGCTGAGACATTGATGCGCTTGATCTCGCGACAGTGAGCGTCTGCCCCGCAGCTCTCGATCTCGTTGGTCCAGAACGCCTGGCCAGCCGAGTCCGACTGCCGGTTCAAAAAGTCGTGGTAGTGCTGGCAGACGAACTTCGCTGAGTCCTCATTCGCATTCGTCGCCGGCTCTGATGAATCGTCCAGGATCGAGAGCATTGCGATTGAGGGGGCGCCCAGAGTAGCGCCCGATGGATTCGACAGCGTAATCGTAGCGGTTTCGGTTCCCTCTGTGAGCGAGTCTTCGTTGACGAGGATGACAAAGGACTTCTGTAGATCGCCCGGTGCGAAGCGGAGAGTTCCGGTCGCCGCAGTGAAGTCAGCGCGGTCCGAGGCCGTGCCACTCGTGGTCGAATAGTTGACCGTCGAAACGCCCGAGGTGTCACCGATGCGATTGACACTCACGGTCACCGCTGCGCAATCCTCGCTGCCGGTGTAGCTGGTATTACTGAAGTGGACCCCGCTCCCGGAGTCGTCGTCGTTGATTGTCAACACGGCGGTGTTTGGCGCGACAATCGTGCCACCGCCGGTGACCATCACGACCCTGAGATTGACGGTCTCGCTGCTCTCGGCTGAGCTGTCATCCGTTATGGGGACGAAAACTGTTTTGCTCGTCTCACCATTGCCGAAAAAGACGACCGTGTCGGCGTCGGTGAAGTCTTGCCCGGCCGTCGCGCTCCCATTGGAGGTCATAAAAGAGCAACTCGCGGGACCTTCGCTGCCGCCCGCACGAGTGACTGTGACGGCGGCGCTGCCCCCGTTTTCGTTGACGCTGTAGCTGGTGGAACTAAACTGCATTGTTCCCGGCATTACAAACTGAATACATTGAGAAAACTCCGAGGTTTCGAATGGATCCTCAACCATGGGCGCCACAAGTGAAGAGGTGGCAGTGATGAACCTCCCTACCGGCGGAGGAGTCGGGAAACTCGTGTTGAAATTTGACGTTCCGCTTGGAAGCAGCAGACTCGACAGCAGAGTCTGGCCTTCGCCATTTCCCGAAGGATCGCACGACGCGCTGGCGAAGAACTCGATCTTGTGGATGCCGGGCAACGTGTCCAGTGCTCCGCTGATCTGCATTATTCCACCCGCGTAACGGGCGGAGCCCAGGCTAGGAAAGTTCTGCAGATTGTTCGCTCCGGTGTCGAGATCCCCGGCGTCGTTCGGGGTTGCGCCGTTGGGACCAAGATCGATGCCGAGGCCGTTATTGGAGAAGATAGAGTTTTCAGTGATGCTATTGCCGGTCCCAATGCCGACGAAGACACCGTCGCCGCCGTTAAAGGCAATGGTGTTAAGTATAACCACACTGCCGCCGCCGCCGATAAACTCCACGCCAGTGGAACCGTTTCCCAGAGGGCTTGTCCCGTTGAACTTCGTGCCAATGAAGTTGCCCCGCACCTGACAGCCTGATGCGCCTAAGGAGATAGAAATGCCGGAGCCGCCGTTGCCGGAAATGATATTGCGTTCCGGTTCTATGTCGCCGCCGACGAGAGTGCCATTGGTGTGATTGACAACGACGCCGGACAAGCTATTGGCGAGCGCGACGTTACCGGTCGGGTCGGTCCCGATGAAATTTCCTTGTACTTTATTCCCCGTTGACCCGCTGTCATTGATGACAATCCCGTTTCCACTATTGCCCGAGATAACGTTCAGCGCCCCCATCGTCGCGCCCCCGATCATATTGTTCCTTGCGCCGCCTGAGATGAGTACCCCTACAACGTTTCCCAGTCTCGCCGTGCCCGCGGCATTCGTGCCAATGTAGTTGCCTCGTACTACATTGCCAGTGGCGTTGGCGCTGATCACAACGCCAATGCCGTTGCCGGAAATGACATTACGGACGGCAGGGATACCACCGCCAATCAGGTTGTTGCTGGATAAAACCCGCACGCCATCAAGTCCGTTACCCAAAGCGGCGTTGCCGGCGGTGTCGGTGCCGAGGTAGTTGCTTTGGATCGTGTTGAAGCCGTTCGCGCTTAAACGAATGCCATCAGCGCCAAAGCGGTTGATAGCCAGTCCTTTAACCGTGCTTCCCCCTGCGGAGATTGTTAAACCGATCGCATTCGCCCCCGCGCTGGCGCCACTAATTTCAATGAGCGGCTGACCTGCGTAACCGGGCTGAGTGGTGCCGTCGATGATGACGGGGTCAGTGATAGAGGGCAGTTCGCTCAACGGAATGATTGTTTTGACGAGGCTGGGACCTTCGCTGATCTGAAAGCGAATCGTGTCGAGACCGGGGTTCCCGTTGGCAGCAATTATCACCTGCCGCAGAGTGCAGTTGCGCTGGTTGGGGTTGGCACATCCGTCGTCGCCGAGGGAGTTAACGGTGAAGGTTGTTGGTGCTGAAGCAGTCGGCCTTAGCGCCACTGAAAAGTGATCCGGCTGACAAAGCCAGGCCCCCAGAGCTAGCACTACTATCAACAGACTCAACGAGTATCTTTGACTTGTTCTCTTATTCATGACCTACTCCTGGCGCATCGGTAGAGGGGACCTTAAGTCCCACATAGCCTCGGCAACTGCCCGTGAAGCTGAGTAGTCGTCTACTCCGGATCGTTTGGATTGTTAAAAAGCACAGTGAGCTTGATGCTTCCATGTCCGAACTGCGGGAAGTTGAAAGCGCTGCGATCACCTGGGTCGAGGGTGGACGCGGTATCGTCCGGCGGAAAAATCACGAGAGAGTTAAGCATCGCGAGCACCCGCTCCTGTTGTTCAGGCGCAAGCGCGGCAAAGGCATCGCGGGCAGTCTGGGCCTCACCACCGTGGCGCAAAATCACTTCCATCAAGTTGATGCTGCGGCCATCGTGACCGTAAGGCGCGGTCGACCCTACGCCCCAGAGCGGGGTGCTGAGGAATTCCGTGCGGGTCGTACCATCGAAGTCTCTTTCGTAGAAGTTAGGACCAAGATTGTGTCGCTTGAAATCGGTGAAAATATTTCTCACCAGGAACGGTTGCAGCCCGGGCGGTTTCTGCGTCGGGAAGCCGCTGTGGTCATCCTGCGTATTGAATAGAGGGATCGCGGTTGCAAAGAGATTGTTGAAGATTCCGCGTTCAGGATCGAACACGGTCTCGAGATCAGCCACACGGCGATCTCTCTTAATTTGCAGGTCCGGGATGTGACACTGCGCACAGCCGACCCGATTGAAGAGCCTGCGGCCACGCTCCGTCTCGTGGTTTTGCACATACAGAGCGGGTTTGAAATAGTTGAGGAGGTAAAACTCCATGAAGTCGACGAGGCTGTTGGGGATCTCATTCGTAATCCCATCGCGATCCGGATCGTCTGCCTCTCTATCAGTTGGCGGCGCTTCGAGCTGATCCTTGCTTCCATCGAGCACCATACCGGAACGGGTTGTGATGCGGGCGCCGTTATGCGCTCTCATCAATTCAGGGTCCACTGACTGCAAACCCATCTCGTCATTAAATGCGCCTACCACGAATTCACGGATGGAGATCTTCCCACCGTGCGCAAAGAAAGGCCGTACGCGCAGGTCCGGGTTGACGCCACGTACTTGCGAAGAGTCGACCTGCCCGTTGTGCCGCACGATGATCGAGCCGTAATTAATGCCTTTGCTTTCCAGTGACCTGGTGACGGCGTGATGGGTGTGTTGCCATTCAGCGATGGCCTGCGCGCGTATGGAACGCAGGTCAGTTGTGATTTCGTCGGCCAGCATTTCCTTGAGACCGAGGCCGAACAGATGCGGCGCATCGCGGCTGTCGGGTCGCGTTACCACGTCGCCCCCAGAACCTGCGGAGCCCCGTGGCCGGCCATGACAGCCGGCGCAGCTATCGCTAAGGCCCGCTCCGAGCGCGAGGTTCGAATTGATGTCACCAACGCCGTCATCGGCAAGCGGTCCATGGCCCTGGCTGCGGAGGAACTTGCGTTGGAAGAGTTGTCGCCCGCGGCGAATTGCGCGAAACGGATCGCGCGCGATGATGAACGAAGAGGAGTCGGGCGTCATCCGGTCGCCGGTTCCGGTGCCGATCTCTTGCGCGAGTGATTTGGCAATGCCGAAGTTGGCGACGTTGGGATTCTGCGTCCGGTCGGTCATCTGCGCCGACGTCGGCGGAAGTTGCCAAATAGCGGTGCCACATAAGATGAGAAGGGAAATGAGCGCTGTGATCGTCACTCTTGCCTGTTTCATATGGGAACTCCTTTCCAGACTATGAGGTCTCCAATGAGCGATGAGCGGAACGCCTCAGCGCTAACAACCATCGGTTTTTTTTGCTGCCGGCACGAACCGTCTGGAGGGGGTGGCCTACATTGTGTTAGCTTCAGCGGCGTACTCACACGACGGGGGCTTTTTATGCAGACGCATTCCCCGAAAGAAATCACTCAATTGCTGGTCGCTTGGGGAGATGGCGATCAGGCAGCTCTGGACGAGCTAACCCCTCTGGTTCACGAGGAGTTGCGCCGCCTGGCGCACCACTACATGGGCGGCGAACGCACCGGCCATACCCTGCAAACCACCGCTCTCGTAAACGAGGCCTACATCCGGCTAATTGACTGGAAAAACGTGCGTTGGCAGAGCCGCGCGCACTTTTTCGCGGTATCGGCGCAGTTGATGCGCCGCATCCTGGTTGATTTCGCACGCTCGCGGGGCTACCAGAAGCGCGGGGGTGCAGCGCTGGCGGTATCGCTCGATGAAGCGGCGCTCGTCTCGAACGACAAAGGAGCTGACCTGGTCGCGCTCGATGAGGCCCTGGGTCTACTTGCCGCGCTCGACGTTCGGCAGAGCAAGGTTGTGGAGTTGCGTTTCTTCGGGGGCTTGAGTGTCGAGGAGACGGCTGAAGTTTTAAAGGTGTCGTCAGGGACGGTCAGACGCGACTGGAGCCTCGCCCGCGCCTGGTTGCATCGCGAACTGGGTGCCAAGTCGTGAATCGTGAGTCGTAAATCGAGGAACCGTAAATCGGGAATCGTGAATCGTGCAGATTTGCGAGTGGTAGTGAACCGAATCTATTTGATGCAGCTTGAGTGTGCTGCACTTCTTTTGCCGCAGTCTCATTCACACCGCGGCTTCGGCCCGGTGGTAAGAGGCGGCTAGCACTACACTGAACCGTTTCAACGGTTTTCCGCTGGCGCTTCCAGGACCGTAAGGCAAGAGCAAACCGTTGAAACGGTTTTGAGGTTTCAAGAGCCGGAGTTGGTCACCGGGCTGAAGCCGCGGTGTGAATGAGAGTCAAGAAAATGCGATCAGGCACGCGTGAACTGAGCGCGTTGAACGACTACCATCTATTCACGATTCACCATTCACGATTCACGGTCTTGGTGATTGACGATCATGACGCCCGAACGTTATCGGCAAATCGGAGAGATCTATCACGCCGCTCTGGAAGTTGAGGGAGAAGAGCGGGCTGCCTTTCTCGAGCGGGCGTGTGCGAACGACATTGAGCTACGACGCGAAGTTGAATCGCTGATCGCATCTCACGAGCAGGCGGCGAACTTCATCGCGACGCCGGCGTTGGCGGTAGCCGCCGGGCTAATCGTTCAGAGAGACTCGTTGGTGGGTCAGACGGTGGCCCATTACCGGGTGCTATCGCTTGTCGGCGAGGGCGGAATGGGCGAGGTTTACCTGGCCGAGGACACGCGGCTGGGCCGTCGGGTTGCTCTAAAGTTACTTTCCGCCGCCTTCACCAATGACGCCGATCGAATGCGGCGGTTCATGCAGGAGGCGCGCGCGGCCTCAGCCCTGAACCATCCAAACATCCTCACCGTCCACGAGATTGGGAGAGTTAACGGCGTTGACTTCATAGCCACGGAGTTCATCGAGGGCGAGACGCTGCGTCCATCGATGGCTAAGCGACGGCTGAGGCTGTCGCAGGCGCTCGACATCGCCGCGCAGGTGGCCGGAGCGCTGGCGGCAGCGCACGCCGCTGGTGTGGTTCATCGTGACATCAAGCCCGAGAACATCATGGTGCGGCCGGACGGTTACGTTAAGGTGCTGGACTTTGGGCTGGCCAAGCTGGCTGGGCCAGGATTAGAGACGGGGAATGAAGCCTCAACGGTCACGAGAGTTGAAACTAACCCCGGAGTGGTGATGGGGACTGTGCAGTACATGTCGCCGGAACAGGCGCGCGGACTACCGGTGGATGCACGCACTGACGTCTGGAGCCTTGGGGTGGTGCTGTATGAGATGGTTGCGAGCCGTCCGCCGTTCGAGGGGGCAACCCGTAGCGACACAATAGTCTCGATCCTGGAAAGAGAGCCTGCTCTGCTCGCGCGCCTTGCGCCCGAAACCCCAGCGGAGCTCGAGCGGATCGTGACTAAGGCGCTCACAAAGAATGCTGAGGAGCGGTATCAGACAGTTAAGGACATGGCGATAGATTTGAGGCGGCTGAGACGGCGGCAGGAAGTCGAGGCTGAAATCGAACGCTCCGCCGCGCCGGAGGCGAGCAGTAGTGATGCGGCTGTGATCGGCCGGCAGACGGCGGTGGTACAGGAGTCGATGGCAGTGCGGACAGGTCAGGTTGAAACAGCGGCTGCGACATCGAGCATTGAGTATCTGGTCAGTGAGGTCAAACGACATAAGCGAGGCGCGGCTGTGGGCGGAGCACTCGTCATCGTGCTCGCCGGTCTTGCCTACAGCGTTTACAGATTCAATAATAAAAATCAACCTCCCACTAAGCCGGCAGCGCTCTTCCAAACGACAAGGATCACGCGACTAACCACCGATGGCAAGGCCTCTGAAGCGGCTATCTCGCCTGACGGTAAATATGTGGTTTACGTTAAAGACGATGGCCGGCAGAGCCTATGGGTGAGACAGGTTGCCACGGGTAGCGAGGTGCAGATCATTCCGCCTTCAGAAATTGAGTATTTGGGAATAACGTTTTCACCAAACGGTGATTACGTTTACTACGTCACGAGAGAAAAGAGTGGCGAAAGCGCCCTCTATCAAATGCCAGCGATCGGAGGCGCCTCGAGAAAATTGCTGGCAGGCATAATGGGCCCCATTTCTTTCTCTCCAGAAGGCGAGCGGTTCGCTTTTGTTCGTAGTGGGAGAGAGGAAAGCAGCTTAGTTATTGCGAATGCAGACGGAACCGGACAGCAAGGAATCGCCTCGCGCAAGTTTCCGAACAATTTCTGGTATATGCCAGCATGGTCGAAGGATGGAAAGATCATCGCCTGCGCCGCCAGAAATTTCGACGATGGCTTTCATCTTGAGGTGGTCGGCGTGCAGGTCGACGATAGGAAGGTACAACTGATTTTCCGACAAAGGTGGTACTGGATAGACCACCTGATGTGGCTTTCAGATTCAAGCGGCCTGTTGATGACTGGGACGGATCAGGCGGAGAGGACGCCTCAGGTCTGGTTCCTTCCTTATCCGCACGGTGAGCCACGCAAAATCACCAATGATCTTAACACCTACGTCGGACTTAGCCTGACGGCAGCCTCAAACATTTTGGCAACTGTGAGTTCTACAGACATTTCCAATATCTGGACTGCCCCCAGCGACAATGCGAGCCTGGGAACACAATTAACCTCGGGTGTCGGTAGGTACGACGGTGCGGAAGGTATCTCCTGGACGCCCGACGGCAAGATAGTATTTCGGTCATGGGCGAAGGGAACTAACGACGTTTGGGTTGTGGAACGAGATGGCAGCAATTTGAAACAGGTGATGGAAAACGATCCCGATGCGAGTGGACTGTCCGTTTCACCCGACGGTCAATACATTGTGTTCAGTTCCAGACGGGGAGGTGATTCTGATATTTGGAGGACGGACATTGATGGAGCCAACGCGAAACAGTTAACCCTGGGTGGTGATGGCAGCAGGTTTTTGCCTTCCATTTCTCCCGATGGGAAATGGGTAGTTTACTCATTCTTTTCTGACTTAGGGCCGACCATTTGGAAGCTGCCGGTTGACGGCGGCGATTCTGTCCGTTTGTCCGACAAGCGTGCGAGATCTCAGTCAATTTCGCCTGACGGAAAGCTGATCGCCTGTGGGTACTTTGGCGATCAAAGGAGCTCGATAGGGATCAGGATGGCGGTGATTCCGATTGAAGGTGGGCCACCCGCAAAAATATTTGATGTTCGGCTCTCACCTTTCAGCAAGTGGCGCTCCTTTGGATCTCTGGACACAATTCGATGGTCACCAGACGGGCACTCTTTGACCTATATTGACACGCTGGAAGGCGTCTCGAACATCTGGAGTCAGCCGCTCGATGGCGGGAAGCCGTTGCAGCTAACCAACTTCAAAACTGGTCGGATATTTAATTTCGCCTGGTCGCGCGACGGCAAGTGGCTTGCGCTCGCACGCGGGTCAGTGACCAGTGATGTTGTGCTGATCAGCGATCTTAGGTGAGTGCAGCCGAAAACTGATTGACGCATTGGGGTTTTAACGGAAGCCTCAAAGACGCGTGACTGCTTAATCGTAAACCGTGAATCGTGCAGATTTGCGAGTGGGTAGTGAACTGAATCTATTGATGCAGCTTGAGTGTGCTGCACTCCTTTGCCGCAGTCTCAATTCACACCGCGGCCTCAGCCCGGTGGTAAGAGGCGGCTAGCGTTACACTGAACCGTTTCAACGGTTTTCCGCTGCGCTTCCAGGACCGTAACGCAAGAGCAAACCGTTGAAACGGTTTTGAGGTCTTCAAGAACTAGCCTTGGTCACCGGGCTGAAGCCGCGGTGTGAATGAGAGTTAAGAAAATGCATCAGGCACGCGTGAGCTGAGGGCGCTGACCGACTACTATCTAATCACGATTCACGATTCAACATTTAGGATTCACGATTCACGGTCTTGGTGATTGACGAGCATGACACCCGAACGTTATCGGCAAATCGGAGAGATCTATCATGGCGCGCTGGAAGTTGCGGGAGAAGAGCGCGCTGCCTTTCTTGAGCGGGCGTGTGCGGGTGACGAGGAGCTGCGACGCGAGGTTGAATCGCTGATCGCGTCTCATGAGCAGGCTTCGGATTTCATCGCAACGCCGGCGCTGGCAGTCGCTGCCGGGCTAATCTCTCAAAGAGACTCGCTGCTGGGCCAGACTGTGGCGCATTACCGGGTGCTATCGCTCGTCGGCGCAGGCGGAATGGGCGAGGTTTACCTGGCGGAAGACACGCGCCTGGGCCGTCGGGTTGCCCTAAAGTTACTCTCTGCGGCCTTCACCAACGACGCCGATCGAATGCGACGCTTCATGCAGGAGGCGCGTGCGGCCTCAGCCCTGAACCATCCCAACATCCTCACGGTCCACGAGATTGGGAAGGTTGATGGCGTTGACTTCATGGCTACGGAGTTCATCGAGGGTGAGACGCTGCGTCCTTCCATGGCCAAGCACAAGTTGAGGTTGGCAGAGGCACTCGATGTCGCCGCGCAGGTGGCCGGAGCGCTGGCGGCGGCGCACGCGGCTGGCGTGGTCCATCGTGACATCAAGCCCGAGAACATC
>Ga0193717_1001005_pt1 | contig 17786 bp, 17 predicted proteins | sample U2c2metaG_FD_145900 | JGI IMG/M metagenome (GOLD analysis project Ga0193717, IMG submission 145900) | Soil microbial communities from a riparian zone of the East river system, Colorado, United States - U2c2 | ecosystem: Environmental > Terrestrial > Soil > Riparian zone | place: USA: East River... | reverse complement strand
TCGAAAAGGGCAAGACCGTGGTCGAGGACCCGGGCACGGCCGGCGAGAAGATGGTGACCTACCGGGTCACGAAGAAGAACGACAAGGAAACCGGCCGCGAGGAGATGTCTTCGGAGGTCCTCACCGAGGCCAAGCCGAAGATCACCAAGGTCGGCACCAAGGTCGTCGCGGCCCCGCCGGTCAGCGGCGCCGCCAAGTGGGACGCCATCGCCAAGTGCGAGTCTGGCGGCAACTGGGCGATCAACACCGGCAACGGCTACTACGGTGGCCTCCAGTTCGACAAGCAGACCTGGAACGCCTACGGCGGCTCGCAGTACGCGGTCCTGCCGAGCCAGGCCACCCGCGAGCAGCAGATCGCCATCGGCCAGAAGGTCGTCGACGACCGCGGCGGCTACGGCGCCTGGCCGCACTGCGGCAAGATGGGCTAGCACCTCACGTTTTCCCTGAAGGGACCTTTCGTACGAATCATTCGCCCACCCGTCTCCCGCCACCACCCTCAACGGAGACGCTGCGCGTCCGATTCAATTCGAAAGGTCCCTTCAGTCGTTCCGGACGTCGACGCATAAGGTGTGCGGGTGACTCAACTGCTCGGGCCTGCCGAGATTCGTGGGCTGGCCGCCGAGCTGGACGTCCGGCCGACGAAGAAACTCGGCCAGAACTTCGTCCACGACCCCAACACCGTTCGCCGGATCGTCGAGCTGGCCGGGGTCGGACCGGATGACGTGGTCCTCGAAGTCGGGCCCGGGCTCGGTTCGCTGACGCTTGGGCTGCTCGCCACGGGTGCCAGGGTGGTCGCGGTCGAGATCGATCCGAAGCTCGCCACCCGGCTGCCGATCACGGTCGCCGAGCGGGCGCCGGAGTTCGCGGAGCGGCTGGCCGTCGTGACAGCGGACGCGCTGCGGGTTCAGGCGGCGGACTTCGAGTTCGCGCCGACGACGATGGTCGCCAACCTGCCGTACAACGTCGCCGTCCCGGTCGTGCTGACTTTGCTCGCCGAACTGCCGAGCTTGGTGCGCGGTCTCGTGATGGTCCAGACCGAGGTCGCCGACCGGATGGCCGCGGGTCCCGGCAGCCGGATTTACGGCGTCCCGAGTGTGAAACTCGCCTGGTACGGGCAGGCGCGCAAGGTCGCTGCGGTGCCGCGCGCGGTGTTCTGGCCGGTGCCCAACGTCGACTCCGCGCTGGTGTCGTTCGAGCGCGGCGAGCAACTGTCCACTGTGGACCGTAAAACGCTGTTCGCCGTGGTGGACGCCGCTTTCTCCCAGCGACGCAAAACATTGCGCGCCGCGCTGGCGACCTGGGCCGGTTCGGCCGAACGCGCGGGCGAACTGCTCGCCGCCGCCGGGATCGACCCGAAGACCCGGGGCGAGCAACTGGACGTGAAGGACTTCGTCCGGATAGCGGTAGCCGCCGGGCAGCCTGCCTGATCCAGCTCGTCAGGTCCTGCCATGCGAACGCCCGTTCTCGTTATTTGGACTCCATCAGACGTGTGATCTGCGCCAACGGGCTTGCTTTCACCCAGTGGGATCGGCTTTACTCAAAGTGCCATCCCGAGCGACTGAGAGACCTGGCTCGCCGAAGTCGCAGCAACCACCCCCGTGGGCAGGTGCTACCGCCAGGACCGATGGAGGAATGCCGTGTACGTCTCGCGAATGCTGACCAAGCGCCGCGTCGTTGATCAGGGTCGCCGCACTGTGTGCGCATGTCGACGCTCCGACGCTTCAGCCTGAGTCTTACTCCCTAACCCCGTTTTCAACCGCTCCGTCCAATTTGGACGGCTAATCGGTGACGGCCTGGCGCGCCCTGATGGAGCTGCGCCCCATTTTTGGAGCATTCGTGATCACTGTCGAAAACCTGACCAAGTCCTTTTCCGCCAACGGAAATCCGGTCGTGGCGCTGCGGGACGTGAGCATCGACATCGATGCCGGCTCCCTGTTCGGCGTCGTCGGCCCCGCCGGTTCGGGCAAGTCGACGCTCGCCCGGTGCATCGGCCTGCAGGAGCGTCCGGACCGCGGTGTCGTCCGCCTCGACGGACTCAACACCGGCACCCTCGACGGAAGACGTCTTCGTGAGGTCCGAAGGCAGGTGGGCATTCTCGAAGCCAAGCCCGAGCTTCACCTCGAGCGCACCGTGGCCGGGAACATCGCCGCGCCGCTCGAGCAGCTCGGCCTGGACGGCCCGCAGCGCCGCACCCGCGTCAGCAACCTGCTCGACCTGGTCGGGCTGACCTCCCGCGCCGGCGGTAGGCCGGGCGAACTCACCGTCGGCCAGCGCCGCCGCGTCGCGGTGGCCAGGGCTCTCGCCGCCGGTCCCGCGGTTCTGCTCGCCGACGACCCGACGGCCGGTGTCCAGCCGGAAGAAGCCGGTGCCGTGCTGGCCGTGCTCGACCGCGCTCGCGCCGAACTGGGCGTGACAGTGCTGCTGACCACGCCCGACGCCGCCGTCGTCCGCCGCATCTGCGACGACGTCGCCGTGCTCGAAGGCGGCAGTCTCGTCGAGCGGGGCAAGGTCCTGGACCTGGTCGCCGACCCGTCGACACGGACCGCCCAGACATTGCTGCCCGCGATCGAGACCACCCGGTCGCAGTCCGCGCGTTACGAGCGGTCCGTCGACATCGTGCTGATCGGTTTCGCGTCGATCGGCGCGCTGCTGCCGGAGGCGGCCAGCCGCTTCGAGGTCGAGGTCGCCACCATCGGTGGTGGCGTGACGCGCGTCGGCGACACTCCGGTCGCGCGTTTCCGTCTAGGCCTGCGTGGCACGCAGTCGGACGCCGCGCTCGCGTGGATCGCCGAGCGCGGTGGCCATATCACCCACACCGCCCGCGGCCCGCAGGGCATCGCCGCCGCGTAGCGAAAAAATCACTACGACCGCCGTAGCCAAAAAACAGCTACGGCGGTCGTAGTCAAAAAATCGCCACGGCGACGGTAGTCAGAAAACCGCCACGACCGCTGTGGTCAGAAAACCGCGACGGCAGCCGTAGCTGAAAAAGTGCGACGGTCGCCTGGCGGTTTTCGCCGAAAAATCGCTACGAAGGCCCTTCGTCGTGTCACCGCCGTCGCACCAGCAGCCCTACGCCAATCGCCGCCACAGCGACGAACCCTGCCGCCCACCCACCGGCGGTGGCATAACCGTGAACAGTCGCGGCCGTCGCGCCGATTCCGGCCGCTGACGCCGTCGCACTGGCGGCGATGGTGTTGAGCGACGCCGTCCCGATCGACGCTCCCACCTGCTGCGACGTCGTGATGAACGCCGAAGCCGCACCGGCGTCACGTGGTTCTATCCGGCTGGTCGCGAGGTTCATCACCGTCGGCATCGACAGCCCCGCGCCCATTCCGAGCAACATTTCGGCAGGCAGGATCAAGCCCGCGTAAGACGCGTCCGGCGTCAGTTGGGTGAGCACGGCCAGTCCGGACGCCAGCAGCAGCAGTCCGATCACGAGCAACGGCCGTGGTCCGGTTCGAGGAAGCAGCCGCGACGAGATCTGCGTGGCGAAAAGCAGGTTCCCGGCCAAGATCGGCAGGAAGGCCAGCCCGGTCGCCAACGCGCCGTAATGCATGATCGCCTGTAGCTGGTAGGTCAAAAACAGGAACATGCCGAACATACCGAACGATGCGGCGCCGATCGAAAAGTAGGCGCCCGCGCGATCGCGGTCCTTGAGCACACTCAGCGGCAGTAGCGGATTCGGTACTTTTGCCTGCCGTAGCGCGAAAGTCGCCAGCAGAACCACGGCGAGACCGAGGAAACCCAGTACCGGCAACGAATCCCAGCCACGACTTGCGGCTTCGGAGAGTCCGTAGACCAGCGAAACGATGCCGGCGCTGCCGATGAACCCGCTGAACCAGTCGATCTTCGCTTCGCGGTGTCCCGGCACGTTCGGCAGCACGAACCAACCGGCGACTCCGGCGACGACCGCGATCGGCAGGTTTACGAACAGGCACCAGCGCCAGTCCAGGTATTCGGTGAGCACTCCGCCGAGCACGAGCCCGACAGCCCCGCCGGCCATCATGATCGCGCTGAAGATGCCGAACGCCTTCGCTCGTTCGCGAGGTTCGGTGAAGGTCAGCGTCAGCAGGGATACCGTCGACGGCGCGAGCAGCGCCGCGAAGACACCTTGCGCCGCGCGGGCGGCGATCAGCATTCCGGTGCCGGTCGCGGCGCCGCCCACCGCGGACGCCAGCGCGAAGCCCGCGATGCCGATGAGCAGGGTGTTCTTCCGGCCGAACCGGTCGGCCAAGCGACCGCAGAGCAGCAGCAAACCGCCGTAGGCCAGCGTGTACGCGGTGATGGTCCACTGACGGGCGACGTCGGACATGCCGAGGTCGGCCTGCACTGAGGGCAGGGCGATGTTGACGATGGTGGTGTCGACGATGACCAGCAGCTGGGCCAGTCCGATCACCCCCAGCGCCCACCATCTGCTCCGGGTTCCGGGTGGTGCTTCGATGATTGAAGACATGACAAATCCCCTGGTGAAAGTGTGTGATGCCCGGCGATGGGTAAACTCGGGCCGAAACCATTGCTTGTCGGCCGACAAGCAAACTGGCTAGCCGTAAGGTAAGCTGTAACTAGTCGGCCGTCAAGTAAGTTTGAGAAGGCTCTCAGGAAGGACGGAAATGGCCGGTCGGCGCAGTGACACTCGCGAGCGGATCCAGCAGATCGCGCTGGAACTCTTCATCGACCAGGGATACGAGAAGACCTCGCTGCGTGAGATCGCCGAGCGGCTGAACGTGACGAAAGCCGCGCTGTACTACCACTTCCGCACCAAGGAAGACATCATCCGGAGCCTGACCGACGATTTCAGCGAGTCCCTCGACGAGCTGCTCGCCTGGGGCCCCGGCCAGCCTCGCGTCGACATCTTGCGACGCTTCGCCGACCTGGTCAGCGGCCAGTTCGGCCCGGTGATGGCGTTTATCCAGTCCAACCAGAACGCGATGAAGGATCTCGACGTCCACAGTGGTTTCCCGGACAAGATGAAGGCGCTGTTCCACCTGGTCGGCTCCGATGAGGACGACCCGGCGACGCAGCTGCGCGCCCGGCTGGCCCTGGTGGCGATCCTCGTCGGGAACAGCCCGATGTTCCTTCAGGAAACGGGGACCGAGACCAGCAGTGAGGTCTCGAGGTCGCTCTCGAACTCGCTTCTCCTCGTTCGGGGCCGTCCGAACCCGCCACGTAGGCTGGACCGGTGCTTGCCGTCGTTCCGCCACCAGTCACCGTCAAGGTGCCCTCGAAGATCAATCTGCATCTGTCGGTGGGCGACTTGCGTGAAGACGGTTTCCACGAGCTCATCACGGTCTTCCACGCGCTCTCGCTGTCCGACGAAGTGACTGTCGCCGTCACCGACGACCCAGGTGTCGAGGTGTACGGCGAAGGCGAAGGCACCGTGCCGACCGGGCCCAACAACCTCGCTTGGCGTGCCGTCGAAGCACTGGCCGCGCACGTCGGCAAGCCCGAAGCCGAGAACAAGATCCGCGTGGTGCTGCGTAAGGGCATTCCGGTCGCCGGCGGCATGGCGGGCGGGAGCGCCGACGCGGCCGCGACGCTCGTCGGGCTCGCGTCGCTGTGGAAGCTCGACATCGGCCGCGACGAACTGGCCGAGATCGCCGCCCAGCTCGGCAGCGACGTGCCGTTCGCGCTTTACGGCGGCACCGCGCTGGGAACCGGCCGCGGTGAGCGACTCGTGCCGGTGCTGTCCCGTCACCAGTTCCACTGGGTGCTCGCGTTCGACCAACGCGGCTTGTCCACGCCGCGGGTTTTCGGCGAGCTCGACAGGCTGCGCGTGGACGGAAATCCGCCACGCGTCGGCTCGCACACTCCGGTCGTCGAGGCGTTGGCCTCCGGCGATCCCCGTCAGTTGGCGATGTTGCTCGGGAACGACCTACAGGCGGCTTCCGTCTCGCTGCGCCCGGGCCTGCGGCGCACGCTGCGTGCTGGGGTCAACGCCGGTGCGCTCGCCGGGATCGTTTCCGGCTCGGGCCCGACCTGCGCGTTCCTCTGCACCGACGGCCAGTCCGCGCTGGAAGTCGCGGCCGAACTTTCCGGCGCTGGGGTCTGCCGGACTGTCCGGGTCGCGCACGGCCCGGTCCCCGGCGCGCGTATCGGCGGCGGGGACGACGCGCCCCGGCCCGTTCCGCCGCAGGTGCACGCCTGATGGAAATCGTCGAGTTCGCTTTTCCCGGGCCGCTTCGCGACGCGCTGGTGGCTTCGATCCTCCGTGGCGACAAGACGTCGACAAGTGCACTGGCCGTGCACTACGAAGGCGAGGAACTGCCGAAGGTGGGCGAGCGCCTGAGCGTGCTCGACTCCGCCGAGCGCGGGGTGGCGGTCATCGAGGTCACCGACGTGAAGCTGGTGCCGGTGTCCGAAGTGGACGTCGAGCACGCGATCGCCGAGGGCGAGGACTACAAGACTGTCGCCGGATGGCGGGCCGAGCACGAAAAGTTCTGGAACAGTCCCGAAGTCCGCGAAGAGCTCGGTGATCCCGACTTCGCTGTCACGGACGATTCGATCGTCGTCGCGTGGCAGTTCCGGCTTGTCGAGAGCAAGTCGTGAAGCTCGCGGAGTTCGCTTTTCCCGGACCGCTGCGGGACAGGCTGATCGCGGCGATCCTGTCCGGCGAGAAGACGACCACGAGCGGGCTGCTCGCTGAATACGAGCACTACCGCGAAGAGCTGCCGAAGGTCGGCGAACGCGAACTGGTCGTCGATTCGGACGAGCGTGGCGTGGCCGTCATCGAGACGACCGAGGTCCGGCGGCTTCGACTGTCCGAAGTGGACTTGAAACACGCCGTGGACGAGGGCGAGGGATTCGAGACGCTCGCGCAGTGGCGGACCGAGCACGAGAAGTTCTGGCTCAGCGAAAAGATGCGTGCGGTGCTGCGCGCTCGAAGTTTCACCGTGGATGACGACACGATCGTTGTCGCGCAACGGTTTCATGTAGTGGAAAGGCTCAGTTAGCCGATGGTCAACCTGGTCAATTTGGAGTCGGTGAGCAAGTCCTACGGGGTGAAGCCGCTGCTCGACGGTGTATCGCTCGGTGTGGGCGAAAACGAACGAATCGGTGTCGTCGGCCTCAACGGAGGCGGCAAGACGACCTTGCTCGAGGTGCTCGCGGGTATCGCGGAGCCGGATTCCGGGCGAGTGAGCCAGGTCGGTGGCCTGCGCATGGCCGTGGTCACGCAGCGCACGGAACTGCCTTCGGGAAGCACGGTCCGCGAGGCCGCGCTTTCGGGGTTCGACGCCGAGCACGAATGGGCCGCGGACGCCCGCGTCCGGTCCATTGTGGAAGGTCTGGGACTGCTGGAGCTCGGGCTGGATTCCCCTACCACCAACCTTTCCGGTGGTGAGCGCCGCCGGATCGCGCTGGCCGCGGCACTCGTCGGTGAGCTCGACCTGATCGTGCTCGACGAGCCGACCAACCATCTGGACATCGAGGGTGTGCGCTGGCTGGCCGATCACCTGCTCGCCCGCGCCGTGGCGCTTGTGGTCGTGACGCACGATCGCTGGTTCCTCGACACCGTCTGCGGCCGGACCTGGGAGGTCGTCGGCGGGCAGGTCGAGCAGTACGAAGGCGGTTATGCCGACTGGGTCTACGCCCGGGCGGAGCGCGCACGGCTGTCCGCGACGGTCGAGGAGAAGCGGCAGAACCTGGCGCGCAAGGAACTCGCGTGGCTGCAACGCGGCGCCAAGGCCCGTACTTCCAAGCCGCGCTACCGGATCGAAGCCGCCGAGGCACTGATCTCGGACGTCCCGCCGCCGCGTGATTCCGTCGAGCTGATGTCGTTCGCGCGCCGCCGGCTGGGCAAGACCGTGCTCGAACTCGAGGACATCACGCTCGTCGCGGGCGACAAGGCGCTGCTGGACGACGTCACCTGGCGCATCGGCCCCGGTGACCGGCTCGGCTTGGTCGGGGTGAACGGATCCGGCAAGACGACGCTGCTCAAGGCGCTGGGCGGTGAGACCTCGATGGTTTCGGGCAAGCGGATCCAGGGCAAGACGGTCGCGCTCGCGCATCTCACGCAGGAGCTCGAAGACCTGCCGGGGCAGCTGCGCGTGCTCGAAGCCGTCGAGCAGATCGCGGGCCGCGTCCAGCTCGGCAAGCAGGAGCTATCCGCGTCGCAACTCGCCGAGAAGCTCGGTTTCCCGGCGGCGCGGCAGTGGACGCCGGTCGAGGACCTCTCCGGTGGTGAACGTCGTCGGCTCCAGCTGATCCGGCTGCTGATGGCCGAGCCCAACGTCCTGCTGCTCGACGAACCGACGAACGACCTGGACATCGACACCCTGCAGCAGCTCGAGGACCTCCTCGACTCGTGGCCGGGCACGATGGTGGTCGTCTCGCACGACCGGTACCTGGTCGAGCGGGTCTGCGACCACGTGTACGCGCTGTTCGGCGACGGCAAGATCACCCATCTCCCCGGCGGTATCGAGGAGTACCTCGCCCGCCGCCAAGGGCACCAGCTCGGCAACCAGCGTCAGCAGAACGGCACCGTGGGCACCAGTTCCGCGGCCAAGGTGAGCGCTGCCGAGCGCAGGGCCGCCAGCAAGGAGCTCTCCAAGCTGGAGCGACGGCTGAAGGCCCTCGACGACAAGGAAAAGAAGCTCCACGACGCGCTCGCGGCCGCGGCCACCGAGCCGCAGAAGTTGATGACCCTCAACGCGGACCTCAAAGCCGTCGCGGCGGAGAAGGACGACGTCGAGGCGCGGTGGCTGGAGACGTCGGAGCTCGCGGAGTGACCAGATAGTCTGACTTCCATGAGTCGGTTCGTGGACACGCTCGTCGCTTCGGCGACGGGGCGGGGTCAGCAGCGGGGGATGGTCACCGGAGAGCCCAAGGAGCCGGTTCGCCGGACGTGGGCGGAAGTCCACGAACAGGCGTTGCGGGTCGCCGGTGGATTGGTCGAGGGCGGGCTGGTGCCCGGCAGCGCGGTCGCCGTGCTCGCCGGTGCGCCCGCGCTGATCGCGCCGACCGTGCAGGCCGTGTGGCTCGCCGGTGGCAGTGTCACCATGCTGCACCAGCCGACGCAGCGCACGGACCTGGCCGAGTGGGCCGAGGACACGGTCAAGGTCCTCGGCATGATCGGCTCCGAGCTGGTCCTGCTGGGTGAACCGTTCGATCAGCTGGCGCCCGTGCTCGAACAGCGCGGTATCGGCTTCAAAGTGATCAGCGAACTGTTCGACGCCGAGCCGCTCAGCGAGCCGGTGTCGGTGGACGAGGACGCGCTCGCCCTGCTGCAGCTCACCAGCGGTTCGACAGCGGACCCGAAGGCCGTCCAGATCACCCACGGCAACCTGTACTCCAACATCAAAGCCATGGCCGACGGCGTCAAGTTCGATTTCGACCACGACGTGATGGTGTCGTGGCTGCCGACCTTCCACGACATGGGGATGGTCGGCTTCCTGACCGTGCCGATGACCTTCGGCGTCGAGCTGATCAAGATCACCCCGGTCGAGTTCCTGACCGGGCCGCTGATCTGGCCCGAGCTGATCAGCCGCTACGGCGGCACCGTCACCGCGGCGCCGAACTTCGCCTACGCGATCGTCGGCCGCCGGATGGCGCGGGTCGAAGACGACAACGCGTACGACCTGTCGAAACTGCGTATCGCGCTGAACGGTGCCGAACCGGTCGACGAGTCGGCGGTGGCGACGTTCACCGAGGCGGGCGCGCGGTTCAAGATGCCGGCGGAGTGTGTTTTCCCGGCCTACGGCATGGCGGAAGCGACACTGGCCGTTTCCTTCGCGCCGCTGTTCACCGGGTTGACGCTCGACTACGTCGAGGCGGATTCGCTCGAAGCCGACAACAAGGCCATCCCCGTGGCGGAAAACGATCCACGCCGGGGCACCGACGCCGTGCGGTCTTTCGCCGTTCTCGGCCCGCCGCTGGACGGACTCGAGGCGGAAATCGTCGACGACAAGGGCAACGTGCTCGACGAACGCCACGTAGGCGAAATCCGGCTACGCGGTGAGGCCGTGACGCCGGGCTACCTGACGATGAACGGCCCGCTCGCCACCCAGGACGCCGAAGGCTGGCTCGCCACTGGCGACCTCGGGTACCTCGTCGACGGCATGATCGTCATCTGCGGGCGGCAGAAGGACGTCATCATCATGGGTGGCCGCAACATCTACCCGACCGACATCGAGCGCGCCGCGACCTCTGTCGAAGGAGTGCGTGCCGGTAATGCCGTGGCCGTTCGTATCGACGCCGGTAGTCGTCGCGAAAGGTTCGCTGTCGTCTCTTTGTCGAAGCTCGCCGGCGACGCCGACGCCGAACGCACTATCGCCAAAGAGGTCGCCGCGCGGGTGCGCGACGCCGTGGACATGCGCCCGTTCGCCGTGGTCGTGCTCCCCGCCGGAAGCCTGCCGAAGACGCCGTCGGGCAAGGTCAAGCGGGCTGCCACCGCGATCCAGTACGCCGACAAGATCTCCAAGAACGCGAGCACCTGAGCTCGGGCGCCGTCGTGGAAATAGCGGAACTGCACGATTGGCCGACAACGGAGAGCGCGGCTGTCGACATCCAGCTGCGCCTCCGTTCCTTGGTCGATCTCGACGACAGCTGTCCCGAGGTCGTCGAAACAGTCACTGGGCTGGATGTCGCCTACGACAAGACGACGAACCGCATCGCCGCGACGGCGGTGACGATCGATAGCGAAAATTTCGCCACGATCGAAGAACGCACGGTGATCTCCGAGGTGTCGTTTCCCTACGCGCCCGGTTTGTTCGCCTTTCGCGAGCTACCGCCGCTGCTCGACGCGCTTCGGTCGATGGCGAGGGTTCCTGACCTGCTGGTTTGTGACGGCCAGGGTCTCGCTCATCCGCGGCGATTCGGGCTGGCGTGTCATATCGGCGTGCTGACCGGGCTGCCGAGTATCGGCGTGGGGAAAACCGGTTTCGCCGGAAAATACCTAGAGCCGGCGGCACCCAGGGGTTCGGTTTCGCCGTTGACGGAAAACGGCGAAACCGTGGGAACGGTGTTGCGTACCCAGACCGACGTCAACCCGGTGTTCGTGTCCGTTGGTCATCGCATCGGCTTGGCGCACGCCAATCGCCAGGTGCTGGCGTTGTGCCCGTCCTTCCGGCTGCCGGAGTCGACGCGGCAGGCCGACCACGCCGCGCGGCAGGCGTTGAAACGGTCCTTGTCGACAAATGCCGGTACCTGAGCTAGCAGGTACCGGCATCTGCCGACCACAAGCCGGAGCCGGATCAGCCCCGCACGCGACGCCACAGGGGTTTGCGAGCGTGCGTGTGCTCGAGCGCCGGCGCGATGTACCCGCCGGGGTAGGTGGAGCTGCTGGCCAGCGTGCCTTCGACCAGCCGCAGGAAGGCGTCGACCGCTGAGTGGTCGTAGCCGCGCTTGCTCAGCGGGGCTTTGCTGAACGCCACGTCGTGGACCTCTTCGGCGGTGACGGTGTCCTCGCCTTCCAAGGTCGCTGCCACCCGGTCGACGAAGGCGTCGACCTCGGGTTCGTGGTAGCCCCTGGTGCCGATCGGAGCGCGGTCGAACTGGATGGTTCGCGCTTCGATCGAGCTCACGGCCATTACTTGTCCTGGAAGTGCTCGACGGCGGCCGCCTGAGGCTTGGCGCGCTCCTGGGTCGCCTGGGCTTCGTCGCGGGCGCCCGGCACCCTGGGCAGACGGACGCCGGTGCGGTTGACCAGCTCGCTTTCCACGGCGTCCAGGAACTCGTCGACCTCGCGTTCGTCGTAGCCCCGCTTGCCGATCAAGGGCTTCGAGAACATGACGTGGTGGACTTCGGCCGCGGTCAGGTCGTCCTCGTCGGCGAAGGTCTTCGCGATCCGCCGGACGAACTCGTCGACCTCGCTCTTGGCGTAGCCGCGCTTGCCGATGGGGGAAGTACCGAATTCGACGCCTGCGACGTCTTCGGTGGTGAACGACATGAAAGTGTCTCCAGATTCGGCGGGGATAACGAACTCCGCATTCCTGGATAACGGTTCGGACGACTTTCCGGAAGTCTTTCCTCTACCTGTCGACTCGATTAGGTGCGTGAAGGAACGCCTTCGGGTGAGCGGTGTAACGCAGCGGTGATGTGCTCGCATTCACGATCGGACCAGCGCTACCCGGCATGGAAGGCGTTCTGCGCGGCTCCGAGGCCGGTATTGATCAACGCTTCGACGGCGTCGGCGCAGCGGTCCACTTCGAGGGCCAGCTCTTTGCGTTCGACGGTCGAAAAGTCCTTCAGCACGTAATCCGCCGGGTCCTGGCGTCCGGGTGGGCGGCCGACGCCGAACCGCACCCGGTAGTAGTCCTTGGTACCCAGCGACTTGGTGATCGAGCGGAGCCCGTTGTGGCCGTTGTCGCCACCGCCGAGCTTCAGCTTGAGCGCGCCGAATGGCAGGTCCAGCTCGTCGTGCACGACGACGACACCGTCCGCGGGGATCTTGTAGAACCGGGCGGCTCCGACGACGGGCCCGCCGGAAAGGTTCATGAACGAGCGCGGTTTCGCCAAAATTACGCGACGACCGGCCAATCGTCCTTCGAGCAGCTCAGCGCCGCTTTTGTGGCCCTTGAACTTGCCGCCGATCCGGCCGGCGAGCTCGTCGAGGACCATGAAACCGACGTTGTGCCGGTTGCCCGCGTACTGCGGTCCGGGATTGCCGAGGCCGGCGAGCAGAATCTGCTCGCCGGCCCCGGGAAGATCTTCGATCACGGCTCTTGAACTACTCGGCCGCGGGCTTGTCCTCGACAACACCGGCGCCGGTGGCGTCGACGTCGCTCTCCATGGCGGACTCGCTCGGCGACTCGTTCACGGCGACGACGAGCGCCTCCGGGTCGGTCACCAGGACGGCACCGCTCGGGAGCTCGATCTGGGCCGCGGTCACCATGGTGCCGGGGCCGGCACCAGCGATGGAGACCTCGAACTGCTCGGGGATGTTCAGCGCGTCGACCTCGATCTGGACGGTGTCCATGTTGACGGTGACGAGACTGCCGGAGCGGGGGTCACCGGTGATGACCAGCGGCACATCGACGGTGATCTTCTCGCCGCGCTTGACCACGAGCAGGTCGACATGCTCGATGTAGTTGCGCAGCGGGTGGACGACGATCGTCTTGGTCAGCGCCAGCTCGGCGGAGTTGTCGATGTCGAGGGTGAGGACGGCGTTGGAGCCGTTCTCACGGACGACGCGGGCGAACTCCAGGGCGGGCAGCGACAGGTGGCGCGGGTCGGTGCCGTGACCGTAGAGGACCGCGGGGATCTTGCCGGCGCGACGGGTGCGACGCGCGGCGCCCTTGCCGAACTCGGTGCGTGGTTCGACGGACAGACGTACCTCGGACACGGTCTTGCACTCCTTGCGACTAAGAACATGTGGGGAAAACATGCTGCTACGGGGGGAATCAGTGTGCGGTTCTCGGTCGCGGCGGCGAATTCCACATAGACGTGCTCAGGCGCGTGGCTACTCAAGCCGCCGCGTCGATCACGCCGGGCACCTGTGTGTGCAGATGAAACCCGCCTCGCCGAGACAACCTGCAGAGTGTAGACCAAGCGGCCCAGGTGGAGTCGCGGCGGGTGGTGAAGCGGGATAAAAAATCGATAACACACGCTGTGTGTCGGGCGAAATCTCGTGACGGCAGACTATCGGTACCCGTTAGGTGGACGTTGAGACAGTATGGGGTGTGGGATGCGAACACGGATGGTCACCGGGCTGGCGATTTTGACGCTGGTCGCCGGGCCGTTGCTCGGTGGCTGCCAGCGGGCGCTCTCGGGCGACGCGGGCATCTCCGCCGCTGACCAGGTGAAGGCGGACAAGCGCACCGAGCAGCGCACCGCCGTCGACGCCGCGCTGAAGGCGCTCGAGAACCAGCCCGTCGCCGTCTTCCACAGCACGCTGAACGGCACCGACCTGATGCTCCGGGTCACCAAGGACGGTACGGCGCAGGGCACGATCCCCGTGGACGGCCAGTCCGTTCAGGTCGTCCAGGTCGACAAGCAGTTGTTCGTCGCCGCGTCCGCCGACTACTGGAAGGGCCGCGGGTCGACGGCGGGCGATCGCTACTCCAAGGGCTGGGCACGGGCGGCGGCTTCCGACCTGCCGGTGGATCCCGCGACATCGCTGACGCCGTCTGGCGCGGCGGAAAAACTGCGAAAGTCCGCCGCCGGGTTCGATCAGCTGGCCGAACCCGTGCGGAGCAAGCTCGCCGATGGCACCGAGGTCTTCGAGGTCGGCGGCGCCACCGGGCTCAAGGTCACCACCGCGGCTCCGCACCGGCTGGTCAGTTTCGCGCCGACGCTGCTGGACGCCAAGGGCAAGGCGCTGGGTACCGAGATGCGCGTCGACCCGGTCACGCCGGACACGGTGACGAAGTTCCGCGACGAGCTCGACGCCGCCGTGGGCGGGTTGGGGACGCCCGCGGACTCGGTGGCCCAGGCGAGCATCACCATCACGGACAACAAACTGGACTGCAATGGCGGCAGCGGGTCGTGCACGTCGACGGTTTCCGTGGAGAATGCCGTCGTCGGCGGCGACACCAAGTCTTCGACGGTTCACATCGTGATGACCTCGGTGGTGAGCGCCGACGAGCTCGGCAGTCAGACCTGCACCGGTGAGGTCAACGCGGCGCCGAACACCGCGAGCACGATCCCGTGCACGGTCAAGTTCAACGTCCCCAACCGCACCGCGCAGTACCGGGTGACGTCCTTGCCCACCGCGGTCGGGGACGTGCTGGCGTCGCTGGACGTCAACGCGATCAAGCAGAAGATCCAGTCGGAGTTTTCCGCGCTCGGTGGTTGATGCGTCGCTGTTTTTCAACTACGGAGGTTGGCTAGCGAAACGCGTCAATTTCGCCTAGTGACCCGTTAGCGCTTGGACGATTGGCGCGAATTTCGCCAATTCGGCCTCGAAGACGGTGATGTAGGAGAAGCCGTAGCGATTTCGGCGCGATTCGAGCTGATCGACTATTTCCACGACGGTGCCCAAGAGGAGCTGCGGAGCGTCGAGAAGGTCGTCGATGTCGAGGTCGGGTTGGTTGAGTTCCGCGGCCCATTCCGCGGCGGCGGCTCGGCGGTCGTCGGTGATCCGGACCCGTTGCACGAGCATGTTGAATTCGACATCCGCGGCCCGCTGACCTGCGTGTTGCTTAAAGAAGGCTACGCGTTCGTCCATGGCGGCGGGGCTGTCCAGCTGGAATGTGCCGGGGGCTTCGCCGCGTTTTTGCCGTAATCCGGCGAAACCGACGATGTCGGCGTGGGCGGCGGCCAGTTCGAGGACGCCGTCGCTGTTGCCGGCGATCAGCAATGGCGGCTGTTTGACGACTTCGTCGTCGAGCCGTCGCTGTATTTCCGCTACGGCTGCCGCGGTGTAGGCGATCCGCTCGGAGGCGCGGTTGAACGGCAGACCGGCGTCGTCGAATTCGCGCTTCATGTGCCCGGCGCCGACACCGAGGTCGAAGCGGTCACCGCTCAGCCGGACGGTGTTGGCGATGTCCCGCGCCAACAGCGCCGGGTTGTAGAACGGCACGTTCAGCACCAGCGGCCCGACACGTACGCGTTCGGTCACCGCGGCGGCCACGGCGAGCGCCGCGAACGGTGACATCTTCGCGCCCAGATGATCCGGCGCGGTGATCACGTCGTAGCCGATCTCCTCGGCTTGACGGCATTTGGCGATCCACTCTTCCCGGCCGCCGATCGACCGGAGACTGACACCGAACTTGAAGTTCCCCATGGCGGTAGAAGCTACGACGCCCGGCCCCGGCCGAACACCCCGTTTCGCGGTGGGCAAAAAACTGAAGGGACCTTTCGTACGAATGATTCGCCCACCCGTCTCCCGCCACCACCCTCAACGGAGACGCTGCGCGTCCGATTCGATTCGAAAGGTCCCTTCAGGCGAGTTCAGCGGCAGACGGGCTTACGCGGAGCCGTCGAAGAGGCTCGTGACGGAGCCGTCCTCGAAGACCTCCTGGATCGCGCGGGCCAGCAGTGGCGCGATCGAGAGCACGGTCAGCCCCGGGAAACGCTTCTCCGGCGGGATCGGCAGCGTGTTGGTGACGATCACCTCGCGTGCCTTGCAGTTCGACAGCCGCTCGGTCGCCGGGTCGGACAGGATGCCGTGGGTCGACGCGATGACGACGTCCGCGGCGCCTTCGTTCAGCAGCGCCTCGGTGGCCTTCACGATCGTGCCACCGGTGTCGATCATGTCGTCGATCAGCACGCACAGCCGGCCACGCACCCGGCCGACGACGCGGTTCGCGACGGCCTGGTTGGGCTTGTCCGGGTCGCGCGTCTTGTGGATGAAGGCGATCGGCTTGTCGCCGAGCTGCTGCGCCCACTTCTCCGCCAGCCGCACGCGGCCCGAGTCGGGCGAGACGACGGTGATGTCGTCGGACGGGTAGGTCTTCTTGATGTGGTCGGCGAGCACGTTCTGCGCGAGCAGATGGTCTACGGGTCCGTCGAAGAAGCCCATGATCTGCGCGGTGTGCAGGTCGACGGTCATGATCCGGTCCGCACCGGCGGTCTTGAACAGGTCGGCGATCAGGCGCGCGGAGATCGGCTCGCGGCCCTTGTGCTTCTTGTCCTGGCGGCCGTACGGGTAGAACGGCATGACCACGGTGATCCGCTTGGCGCTGGCGCGCTTGAGCGCGTCGACCATGATCAGCTGCTCCATCACCCATTCGTTGATGGGGTTGGTGTGGCTCTGGATCACGAAAGCGTCGGTGCCTCGCACGGACTCCTCGAACCGCACGAAGATCTCGCCGTTGGCGAAGTCGTGCGCGGTCTGCGGGGTGATCGTCACGTTGAGGTGCTTGGCGACCTCCTCGGCGAGTTCGCGGTGCGCGCGGCCGGAGAAGAGCATCAGGTTCTTCTTCGGCGTGCCGGACTTCGGACTCATGCTGGTGACTCCCCGTCGGTGTTCTGGTTTTCCTGCTGCTCGGCGAGAGCGGCCTCGGCCGCGTTCGCCGCAGGGGTGCCCGGCCTGCGCCTGGACACCCAGCCTTCGATGTTGCGCTGCGGCGAACCGGAGACGGCGAGCGCGCCCGCCGGCACGTTCCGCCTGATCACGGTCCCTGCGCCACTGTAAGCGCCGTCGCCGACATCGACCGGTGCGACGAACATATTGTCCGACCCGGTGCGTACATGGGAACCGATCGTCGTGTGGTGCTTGGTCACACCGTCGTAGTTGACGAAGACGCTGGAAGCCCCGATGTTGCTCTGCTCACCGATCGTCGCGTCGCCGACGTAGGTCAGGTGCGGGACCTTCGAGCCGGCGCCGATGGTGGCGTTCTTGGTCTCGACGAAAGTGCCGATTTTCCCCTTGTCGCCCAGCTTGGTGCCGGGACGGAGATAGGCGAACGGGCCGACGGTGACGCCGTCGCCGAGCACGGCGTCGCTGCCGTGGGTGCGGATCACCGAGGCGCCCGCGCCGACGCGGACGTTCTTCAACGTGCTGTCCGGGCCGATCAGCGAGCCCTCGCCGACGGTGGTTTCGCCCTGAAGCTGAACTCCCGGCTCGAGACGAACATCACGCGCGAGAGTGACGCCGGCGTCGATCCAGGTGGTGGCCGGGTCGACGACCGTCACCCCGGCGCGCTGCCAGCCGCGGACGATCCGGCTGTTCAGTTCCGCGCCCAGGGCGGAGAGCTGCACGCGGTCGTTCACGCCCTCGGTCAGCCACGGGTCCTCGACCACGAGCGCGCCGACGAGCTTGCCGTCGCCGCGCGCGATGCCGAGCACGTCTGTCAGGTACAGCTCGCCCTGCGCGTTGTCCGTGGACAGGCGGGAAAGCCCGTCGACGAGGACGGCGGCGTCGAAGGCGTACACCCCGGAGTTGATCTCCCGGATCGCCAGCTGTT
>Ga0193717_1001004_pt1 | contig 17787 bp, 14 predicted proteins | sample U2c2metaG_FD_145900 | JGI IMG/M metagenome (GOLD analysis project Ga0193717, IMG submission 145900) | Soil microbial communities from a riparian zone of the East river system, Colorado, United States - U2c2 | ecosystem: Environmental > Terrestrial > Soil > Riparian zone | place: USA: East River... | reverse complement strand
CAGACATCGACCGCGTGACTCCTCTTAGAGCTCAAAATGACTGGCCGCCCGTCGTTGTCGCAAGCGTCTTCCAAACTGGCCTGAACCTTATGCGCGATCTGCTGCGTCGCGGCGTTCGCACCGTCGGAATCGACTGTGATGCCGAACATGAGGGCTTCCGGTCGTCGTACGGAAGGTCCTATCTCTGCCCTAATCCGGATACGCATCCTCAGGAATGGATCGCGTTCATGATCGATCTAGCCCGGCAACTGGGATCGAAGCCTGTCATCATCCCTGCCGCCGACATATTTGTCTCCGCGCTAGGCAAGCACGTAGAGGCACTGAAGGATCACTTCATCTTTTCATTGGAATCGATTGCAGTGCAGGCTGCGCTCGCGACCAAAGAGCAGCAGTACGCCCTGGCAGCAAAGCATGGCCTGCCGATTCCGCGCAGCACCTACATTCAGTCCCGTGCCGACCTGGAACGTTTCGCGGGCGAGGCGCGGTTTCCCTGCCTGCTCAAACCGCGCCACCAGCGCGAGTGGGATGTTCTTCCGGAGGGCAATAAACTTCGCGGGCTCAAGCTGATTACAGCGGAGACCGCGGCAGAGCTATTCGACGAGTATGCACTTACCGAACCCTACCGCCCGGAGGTGATGGCCCAGGAGATCATCGCTGGCGGCGACGATGCCAAGTACTGCTATCTCTCTGTGTATGGTCACGGAAGCCGTAGGCTCGGACACTGCGTGGTGCACGAACTCCGCGCTTACCCTGTAATGTTCGGAAGTGGTTCCATCGTAGAGCCCGTAGTAGATGCCGAGGTTGCCTCGGTGTGCGATACCTTCCTGCGTGGCATCGGCTATGTCGGTATCTGCGAGATCGAGGTGAAGCGCGATACGCGCGATGGCGTCGTGCGCCTGATTGAGGCTAATCCTCGCTTCAGTGTTACCGCCGACGCCTCGGTTTATGCGGGGGTGGATATTGGCTGGCTGCACTACCTTGATCTGATCGGACAGACAGTCGATCCCATGGAGGCCACCTGGCTTGGGTTCCGCCATGTGGTTCTGCGCCGCGATATTCCTGCGTTGCCGCGCTATGTGGAGCAACGGATTCTCACGTGGGGCGAGATATGGAAGTCCTATCGCGGCCCGCTTGAATTCTTTGATTTCGACCTGCATGACCTTCGTCCAACGACGACGACTGTCAAAGGCTGTATTCGAGTCATTCTCGGAACGATCCTGCGCGCAGTTGGGCTCAGGCGAAAGTTAGCCTGACTACCCCCCTATAATTGCTATCAGGAGATGTCATCGCATGTCGAAGAGACGAATGCTCGCGAGCGCGATGCAGAGGCTTGGCATCCTACGGATGCTGGAGATGTACAGGTCCAAACCAGGGATCTTTATCATCAATCATCATCGGGTTGGCGATGCCTCTAAGGCTCGCTTCGATCGCGAGGTCTTCAGCGCCACCGCGGACGATCTCGACATGCAGATCAAATATTTCAAGAGACACCTGCATGTCGTCTCCGGAGATGAACTCGAAGATCTGGTCTCCGGCAGAACGAAGTTAAAGCAGATGCATATCGCCATTACGTTTGATGATGGCTATCTGGATAACTACACAACTGCATTCGATGTACTGCGCGCGAATCAGGTGGGAGCGGCCTTCTTCCTTGTTCCGGAGTACGTCGGAACATCCTGTGTCCCATGGTGGGATGAAATTGCCTATCTGGTACGGAATACAAAAAAACAACAGATCAAATTAAAGACTCCGGGACCACTCACGCTTACGCTGACTGCAGACCGGGAAGCGGCGATCCACAGCGTTCTCAAGCACTACAAGCAGCCTGGAAACACCCATGGCGCCGAGTTACTGGAGGAGCTCCGAGTGGAGGCCGAGTGCGCTCTGCCTGAACCAGGCAGACGCTTTCTGAACTGGCAAGAGGCAAAGGAGATGAAGAGCGGGGGAATGGTCATCGGCTCTCACACGCAGACGCATCGTATTCTTGGCCAGATCACCCCGGAACAGCAGCGATGGGAGTTGGAGCAATCCAAGAAAGAGATTGAAGAGAATATTGGGAGCCCGGTCTCCACACTTGCCTATCCCGTCGGAACCCGGGGCGCGTTTGATGGCACGACAGAAGAGATTGCCCGCTCCCTTGGCTATACGATGTGCTTCTCTTTCTATGGCGGGGTAAACACAGCTGAGAAGATGAACCCAACCAACCTACTGAGAGGGGGCACAGACCCCGACGCCCTGCTCTTTCGAACAGAGACCCTTATGAACGCGAAGCTCGGACGCTTGCCGTACTAGTTCTGTAGTGCGCGCCTTCGACCGTAGAGCTTGACGATCTCAGCAGCTATGCCAGGCATGCGGTAGTTCGGCTGATAGGGACCGCTTTTATTGAGCCAGCCATGCCATAGTCCTGCGAGGATAGCCTCACTCGCCACGGTGCTGGCTTTGCAACGATTGCGGTGGCGCAGGAATCCATTGAAGCTCCACCATGAATTTCTTAGGCTTTTAATGAGCCCCAGGTGCTTTCGCCAGAAGCGGCTCTCATTCCTTGCGATGTAGTACCAGTAGTGGGGCTTCATCCCGTGTGGATTGGTGTTTCGGTTCTTCTCGAAGTGATACACAACGGATGACCAGTCAACCACGTTTCGATAGCCTGCTTTGAGACTTCGTGCAGAGTAGTCGATATCTTCGTAGTACATGAAGAACGACTCGTCTAACATGCCTATCTCTCGTATCAGGCGAGTACGGATCAGCATAGCCGTCCCTATGACCAGGCCGGCATTGGGATGGTCGGCCGCCCATTGCTGAGCGATCGCAATATCGTTCGTCTCCTCATAGAGCGCGGCATTCATGTCGCATACTCCACCAGCGAAGGTGATATGCGGAACCTCGTCCAGAGAGGCTATAACAGGTGTGGCCAAGCCTATCCGGGGATCGGTCTGAGCCAGCGCAACCAGAGATGAGAGAGTCTCGGGAGCAACAACGGCATCATTATTCAAGAGCCAGACATACGTTGCGCCAAGCTCCAAGGCCCGCGCAAGACCCAGGTTGCAACCACCCGTGTATCCATTGTTGACAGCCGATTCCAGAAGCTCGACACGACTGCTCGTTATCTTCCTGAGTTCGGTTACAGAGTTATCGGTCGATCCGTTATCAACCACAAGGATGTGAAAGTTGGGGTAGTCCATCTTGAGAACGGATTCGACGGCAGTCACTGTCTCTTCAGGACTGTTCCAGTTCAACATCACGATCAGGACGAGCGGATGCTCGCCTTCGTCTACGTTCTGTTGCAGTAAGGGATCGGGCATATTGATGGAAGCTCCGTGCCGGGACTCATCCGATTGTACGAGCTACCCGCGGATTGATCATGGGACGCGGGCATAGACGTAGGGTCCATCAGGGACCAGAGCCACGCGGGCGCCGAAGGGCAACCCCTGCAGCACCGCCGAAACTGCCTCTTCCACCGTCGCGCACGCGAGCGGCGCAAGACCTCCAAGTTCCGTACTGGAGATGCCTGGCGTATAGAACAAGAGCTCATTTTTCAGTCCAGTCAGCGCGAGCTTCTCAAGCTGCCACTGATCGACTTCGACCGGAACCCCCACCAGCCCGGCGAGAAAGCTCTCGTAGCCTGTGAACTCCCGCAGTTTGCGCGCGAACTCGGGCGAGCCTATCCCTTCCGAGCATTCGCCGAGGATCAAGATTCTGCCACCCGGCTTAACGATGTGCTGCGCCGCCGTGATGCCCTTGATCGTCTGGTAGAACGTGAGATCCAGAGGATGCCCGGCTGCGCTGGTAATGACCGCATCCGCCAGACCGGTGAGACGTGCGAGCGATGTGGTGCGTAGAAACTCCACGCCGGCGGCATGCCCCTGCACAGGGTCGCCCGCAAAGATGCCAGAGATCTCGCGGGATTGTGTCAGGGTCACATCGAGCAGGAAGTCGTGGCGGGCCATACGCGCCATCTCCAGCAGCTCCTCGTGGAGCGGATTCTCCGCAATGGAACCTTCGGTTGCCATCGGCTCGCGCATGAACTTCGGGGAATGAATCACCTTGATCGTCTCCTGCGCGGCGAGGCCTGGCGCGATCAGCTTGCGGCCGCCGGAGAAGCCCAGCATCAGGTGCTGTTCGATGAAGCCGAGCGTGATGTGCAGGTCGGCTGCCATAAATCGCTCGTCAATGAACACCGGCGTTCCGCGGCGCGTCGTGCCCAACGAACGATGTGCCGTCAGCACGCGAGCATCGTGATTGACGACGCGATATGTTGAAGCGATCTCAGGACCAACGATCGTGTCGATCTCCGCGGACGTTGCCTCGCGATGCAGGCCGGTTGCGATCAGGATCGTCACACCCTCAATGGGGATTCCGCCCTCATGCAGGCGTCGCAACAAGGGAGGCAGCGTCACGCGGTTCGGCGCAGGGCGGGTGATGTCGCAGACCGAGATGGCGGCCGTCCGCTTGCCAGTGGCGAGTTCGCGCAGAGGACGGCAGCCGATGGGCGCATCCAGCGCTGCTTCGAGCGCTGCTTCGACATCCGCAAGCGGCGAGGCAGAGCGGCTTTCGATCACCTCGTATGCCGGACCATCCGGAAGATCGAGGGTTAGACCATGTTTGCCGAAGGCGAAGTGTGTCTGCATCGTAGGTGCCGCTTTACTCGTCATCTCTTCCCATTAAAACTACGTGAATCCTGGTTAACTATAGATGCATGACGCCGCAACGTGTCGTCGGAGGAGCAGGAGCCTTGACGAACCTTCTTTTTTTTGACGAACCTGCTATTTACAGAGGTCTCTGCTACCGGGCATACTAGGCCTCAACTTCCTTGGCGAGGCTCGCATCCTACATTCCGTCTTCATCTCAAGCAATCCTAATGGTCTCGTAGAAGCTGCGACCATCCTGCTTTGGCAATCTCCGAAGCTCGCCTTGCCCTGGCAGCAGAGCTACGACCCGTCGCACCACTGGCTCATCTCCGCTGCCTGGGCCGCTTTGCCTCTGGTGGTTCTTCTGGTCGCAATGGCGGGCCTGCGGATCAAAGGGCACCTTGCCGCGCTGGCTGGCCTTGCTACAGCGCTGGTCATTGCACTGAGTGTTTTCCATATGCCAATACGTCTGGCGATGTTGGCAACCGGTCTGGGCGCAGGCTACGGACTCTTCCCCATCTGCTGGATCGTCTTTCCCGTTCTCTTCCTCTATCAGCTGACTGTACGCGCAAAGCGATTTTCTCTGCTGCAGGAGTGCCTCATCAACGTCACCGAGGACAGTCGGCTGCAGCTTCTTCTCATCGCGTTTGCCTTCGGAGCCTTCTTCGAGGGAGCGGCGGGATTCGGAACGCCGGTCGCCGTATGCGCGACGATTCTCATCGGCCTCGGTTTCCGGCCTCTGCATGCGGCGGGCCTTGCGCTGCTGGCCAATACCGCTCCCGTGGCCTTTGGCGGCATCGGCATTCCTATCGTCGCGCTGCATGGCGTCACGGGGCTGGATACGCTGCTGCTCTCGCGCGTCATCGGCCGCATAATCGCTCCCTTCTGCATGCTGGTACCGTTCTGGCTGATTTGGGCGTTCGCAGGGTTTAGCGCGATGGTGGAGATATGGCCGGCCATCCTGTTAGTCGGCACAACCTACGGTATTACACTGCTCCTCGTCTCGACGCTTCACGGACCCTGGTTGGTCGATATCGCGGCATCGAGCGTCAGCATCTTTGTTCTCATCGCCTTCCTCCGCGTCTGGAAGCCGAAGCGCATCCTCAACGCCGCGCTGCAAGACGTCACCCATGATGTTCGGATAGGCAACGGCAACCGCAAAGGAATAGCACTGCGCGCTGCCACTCCCTGGATCATCCTTACGTTCTGCGTCGTGCTGTGGGGGCTCCCTTTCCTCTCGCGATCAATGGACGAGGCAACCAGCCTGCGAATTCCCATCGACGGCCTACACCAGATGGTATTGCGCATGCCTCCTGCCGTTCCCGCACCAGCGGCTGAGGTTGCCATCTTCACCTTCAACTGGCTCTCCGCAACCGGCACCGGCATCTTTATCGCAGCTGTTCTGGCTGGGATAATCATGGGTCTCCAGCTCCGCGTTATCTGGCAAGTTCTTCTGCAGACCGTCGTGGCGGTTCGCTTCACGCTCGTTACAATCGCAGCCCTGATGGCGCTCGGCTTCATCACACGCTACTGCGGCATGGATGCGACGCTCGGCCTCGCGTTTGCACGCACTGGGTCTTTTTATCCGTTCTTCGGCACGCTCATCGGCTGGCTGGGAACTGCATCGACCGGCTCCGACACATCGTCAAACGTTCTCTTCGGCAGCCTGCAGAAGCTTACGGCGCAACAGGTGGGCGTCTCACCCTATCTGATGTGTTCGGCGAACTCGACCGGCGGCGTGATGGGAAAGATGGTCGCGCCACAGAGCATCGTGGTCGCCACCACGGCCACAGAGACCTACGGCACGGAGGGCACCATTCTCCGATTCGTGCTGCTGCACAGCCTTGCGCTTGCCTGTCTGATGGGGCTGTTCGTATCGTTGCTGGCATACTGTCCCGCGCTCAACCGGCTGCTGCTTCGCTAATCGCTAAGGCGCAAGCAGGATTCGCAGATCGCGCAGATTATTGCCGGTGGGGCCTGTCGTAATCGTATCTCCCAGCAGCGTCAGCAGTGAGTAGGCGTCAAAGGCGTCGAGTGCCTGGGGCACAGGATAGTGTGCCTGCGTCGCTCGCTCTGTAGTCGTGCCATCGACGACCGCACCAGCAGCTGGGCTGTTGCCATCCACACCATCGCTGCCACCGCTCAGAACGGTGATGGCCTGACCTGCGATCTGTTCGCTGCACAGCAATGCGAAGTGTTGATTGCGCCCGCCCTTCCCCACGGCATCCGGCGGCACTCGCACCGTGATCTCACCGGCAGAGAGCAGGCACACCCTCTCATGCGTGCGTCTCAGCTCCTCTAAGCGGGCCAGAAGATACGCCGCCGCCTGCTCCGCGCTCCAGTCATCGCAGCGGTTGTCGATCTCGACGAACCATCCCAGCTCCGCAGCCCGCAGGGCCGCCGCCTCTTCGAGCGATGCGCTATCCAGCAGCACGCTCCACCGCGACCGAGCAAAGATTGCATCGCCTGGCTGGGGAGTCTCAATCAACGTGCGCGCCGTCAGCATCTCCGCGATCTCGCCGGGAAAGCGACTGTCCAGACCATACTCTTGCGCAATCCGATACACGTCCTCGGTGGTGCTGCGGTCCGGCAGTGTGGGGCCCGAGGAGAGTGCGTCAAGCTCGCCCGCGGGAACATCCGACACGAAGATCGTCAGTTGCTCAGCGGGAGCAGCGGCGGCGGCAAGGCGTCCGCCCTTAACCGCTGAGAGATGCTTCCGCACAGCATTCATTGCAGCAATGGGTGCTCCGCTCTCCACCAGCGCCTTGTGGGTCGCAGCTATCGTCGCCAGAGCGAGCCCGGGCTGCAGAAACTGCTCCAGCATTGCAGAGCCGCCACCACTTATCAGAAAGACAACGAGATCACGGGCGGTCAATGACTCCAGAGTGTGCAGAATGTCTGCCGCCGCCGCAAGCGAAGCCTCATTCGGGCTGGGGTGGCCACCGTGATAGACGCGAAAGCTCTGCGGCAGCGCCTGCGTGGCTGCAGTTCCCACGACGATTCCTTCAAAGCGGGCAGCCTCATCTCCTGCCTGTGCTAAAAAGGTCGATGCCAGAGTATGCGCGGCTTTGCCCACGGCGACAAGCATTCGGCGGTTGTACTCGCCGAGCGCATAGCTGTGCCCGTCGAGCTCCATTGCTCCATCGCCAAAGCGAAGCCGTCGCCGCATCGCGGGTTCGACGCGCGATGCCCTCAGCGAATGCAGAAATATATCCAGCGCATCTTCGCGAGCTGTCTTCATACGTGGCAGGCTACTGTCCCGAAGCGGCTACGGACATCACGCGTAGATCGGGCGCGATAAGAAGTTTCGCTTCAGTGCGCGCTATAACATCCGCCGCGTCAAGACCCTCCGCTACCTCAGTCAGGAGCAATCCCTCAGGAACAACGCGGATCCAGCACAACTCCGTCACGATGTCATGCACAACGCGCTTCCCTGTGAGCGGCAGAGTACAGGCTTTCAGGATTCTCGACGCGCCGTCCTTGGTCTGATGCTCCATCGCAACGATCACGCGTCGCGCACCGGCCACCAGGTCCATCGCGCCGCCCATGCCCTTCACCATCTTTCCGGGAATCGTCCAGTTGGCAAGATTACCCTGCTCGTCCACCTGCATCGCACCGAGCACGCTCATGTCCATATGCCCGCCGCGAATCATCGCGAAGGACTCCTCGCTTCCGAAGAACGAGCACCCGGGCAGCTCCGTCACCGGCTGTTTGCCTGCGTTGATCAGATCGGGGTCAGCCTGTTCGTCCGTCGGTGACGGCCCAACGCCGAGCATCCCGTTCTCCGACTGGAATGTCACATCGATTCCCTCAGGCACATAGGACGTAATCATCGTCGGGAGGCCAATGCCAAGGTTGACGTAGAAACCATCTTTCAACTCACGGGCGATCCTGCGCGCTATGCGCTCTTTGCCGATCATGCCGCACCTCCTGATTGGATGAACTTCGACTCAATCGGCTTGCGGTACGCCTCACCCACGATAATGCGCTTCACATAGATGCCCGGCGTGACGATCTGATCCGGATCGAGCATCCCCGGCTCAACCAGCTCCTCTACCTCGACGATGGTCAGGTCCGCAGCCGTCGCCATCACCGGATTGAAGTTCCTCGCCGTCTTGCGATAGATCAGATTGCCGTACCGGTCGCCGCGCCACGCCTTGATCAGCGCAACATCGGCGTGCAGCGCCCGCTCCATCACATACTCTCTGCCATCAATCTCACGGGTCTCCTTGCCATCGGCCACGACCGTACCTAATCCGGTTGGCACGTAGAAGGCCGGAATCCCTGCACCCCCAGCCCGGATGCGTTCGGCCAGCGTCCCCTGCGGGATCAGCGTCAAGTCAAGCTCATTGCGCAGCACCAGCGACTCCAGCTTGCGGTTCTCGCCAACGTAGCTACCGATGTGCGAGGCGATCATCCCGGCCTCCAACATCAACCCCATGCCGAAACCGTCGACGCCCATATTGTTGCTGATGGTGTGCAGCCCTGTAATACGCCTGCGCACCAAGGCTGCGATCAAGTTCTCCGGAATGCCGCACAGACCGAAGCCACCAAGCATGATAGTCGAGCCGGAGGCAATATCGGCAACGGCGGCATCTACAGATTGAACAATCTTATTCATTCAAGGTCCTTGCACGACAGAACAAGTTCCGCGTACGGCTATGCGTCTCTTACTTCGCGTGTGTTGTAAAGGTGAAGGTCGTCGTGCTGTGTCTCGTCTCCCCCGGCTTCAGCTCGGTCGTCGGGAAGGTAGGATGGTTTGGCGAGTCCGGATAGTGCTGCGTCTCCAGGCACAGGGCGGAGTTCTTTCCATGGCTCTCCTGGGCCTTGCCGAACTTCTTCGTACCATCAAGGAAGTTGCCCGAGTAGAACTGCACTCCCGGCTCTGTCGTCGTCACCGTCAGCACACGGCCGCTGCCCGGATCGTAGACGCGGGCTGCCGTCTTCGGCTCGCCATTCTTGCCGCGCAGCACCCAATTGTGGTCGTAGCCGCCAGCGATCCTCAGCTGCTCATTGTCGTCGTGGATGCGATCGCCAATAACCGTGGACTTGCGGAAATCAAACGGCGTTCCCTCAACCGGAGCAAGCACGCCGGTAGGAATCAATCCCGCATTGACTGGAGTGTACTGGTCGGCGAGGAGCGTCAGCTCTTCGCCCAGAATCGTTCCCTTGCCATCGCCCGCGAGGTTGAAGTACGAGTGATTGGTCAGGTTCACGACGGTCGTCTTATCCGTCGAGACACTGTAGTCGATGCGCAGCGCCCCATGGTGCACCGTGTACCGGACATGCGCGGTCAGCGTGCCTGGAAAGCCCTGATCGCCGTCCTTGCTGACCAGCGTCAACTCCACTCCATCCGCAATCGTGCGCGCCTGCCACACCAACCTGTCAAAACCGATGGTGCCACCATGCAGCGAATTCGCATTGTCGTTGATCGGAATCTGGTACTGATGTCCATCGATCGAAAATTTGCCGAACGCGATACGGTTCCCATAGCGGCCTACGATAGCGCCGAAGTAGGTCGTCTTATCCTCGAGATACCCATCCAGCGCGCTGTACCCCAGTACAACATCGGCCATCCTGCCGTCGCGGTCCGGCGTCTTGATGGAGACGACGCGAGCCCCAAAGGTCATGATGCGCGCCTCGATGCCCTCGTTCTTGAGCGTGTAGATGTCCACTGCCGTTCCATCTGGAGTCGTTCCAAATGCTGCCTTTGTCACGGAGCCATGTGCTGCCATCGCAGTTGTCATGCTAAGCAGCATAACCTTTAGCCATCTCATCGTCATTTTCCTGCTATTCCTCCCCCTGGAAGGGGTTCCACCTGCGCCCGTTCGCTACCGGATCGGGCGCGCTTCGGCGACCTTCGTCACTATACTGCAAGGGCCACACACCTACGAAACAGCGATAAGATGGTGCGTCAAATCAATCAAGCTAAGGACGGTCATGAACCTTCGAACCAGAACTCTGCCACTGCTGACTCTCGCACTCTTCTGCCTTTGCTGCTTTAGCGGAACGACCGCCGCCGCCGCCCCGCCTGATCACTGGGTGGGTACCTGGGCAACGTCACCCGTCGCGTTGCCGAATGCAGATGGCACATTCGGCGCCGACGACGCCACCTATCGCGAGATCGTCCACGTCTCCCTCGGCGGATCCTCGGTGCGCATCATCCTGTCCAACGAGTTCGGCCTGGACCCGCTGACCATCGGCGCCGCCCATATCGCGCTGCGTGACACCGGCAGCGGTATCACCCTCGCATCGGCCAATGCGCTCACCTTCGGCGGACGCACCTCCGTCACCATTCCGCCAGGGGCTCTGCTCGTCAGCGATCCGGCGAATCTCAAACTCTCTGCCTTTGCCGATCTGGCCGTCAGCCTGTTTGTCCCGGCGCAGCCCATGCGGCAGGTATCGCACCACAGCTTCGCCGACCAAACCAGCTACGTCGTTCCAGGCAACGTCGTCGGAGCCAAAACGCTGGAGTCCCCCAAGGAGCTCTACTCCTGGCCCTTCCTCAAGGGCGTCGACGTCATGACCAGCGGAAATAGCGCGTCCATCGTCACCTTTGGCGACAGCATCACCGACGGCGCTCACAGCACCCGCGACGCCAACGCTCGCTGGCCCGATATCCTCGCCCGTCGCCTGCAGGCCAATAAGAAGACCACCCAACTCGCAGTCCTCAACGAAGGCATTGGCGGCAACCGTGTCCTGCACGACAACACCGGCCCCAACTCCCTCGCTCGCTTCGACCGCGATGTCCTTGCCCAGACTGGCGTCAAGTACCTCATCATCCTCGAGGGCATCAACGACATCGGCCACGCGCAAGACCCCGTCAAGCCTTACGATGTCGTCACCGCGGAGGACCTCATCATCGGCCTCGGTCAGATGGCCGCGCGCGCACACACCCACGGCATCAAGGTCTACGGCGCAACGCTGACGCCCTACGTCGGCGCTAAATACTCCTCACCCGATGGCGAAAAGATGCGTCAGGCCGTCAACCAGTGGATCCGGACAACCAACCAGCTCGACGGCTTCATCGACTTCGACAAAGCCGCGCAGGACCCCGCCAACCCGGCCGTCTTCTCCTCCACCGCCGACTCCGGCGACCACCTGCACCCTGCCGATGCCGGATACAAGGCCATGGGCGAGTCCATCGACCTGAAGCTATTCACTAAATAGAAACACCTTCCACAGAAAACAAAACGGCAGGAGCAATCGCCCCTGCCGTTCGTTATTTGCGGTTACAAAAAGTTATTTCAGCTCAATTCCGGCGAAAAAGTATCCAATCTCAAACGCAGCCGTATCCTCGGCGTCGGAGCCGTGGATTGCATTCTCGCCAATGGACGCCGCAAACTTCTTACGGATCGTTCCATCTTCAGCCTGAGCAGGATTCGTCGCGCCCATCAGTGTGCGCAGATCGGCGATCGCGTTCTCCTTCTCCAAAATCATCGGAAAGATCGGCCCGGAGCTCATAAACTCCGTCAGCTCGCCGAAGAACGGCCGCGCTGCGTGAACATGGTAAAAGCCCTCGGCCTGCGCCTTGGAGATGGAGAGCCGCTTGATGGAGACAATCTTGAATCCCGCCTTTTCAATCTCGGCGAGAATGGCAGCCGTGTAGCCCTTGCGGACCGCGTCTGGCTTGATGATGCTGAATGTGCGCTGTGACAACGTCGTTCTCCCTTGCTATTTGCTTGCTCTATCAAGTGTAAAGCACCGTGATTACCAGCGGTTGAATCTCAGTTAGTACCGCCAGCTCGTCACATCCGCCCCAGCTGGAGCCGTCTTCGCAATCCGGTCCATAATCTTCGGCAGGTACATCGTGTTGTAGTGCAGCCGCGAGAGAGCATTCGGCAACGTCGGATCACCGTTCCAGCAGTGCTCCGCCCGTTCGCCATACTTCACCTCGCCCTCGTACGGTACGCTTCCCGGCGTCGTCCCCGTGGTCTTCAGGAAGTCCTCCATCAGATAGACGGCGTTGTTCAGAAAGTAAGTATCCGCGCTGCCCACATAGATGTTCAGCTTGCCCTGCAGCTTTGGCCCCAGCGTGGGCCACTCCCGTTGCAGCTTGGCGTTCAGGTCGTAGTTCTCCTTCCAGTAATCCGCCACCGCATGGTCGATCACGCCAGTCTCCTTATCGAAGATCGGCTTGGGATATCCATCCTCACCCACCGGTCCATACACCGCCTGCCAGATATCGAACTGCTCTCCCGAGCGCCCATGATCGCCCAGTGCCGCCTCATACCTTGCATTGTCGCGAAAGTTCGCCAGCGTCTGCCCCAGGTAGTAGTTCCGCATGGAGGGCTGATCGACCTCCTTATGCGCTCCTTCCATGAAGAACGCATTCTTGCGGTCATACAGGTCGACCGTCATATACGCGTGAAAGTCTATGGGATCGGGACAAGCCGCAAATGCTCCGTTGTAGTGATCCGGATAGAAAATCTGCGACGCCAAAGACTCCCACCCGCCCGTCGATCCGCCATAGAGAAACCGCGCCCACCCTTGCCCAATCCCCCGAAACTGCTTCTCGATCGCCGGCATCAGCTCCGTCTCGATCGCATCGCCATACGGTCCAAGGTTCGCCGAGTTCACCGCATAGGAGTCGTCATAATATGGATTCGCATGCTGCAACTTCACCATGAGAAACCGTGGAAACCCCGGACTGGTCCACCGTTGATAGTTTTTGTACCCCTCCTCTTGCTGAATCCGGTTGTACCCCGCCATATGAAAGCGCTCTGAGTAATCTGGCTTCAGGTTAGGGTCTGGGGGCGTCGTCCTGAAGTCATTCAACTCCGACACAAAGTGATCGTGGAAGACCATCACTGGAAAGTGAGCATTCGGGTGCTCATCGAATCCCCAAGGCACCAGCACGATTGCACTCAGGAACATCGGCCTGCCCCAGAACTTCGTCAGTAACGCGCTCTGCACCCGGATATGCCGAATATATTTTGTATCCGCCACAGGAGCAATTGGTGGAATCACCTTATCCAGATTGATCGCAACCGCCACGCCATCTGGCCCGACGTGAATCTTCTTCGGCGTGCTGTAAAGATTTCCCGGAGCGATGTACCAGTGTTGCCCTTCGCCACGATCCGGAGCCAGCTTCACCGTCTTGCCATCTGCGCGATGAAACGTCTCGTACACATTCAGCACGGCCTGCACGGTATAGTCGCCCGCCGGTACATCCTTCAAGCTGCGAATCGGATACCCTGTCGCCTTATCGTCCACCACCGCAGTTTGTCCCGGCTTCAGCCCATCCACCGTCAGCCCGAAGACCATCTGTGACCGTGGCGAGTCATCGATCTGCATCCGCGGCTCCGCAGAGCCGTCGGTCGATAACAGCAGCAGTACCCGCCCATCCAGCGGCTTGGCGGACTGTGATGCAGGAAAGCTGACAGAGAATGTTGGAGCGTTCTGGCCTTGTAGCTCAAGAGAACCACACGCAGCACACACAATTGCGACAGACAGCCAAAGGAAGAAATGGCGCATGCGACAGTGTATACATTCTCCAGGATACGCTGGCTACATCTTAAAGCGCTCTTGCATCCAACAGATATGCGCAAGACAGCCTGGATATGGTTCGCGGGCTTCGCAGCCTGGGTGGTCGATGGCATCATAAGCCTTCGCCTCCACTCACCCTTGCATGCCCAACTCGCCTTCTTCGTAGCGATGGTCTTCTTCGCCGCCGGCCTCTTCTATCGGCAGCAGCGGCGATAAAGTAACGCGCGAACCTAAGCCTTACCCAGCACCCGGGCCATCGCCTCGCCAATCTCTGCCGGAGACTTCACCACAGTAATGCCGGCTTCCGTCATCGCCTTCATCTTCTCCGCGGCTGTTCCCTCACCACCAGAGATGATGGCTCCAGCATGTCCCATCCGACGTCCCGGAGGAGCCGTCTGCCCGGCAATAAACCCAACCACCGGCTTCTTCACATATTGCTTGATAAACTTCGCCGCAGCCTCTTCCGCCGAGCCGCCGATCTCGCCGATCATGATGATCGCCTCGGTCTCAGGATCGTCGTTCAGCAGCCGCAACGCGTCGATATGGGTCGTCCCGATAATCGGGTCGCCACCAATCCCAATCGCCGTAGACTGTCCGATCCCACGCGTGGTCAGCTGATATACGGCCTCATAGGTCAACGTTCCCGACTTCGAAATGATGCCGACATTGCCTTCCTTGTGAATCCGTCCCGGCATAATGCCGATCTTCGCCTTACCCGGCGAGATCACGCCCGGGCAGTTCGGCCCGATCAACCGTGACTTCGAATTCTTCACAATCTCCCACGTCTTCACCATGTCGAGCACCGGAATGCCCTCCGTGATGCAGATGACCAGAGGAATCTCTGCAGCAACAGCCTCAAGGATTCCATCTGCGGCAAACGGAGGCGGGACAAAGATCACAGTTGCATTCGCCCCTGTCTCCTTCACGGCCTCTTCCACGGTATTGAAGACCGGCCAGCCCTCATGGATTGTTCCGCCCTTACCCGGCGTCACGCCACCAACAACCTTCGTCCCATACTCCGCGCAACCCTTGGCGTGGAACGTACCCTCACGTCCCGTAATTCCCTGCACGATCAGCCGCGTATTCTTATCAACCAGTACTGCCATTACTTCACCCCTTTCGCAGCGGCCACGGCCAAGTCCGCAGCTTCCTTCATCGTTGCGCCCACCTCAAACTTCAATCCCGACTCTTTGAGAATCCTGCGGCCCTCTTCAACATTCGTACCCTCTAACCGCAGAATGATTGGGAGCTGCACTTTCAGCTTCGTCGCAGCCGCGACAACCGCCGTCGCCAACACATCCACGCGCAGAATCCCGCCAAAGATATTGATGAAGATCGCCTTCACATTCGGATCGCTTAGCAGAATCCCGAACGCATTCTCGATCTGCTCCTGGTTCGCGCCGCCGCCCACATCCAGGAAGTTCGCCGCCGATCCACCCGCATACTGGATGATGTCCATCGTCGCCATTGCCAGCCCGGCGCCATTCACCATGCAGGCAATATTCCCATCCAGCTTGATGTAGTTCAGCGCAAACTTGCTGGCCTCGACCTCCAGCGGATCCTCCTCCGCCAAATCGCGGAGCTCCTTCAGATCCTTATGCCGGAACATCGCGTTGTCGTCGAAGTTGATCTTGCAGTCCAGCGCCACCAGCTTGTCGTCCTTCGTCGTGATGAAGGGGTTGATCTCCATCAGCGTCGAGTCCGTCTCGACAAAAGCCTTGTACAGCCCCGTCATGAACTTCACGGCTTCGTTGATCTGTGTCGGCTTCAAGCCCAGCTTGAACGCCAGCTTTCGAGCCTGATACGGCTGAAATCCCACCGCCGGCTCGATGTACTCCTTGTAGATCAACTCCGGCGTCGCATGCGCAACCTCTTCAATCTCCATGCCGCCCGACTGCGAGGCCATGAACACCACCTTCGCCGAAGCCCGATCCAGCACTAGTCCCAGGTAGAGCTCACGTTCAATCGCCGATCCCTCTTCGATCAGCAACCGTTGCACCTTCTGCCCCTGCGGACCGGTCTGGTGCGTCACCAGCTGCATCCCCAGAATCGCTTTCGACGCTGCGTTCGCATCCACAAGCGACTTCACCACCTTCACCCCGCCGCCCTTGCCGCGTCCGCCCGCATGGATCTGCGCCTTCACCACAACCACAGCGTTTCCAGCTGCGAACAGTGTCTTGGCCGCGGTGTCAGCCTCTTCCAGCGTGGTCGCCATCTCGCCGCCAGGAACCGGCACGTTGTACTTCCGCAGAATCTCTTTAGCCTGATACTCGTGAATTTTCATAGGTTTTCGGAATCTCGCCCGCCCGAGAAGTGTATCGAACGCTAACAACCGCCCGCAATCGCAAATGCGAACAACCGTGCGGTTATCGCCCGTACCCTATAAGCTTCCCGATAGGCGACAATCGCCACAATCGGTATGTATGATGGCGGACATAGGCGCGGCTTGAAGATTCGCGGTCCGCGATCATGCTAAGTCGTAACGATTACTCGTATTGGGAAGACGCTCTCTCAATCCACCGTACTCGCACGAGGAAAGGTCGGATTTAGTGAGTGTTCATCTCGTAAATCCCAGCGACAACTCTTTTGGAACGGCCGTCATCACGCCACGATGGCTCTTTGTACTCGCAGCCGCAACACCTTCGGCAGCCGGCAACCCTATCCTCGTTGACGAGTCGCTGGAACAGATCGACCCCCAAAGCATAGAGCCCGGCGACATCGTCGGCATCAGCGTTCATACCGGCAATGCCCTACGCGGCTATCAGGTGGGACGCATAGCGCGCAGCCGCGGCGCATGGGTGGTCTACGGCGGCATTCACGCAACCCTGTTTCCCGAAGAGGCCTTCGACCGCGGTGAGGCTCACGCCGTAGTAAAGGGCGATGGAGACATCGCCTGGGGCAAGGTCGTCACCGATTGCCTCAGCGGCACCCCAGGCAAGATTTACGAAGGCGGACGAATCGAAGGAAGCCAGTTTCTAGCCGCGCGATGGGACCTTATGCCACGCGACAAGTACATGTGGGCCTCCGTCCAAACCATTCGCGGATGCCCGAAGCACTGCTCCTTCTGCAGCGTCTGGCGTACCGACGGACAGAAGCCCCGGCAACGCCAGTTCCAAAGTGTCATCGACGAGATTGTTAATCTTCGGCAAATCGGCTTCCGCTTTATCGCCCTGGCCGACGACAACTTCTATCCGGTGACATTGACTGACCTTCGCCTCGCCCGCGAGCAGAACAACATCGCCAAACTTGAAGAGCTAACGGCGATCCGCTCCGAGCGCTTCCAGCTCATGGCAGAGCTGGCCAAGCTGCCGAAGGACATGGTCTTCTTCACCCAGATCACCATGGAAGCCGGAGAAGACGGCGAGTATCTCGATGCCATGCGCAAGGCCAACATCAAAGGCGCTCTGGTCGGTGTCGAGGCGGTAACCCCCGAGGGACTCAAAGCCGTCTTCAAAGACTTCAACTACTCCGGCGAAGCCCTCGCCAAACAGCTGCAGACCTTCAAAAAGCATGGCGTCCACGTTCTGGGCTCGTTCATCTTCGGCCTCCCGACCGACAAGCCGGCAACCTTCGACGCAACCGTGGAGATGGCGCTCAAGGCTGGTGTCACCTTCGCCCAGTTCGTCATGATGACGCCCTTTCCCGGCACCATCGACTTCGGAAGACGGGG
>Ga0193717_1001003_pt1 | contig 17788 bp, 12 predicted proteins | sample U2c2metaG_FD_145900 | JGI IMG/M metagenome (GOLD analysis project Ga0193717, IMG submission 145900) | Soil microbial communities from a riparian zone of the East river system, Colorado, United States - U2c2 | ecosystem: Environmental > Terrestrial > Soil > Riparian zone | place: USA: East River... | reverse complement strand
CGCTCGCGCGCGCTCGCCGCGCCCCACTGGATCGGAAAGCGCGTCGCAACGCCCGCCCGCCCCGGATGGGAGGTGAGCCGGATGTGGCCGGTGCGATTGCTTTTCGTCATCGTTTCTTGCGGCTTGAGCCGCCCCAAAAGCAATAAACCTCCCGCGCGACATTTGCCGAACGAGAGGCCTCACTTCGTTGAACCAAATATGGGCCGGAAGCCCCTGAAAATCAAGCCTTCGCGCCGGTGACGAGCGCCCGCGCAAGCTTGCCGATTTCGCCCACCGGGCGGCCCGGCTTGTAAAGAGCCGAGCCGATGCCGTAGCCCGAGGCACCGGCTTGCGCGTAGCTCTTGAGATTATTCACGCCGACGCCGCCGACGGCCAGCATTAGCGTGTCCGCCGGAAACACCGCCCGCCACGCCTTGAACACGGCGGGCGGGATGACCTCGGCAGGAAACAGCTTGAGCCCGTCGGCGCCGGCCTTGAGCGCCGCGAAACCCTCGGACGGCGTCATCACGCCGGGCAGCGTCGCGAGACCGGCGGCCTTGGCGGCGTGGACGACATCCGCGTCGAAGTTCGGCGCGACCATCAGACGGCCGCCCGCTTCTTTGACGCGTGCGACATCGGCCGCCTCCAGCACCGTGCCGGCGCCGATCAGCGCGCGCTCGCCGTGACGCACCGCGAGCCGCTTGATGCTCTCGAACGGTTGCGGCGAATTGAGCGGCACCTCGATGATGGTGACGCCGGCGTCCACCAGCGCATCGCCGATCGCGTCGATCTCATCGGGCGTCACGCCGCGCAGAATCGCGACGATCGGGCATTGTTTCAGGGCGGCGCGCAGGTCCATGGGCGTTTTCTAGATCAATCCAGCGGCCAGCGCGATGCGCCAGTGGCCGGCCGCAACGCAATCGGGCGGCGCGAGTATATGTTCGCGACCGAACACACGGAACGTATCGGTGTAGCGCAATGCCAATGCGGGGCTGGCCACGATGGTGACTGCAGCGCTTGTCTGACGTGTCGCTTCCGCAACTTCGACACCAATCAGCAAGCCGCTGAGATAGTCACTCAGTCCGGTGTCAGCGAGCCTATCCATGAGACCATAGGTGCGTGTGGCGAAGATGCGATTGAGCAGCGCACCGGCGCTTTCGAGGCGCATGCCTTCGGAAAGGCCGCGGATGAAGGCATGCGAGTCCGGCAATTCGCTATCACGCATCAGGCGGCCAAGGATCGTGTGATCCTTCAGCGCGCCGAACACTTCGCCGGTCATGAAGGTGCGGAACGACACGATGCGGCCGCCATGCACTTCGGCCCATTTGGAATGCGTGCCGGGCAGCAGAAACAGGCCATCGTCTTTACCAGACAACGCGAGCGCGCCAAGAATTTGCGTTTCCTCGCCGCGCATCACATCCGGCATGTCGTGGAGCTCGGTCGAAAGGCCGGGCACGAGCGCGATGGAGAGTTCGCCCCATTCGATGCGCGCCAGCGCCTTCACAATGTCGTCCGCCCCCGCCGGACATCTGGCGTACGGCGCTTCCTTCCAGCCCTGACGCGAGCCGATCATGCCCGAGAGGATCACCGGCGCGACGCCATGCGTCGCGATCCATCCGCCGATCATCGAATCGAGCCACGGGCCGAAGTGTCCTTCGGCCTTCAGAATGCCCGGGCCGTCCGGGCCGATCAGATAGGCGCGGCACGACGTGGTGCCCCAATCGAGGCCGATGAGTTGCGGCTTATCCATGCGGCCTGTGTATCAAGTCCCGCGCGGCTTGGCGCGGCGTGTCGGGGCCGCGGCAAGCGGGTCGTCGGGCCAGGGATGGCGCGGATAGCGCCCGCGCATCTCGGTCCGCACCGCCGCGTACGAGCCGCGCCAGAAGCCCGGCAGATCGCGCGTGATCTGCACCGGCTTGTGCCCGGGCGACAGCAACTCGATCACCAGCGGGATGCGTCCGGCCGCGATGCTCGGGTGGTCGCTAAGCCCAAACAATTCCTGCAGGCGGATCGAAATGGTCGGACCGGCGTCAGCCTCATAGTCGATCGCCGCGTTGGTGCCGGTCGGCGCCGTGAAATGCGTCGGTGCCTCGGTATCGAGGCGGCGTCGGAGAGGCCAGAGCAAAAGCTCGGTCGCGGCGGATTGCAGATCGTCGGGAGCGAGTTGAGAGACTGCGGTCTTGTCCGCGAGAGTCGGGACAAGCCAATCGACATTCGCGGCGAGCGCCGCGTCGGACAGGTCCGGCCATTCGTCGCCTTCGGCTTTACGGAGAAACATCACCCTGTCACGCCATTGGGTGAGCGATTTGGTCCACGGCAGCTTGTCGATGCCAACGCGCGCGACACCTTCGGCCAGAAGGCGCGCGGTCTCATCGCTCGGTTCAACCTTGCGATTCTGCTCTGCAAGCGCGATAGCGCCGAGGCGGCGCGAGCGCCGCGCGCGCAGGCTCAAGGATTTTTCGTCGAACGTCACATCGTCGCGACTTTCGATGCGATCCGCGAAGCGCTGCTCGATCTCAGCAAGGCTGATCGGCGCCGCCAGCACGATGCGGGCATTCGCCGCGCTGCCGGTGAGTTCGGCGACCGCGACGAACGGCTCGCGCGACAGCGGCGAAGCTTGGTCGACATTGCCGCCGCGCCCGTTGGCGAGCGTGAAAGCGCCATTGTGGCGGTTCCGGGCGATGCGATCCGGATAGGCGAGCGAGAGGATGGCGCCGATTGGCCCCCCTCCCCCACCCTCCCCCACAAGGGGGGAGGGAGCCGACTGAGTCCGGGGAGAGGCAAGTTCATTCCAACGACGAGCCATTGCCTTCGCGTCCACCGCCCGCCGCGAACGGTCCCGCCGAAATGCGTCGACGCGATGCGTCAGGTCCACATCATCGCCACCGAGCCCGCGCTCCGTCAGCACCGCCGCAATGTCGGCGGCGAGCGCGCCTGCGCCCTCGCGCGCCGCGTCGACCACCATCCGCGCCAATCGCGGCGGCAGCGGCAGGCGGCGCAGCGCATGACCCTCCTCGGTGATGCGGCCACCGTCGAGCGCGCCGAGTTCGCTGAGCAGCGCGCGCGCCTCGGCGAGCGCGCCCCTCGGCGGGGAATCGAGGAAAGCGAGCGTCTCCGGCGCGGCGCCCCACGCCGCAAGATCGAGCACGAAGGATGAGAGATCGGCGGCGAGTATTTCGGGCCGTGCATAAGGCTCAAGCGATGCCGTCTGCGGCTCGTCCCACAGGCGATAACAGATGCCCGGCTCGGTGCGCCCGGCGCGGCCGCGGCGCTGGTCGGCGGCCGCGCGCGAGACGCGGACGGTTTCCAGTCGCGTCAGACCGACATCCGGCTCGTAGCGCGGCACGCGCGCCAGCCCGCTATCGACGACGATGCGCACGCCCTCAATCGTCAGCGAGGTCTCGGCGATCGATGTCGCGAGCACGACCTTGCGCCGTCCCGGCGGCGCGGGCGAAATCGCGCGGTCCTGTGTGTCGGCGTCGAGCGCACCATAGAGCGCCACCACGTCGGTCGCGGCGTCGACGCGCGCCTTCAGCAACGTTTCGGTGCGGCGGATTTCGGCGGCGCCCGGCAGGAAGGCGAGCATCGAGCCGGGGTCCGCCCGCAGCGCGCGCGTCACGGCGTCGGCCATCTGATCCTCGATGCGCGCGCGCGGATCGCGCCCCGTGTAACGCGTTTCGACCGGATACGCCCTGCCCTGTGACTCGATCACCCGCGCGTCGCCGAGCAGCGCCGCCACGCGCGCGCCGTCGATGGTCGCCGACATCACCAGGATCTTCAGGTCCTCGCGCAGCCCCTGCTGCGCATCGCGCGCGAGCGCGAGGCCAAGATCGGCATCGAGCGAGCGCTCATGGAATTCATCGAACAGGACCGCCGCGACGCCCTTGAGTTCCGGGTCGTCGAGGATCAGCCGCGTAAACACGCCCTCGGTGACGACCTCGATGCGCGTTTTCGCGGACACCTTGGAGCCGAAACGCACGCGCAGGCCCACGGTGTCGCCGACGCGCTCGCCAAGCGTCTTCGCCATGCGGTCGGCGGCGGCGCGTGCCGCGATCCGGCGCGGCTCCAGCACGAGGATTTTGCCTGTCGCCCACGGCTCCTGCGCCAGCACCAGCGGCACACGCGTGGTCTTGCCGGCGCCGGGCGGCGCGACGAGGACGGCGGCGTTCGACGCGCGCAACGCCGACGTCAGCGCGGGCAAGACTTCGTCGATGGGAAGTAGTGAGTCGAAGTTCATCGGTTCGTTATGGTTAACACATTCCTAACGCCCGCCCCGGCCCGCTCCTTGCACCCGTAAAGCCGAACGCAACGGCTTGGTCGCAAAATGGCACGCATGGGAACGGATATGGGACAGGTCGGCACGCGCGTCGACTGGGTCGACTACGCCAAGGGCTTCTGCATCGTCATGGTGGTGATGATGCATTCGACGGCTGGCGTCGAGCAGGCCGCCGGCCAGTCAAGCTGGATGGGCCATGTGGTGGCGTTCGCCAAGCCGTTCCGCATGCCGGACTTCTTCCTGATTTCCGGGCTGTTCCTCGCGCGGGTGATCGACCGCGACTGGCGCACTTACCTCGACCGCAAGGTCGTGCACTTCTTCTATTTCTACGTGCTGTGGGTGACGATCCAGTTCGCCTTCAAGGCGCCCAGCTTCGCCACGGAACACGGCGCGCTCGGCGTCCTCGAACTTTACGCCGAGGCCTTCGTCGAGCCGTTCGGCACGCTGTGGTTCATCTACCTGCTGCCGATTTTCTTCGTCGTCACCAAGCTCTCGCGCGGTGTGCCGGTCATCGTGATCTTCGCGATCGCGGCGGCGCTGGAGATCGCCCAGGTCGAAACCGGCTGGACCGTGATCGACGAGTTCGCGGCACGCTTCGTGTATTTCTATCTCGGCTATGTGCTGGCCGCGCGCATCTTCCAGATCGCCGCGGCCGCGCAGGCACGGCCGATGCTCGCCGCCTACGTGCTTGTCGCATGGGCGCTGCTGAACGGCTTCTATGTGTTCAGCGGGCTTGCCGACAAGCCGTTCGTGTCGCTCACGCTGGGTGTCGTCGGCTCTGCGGCGGTTGTTTCGCTCTCGGCGCTGATGGCAAAGAGCGACGTGTTTGCGGCGCTGCGCTATCTCGGGCGGAACTCGATCGTGGTCTACCTCGCGTTCTTCCTCGGCATGGCGGCGTCGCGCTCGGTGCTGCTCAAGACCGGGCTGATCGGCGACCTCGGCACGGTCGCGCTGCTGGTGACGGCCTGCGGCGTCGCCGGCGCGGTCGCTCTGTTCTGGGCGGTGCGCGCGACCCCGCTGCGGTTCCTGTTCGAGCGGCCGGCGTGGGCGCGGCTGCGGGACAAGCCAAAATACGCGCTCCAGCCCGCGGAATGATCCGCCTCCGATCGCAGTGGACAGCGCCCCGGAGGGCGTGAAATCGCCGCGCCGGGGCCTATATTGGCCCCATGGCCAAAGCATCCGCAAAGTCCGCCGCGCCTAGCGGCTCGCCCGTGTCGCGCCCGGTGACAAAAGGCGACCACGTCTTTCTGGTCGACGGCTCGGGCTACATCTTCCGCGCCTACCACGCGCTGCCGCCACTGAACCGGAAGTCGGACGGCCTGCAGGTCAACGCCGTGCTCGGCTTCTGCAACATGCTGTGGAAGCTCTTGCGCGACATGAAGCCGGAAGAGCGGCCGACGCACCTCGCGGTCGTGTTCGACAAATCCGAGAAGACGTTCCGCAACGCGCTCTACAAGGACTACAAGGCGCACCGCCCGGATGCGCCCGCCGATCTCATTCCGCAGTTCCCGCTGATCCGCGAGGCGGTGCGCGCATTTGATATCCCGTGCCTCGAAATGCTCGGCTTCGAAGCCGACGACCTGATCGCCACCTATGCGCGGCAGGCGTGCGAAGTGGGCGCCAACGTCACCATTGTGTCGTCCGACAAGGACCTGATGCAGCTCGTGAACGACTGCGTCGTGATGTACGACACCATGAAGGACAAGCGCATCGGCGTCGCCGAGGTAATCGAGAAGTTCGGCGTGCCTCCCGACAAGGTGATCGAGGTGCAATCGCTGATCGGGGATTCGACCGACAACGTGCCGGGGGTTCCGGGCATCGGCGTGAAGACCGCCGCGCAGCTGATCGGCGAATACGGCGACCTCGAAACGCTGCTGTCACGCGCCGGCGAGATCAAGCAGGAGAAGCGGCGCCAGAGCCTGATCGAGCACGCCGAGAAGGCGCGCATCTCCAAGGTGCTGGTCACGCTCGACCAGAACGTGAAGCTCGACGTGCCGCTGGCGGACCTCGCGGTGCACGAGCCGGACCACAGACTGCTGATCGCGTTCCTCAAGGCAATGGAGTTCTCCACGCTGACGCGGCGTGTTGCGGAGTTCGCCGCAATCGACGCGGGCGCGATCGACCCGTCGGCAGCCGCGCCGCAGCGCGAGCACGCCGCAGCGCCCGCTGCCGCTGCCTCCTCGCCGGCATCGCCCGGCTTGCCGCTGACCGGCGGCGGCATGACGCAGAAGCCGCGCCCAGGCGCGGCGCCGGCTATCCAGGCCACCCCGCAAATGCTTGCGGCAGCGCGGCTCGATGCACTGCGCAACACCAAGATCGATCGCGCGGCTTATGAAGTCGTGCAGGATATGGAACGCCTCGATGCCTGGATCGCGCGCGCGTTCGATGCCGGTGCTGTGGCGATCAACATCGAGACGCTTGGCGAAGACCCGATGCAGGCACCGCTGTGCGGCGTCGCGCTGGCGGTCGCGCCAAATGAGGCGTGCTACATTCCGCTCGCGCACCGCAAGGGCGGGAATGGCGACGGCCTGTTCGGCGGCGGGCTCGCACCTGACCAGATTTCCGAGACCGCCGCGCTCGCCGCGCTCAGGCCGCTGCTGGAGGACGCGAGCGTCCTCAAGATCGGCCAGAACCTGAAATTCGAAATGCAGGTGTTCGCCGTGCGCGGCATCGAGATGCGCGCCCATGAGGACACCATGCTGATGTCCTACGTGCTCGATGCCGGACGCTTCGGCCATTCGCTCGACGCGCTGGCGCCGCGCTACTTCAATCATGCGGCGGTCGACTACAACGACGTCATCGGCACCGGCAAAGCCAAGGTCAGCTTCGATCATGTGGCGTTCGAGAAAGCCACGCCCTACGTGGCGGAAGATGCCGACGTTGCGCTGCGCCTCACGCAGGTGCTGCGCCCACGGATGGTCGCCGAGCACGTGAGCGCCGTGTATGAATCGCTGGAGCGGCCGTTGCTGCCGGTGCTCGCGCGCATGGAGCGCCGCGGTATCTCGGTCGACCGGCAGGTGCTCTCGCGGCTCTCGGGTGAATTCGCGCAGCGCGGCGCCGCGCTAGAACACGAGGTGCGCGAACTCGCCGGCGATCCGGCGTTCAACCCCGGCTCACCGAAGCAGCTCGGCGATATCCTGTTCGGCAAGATGCAGCTCGAAGGCGGCACCAAGACCAAGACCGGGCAATGGTCGACCGGGGCGCGCGTGCTCGATGAACTCGCCGAGCAAGGCGTCGAACTGGCGCAGAAGATTCTGGATTGGCGGCAGGTTACCAAGCTCAAGTCGACCTACACCGATGCGCTGCCCGGCTATATCAATCCGACGACCAAGCGCGTGCACACGAATTACGCGCTGGCCGCGACCCCGACCGGCCGCCTCTCGTCATCCGAGCCGAACCTGCAGAACATTCCGATCCGCACCGAGGAAGGCCGCAAGATCCGCCGCGCGTTCGTCGCCACGCCGGGGCACAAGCTCGTCTCGGCCGATTATTCGCAGATCGAGCTCCGCCTGCTCGCCGAGATCGCAGACGTGCCGGTCCTGCGGCAGGCGTTCAAGGACGGCCTCGACATTCACGCCATGACGGCGTCGGAAATGTTCGGCGTGGCGGTCAAGGGCATGCCGGCCGACGTGCGCCGCCGCGCCAAGGCGATCAATTTCGGCATCATCTACGGCATCTCGGCATTTGGGCTCGCAAACCAGCTCGCGATTCCACGCGAGGAAGCCGGCGCCTACATCAAGAAATACTTCGAGCGCTTCCCCGGCATCCGCGACTACATGGACGAGACCAAGGCGTTCGCGAAAAAGAACGGCTATGTGCTGACGTTATTCGGGCGCAAGTGCCATTACCCGGACATCGCCAACTCCAATCCGTCGGTACGCGCCTTCAACGAGCGCGCCGCCATCAACGCGCGGCTGCAGGGCTCGGCGGCCGACATCATCCGCCGCGCGATGATCCGCATGGAGGATGCGCTGGCGAGCGAGAGGCTCGGCGCGCAGATGCTGCTGCAGGTGCACGACGAACTCGTGTTCGAGGTGCCGGACAGCGAGGTCGAAAAGACGCTGCCGGTGGTCAAGCGCGTGATGGCGGACGCGCCGCATCCGGCGGTGTCGCTCTCGGTGCCGCTCGCCGTCGACGCGCACGCCGCGGACAACTGGGACGAGGCGCACTGAGGCGCGACGCGAGCCGGACAGCGCCATGATCGCACCATCTACCCTGCTCGCGTTCGCGCTCACCTGCGCGGTCATCGAGATCACGCCGGGGCCGAACATGGCGTGGCTCGCGGCGCTGTCGCTCTCGCGCGGCTGGCGCATCGGGCTCACGGCGGTCGCGGGCGTCGCGCTCGGACTGTCCGCATACGGCATCGCGGCGTCGCTCGGCGTCGCGGCAATCATCGGGAATTCCACGCTCCTCTATGAGGCGCTGCGCTGGGGCGGCGTCGCCTATCTGCTCTGGCTCGCGTGGGACGCATGGTCGACGGCGGACGAGATTACGACCGACCACGCTGTCGTCGGCGATCATGAGCGTGCGTCGGCGTTCCGGCGCGGGTTGATCACCAACCTGCTCAATCCGAAAGCAGCTGTATTCTACGTCGCGATGCTGCCGGATTTCGTCAATGTCGGCGCCGGGCGGATCGCAGCGCAAACCCTCACGCTCTCGGCGATTTACGTCGTCATCGCGACGCTGATCCATGCGGGCATTGTCATGTCGGCAGCCCAATTGCGAACCATCATCGTGGACCCGGCCAAGGTGCGCCGCATCCGGCGCGGACTTGCGCTCGCGCTGGCGGCCATCGCCATCTGGTTTGCGTTTTCGACGATGCGCTAGCGCGGCATTCGGTTCCGATTGCCCGGCCTCGCTCCGATTGGTACTGCGGGCGGATGACCCGCCGGTTGTCACTCGCGACGTGTTCTGTCATTGCGGCAAATGGACCCGCGCTCGCCGCGACAGGGCTCGACGGCGCCGCGATGGGCTGGCCGTGGGCGTTGCCGTTCGCCGCGATGCTCGCCTCGATCGCCACCGGCCCGTTGCTGTTCCCGAACTTCTGGCATCGTCACTACGGCAAGATCACGTTGGCCTGGAGCGTGCTCGCGCTCGCGGCGCTCGCGGCGTTCTTCGGCATCCCGGCGGCGCTTGCGGCCTTCGTGCATGCCATGCTGGCAGAATATCTCAGCTTCATCGTGCTGTTGTTCGCGCTCTACGTGGTGGCGGGTGGGATTCTGGTCACGGGAACCCTGAGCAGCACGCCGCTCGCGAATGCCACGCTCCTGCTGATCGGCACGTTGATCGCGAGCCTCGTGGGCACTACCGGCGCCGCCATGATCCTGATCCGCCCGCTGCTGCGCGCGAATGAAGCGCGCGTCCACAAGACGCACATCGTGGTGTTCTTCATCATTCTGGTCGCCAACGTGGGCGGCGCACTAACGCCGCTCGGCGACCCGCCGCTGTTCGTCGGATTCCTGCGCGGCATCGACTTCTTCTGGACCGCGCGGCACCTCTGGCCGCAGACCGTGATCGTCGCGCTGCCGGTGCTGGCGATGTTCTTCGCAATCGATCGCTGGTTCTTCCGGCGCGAAGCACATGCGCCCGCCGCGGGCGAGCCAACGCGTATTGCGCTGCGCGGCAGCGTCAATCTCGTCCTGATCGCTCTGATCGTCGCGGCGATTCTCGGCTCGGCGGTGTGGAAGCCCGGGATTGCGTTCGACATCTACGGCACGAAGGTCGCGCTGGAAAACTTCGCGCGCGATGCCGCACTCATCCTGATCGCACTCGCCTCGCTGTGGCTCACACCGGACGAGCATCGCGCCGCGAACGGTTTCACCTGGGAGCCGATCCGCGAGGTCGCCAAGCTGTTCGCCGGCATTTTCGTCACCATCATCCCGGTGCTGGCGATGCTCGATGCGGGACGCAACGGCGCATTCGCGTGGCTCTTGCGCGCTGTCACCGACCCGGACGGAAAACCGAACGAGGTGGCATATTTCTGGTTGACCGGCGCGCTCTCGGCCTTCCTCGACAACGCGCCCACATATCTCGTGTTCTTCGAGCTCGCCGGCGGCGATCCGGCGGCGCTGATGGGGCCGCTCTCCGGCACGCTCGCGGCGATTTCGATGGGCGCGGTCTACATGGGCGCGCTCACCTACATCGGCAACGCGCCGAATTTCATGGTTTACGCCATCGCGCAGGAACGCGGCGTGAAGATGCCGAGCTTTTTCGGTTACACACTGTGGTCCGCGTTGATCCTGGTGCCGCTGTTCGTGCTGCTCACCCTGCTGCCGGTTGCGCCGATCATCAGGTCGCATTGACACCCGCGCGCCGTTCCCGGACCTTGCCGCCGGGGCTTTTCCGGGGCGGGAATCAATGAGCGGGCACGCGTCCACGGTCTATTTCGGCCTCAACCCGATGTGGGTGTCGACGGTCATTCTGCTCGTCACCTACGCGATCATCATGACGGAGAAGATCAACCGCGCGATCATCGCGCTGATCGGCGCGTCCGTGATGATTCTGGTCGGCGTGTTCAGCCAGGAAGAGGCCATCAAGGGCATCGACTGGAACACCATCGGCCTGCTCACCGGCATGATGATCCTGGTGTCGATCTCGCGCCGCTCCGGCATGTTCGAATACATCGCGATCGCCTCCGCGCAGGCCGCCAAGGCGCATCCGGCCGGCATCCTGTTCCTGCTGCAGATCACGACCGCGGTGCTGTCGGCTTTTCTCGACAACGTCACCACCGTCCTGCTGATCGTGCCGGTCACGCTTGCGATCGTGAAGCAACTCGAAGTGCCGGCTTACCCGTATCTGTTCGCCGAAATCTTCGCCTCCAACATCGGCGGCACCGCCACGCTGATCGGCGATCCGCCGAACATCCTGATCGGCACGCAGGTCGGGCTCGCGTTCAACGACTTCGTCATCCACCTGACCCCGGTGATCGTCGTCGTGATGGTGGCGCAGGCGATCATGATCCATCTCGTCTGGGGCAAGGACCTGAAAACGACGCCCGAGCGCGAGGCGCGGGTCATGGCGATGAACGCCACCGAGGCGATCAAGGACTGGCTGCTGCTCAAGCAGTCGCTGGTGGTGATTGCGCTTGTGATGGTCTCATTCGTGCTGGCGCGGCCCTTACATCTGGAGCCCGCCACCATCGCGATGTTCGGCGCCGCGATCCTGATGCTGCTCGACAACTGGCGACACCTGACCGAGAAGGCCGCGCACAACATCCATCAGACTTTCGGCGACGTCGAATGGATCACCATTTTCTTCTTTATCGGCCTGTTCATGGTGGTGCACGGCGTCGAGCACGGCGGCCTGCTCAAGCTGCTTGCCGACAAGCTCGTGGCGGCGACCGGCGGCAACATGGCGACCGCCGGCTACGCGATCCTGTGGGCTTCAGCGATCCTCTCGGCGATCGTCGACAACATCCCGTTCGTCGCCACCATGATCCCGCTGATCAAGAGCATGGCGCCGGCCTACGGCGGGCCGGATGCGATCATGCCATTGTGGTGGTGCCTCTCGCTCGGCGCCTGCCTCGGCGGCAACGGCACGCTGATCGGGGCGTCGGCGAACCTCACCGTCGCCGGCATTGCGGAGCGCAACGGCGTCCCGTTCCGCTTCATCACCTACACGCTCTATGCGTTCCCGATGATGATCGTGTCGATCGCGATCTGCCACGTCTATGTCTGGTGGCGGTATTTTTGAACGCCATCGGCTTGGTTATCGGCCGTTTACCTTCCCGCGCTAGGGTTAATGTCAGTGGTTGCTTGAGTGTTGCCTCCGGGAGTGCGACGGGTCGTTCGGGAACTTTTCGGTCCGCGGCGCGTAGGTAGTCCAGCACGCCCGGACAGCGGCGCGTGTAGGGAGTAGGCCGTGCGACCTTTCGCATTCACACAGATCGTCAGCCTCGCGTTGCTTGCCATCATGTCGCAGGCGACGCCCGCGTCCGCGCAGGGTTTCTTCGGCTGGTTCGGCGGCGGCCAGGATGACCGGTATCCGCGCCAGAACTCCTGGTCCGGGCACCAGCGCCAGTACGTGCCGCAGGCGAACGCCTATGCGGACCCGTACAGCCAGCAGGCGCCTGAGCAATCTTCGGCGCCGTCCGGCGGCACCGGCCGCTATGTGGCCTACTGCGTGCGCCTCTGCGACGGCCGGTATTTCCCGATGCAGCGGCACGGCAACGCGACCTCGATCCAGCTTTGCAACGCGTTCTGCCCGGCCGCGAAGACACAAGTTTTCAACGGCAGCGCGATCGACCACGCGGTGGCGAACAACGGCACGCGCTACGCGAACCTCGATAATGCGTTCGTCTACCGCGAGAAGATCGTTTCGGGCTGCACCTGCAACGGCAGGGACTCGTTCGGCCTCGCCAAGATCGACGTCGCGAACGATCCAACGTTGCGGCAGGGCGACATCGTGGCGACCGGCGACAACCAGAAAGCCGCGCTCGCAGCCGCGGCGAACAAGCAGGCCCGGAGCACCATCAGCGAGAAGGCTGCATTGCGGACCGGTCCTGCACGGGCCAAAGCCGCCACGGGAACGGCCTCCGAGGCGGACGAGCGCCCCGAGGATTGAGTTCTACTGAAGCTGGCTGACCACATCCTCGGCGATCGACAGCGCCGATGTGAGCCCCGGTGATTCGATCCCGAACAGATGCACCAGACGCGGCAGGCCATGTCCTGACGGGCCGTCGATGGCGAAATCCGCCGCCGGTTCGCCTTTGCCGGTGAGTTTGGGGCGGATGCCGCAATAATCCGGCACCAGTGAGTTGTCCGGCAATGCCGGAAAATAGGTGCGCACGCTGGCATAGAAGGACTCCGCGCGCTTCGGATCGACCGTGTAGCTCTCGGTCTCGAGCCACTCCACATCGGGGCCGAAGCGCATGCGGCCGGCCATGTCGAGCGTCACGTGCGTGCCGAGCCCGCCCTCGACCGGCGCCGGATAGATCAGGTGCGAGAACGCCGGCTTGCCCATGAAACCGAAGTAGTTGCCCTTGGCGAGCATGAGCCGCGGCACGCGCGACGGCGCATAGCCCTCGGTGGCGCGCGCAATCGCTTGCGCGCCGAGGCCCGCCGAGTTGATCACCGCATCGACCGTCAGCGTGCCGGGCTCGGCGCCATCGAAGGTGACCTCCCATCCCGACGGCGAAGGCACCAGCCGCTCGATCTTCGTGTTGAACGCGATTGCGCCGCCGCGGTCTTCCAGGTCGCCTTCCAGCGCCAGCATGAAGCCGTGGCTGTCGATGATGCCGGTCTCGGCCGAAAGCAGCGCTGCCGTGCAGTTGAGCGCCGGCTCCATCGCGCGCGCCGCGTTGCCGCCGAGGAACTCAAGCCCCTCGACGCCGTTGATCTCGCCCTGCTTCGCGATGCCTTCGATCTTGGCGGTCTGCTTCTCGTCCGTCGCGACGATCAGCTTGCCGACCTTTTTGTGCGGCACGCCGTGCGAGGCGCAGAACTCGTAGAGCATGCGCCGCCCGCTCACGCAGTGGCGCGCGCGCAAAGAGCCGGTCGGGTAATACATCCCGGCGTGGATCACCTCGCTGTTGCGCGAGGATACGCCGTTGCCGATGCCGCCGGTCGCTTCCGCGACGATCACCTCATGGCCGGCAAGCGCGGCCGCCCGCGCGACCGCAAGGCCGACCACGCCGGCGCCGATAACGAGAACTTGCATGCGGGTTTGGTAGCGCGCTCAGCCGATGGCGTCGAGCCGGTAAAACCGCTTCGCCGTTCCGAAAAACAAATCCGCCTTCTCGGCCGCGCTCGCGCCTTTCGCCAGAATCTTGCAGGCGTTCCAGAACACCGGATAGCTGTACGATCCCTTGTCGACCGGGAAATTGCTTTCGAACATGCCGCGCGACGGCCCGAACGCCGCGATGCAGGTCTCGATATAGGGCCGCCACGTATCGGCCAGCACCTGCGACGATGGTGGATCGGCGAGCTTGTCGAATTCGTGACCGCACAGCCGCATGCCGAGGCCGCCGAGCTTCACAAAAACATTCGGCCGCTGCGCCAGCGCCTCGATGGATTTCTTCCAGACCGGGAAGACTTCGTCTTTCCTGTAGGCGTTGATGCCGACCGCCCCGCCGCAGTGATTGAGCACGATCTTGCATTCAGGGATCGCATCGGCAAGCGCCGTCAGTTCGTCCATCTGCGGACAATAGAGCCAGCAGTCGAACGAATAGCCCATGCGCGCGAGCGTCTTCACGCCCTCGCGGAATTTCGGATCGGCGAGCATCCCGGGCCATGCCGGATTGCCCGGGTTCATCACCTGCGGATCCGCGTCATAGGCCACGATATGACGGATGCCGCGGAAGCGGCCGCCGCCGGCGCGCTCGAGCGCCTCCAGCACCGGCTCGACCCGGCCGCCGAGCATCATGTCGGCGTGCCCGACGATGCCGGCGCAGGCACGGATGTTTCCGTAGATGCCGCTCGCCGTCATGGCGGCAACGCCATTGACGAACTCGACCTCGCCGACCGGCTTCATCTCGTCTGGCCCGTCGGCGCGCAGCATCGCGCGCGCCTGCACGAACACGGTCGCGAGAATGTTGTGGCCGCTGTTGGTGTCGGCGAGCAGGTCGTCAAGCAGATAGCGGCCGGTGGCGCGATCCCACAAATGATGGTGCGGATCGACGATCGGTAGCTCCGGCTCGAGGATTGGCTCCTTGTGCCGCGCGAGCCAGTCGTGGCGGACGTTGAGATAGTTCGCGGTCTCGGCTGCGCTTAGCACCTGCGCCATGGAACTCCCCCCGCGCGGACGCGCGTTGTCGTATTCAGCCGCGATGCGGAAAGTTACTCGGCCGCGATCCGGACTTCCGGCTGCGCGTCGCGCACGTCGGCGTCGACGTGGGTCTCGAACTGCACGAAGTTCTTCTGGAACATCGCGACCAGCTTGCGCGCGGTCTCGTCGAACTCCGCCTTGTTCGCCCAGGTCTTGAACGGATAGAGCAAATGCGGCTCGATACCCGGCACCGACGTCGGCACCGAGAACCCGAAGTACGGATCGGTGCGGAATTTGGCATTGCGCAGCGAGCCGTCGAGCGCGGCGGTCAAAAGCTTGCGCGTGACCTTGATCGGCATGCGTCGGCCGACGCCGTATTTGCCCGCGGTCCAGCCGGTGTTGACCAGCCAGCAATCGACATCGTGCACGGCGATCAGCTCGCGCAGCAAGTTGCCGTAGACGGTTGGATGGCGCGGCAGAAACGGCGCGCCGAAGCAGGTGGAGAATTCCGGCTCGACGCCGACCAGCCCCTTCTCGGTGCCGGCGACCTTGGCGGTGTAGCCGGAGAGGAAGTGATACATCGCCTGCGCGGGCGTGAGCTTGGCGATCGGCGGCATCACGCCGAAGGCATCGGCGGTGAGCATCACGAGATTGGTGGGCATGCCGGCGCGGCCGGTGCGCGAGGCATTCGGAATGAATTCGAGCGGGTAGGCCGAGCGTGTGTTCTCGGTTTTCGAATCGTCGTCGAAGTCGCAGATGCGCGTTTCCGGATCGAACACGACGTTTTCCAGCACCGAGCCGAAGCGCAGCGTGGCGTCGTAGATCTCGGGCTCCGCCTCGCGCGAGAGCTTGATACACTTGGCGTAGCAGCCGCCCTCGAAGTTGAACACGCCTTGCGGGCCCCAGCCGTGCTCGTCGTCGCCGATCAGCGTGCGGTTCGGGTCGGCCGAGAGCGTCGTTTTCCCGGTGCCCGAGAGACCGAAGAACAGCGCGACGTCGCCGTCCTTGCCGACATTGGCCGAGCAATGCATCGGCATCACGCTTTCGGCCGGGAGGTAGTAGTTCAGCGTCGTGAACACCGACTTTTTCATTTCGCCGGCATAGAAGCTGCCGCCGATCAGGATCATGCGCTTGGTCAGGTTGAGCGCGATGACGGTTTCCGAGCGCACACCGTGGCGCTTCGGGTCGGCCTTGAAGGTCGGCAGGCACAAGATGGTGAAATCCGGCACGTAGGCGGCCAGGTCCTTGCGCTCCGGGCGGATCAGCAGCGACTTGATGAACAGTGAGTGCCAGGCAAGCTCGGTGAACACGCGTGCCTTGATGCGGTATTTCGGGTCGGCGCCGCCGAACAGGTCCTGCGCGAAGAGCTGCTTGCCGCGCGCGTGTTCGAGGAAATCCGCCAACAGAACGTCGAACTGTTCGGGCGAGAGCTTGCCGTTCTTGTCCCACCAGATGGTGCGCTCGGTCTGCTCGTCGCAGACGACGAACTTGTCCTTGGGCGAGCGGCCGGTGTGCACGCCGGTCTCAGCGCAGAATGCGCCGCCCTGCACAGCGTGGCCTTCATTGGCCGCCAGCGCATATTCGTAAAGCTGCTCGGCGGGCAGATTCCAGTGGACCGCGGCGAGGTCCTTCAGGCCGAACTTGTCCGCGCCATGGGCGCTATTCCGCAGACCCGTTTCCTTCACGCAAATCCTCCGCACCAGTCCCGGCTCACGCAAGAGCCGTGGACACCTTCCTAGGACGCCGGTGGTTAACGCCGGCAGGGCCGGTCGGGGTCCCGGCTGAGGCGGCGACCTATAATGATCATCTTACATGCTGCCAAGCACCGTGGCGCCACGAAGACGGCCCGCCACTAGAATGTTAGCCGCAAGGTTAGTGCAGTGCGGCGTATTGCTGCAACGCATCATTCCACAAGCCCTTTGCTCGCCAGCCATTTCTGGATCACCTCGGCGGGCTGGTCGGAGTTCTTGTCCATCATCACCATGTGGGTGTTGCCCTTGATGCCGATGTCCGGCAGGTCGACGAAATCGACCGAGCCGCCGGCCCCTTTGATCAGGCCGACATAGTCGACCATGTTCTGGCGGATCTTGCCCCAGCGCGGATGATCCTTGGCGTTGTCTCCGTACATCACCAGGATCGGGATGTTCTTTAGCGCCGCGACCTTGTCCTTGGTGCCGGGCACCGATGGCTCGACTGAGACCAACGCCTTCACCTTGTCGGGGCGTGCCTCGGCGACGCGGTAGCCGAAGTTTCCGGCCTGCGAGTGCACCAGCACGACGCACGGGCACACCTTGTCGACCAGCTCGATATAGGCGGCGACGATCTGGTCGTCGGTCGTGGTCCAGCGCGGCACGCCCTGCTTCATGAATTGCTCGTAGGCGTCGAGCGGAAACTGCACGCCCGGATAGGTCGTGCGCTTGGTCTTGTCGTCATTCCACGAGCCGATCGGCCCGACACGGAAGCGCTCCCACGGATCGCCCACGGGGAGAAACACCGGCTCGCCCTTGAACTTGTCGGTCCAGCCGGAACGGCCGCGCTCGACCGCATCGGAGATGTAAGTATGCCAGCCAGCACGCAGGAAATAATTGAGCCAGCCCGGCTGACCGTCCGGCTTGGTTTCGTACGTGACGCCGGTCAGTCCGCCGCCGTGCCACATCAGCAGCGGCAGCTTTCCACGCGGTTTCTGCTGCAGGAAGTACTGCACATACATCTGCTCGACCTGATAGATGCCGTTCGGGTCCATCTTCGCCGGAATGCCGCCGGCCGAGAACAGGATCTCCTTGATCGGCTGTCCCTTCACCTCGACGTGACGGCCGCCGATGTGGAACG
>Ga0193717_1001001_pt1 | contig 17802 bp, 16 predicted proteins | sample U2c2metaG_FD_145900 | JGI IMG/M metagenome (GOLD analysis project Ga0193717, IMG submission 145900) | Soil microbial communities from a riparian zone of the East river system, Colorado, United States - U2c2 | ecosystem: Environmental > Terrestrial > Soil > Riparian zone | place: USA: East River... | reverse complement strand
GCGCTGATCGTGATCGGCGTGCTCTGTCTCGGTGCGGTGTTCGTGTGGATCAACGCCATCATGAGCCGTGCCGACATCAACGAAGCGATCAAGTGCGATCCTCCCGCCACACCGGCCGAAGGCGTCACTTTTACCTCGCTCGGCCACGACGCGCTCGACGACCGCACGCCGATCCCGCCGGACAAGGTCGCGGTCAAGGTCCTCAACGCCAGCAAGATCCGTGGCCAGGGTGGCATCACCACCGAGTCGCTGCGCGCACTGGGCTTCACCCAGATCGGCACGCCCGAAGACGATCCCGCGTACCCGGGTGAGGCCAAGGCCAAGTGCCACGGCCAGATCCGGTTCGGGGAGAACGGTGCCGCGGCGGCCCGCACCGTGAGCCTGCTCGCGCCGTGCACCGAGCTGATCAAGGACACCCGGCAGGACGCCACCGTCGACCTGATGATCGGCACCAACTTCGGCGACGTGCGCCCGACCGCCCCGGCGGCCCAGATCATGGCGCAGCTCAAGACGTGGTCCGAGCAGCACCAGGGCAGTGGCGACGGCGAGCAGTCCACCGGCGCCACCGCCCCGGCCGTCGACCAGGCGGCCCTCAAGGCCGCTCGCGACGTCACCTGCTGAGTTAGACCTGTCCAGAGCCCGCTTCGATGAGTGCTGCCCGCAAGGGCACCGCGATCGAGCGCGCGGCGACGAAGGTCGCGTCGACGCCCACGGCGTCGTCCGTGCCCGGCAGGATCACCACCGCGCCCGCTTCTTCGGCGACGAGCGCGCCCGCCGCCCAGTCCCATCGGCCCAGCCCGTGCTCGACGAAGGCGTCGGTCCAGCCGGCCGCGACCGAGCACAGCTCCAGCGACGCCGCCCCGGAGCGGCGGATGTCGCGGACACGCCCGACCAGTTCGGCGACGAATCTTCCCTGACGGACGCGCCGCGCGGCGTCGTAGGCGAACCCGGTGCCCACCAAGGTCAGTTCCAGGCTCTCCGGCGCCGACACGGACAGCCGTCGCCCGTCGAGCCACGAGCCCTGCCCGCGCGCGGCCGTCCAGCGGCGGCCGCTGACGGGTTCCACGACCGCCCCGGCGACGGACACACCGGCTACTTGGGCCGCCACCGACACCGCGAACGACGGATAGCCGTAGAGGAAGTTCGTCGTACCGTCGATCGGGTCGACGACCCAGGTCACCCCGGCCCCCGCGACGCCACCCCCTTCTTCGCCGAGGATGTCGTCTTCGGGCCTGAGAGCGGCGAGGCGGGCGCGGATGAGACGCTCCGACTCGAGGTCCACGGCGGTGACGACGTCGGTGTCACTCGATTTGGTGGCCACCGAGCCGGTGCGGAGGCTCTCCCAAGCCGTGCGCACCAATCCGGCGGCTTCGGCCGCGACCAGCTCGGCGGTGTCTTTCAGGCCGGTGAATGTGCTCTCGTCAAGTCCCACGACAGTCATGTCACCACATCCGGTTAAAGTCTTCGCAGCAAGCTTCTGAATCGTGAGAGAAGGGACCACGTCAGTGACGGCGACCCGAGGTTTCGGAATCGACATCGGCGGCAGCGGTATCAAGGGCGCGCTTGTCGATCTGGAGGCGGGTGGCCTCATCGGTGAGCGCCACCGGATCGACACGCCGAAGCCCGCGACCCCCGAGGCGGTGGCCGACGTCGTAGCGGAGGTCGTCGCGCACTTCTCGTGGGAGGGCCCGGTCGGGGTCACCCTGCCGGCCGTGGTCAAGAAGGGCGTCGCGCACACCGCGGCGAACATCGACCCCAGCTGGATCGGCACCGACGCGGACGCGTTGTTCGCGAAGCGGCTCGGCCGCAGTGTCGACGAGGTCGCGATGCTCAACGACGCCGACGCGGCGGGCATGGCCGAGGTCCGCTTCGGCGACCCGCTCGCGCGCAAGGGCGTCGTCGCGCTGCTGACCTTCGGCACCGGCATCGGCAGCGCGGTGTTCCTCGACGGCAAGCTCGTCCCGAACACCGAGTTCGGCCATATCGAGGTCGACGGGCACGACGCGGAGAAGAAGGCCGCGGCGTCGGTGAAGGACAACCACGGGCTCAGCTACCCCGAATGGGCCACCCGTGTGAATCGTTACCTCACCGTTCTCGAGAACCTGATCTGGCCGGATTTGTTCATCGTCGGCGGCGGCGTCAGCAAGAAATCCGAGAAGTGGGTCCCGCTGCTCGAGATCAGGACGCCGATTGTCGTTGCGTCACTACAGAACAACGCCGGCATCGTGGGCGCGGCGGCCGCCGCGGCGGAGGGTATCGAGCACTGATCCGGGGGCCGCGAAGACGCCGTGACGGCGTCTCGCGACGGCCCGAGAGGTGATCGCTTCGCGACGCACTCGCCCATCGTCGTTACAATGGAACACGGCCCACGGCTGCGGAGGACAAAACCGCAGGCCGGGGCATGTTCCCCGAATTTGAGGCAGCCGAGACCCCGCGTCTCTGCTCGTCATGATCGACCGCTGCGAAAGGGCGTAAGTGGCAGCCGCAAGAACCGCAACCCGAAGCGGTACGAAGACATCGAGCGCCGCCGACACCACCGGTGAGGCCGACGAGGCCGTCGCACCGAACGGTACGGCCAAGCCGGCGGCACGCAAGCCCGCCGCCAAGAAGGCACCCGCGAAGAAGGCCCCGGTGAAGAAGGGCGCCAAGGGCGAGGACAGCAAGGGCGAGCCCGACGGCCCCGGCGACCTCGACGAAGCCGACCTCGAGACACCGGATCTCTCCGATCTGGAAGAGGTCGAGGTCGACGTGGTCGACGCGACCGTGACCGAAGAGCCGGACGCGGACGACGACGAGGACGCCGAGCCCGCAGCGAAGGGCAAGCGCCCGACTCCCGCCACCGACCGCGCCAACAAGGCCGCCGACAACCCCGACTTCGTCTGGGACGAAGAGGAGTCCGAGGCGCTGCGTCAGGCCCGGAAGGACGCGGAGCTCACCGCTTCCGCCGACTCGGTGCGTGCCTACCTCAAGCAGATCGGCAAGGTCGCGCTGCTCAACGCCGAGGAGGAGGTGGAGCTCGCCGTTCGCATCGAGGCCGGGCTCTACGCCGCCGAACGCGTCCGCAACGCCGAGGAGGAGGGCGAGAAGCTCGCCACCCAGATGCGGCGTGATCTCAAGTGGATCGTGCGGGACGGCGAGCGCGCCAAGAACCATCTGCTCGAGGCGAACCTCCGGCTCGTGGTGTCGCTGGCCAAGCGCTACACCGGTCGTGGCATGGCGTTCCTGGACCTGATCCAGGAGGGCAACCTCGGCCTGATCCGCGCGGTGGAGAAGTTCGACTACACCAAGGGCTACAAGTTCTCGACGTACGCCACGTGGTGGATCCGCCAGGCGATCACCCGCGCGATGGCCGACCAGGCCCGCACCATCCGTATCCCGGTGCACATGGTCGAGGTCATCAACAAGCTCGGCCGCATACAGCGTGAACTCCTGCAGGATCTCGGTCGCGAGCCCACCCCCGAGGAACTCGCGAAGGAAATGGACATCTCCCCGGAGAAGGTCCTGGAGATCCAGCAGTACGCCCGTGAGCCGATCTCGCTGGACCAGACCATCGGTGACGAGGGCGACTCACAGCTCGGAGACTTCATCGAAGACTCCGAAGCCGTGGTGGCCGTCGACGCGGTGTCGTTCACCTTGCTGCAGGACCAGTTGCAGTCGGTGCTGCAGACGCTGTCCGAGCGTGAGGCGGGCGTGGTCCGGCTGCGCTTCGGCCTGACGGACGGCCAGCCGCGCACGCTGGACGAGATCGGCCAGGTTTACGGGGTCACCCGTGAGCGCATCCGGCAGATCGAGTCCAAGACGATGTCGAAGCTGCGTCACCCATCGCGGTCGCAGGTCCTGCGCGACTACCTGGACTGACGTTTTTCCCAGCGGTACCAAGGGATCTTTGCCAGCGCTCCGGCGTTGACGAAGGTCCCTTGGTTCGTTTCCGGGTGTGTTCAGGGGATACTGAGTCCCGCGGTGCGCAGCGATTCTTCGACGCGGAGGCGTTCGATCTCCCGGTCCATGCCTTCGGGGATTTCGCCGAGCCGGTGCGGGATTTCCACCGCGTCGCAGGCGTCGGCGAGCAGGGCGTCATATGCCTGGCGGGTTCCCACGCGGCGAGCCATCGGTGTTCCCGGGGAGAACTGGGCCAGGAGCCGGTGGACGCGGCGGAGATCCGCGGCGAGTTCTTGGATCGGCGGATGCTCCGGCGACGGGGCGGGACGCCGAAGTCCACGGACCAGCGCGGGAATCTTGAGCACGCCCAAGGCCAACGCGGTCGGTGTCACCACGATCGCGGCGTACAGCATCAGGTTCGCCAGCGGGAAGCCGCTCGTCTCGGCCATACCCGACTATAGCCCCGCGGACGCCTTCCCCAGAGCGCGAAAACCGATGGCGACGAGCGGAGGCGGCCACTACGTTGGCACGACATCGCCGTCGAATGATCAAGGATTCCGTATGACAGAGCTGGTTTTCCGCTCGCTCGCCGCGGGCGAGGAACCCCTTTTCGACTCGCTTCCCGACCCGGGTCTGGTCGGCTTCGCCGCGTTCGGCGACACCTACAGCGCGATGGCGGCACAGGGCGAGTACCGGCCCGAGTGGACGTGGATCGCCTTGCGCGGCACCACGGTTGTCGCCAGGGCGGCTTGGTGGGCCAGTCCCAAGGACGACAAGCCACTGGCGCTGGACTGGTTCGACTTCATCGATTTCGACGCGGCGGTCGCGTTGTTGCGGACAGCACCGCTGCATGCCGAGTACTCGCTCAAGCTGCCACCCGGCTGGCGGGAGGATCCGGCCGTGCGCGCGGCGGCGGAGTCGCGAATCGACGCGGCGGTGGCGGCGGGGCTGAAGCCGTTGGTCGAGCGTTACCGGTATCGCTGGACGCCCGAGTGCGGGGTGCCTGAGCGGCCCGGCCGTCTCGAATTCCGGCCGGAACCCGATGACACCGTCTTCTTCGAGGTCTTCCGCCGGATCAACACCGGCAGTCTCGACGCGCATGTCCGGAGCACCATCGCCGCGTCCGGGCTCGACGCCTCCGCGCAGGAGCAACTCGACTATCTCCGCTGGATGCCGAGTCCTCGCGAATGGTGGCGGCTGGCCTACACGCCGGCGGGCGAACTCATCGGGATTTCCGTGCCCTGCCACCACTACAGCGCCCCGGTCATCGGTTACATCGGCGTGGTCCCGGAACATCGCGGGCACGGGTATGCCTACGACCTGCTCGTCGAGGCCACCCACCTGCTGGTCGCGGAAGGCGCCGACCGGATCGTGGCGGGCACCGACACGACCAACACCCCGATGGCCGCCAGTTTCGCCAAGGCCGGGTATCCGGTGGAGCAGCATCGGATCGACCTGAGCTAACGACGTCGGCGTTGGCGTTGGCGGGCCATCGCCGACAGCACCATCGCGCCACCGACCACGGCCATCGCCACGCTCACCGGCAGGTGCAGGCCGGGCGGCAGGAGGTGCAACTGGACGAACCAGCTCTCCGACTCACTGCCAGCGATCCGGTTGATGAAACCGCCGATTCCTTGCACCACAAGGAGAATCCCCAGAACCTCGATCATCGGCTCACTTCTTCCTTGTTTTTGGCCGGCGAGAGCAGCACCCACAATGGACCGGTCACGAACCAGATCGAGATGACGGCACCGAGCCTGGGCAGCCAGCCCAGCAGCGGCTGCGCCTTGTCGAAGCCGCCGATCACGAAGACGAGCACGAGCAGCACGGCCGACGCGATCGCGCTGGCGAGCACGCACTTGCCCCACTCACGCCATTCGTGGCGTTCCCGTTCCTTGCCGCGCTTCGGGCGCTTGACCGGGGCGGGGCCGCCGGCGAAGCGGTGTGCGAAGCGGACGTCGGCCCAGCGGATCATCGACGGGCCGAAGACGACACTGAGGTAGACCGCGGCGAGGCCGTGGATCAGGCTGGCTTCGGCGCCGCGGGAGATGTCGATCATCGTCGCGACGAGCACCACCACGTCGACCACCGGAGTGGCCGCCAGCAGCACGATGCTCGTCCGCCGGAGCTTCAGCGGGTAACGCGCGATCAGGCCGGCGACGATGAAGAACCAGAAACCGATCTCCCCCGCGACGATCACCGCCGCCATCGGGTTTTCCGAGATGAAGTCGAAGATTTTGCCCATGATGCGAGTTTGCCGCGCGGACGGCTTCGGGCGCGTCGGCGAACAGCACGACAAGGTGGTCATCAGTTCGTAGGACGCCCTCGGGCCTCAGGTGTGCTGGAATACGGGGTGTGTCCCAGTTGGTCCCGTGGTTCCGCCGGTTACCGGTCTTCACCCAGGACGCCACGGTGGCGTTCACCACCTGGGCGCTCGGGCTGGTGCTGTACGTCTCGGGGCTCTACCCGCTGGACATCGGCTCGATCACCACCCCGATGTGGGTCCGCCTGCTGCTTCTGACGGCCGCCTGCGCGGTCCAGCTGGTCCGGCGCCGGATTCCCCTCGCCCTCATCGCCGGGACGGTGGTGGTCGGGGTGGACGTCTCGCTCGGGCCGACGGTGCCGATGCTGATCGTCTACACCGACCTCCTGTACGCGGCGACGCTCTACGGCTCACGCCTGGCGCACCGCGTGATGATCGGGATAGCCGCGGTGGGCACGCTGGCGCTGTTCATCGGAGCGGTCGTGTTCTCCTCGGACTTGCGCAACGCGCTGATCGCGGTGTTCGCCGCGGCGCCGTTCCTGATCGTCCCGGTGTGGTGGGCGACGAACATCCGCCAGCAGCGCGACATCGCGGACACCGAGCGGGCGAACACCGCCCAGCTGGCGAAGATCAGTGAGCTCGACAGGCACGCGGCGGTCACCGCGGAACGCTCGCAGATGGCTCGGGATCTGCACGACGTGATCGCCGGGCATCTTTCGGCCATCGCGATCCAGTCCGAGGCCGTCCTCACGATGACCGACGCCGATCCCGCCACCTCTCGCGCGGCTCTCCGGTCCGTGCGGGAAAACAGCGTCAGCGCGCTCGAAGAGATGCGGGCCATGATCGGGCTGCTGCGCTCGGACGGCGCCGAAGACGAAACCGTCTCCCCCGCCCGGCTCGCCGAACTGTCCAAACTGGTCGAATCGGCGCGGACCAGCGGCATGGACGTCGAAGTCCGGCTGGAGCTGGACGAAACCAGGACGCTGCCCGCCGCGGTGGACCTCACCGCGTACCGCATCGCGCAGGAAGCCTTGACCAACGCGGTGAAACACGCGCCGGGCGCACGGGCCACAGTGGACATCCGGTACGCCGACGGGATCCTGACCGTCGAGGTCACCAACGAACTGAAGAAGCCGGCGGCGAAACCGCGGCCGGACAACGGGATGGGGTTGCTGAACATGCGGGAACGGGCGACCGCGCTCGGTGGGTCGCTGTCGGCGGGCCCGTCCGAAGGCGCTTGGCGGGTCCACGCGGTCCTGCCGTTCGGAGGAACTGAAGCATGACGGTCCGGGTACTGCTCGCCGACGACCACGGCGCGATCCGCTCCGGGCTGGCGCTGATCCTGAACAACGCCGAAGGCATCGAAGTGGTCGGCGAGGCGGCCGACGGCGCCACGGCGGTCCAGCAGGCGCACGCGCTGCGGCCCGACGTCGTGCTGATGGACATCCGGATGCCGGGCATGGACGGCATCACCGCGACCCGGGAGCTCGTCGCCGAGGGGCTCTGCGAGGTGCTGGTGCTGACCACCTTCGACCTCGACGAGTACGTGCACGGCGCGCTGCGAGCCGGTGCGGCCGGGTTCCTGCTCAAGTCGGTCGAGGCCGCGCGGCTCATCGAAGCCGTCAAACTGGTCGCGGCCGGGGAAGGGGTGCTCGCGCCGCAGGTGACTCGTAAGCTCATCGCCGCGTTCGCCGCCGGAACCCCCCAGCCCGCCACGAAACCGGCGGGCTTCGACGACCTGACCGACCGCGAGCGCGAGGTGCTCGCGTGCCTCGGCGAAGGCCTTTCCAACGCCCAGATCGGGACCAGGCTGTTCATTGGGGAAACGACGGTGAAGACGCACGTCTCGCGGGTGCTGACCAAGCTCGCGCTGCGCTCGCGGGTGCAGGCCGCGATCGTCGCCCAGGAGGCCGGGCTCTGAGACGTCGCCGATCAGGTGGGGTCGTGAGTGGCAACAAGTGTTATTGATGGGTGAGGCAAACGTGGCGTGCCCGCGGGATGTCCTGAACGACGCGTTGCTGTCGTTGAGTGACACGAACGCGTCGTTCATGGCATCGCCGGTTGGCTGCCGCGGTGGGGGTCGTGAGTGGCAACAAGTGTTCTAGCACTCGTAGGCACTCACGACCCCTGACCAGCAAACACGCCCGGCAGGATCACCCCGCAACGCCGTGATGGCCTCCTTCACAGCGTCAGACGCCGTGAAGGAGGCCATCACTACCTCCGCAGAGACCAGCCGAGGGCACTTTCCCACCAAAGTGCGACACGTCGCTCCCGAGCAACGCCACCTTTGACCTTCTCATCAATAGAACACTGTTACGCACTCACGACCCCCTTCAGAACAGGGGCCAGGGGACGTCGCGGCCATCGCTCGGGGCCGGGAACACGCCGCTTTCGAGCAGCTGCTCTGTCCGGCTGGCGATGGACGCGATCTCGAAGCCGGTCAGGTGGTCGGCCAGTACCTCACCGAGCTTGCCATCGATGTCAGCACGCAGGCCGTGCAGCTTCTCCACCGCGTCTTCCGGGATGGGTTCACCGATCCAGCCCCACAAGACCGTGCGCAGCTTCGGCTCGGAATGCAGGCAGATGCCGTGGTCCACGCCGTAAACACGGCCGTCGACCCCGGCGAGTACGTGCCCGCCCTTGCGGTCGGTGTTGTTGACGACGACGTCGAGCAGCGCGAGCTCGCGCATCCCGGGATGGTCGGCGTGCGCGAGAACCGCGGGTTCGCCCATCCTGTCGTGGGCGTGCAGCACGATCCGCCAGCCCTCGGGCAGCTCGCCCGGGGCGCGGACGTCGACGAGTTCGTCTTCGAGGGTGTCGACCCAGAGCTGGACCATGCCCTCGCCGAAGGGGCCGTCGCGCAGCGCCGTCGGTGGGATGGCGCCGAGCCCAGACGCCTGTGCGACAAGGAAAGTCGCGACCTCACGCCCGGCGAGGGTGCCGTCGGGGAAGTCCCACAGCGGGCGTTCGCCGGAGATCGGCTTGTAGACGGCGTTGCCGACGAGACCGTCGAGCTCGATCTTGCAGAACAAGGTGACGTTCGAGGCGTCGACCAGCCGTCCCTCGACTTCGAGACGGCCATGAGTCAGGAGCTCCTTGGCCACCGGCCCGGTCAGGTCGATGCCCGACCCCGTCGTTTCTGCCACGCGCTCCTCAGCCCTCGATGACGTCGACGTCGCGCCGGTACCCGTTCTGCCTCGGGCAGATATGGCCGGCGGGGTCGAGCGGTTCCGCGCAGAGCGGGCACGGCCTGCGCCCGGCGTTGATCACCCTGTCGGTGCGTTCGGCGAAGGCCCGCGCTTCGACCGGCGAGAGGAACACGCGGACGGCGTCCGGGCCCTCGTCGGTGTCGTCGAGAACCACCGTCTCGTCGACCTCGCCCTCGGTGATCGCGAGGAGCTCGATGACCACCGCGCTGCTCTCGGCGTCCCAGCCCAGTCCCATCGTGCCGACGCGGAACTCCTCTTCGAGAGGAACCTCCAGCGGGTCGACGTCGACGAGGTCGGCGGGGACGTCTTCGGGGATCTCGGCGCCGAATCTGCTCGCGACCTCTTCGAGCAACGAACCGAGGCGCTCGGCGAGCACCGCGACCTGTTGTTTCTCGATCGCGACGCTGATCGTGCGGACGTCCTCGGACGCCTGGAGATAGAAAGTGCGGTCGCCGGGTTCCCCGACGGTTCCGGTTACGAACCGGTCGGGTTTGCGGAAGACATGGATTACTCGAGACATGGCACCTCCGACCCTAAGCCACGCCTGCATGATCGGCATCTGCCGCCCCGGCTACGCCGTCGCTAGTCTTTCACTTGTGTCACAGATTACGCCGCACGGAACGTGGACCTCGCCGATCAGCGCCGCCGACGCCGCAGCCGCCGGGGGTGGGACGCAATGGCTGGACGTCGTGGCCGGCGCGGTCTGGTGGGCGGAGTCGCGACCTGCGGAAGGTGGTCGCGTAGCGCTGGTGAGAGCCGGTGAGGACGGCGCCGTCGAAGAGCTCCTTCCCGCTCCGTGGAACGCCCGGAACCGGCTTCACGAGTACGGCGGACGACCGTGGACCGTCGTCGGTGACGCGCTCGTTTTCACTCACTGGGACGACCAGCGCGTCTATGTCCGGGAACTCACCGGCGGAACCGTGAGCGCGATCACACCGGATCCGGAGACGCCGCACGGCGTCCGCTACGGCGATCTGCGCCGGGGACCGAGCGGGGAGATCTGGGCGGTTCGCGAAACCAGCACCGGACCGCGCCGACCCGACATCGTCAGGGACTTGGTGGCGCTGCCGCTGTCCGGCGGCGAACCCCGGGTACTCGCCGCGAGCCATCACTTCCTCACCGGCCCGCAGTTGTCCCCGGACGGACGGCACGCGGCGTGGCTCGGCTGGGACCATCCCGCGATGCCGTGGGACGGCACGGAACTCTGTGTCGCCGAGGTGCTCGCCGACGGCACCTTCGGCCCGCATCGCGTGCTCGCCGGCGGCCCGGAAATCTCGGTGTGCCAACTCGAATGGGACTCCGCGGACACCCTGCTCGCGATGATGGACCCCGACGGCTGGTGGAACCTGCACCGCGTCGCACTCGACGGTACGGCGGTGAACCTGTCCCCGGTGACCGAGGAACTCGGTGGCGCGCTGTGGAAAGTCGGCTCGCGGTGGTTCGTGCCACTGGGCGACGGCCGCCACGCGGTGCTCAATTCCGGGCGCCTGGCGGTGATCGACGAGCGCACCGGCGAGGTGACGCCGGTCGAGGCCGTGGCCGGGCTGACCGAATGGCTGCCGTCTTTCGCCGCGTACGGGAGCGGAGTCGTCGGCGTGGCCGCGGGACCGGTGCGGGAGACCGCGGTCGTCCATGTGGATCTCGCGACGAATGTCGTCACCGAGCTGACCCCGGAACCCGCCGAAGTCCCGCCCGCCGCGTTCCTGCCAGTGCCGTTCGAGCGGGTGTTCAGCACGCCCGAGGGCGAGCCCATCCCGGCGTACGTCTACTCCCCCGCCAACCCGGACTTCGAGGGCCCGAGCGGCGAACTGCCGCCGTTCCTCGTCCACGTGCACGGCGGCCCGACCGGGCGGAACTACCCGGTGCTCGACCTCGACGTCGCCTACTTCACCAGCCGCGGCATCGGTGTCGTCCTGGTCAACTACGGCGGGTCGACCGGTTACGGCAGGCGGTACCGCGAGCGGCTGCGAGAGCAGTGGGGCGTCGTCGACGTCACCGACTGCGTGGCGGTGGCCGAAGCGCTCGTCGCCGAGGGCATCGCCGACGGCGCCCGGCTCGCGATCCGCGGTGGCAGCGCCGGCGGGTTCACCGCGGCCGCCTCCATGACCACCACCCGGACCTACGGCGCCGGGACGGTCAAGTACCCGATCCTGGACCTCTACCGCTGGACCGGCGACGGCGGCGAAACCCACGACTTCGAGTCGCGGTACCTCGACAGCATGATCGGCGCGCTGCCGGAAACCCTGGAGCGGTACCGCGAGCGGTCCCCGATCAACCACGCCGACACCCTCGCCGGGCCGGTGCTGTTCCTGCAGGGCCTCGACGACCAGATCTGCCCGCCGGAGCAGGCGGACAGGTTCGTCGCCGGGCTGCGCGGGCGGGACATCCAGCACGCGTACCTCACGTTCGAGGGCGAGCAGCACGGGTTCCGCAAGGCGGAGACGATCATCGCCGCGCTGGAGGCCGAACTTTCCTTCTACGGCCAGGTTTTCGGCTTCGAGACCCCGGGAGTGCCGCCGCTGGACCTGCACCGGTGAGGCCCAGGGCGTGCGTGCCCGGCGACACGCTGGCGCTGGTGGCCCCGGCCGGTCCGGTGCCGCGGGAACTGCTCGACGCGGCGATCCCGGTGCTGGAGTCATGGGGCTTGCGGGTCCGTGTCGGAGCGTGTGTCCGAAGCAGGCACGAGACGGTCCGCTACCTCTCGGCGACCGACGAGCAGCGCGCGGCGGAGTTCACCGAAGCGTGGCTGGATCCGGCGGTGCACTGCGTGTTCGCCGCGCGTGGTGGCTACGGGACGATGCGGATGCTGGACCTCGTCGACTGGCCGTCGTTGCGCGCGGCCGAGCCGAAGGTGCTCGCCGGGTCGAGCGACATCACCGCACTGCACGAAGCGGTGAATGTCCACTTAGGACTGTCGACGCTCTTCTCCCCCATGCCCGCGAGCGTCAACTTCGACGAGTTCGCGGCCGAGCACCTGCGGCAGACGCTGTTCGAGCCGGAGAAGGTGCTGACGCTGGCCGGGACGGACGTCCTGGTGCCGGGCCGGGCGCGGGGAACGCTCGTGGGCGGCAACCTGTCGCTGGTCGCGGCCGGGATCGGCACGCCGGGGCACCGGCCGGCGACCGGCGGGATCGTGGTGCTCGAGGACGTGACCGAGGAGGTCTACCGGATCGACAGGATGCTGACGCAGCTGCTGCGGTCCGGCTGGTTCTCCGGGGCCGCCGGGATCGTGCTCGGCTCGTGGTCGCGGTGTGGTGATCCCGCGGAGCTGAGGGCGTTGCTGCTCGAGCGGCTGGGAACACTGGGCGTGCCGATCCTGGGTGAGTTCGGTTTCGGTCACGTCCCGTCGGCACCGACAGTGCCACTCGGCGTCGAAGCGGAGTTGGACACCGATGCAGGCACTTTGACGCTTCTGGAACCCGCGCTGCGTTAGGCGATTCGGGTGAATGAGGAACCGCGAGAGCAACCATTACGACCGTACGGCGTGAATGACCCAGAGACCGGGCGCAGTGACCTGGCCTGCGAGGGAGGGGACATTCGCGCACGCTGATTGCTGGGGTCAATCAGCGCGAACGTTTATTTCCGGTGCCGAAAAACACTCGTTTATTTGTGTTCCACCAAAGGGGTTTTGTGGTGCGTAAAAGTATTCGGAAAAGACAGGCGTATTTCGCCGTGGCGCTCGCCGTGGGCCTGCTCGGCGCAATCGCGAGCCCGGCCGTGGCCGAATCGGTTCACGCCGTACCGGACACCTCGGCGATGGCGACGGCCAAGCGGACCGGTGAGCGGGTCGAGGTGACCGGGCTGCGAACGGCGACACGGAAGGTGTACGCCAACCCGTCCGGGATGATGACGCTGGTGCAGGAGGTCGGGCCGCAGACGCGGTGGACGCAGGTCAACCAGGCGGCGCCGAACCGCTCGTACTGGGAATCCGGCCGCACCGAAGGAGCGCGGGTCGGCTTGTCGGTCCAGCCCGCGGGCGTGTTCCGGTCGTTCTTCCAGATGGACACCGCACTGCTGGCCGGTTCGAGGGTGCACGACGCGGGCTTCCGGATCACCCTCGACGACTCGAACTTCTGCGAGCCGTCGCCGGTCGACCTGCGGCACACCAAGCCCATCGACCCGGCCGTGCCGTTGACGTGGAACAACTCGAAGAACAACTGGCTCGGCGGCGGGCCGCTCGCGTCCGGCTCGGGGCAGGCCTGTGCCGAGTTCGACCTGGGCGTCGGATTCGCCACCCCCGCCCTGCGAGACCTCGTGCAGCGCACCGCCGACGAACGGACCGGCGTGCTCGCCCTCGGTCTGCGGGCGCCCAAGGAGTACGACCCGCGGCAGGAGAAACTGTTCCACCCGGAGTCCGTCTACCTCTCGGTCGACTACAACACGCCACCGGACGCACCCGTGGTGACCACGCTCCGGCCGACTCAGTGCGCCCCCGCGCAAGCGCCTCTCATAACCAATGAGAGCGGCTTCGACTGGCAATCGATCGCGACCGATCCCGACGGCGGCCAGGTCACGACCCGGCTCGAAATCCTCCGCGCGGACGGTTCGGTCGCCTACTCGGCCGAGGTCTCGACGCCGTCGGGATTCCGTTACCTGTGGCCGGATGTCCCGGACGGCAGGCTGGTGCACGGCGAGACCTATCACTACCGGGCCCGCAGTGACGACGGGAAGGACGCCGGGCCCTACAGCCCGGACTGCTACTTCACCGTCGACACCGTGAGTCCCGCTGTCCCGAGCATCTCGTCCACCGACTACCCGGACGGTGAACCGGCGATCCTCGAACGCACCACCGGCACAGTGACCCTGCGCCCGGCACCTGGCGACACCGACATCGCCGCGTACGACTACGGGTTCGACAACATCCGGATGGGCCAGACGATCAAGGCGGGCCCCGACGGATCCGCGGTGCTGCCGCTCACCCTGTTCCCCGATCCACTTACTCACAGATCCAGTGAACGGCTCTACGTCCACGCGATCGACAAGGCCGGGAACCGCAGTGACATCACGCCCAGCTGGGATCTCGACGCCCTGCCCAACCCGGCGCCGCAGGCACACACCGCCGGCGACCTGACCGGCGACGGGCGAGCCGACGTGAGCGCTCTGCTGGACTACGGCAACGGCCAGACCAGGACGTGGAACGTCGTCGCCCGTGACGGCGGTTTCCACGCGGCCACCACGGTTTTCGACACCGGCGGTGACGTCGGTGCCCCGCAGGACCGGTTCCGGCAGGTCCGGGGCGACTTCGACGGTGACGGCCGGACGGACATCGCGATGCTCACCCAGCTCTCCAACGGCAGACTGCAACTGTGGGAGCTCGTCTCCGACGGCGCGTACTACGCCGCCCGGTCGGTGTGGGACAGCGGCTCGGAAGTCCTCCCGATCAGCGCCGCACGAACGCTGTCCGGCGATTTCACCCACGACGGCAAGACCGATATCGCGGTGCAGCTCGGCACACCCGGTGGCTGGCGGGTGCTGGTCTTCCCCGGTGGGGCGCTGGGCACGCCGACCACCTGGTTCCAGTCGGGCGACGCCGACTTCGCGCACGCACGGCTGGTGGCGGGCGACTTCGACGGTGACGGCACCGCGGAGCTCGCCGAGATCCGGGACCAGGGCAACTGCCAGACCAGCGTCCGCACATATCGCTCCACCGGCACCGCCTTCGAAACCGGCGTGCTCAAGTGGGAAGACGCGTACTGCGCGGATCGCGGTACGCCGGTCACCGGGGACGTCGACGGAGACGGCCGTGACGACATCGTCGCGCTGCACGACCACGGCAACTCCGACATCGCCGTGATGGCGTTCACCTCGGCCTCCGGGTTCGTCCCGCAGGAGTGGCGGCGCGCGGCCGGCGAATTCGACGCCAAGGCGGTGATCAGCACCGGCGACTTCGATCTCGACGGCAAGGCCGACCTCGCCGTGGTCCACACCACCGACCAGACGCGACTCTGGACGCTGCGCTCCACCGGCACGGCGTTCGCGGAACGCGTGCTCGGCTGGCAGGAGGTGACCGGCGGGACACCGGCGCAGTCCGGTCGTTAGCGCTCCCCCGAGTCGCGTACTTGCCACTACCGTGACAGGTATGCGACTCGGGGAATCAGCGGCCAGGCAACGGTTCGTGGCGGCACGGGTGGCGCGGCTGGCGACCTCGGGCGCCGACGGCGTGCCGCATCTGGTGCCGGTGACCTTCGCCGTGGTGAGCGACGAGATCGTCTTCGCGATCGACCACAAACCCAAGTCCACCAACGATCTGCGGCGGCTGCGCAATATCGGGGCCAACCCCGCGGTGAGCTTCCTCGTCGACGAGTACGACGAGGACTGGACCCGGCTGTGGTGGGTGCGCGCGGACGGTGTCGCCCGGGTTCTCAGTGCGGCGGCGGATCGTGCCGGGCCCGTGCGGCGGTTGCGGGAGAAGTACCCGCAGTACCAGGACCGCCCGCCGGCCGGTGTCGTCGTCGCGACCACCGTGTCCGCCTGGCACGGCTGGTCCGGCTCCGCGCCTTAGCCGCGCAGGCACCCGAATCCGTTGACTCAATACAGGGCCTGTTCGCTACGCGGTGGCGGCCGGTTCGCCGGGTGTCTCCATGGCCTGCATGCCGCTGATGATGGTGGCGAGCCCGTACTCGAAGCAGTCGTCCGTGTCCGGGTTCGACCAGTTGGATGATCGTTGCGGGTCGGAGGACGCAATCCGGCCGTGTGAGTCCTCGTCGTGGTCCCACCTGGCCGGGAGCCTGACGAAAGTCAGGGGTGGTAACTGTCGTTCGGGTCCTGTGCCGGAGCTACCGCGTTTTCTAGCGTTGCCGTCGTCAACGAGACGATCGGAGCGCGTTATGTGGCAGGCAAAAGGCTTGTGTAGGGGCGCGGTGGTGGTGGCGGTGACATTGGCGACAGTCGCGGTCCCGAGTCCGGCGTTCGCGACAGAAGGCGCGAGTCTGGCGGCGGTGGATCGGTTTGTGGCGGATTTCATGGGCGACGCCGACTATCCGGGGGTCGCCATCGCGATCACCAAGGGTGATCGGGTCGTGCGGGTGGCCGGTTACGGCCACGATTCGTCGGGCGCGGCGGTCACCGCCTCGACGCCGATGCCGGCGGCCTCGGTCAGCAAATCGTTCACCGCGCTTGCCGTGATGCAGTTGGTGGAGGCGGGAAAGGTGGCGTTGGACGCCCCCGTGCGCCAGTACGTTCCCGACTTCCGGGTCGCCGACCCGCGGGGAGCGAGGATCACTGTTCGGCAGTTGTTGAACCAGACCTCGGGAATCAGCGACGGCACGCTGCCGGAGAAGAGCTTGCCGCAGCCGGATTCCCTCGCGGATGCCGTCGTCCGGGCCCGGGACGCGACTCTCGCTGTCGGTCCCGGGACGGAGTACTTCTACACGAACACGAACTATCACCTCGCCGCGCGGCTGGTCGAGGTCGTCGCCGGCGAGTCGTTCCCGGACTACCTGCGCGGTCACGTGTTCGAACCGGCCGGCATGCGGGCGACCACGACGATCGACCGTGCTCCCCGTGATCTGCCGCGCAACGTGGAGAAGGGGTACGTCTACGCCTACGGGGCGTCGATTCCCCTCGCGGAGCCCACGCGGTTCGTCGCCGGCAGCGACGGCGTGGTCACGACGGCCGAGGACATGGCGAGGTGGCTGGTGGTGCAGTCCAACGGCGGCAGGACCGCCGAGAGCACTCGACTGGTCTCCAGTGAGAGCGTCGCGGCCATGCACCAGTCGCCGGACCCGCGGTGGACCTATGGGATGGGCTGGGACACCAGTGCCGACGGCCGGGTTCGCCACAGCGGCATCTGGTTCACCTACACCGCCGGCGCCCTGCTGCTGCCTTCCGGTTACGGCATCGCGGTGATGACGAATAGCGGCGCCGCTTTGGGCAACGAAGGCACCCAGCAGCTGGAGGACGGTCTGGCCACCCTTCTGGCGGGCGGTACCCCCTCGGCCGGTTCTTCGCTGCGGTTGGTGATCGATCTGGTGCTGGCCGGTCTCGCCTTGCTCAGCCTCGCGCTCGGCGTCCGTGGCCTGCGCCGCGGACACGTGTGGGCGCAGCGGTTCGGCAGCCGGCCCGTCTGGCGGCTGAGGTTGCGGCTGCTGCCCCGCCTCATCCCACTGGCCATCCTGGTGATGTTGCCGGATCTGCTCGGTTCGCTCGTCGGCGGCGGCCGCGACATCACCTATCTCCAACTCGTCTACTACTCGGTGGCGCTGGTGGTGTGGGTCCTGGTGTCGAGCATGATGAACGTCGGCGTGGTCATCACCCGCGTCGTGGCGTTGACGCGGCTGCGCCGACCAACCCCGGCCACGCCTCCGTCGACAACGTATTCCCAGGCGGCGGGGTGAGCTCGGTGAGCGTGACGAACGTCGAGGCTGGGCGGTTGCGAAGGTTGCCCGCCCCGCCGTGCCATGGAGAACGCCGTTCCTCCGTGGACGGGCATAACCCGGCCCAGGCCACGGT